>TARA_R110001592_G_scaffold72390_3_pt1 | contig 170531 bp, 141 predicted proteins | sample TARA_R110001592 | Tara Oceans TARA_R110001592 (sample SAMEA4398387) | marine metagenome | biome: Polar Biome; feature: [SRF] surface water layer (ENVO:00010504); material: water (ENVO:00002006), including particulate matter (ENVO:01000060) such as... | depth 5 m
GAAGTGGTGGATACAGAAAGTGAGAAGTCTGCGGAGGCAGAAGAGAGTCAGCAAGAGTTTGAGCAAGAGCAAGAGCAAGAGCAAGAGCAAGAGAGGGAGAAGGAGCAGGATGAGAATGAAATTGCTGCCGCACAAGATTTAGTTTACGATTTAGAAGAGAATTTAGCAGAAAGTACCGCTGCTGCGGAAGTGGTGGATACAGAAAGTGAGAAGATTGCGGAAGAAGTAGAAGAGAGTCAGCAAGAGTTTGAGCAAGAGCAAGAGAGGGAGAAGGAGCAGGATGAGAATGAAATTGCTGTCGCACAAGATTTAGTTCACGAATTAGAAGAAGATTTAGCGGAAAGTATCGCTGCTGCGAAAGTGGTGGATACGGGAAGTGAGAAGACTGCGGAGGCAGAAGAGAATCAGCAAGAGTTTGAGCAAGAGCAAGAGGGAGATAAGGAGCAGGATGAGAATGAAATTGCTGCCGCACAAGATTTAGTTCATGATTTAGAAGAGAATTTAGCGGAAAGTACCGCAGCTGTGGATGCGGTTGATACGGAAAGTGAGAAGATTGCGGAAGTAAAAGAGAATCAGCAAGAGTTTGAGCAAGAGTTTGAGCAAGAGAGGGAGGAAGAGAAGGAGCAGTCAAAGAATCTTAGTTTTGGGGCTTTATTGAGGCGTTTAAGTCATCAGAATAATGAAAGTACCTCAGAACTGGAAGTAAATGCTGTGGATGAGAATTCTGAAGCTAAGCCTGAAAAACCGATTTTAAAATCGGAAATTGCCGAGAAGATTGATCTCATTGATGCTTTTGTAGAAAAATTACCTGATTTAAAAAGGCGTAAACCCAGCAAAGCGGAGATTATAAATGCTCCTGAAGTAAAAAAAGCGGCAGACCCAGCGGAGGAAGTTACCTTGGTAACAGAGACTTTGGCGAAAGTTTATATAAAACAAGGACATTTTAAGAAGGCAATTCAAGCTTATGAAATTCTTAGGTTGAAATATCCCGAAAAAAGTTCTTTCTTTGCCAGCCGAATTTTAGAAATAAAAGAACTGTCTAACAGTAAAAAATAGACCATGGTATTATTAATCACCACCCTTATCATTTTAGTTTGCATCCTATTGGTGCTAATCATCTTAGTTCAAAACCCTAAAGGGGGCGGCTTAAGCTCATCTTTTGGCGGTGGCGGCACGCAACTTTTTGGTGGTGTAAAGAAAACTACCGACTTTTTAGACCGCGGAACTTGGGCTTTAGCTATTGCCTTGGTAGTTTTAGTTTTAGGCGCTAATGTTACCCTTAGCCCGCGTAGTGCAACACAAGAACAAGTTGAATCAGCCGCTGGTAGAGTTGAACTACCTACGAACGAGCAAGATTTAAACTTCCCAACCGGTGGTGGTAATTTTGATCTACCCGCTGACGTGGATTCTGAAGAGAAATAAAGAGAAGACCATATTTAGTAAAAGTCCCCTAAAAAGGGGACTTTTTTTGTTTTTGGCTATCCCTTCGGCGACAATGTTTAAATGAATTCAAGTCCTTGTTTAAGAATTGAACGAGAGGCTTAGAGTCCTGATTTCATCTTGCCAAATTGTAAAGTTTTTAGGCTTGTGGCTTTAAGTATCCTTTTAGAGAGTGGTGTAGACTAGAATTTACCTTGAGCTGATTTTTTTTATAGGGAATAAAAGTAAACATGGAAGAAACTATATTTGCCGCTTAATAAAGTTAAACGACGACAATAGATGAAAATTAAAAGATTGCTTATTCTAGCCTCCATGGCTTTAATTGGATTTAGTGCATGTACTAAAGATTCGGATGATGATAATACTACTACCCCGCAGCAGTTTCCTCAAGAGTTATTAATTGATGGTACTCGTTACGAATTAACTGAAGGCTTTGTTTTAAGCTATGGTCAATCATCTTTTCATCAAGGGACAAATTTAGATTTGAACGTTGTTACTTCTGGGATTAGCGTAAGCTTCGATGCTTCTGGTTTTCCAGATACAGCAACAGGTTCGGGTTATATTTTCTATTTAGAGATGTATTCTCCCGATAGTACTTTTATCAGTCCTGGAACCTACACTATTGATACCGCAGGTAGTGGCAATTTATTCACTATTTCTTCGGGAGCTACCTTTACTTATGGTATTGCTAACGAGTTAGAATATGGCTTCATAAACGGATCCGTGGAAGTAACGCGCTCCAATGGTGTTTCTACTTTTGTAGGTACTTTCACTGCGCAAGGAGGTAAAGAAGTAAAGTTCAGCTATCAAAAGGCCTTAGCGGTTATAGACGATAACTAGGAAAAAGGATTGGGACTTCTAGGAAGCTGAGTTCGACTCGCTATTAGAATTTCACATATAAAAAAAGGGCTGCATGAATTACTCATGCAGCCCTTTTCTGTTCTTGGACCATTTTTAACCAAAATCTTCCAATATCTGCTCAGTAGCGGCTTTAGTTTTCACCTTCAAGTAGATCTTTTCAATAGCCCCTTTTTCATTAATCACAAAAGTTTCACGATGAATACCATCGTACTCGCGGCCCATGAATTTCTTTAAACCCCACACACCGTAGTCCATAATTACTTTTTTCTCGGTATCGGCAATTAGCGGAAAGGGTAGTTCGTATTTTGTACTAAACTTGAGGTGCTTTTTTTCGTCATCGGCACTTACCCCAATAATCGCAAAACCTTTTTCTTGCAAGAGACTGTAATTGTCGCGGAAATTGCAAGCCTCAGCGGTGCAGCCTGGGGTATCGTCTTTCGGGTAAAAGTAAAGGATTACTTTTTTGCCACTAAAATCACTCAATTTAATGGTATTCCCGTTTTGGTCTAGGGCATCAATATCGGGCGCTTTATCGCCCTCTTTAAGATGTGTCATAATTGTTTTTTTAAGGTAACCATCATTTGTTACTATTTGTTGGCACAGAATGGTAAATTTTGGCAGGCTAAAGGGAATGAAATTACCAGCTTGTCAGCTAAAATAAATAAGTTTTTGCGCTTTCCTGACAAATTTGCTCTAAAGCGCGACTGGCATATTTTGTGACTATTGGCAACCGACAAGAACAACAATATTTTAACTTAAACAGATAAGTCGAAAATGGCTGAATTTAATTTGAAACCTTTAGCAGATCGCGTTTTAGTGGAAGCAAGCGCGGCTGAAACAACCACTGCCTCAGGTATTATTATTCCTGATACGGCTCAAGAGAAACCACAACAAGGTGTTGTAGTAGCAGTTGGTGCTGGCAAGCCCGACGAACCTATGACCGTTAAAGTTGGTGACGTTGTACTTTATGGTAAATACGGTGGTACCGAAATCAGACATGAGGGTAAAGATTACCTAATTATGCGTGAGTCGGATATCTATGCTGTAATGGCCTAATTAATCAAAACAAATCATTAAAAAATAACGGAACAATGGCTAAGGAAATTAAATTTAACTTAGAAGCACGTGATGGCTTAAAGCGCGGGGTAGATCAACTAGCCAACGCAGTAAAAGTAACACTAGGACCAAAAGGTCGTAACGTGATTATTGAAAGATCTTTCGGTGCGCCGAACGTAACTAAAGATGGTGTATCGGTAGCAAAAGAAATTGAGCTAGAAGATAGAGTAGAGAATATCGGTGCTCAGATGGTAAAAGAAGTAGCTAGCAAAACCGCGGATATCGCAGGTGATGGTACCACTACCGCTACCGTTCTTGCGCAAGCAATCTTTAACCAAGGTTTGAAAAACGTTGCTGCAGGTGCTGCGCCAATGGATTTGAAAAGAGGTATGGACAAAGCGGTTAAGGCAGTTGTTGAAAACCTTCACGCGCAAAGCCAAGTAGTAGGTGATAGTTCTGATAAAATTGAGCAAGTAGCTTCCATTTCTGCTAATAACGATAGTACCATAGGTGCTCTTATTGCAGAGGCAATGAAGAAAGTTAAGAAAGAAGGTGTAATTACCGTTGAGGAAGCTAAGGGTACCGAAACTTACGTAGATGTAGTGGAAGGTATGCAGTTCGATCGCGGCTATTTATCGCCTTACTTCGTAACTGACAGCGAAAAAATGATTGCTGAATTAGAGTCTCCACTAATCCTTATTTACGATAAGAAGATTAGTAGTATGAAGGAATTACTTCCGGTATTAGAGCCGGCAGCTCAAAGCGGTAGACCTCTATTAATTATTGCTGAAGACGTAGAAAGCGAAGCTCTAGCTACTTTGGTAGTAAATAAGATTCGCGGTAGTCTGAAAATTGCAGCGGTAAAAGCTCCAGGTTTCGGCGATCGTCGTAAAGCAATGTTAGAAGACCTAGCCGTTTTAACCGGTGGAACAGTAATTTCTGAAGAGCGTGGCTTTAAATTAGAGAACGCTACTATGGATATGTTGGGTACTTGCGAAAAAGTAAGCATCGATAAAGACAATACTACCATTGTAAATGGCGCAGGAAGCAAGGATGATATCACTTCTCGCGTTAATCAAATTAAAGCGCAAATCGAGTCGACTACTTCTGATTACGACAAAGAAAAACTTCAAGAACGTTTAGCTAAATTAGCTGGTGGTGTTGCAGTTCTTTATGTAGGAGCGGCTAGTGAAGTAGAAATGAAAGAGAAGAAAGATCGTGTTGACGATGCTCTTGCTGCTACTCGCGCTGCCATTGAAGAAGGTATTGTACCTGGTGGTGGTGTTGCCTTAGTGCGTGCTGCTCTTGTGCTTGAAGGAATGACCGGTGATAATGAAGACGAAACTACCGGTATTCGTATCATACACCGTGCTATCGAGGAACCATTGCGTCAGATCGCTTTTAACGCCGGTCAAGAGGCCAGTGTTATTGTAAACAAAGTAAAAGAAGGAAAGGCAGACTACGGTTATAATGCTAAAACGGAAAGCTTTGGAAACATGTTCGAGCAGGGTATTATCGATCCTACTAAAGTGACTCGTGTTGCTTTAGAAAATGCATCTTCTGTGGCAGGAATGTTATTAACTACCGAGGCCACAATTACTGAAATTCCAGGCGCTAATGACGCTGCTTCAGCGGCTGCAGGCATGGGTGGCGGTATGCCCGGTATGATGTAATACGAGAGTATTAATTACCCTCATATATTTCATCCCGCTAGCTTTAATTAGTTAGCGGGATTTTTTTTACTTATTGTCGTGTAGATGCGCGCTTCTTCTATCTTTGTGTTCCTAAGAAAAAAAATCATGAAACGCTTTTTTATATTTCTACTTTTAACATTTATTGCTCTGCCTACTTTAGAGGCGCAACGCTACAAAGATGCTCGCACTTACTATCGCGAGTTTCAAAGCCAAAGTCGACGCTTAAATATTAAAAATATGCGTTACCTAGAGGCCGTAGCCAAAGGCAGTGACGAAAGAATGGTGGCTAAGTTTCGTGAGATGGTTTTAGAGCAGCTTAAAGAAACAAAGCGCGACCTTGGTCGTGTAGGTGCATATAATGACGACGATGTACTTTGGAAAGAATATATGGCCGCCATTGATATGTACTTGGAGGCTTATTCAACTGATTTTGGTGAAGCCCAAGAATTAAGTGCGGATAAGTATACATCGTATGAAAAACTCAAGGCTTATTATGAAGCGTCTAGTGTAGCTGAGGTTAAATTACTGGATGCTAACTTTAAAATTGAAAAGGCGGAAGACTTTTTCGCGAAGACCTATCAGGTAGACTTACGTCGTGATACGGCTGCAATAAACAAGGCCGTTCGCTTAGACGATATCACCATGTATACCCGCGATCTCGCCTTAATTTATTACCGAGTGGATGCCCACTTATTGGCTATTTTTAAAGCCGTAGATGAAAATAGAACCGATACGCTTAGTAAGGTGATCACGGATTTACGTAAAGATATCAGAATAGCCCAAGCCGAGATTGAAGAGGTAGGTGATTATAAAGGGGATGAGGATTTAGTAGATTTTATCCTTGGTTTTATTGAAGAAATTGACGGATCAATCGACGAGGAATTGCGCCCAGCCGCTGAAATAATAGAAGCACGCTACCAAGATCAAGAGAGTTTAGCAGACGCAAAAGAGGCTATGGCGGATTACAAAGCTTGGCATGATGATATGGCGCTCGACTTTTTTGCAGTACGGGAAGAAATGATTCTGGCTGAACTTGAGGTAGAGTACTAATCTCCATAAACAAGGAGAAACAAGATTCTTCTAGCTAATTATTATTTATGCTTAGGAGCAGAATTCTTATATTTTTTGGCATCTTTAGCTTCCTGGGCTTACAAGGCCAAACGGACTTAGATAGCTTAAGAAAGCGTGTACTTAAGGAGGTTTCTGCCGAGAGCAAATTGGATGGCTACCTAAATTTATGCTCGGAGTGGTCGGTGCAGAATCAAGATTCGGCTTGGTTTTACGTGCAAAAGTCACTGGAGCTAAGCAAGAATATAAAAGATAAAACCTACCGCGTTGAAGCCTTAAATCAATGGGCTAATTATTTGCAAAGGAAGTCGCTCTCCGATTCGGCCCTACAAATTTATAGTCAAACTCTCAACTTGGCTAAAGAGCTAAACTATCTTAAGGGTTTGGCAAAGCTCACCAACAATATTTCCTTAATTTATACCCAAAGGGGCGAATATCCGCTAGCCTTAGACTATTTTTTTGAAAGCCTTGGCTACGAAGATCAGTTAGGTAATGACGCCGGTAGAGCGGAGGTTTATAATAATATTGGGGTAATTTTTTACTATCAACAGGATTATGATAAGAGCCTCGAATACATAAAGCTTGCGCTAGATGTCCATGATAATATGGGTAATTCCTTCGGCGTGAAACAGGCCTACAATAATCTGGGCGGCATTAATCAAATGCTTGGTAGATATGATACGGCAGTAGTTTATTACCAAAAGGCTTTAGAAATTGCCTTAGAACTTAATGATGATGCAGGCATGGCGAGTGCCTATAATAATTTAGCGGGTATTTATAAGGAAAAGGGAAGCTTTGGAGAAGCTGAACGGTACTATCAAAAAGCGATGGCAATTAATAAAAAGCTCAGTGATTTTTCCTCGCTAGCCTATGCCAATGTTAATATGGCCTTATTGTATCAACAACAAAAATTAGGGGATAAGGCCTTGCGTTTTTTTGATACGGCTTTAAGCCTTGCTCACGAGTATGAGTTCAACGCGCTTAGGGCTGAGATATATGAACGGCTTAAAACCTTTTATGAATTGCAAGGAGACTTCAAAAAAAGTCTTGGTTATAGCAATAGTTTGCGCGTTTTGGAAGACACCTTGTTTAATCAAACTAAAAGTAAAGCCATAGCCGATGCGGAGACCCGCTACGAATCGGCCAAAAAGGACCAAGCTATTGCCGAACAAGAAGCGCAGTTGGTAAAAGAGCAGTTGAGATTAAGGCAAAAAAATCAGTGGATTATTCTTCTGGTTTCCTCTATTACCATTATCCTGATCGTCGCAATATTTATTTACCGCCAGCAAAAGTTAAAAGAAGCGCGTTTAAAAAGTGAGGCGCTTTTAAAGCAGGAGCGTGCTAAGGCAGAACTTAGAGAAAGAATGGAGGCGGAGCGCCTGCGGATATCCCGAGATTTACACGATCATATTGGAACTCAGTTGACCATTATTGGTAGTAATATCGATCAGCTTGCCTTTAAAGAACTGTCCGATGAGAAACGCATCTTGCTAGAAAATATAAGTGACCATTCACGGGATACCATGCATCAATTGCGCGAAACAATTTGGGCAATGAATGTTGATGGAATCGACATGAATATGCTGGTAGCAAAACTGAAAGAGTTTTTTCGCCGAGCGAATGCTTCTGGTAAAATTATGTCGATCGAAAATACCTGCGAGAAAAACCTAGTGCTCAGCCCTAATCAAACTATTGCTTTGTTTCGCATCTGCCAAGAGGCGGCCAATAATGCGATTAAGTATGCAGATTTTCAGTTGTTTAAAATTAAAATGGCTACTGAAGGGGATTGTCTTCTTGTGGAGATTACGGATGATGGCAAGGGTATGGATCTTTCCGAAACAGGAAAAGGGTATGGCTTAAATAATATGGAGCAACGCTCTAAAGATATTGGTGCAAGCTTTAACTTACAGTCGCAGTTAGGTCAAGGTTGTGTTATCCAAATAGCCTTGAAATTGAATTCTTCGCTAAGTGAGATTGGCAATGCATAATAATTTCAAAAGACTAATGACTCATGCAAATGGAGATTAATTATCTTAAAATAATAGAAACCTTCGTCATTTTAGTGATGTACCTGCTATTACGTGGGATGTCTAATAAATTAATCACGAAAAACTTGTCTAAAAAGTTAATTCAAGAGTCGCGTGGGATAATTATTAGAAAGGCGATCAAGCTTATTTTAATTACTCTTTGTGTAGCCCTCTTGCTTATTATTTGGGGGGTCAATCAATCTGATTTAGCGGCTTACGTAGGTTCTATACTTACGGTGGTGGGCGTTGCTTTTTTTGCGCAATGGTCTATTTTATCTAATATTACTTCGAGCGTAATTATTTTCTTCTCGCATCCTGTGCGCATCGATGATGTGGTTATTATTATGGAAGGCAAAGACTATGAGGTGGAAGGCAAGGTGATGGATATTGGTTTGTTTTTCGTCACGCTAAAAACGGCAGAGGATCAAGAGATTACCCTGCCCAATAATATTTTCATTCAAAAAATGGTTAAGAAGGGCTAGCAATCTTTTGAAAGTTTAAAGGAAAGCTGAAATTTAAGGAGTAACGTTTATAGCCAAGGTTAATAATATCAGAAAGAGCGAAGATGCAGATTAGAGTAGTTATTGTTGAAGATAATCATCGGATAGCCCAAGCACTGGCTCAAAAGGTAAGTTTAGATTCTCGCTTTGAGGTACGCTGGATGGCGGCTAATGGCCAAGAATTTTTAGATAAACTTGCGGAAAGCCCCGAGGTAGATCTTGTTTTAATGGATATCAATATGCCAGTGATGGACGGTATTACGGCTACGCAAAAGCTTAAGGCGAGTAATCCGGAAATAAAGGTCTTAATGAGTACTATTTTCGATGATGAAGATTTTCTGCTTAGAGCGATCATGGCAGGGGCAAATGGCTATTTGCTAAAAGATGAAAAACCTGCTCGCTTGCATCAAGCCATTGATGAGGTGTTGGAAGGGGGCGCTCCCATGTCGGCCGCCATGGCTCATAAAGCTTTGCGAATTATTCGCTCGGCCCCAAGTTTATTAGAAAACAGCCCCGCTGAAGACTTTAATTTAACGCCCCGAGAGATTCAAATTTTAGAACAGCTCAGTGCAGGTCGTAATTATCAAGATACCGCCGAGAAACTAATTATTAGTCCTTCCACCGTGCGTAAACACATTGAAAACATTTACCAAAAAATGCGGGTGCATAGTAAGCTAGAAGCAGTGCAATTAGCGCTTAAAAATAGAATCATCTAATAAGCAATGGGCGATCACCAGAGGCTCAAAAAAAAACCGCCTCTAGTTTGAGACGGTTCCTTTCTATTTGTACTTAGTCGATTAAGACAGTAAACTCTTTAGTTTGGCGGAGATGGTTTTGCCATCGGCTTTACCGGTTAAATCTTTACTAGCTTTACCCATTACCTTGCCGAAGTCTTGCGCGCTGGTGGCACCAACAGCGGCGATGATTTCCTTTAGAGCGGCTTCTAATTCTTCTTCGCTCATGGCCTTGGGTAAAAAGGTTTCAATTACCTCTAATTGGGCCGCTTCTTCGGCGGCTAGATCTTCGCGATTTTGCTCCAGGTAAATATCCATAGAGTCTTTACGCTGCTTTTGTAATTTGATAAGGATTTTCATCTCCTCTTCTTCGTTAAGCTCTGCGCCAGCTCCTTTATTGCTTTGTTCAAGTAATATAGCCGACTTAATACTGCGGAGGCTTTCTAACTTCACTTTATCTTTAGCGCGCATAGCATCTTTCAGCTGTGTGGCGATTTGATCTTTTAAACTCATGGTAAAAATTTTAACAAAGATAGGTTTAGAAAAGAAAAAACCGCCTCGAAAGGCGGTTTTAAGGGAGGGTTAATCTACATTATCGTGTAAAAAGCTATTGTTCGATTTTAAATCAGCTCCGTTTTCATTCTGCTTGATCGTCATTCGGCCTTGCACTTGATCACTGCTGTTGGGGCTGTTTTCAATATTGATGCCGTGACGTTTATAAGCCGGTTCATTATCGGTCTCATTTATGTTATGAGGATTGTTTTTAAAGCGATAGTTGAAAGCTTTTAACTTCGCACGACGCTCTTCTGCTCGTAAGCGCATTCCTTCTTCTATGCTACTCTCCATAGGGTTGCTGGCCAAACGCTTGCGCACGGATCCTTCCGGTGCTTTACGCACTTCAAATTGAAGATCGCGATCGATTTCCTCTTCTTTAACTTTCGGCTTTTCCGCTTGAGGGGCTTCCGCCTGACTTAGCTTCTTTTCTAAGTCATTATAATCGTCCAAGTTGAAAACTACCTTTTTAAGACTTTCTTTTGGGGTGCTTTCCTTTCTTTTAAACTCAGATGCTTCCACTTCTTCAGAAAGGCTTTGCAAGTCTTCTTTGTGGCTAAGGCTTGGCTCATGCTTTGCTGCCATCGGCTTTTCTTCTGGCTCGATACTATTATTCGGAAGCTCGCCTATTTCAAAAATACCAAAGGCTTCATCATCTTCCGCCCAGGTGGAAATTTCCGGATTTTCGTTTACTGGACTAGCCTTGGGAGCGCTTTCCTCATTAGTAATTTCATGTTCTGATGCTTCCGCTTGGGGATTTTCAGGAAGGTGAATTTCATCTTTTAATTCGCTTAAATTAAAACGAACTACTTCCTCCTCTCTTTCCTGAGGGACTTCTTCCTTTGCGGGTTTTATCTCTTCATTTTTGGTCTCCTCATAGTCATCAAACAAATAAATTTGTTGAGCTTGGTTTCGCTCTTCGGCGGATGCGCGTTCTAGTTCAGAGTCCAATAAAAAATCGTCATCATCGTCCATAGTAACCGGCTTGTTATACAAGGATGTACTAATAGCCTGATCATCTTCTAAAGGGTGAACAATTTTTGCCGGACTTTTACCAATAACCTGAGATTGTTGCTCGGCATTAAACCCCGTGGCAATAATGGTAATGGCAATTTCATCACCTAATGATTCATCATCACCGATACCCATAATAATATTGGCTCTACCACCTGCTTCATTCTGAATATGGTCGTTTACTTCCCCGATTTCATCAATGGTGATTTCTTCACGACCCGAAACGATGAGTAGAAGCACGTTCTTCGCACCACGGATATGATTGTCATTTAATAGGGGAGAATCCAAAGCACCACTAATGGCTTCCTTCGCACGATTCTCGCCCGATGCTCTAGCGGCGCCCATTATAGCGGTGCCTGAGTTGGCCAATACAGTTTTGGCATCTCGAAGGTCAATGTTCTGCGTGTAGTGATGGGTAATTACTTCGGCTATACCGCGAGCGGCAGTGGCCAATACTTCATCTGCCTTAGCAAAACCAGCTTTAAAGCCAAGATTGCCATAAACATCGCGCAGTTTATTGTTGTTAATTACGACTAAGGAGTCTACGCACTGACGAAGGATTTCAATACCTTTTTCGGCTTGTTCTTGGCGTACTTTTCCTTCAAAACTAAAGGGACTGGTAACGATGCCCACAGTGAGAATGCCCAGCTCTTTTGCCTTTTTAGCAATAACTGGAGCGGCACCGGTACCTGTGCCACCGCCCATACCAGCGGTAATAAATACCATTTTGGTGCTGCTTTCTAAAATTTTGCTGATTTCTATTATACTTTCTTCCGCCGACTGCTCACCTACTTCGGGATTGGCACCAGCACCTAATCCTTCGGTAAGGCTAAGGCCTAGTTGAATTTTATTAGGAACAGGGCTGTTTTCAAGTGCTTGTGAATCGGTGTTGCAAACCACAAAGTCTACTCCATTAATTCCGGCAGCGTACATATGATTAACCGCGTTACTACCGCCGCCGCCAACGCCAATAACTTTTATTACTGAGGAGCGATTTTTGGGTAAATCGAAGGGCATCATATCTTCTTTGTTTAATTCATTCATGTTGCTTACAGGTCTTCGTTTATAATATTCCTAATTTTATTGGCCCAGGTTTCAAAAACATTATTGCTAAAGAGACCTCGTTTTTTATCTGTTTTTTTATCGTTTTCTATATTCTTGGCAGGAGCCTCTTCTTCCGGCTGCGCCATTTCCAGTGGGTTTTCTTCCACCACTAAGTTTTCTAGAGAGGCTTTTGCTTCTTCTCCCGCTAGCTTTGCTGCTTGGGCATTAGCTATTTCTTCTTCATCATCTTTTCTGGGGCGACGACTTAGTTGGGTTTCTAAACCTTCTAAAATTAATCCTACCGCCGTAGCATAGGCAGGCGAGGTAAGTTCTTCGCTACTAGGGCTAGCGAGGTGTTCGTTCGGGTAGCCAATGCGAGTGTCCATGCCCGTTACAAATTCGACTAGCTGCTTGATGTGCTTCAGCTGACTGCCGCCACCGGTTAAAACAATGCCCGCTATCAATTTCTTTTTGTTTTCATTGTAGCCGTAGTTTTTGATTTCTACATACACTTGCTCAATTATTTCAACCACGCGGGCATTAATAATTTTAGAAAGCATTTTCATAGAAATTTCCTTCGGCTCACGTCCACGTAAACCTGGGATGCTTACGATTTCATTCTCTTTATTTTCGCCCGGCCAAGCCGATCCGAATTTGATTTTTAAAAGCTCTGCTTGCTTTTCAATAATAGTGCAGCCTTCTTTGATGTCTTCCGTAATAACGTTTCCTCCGAAAGGGATCACTGCCGTGTGACGGATAATACCGTCCTTAAAAATAGCTACGTCAGTGGTTCCGCCCCCAATATCAACTAGTACCACACCTGCTTCTTTCTCTTCTTGCGAAAGCACCGCTTGCGCAGATGCCAAGGGCTCCAGGGTGATGCTGGCTATTTTAAGATCGCTAGAACGCACACAGCGACCGATATTTTTAATGGAACTAATTTGTCCAACCACAATGTGAAAGTTTGCTTCTAAACGACTGCCGTACATTCCTTTGGGCTCGCGAATATCAGGCTGTCCATCAATTTTATATTCTTGTGGTAATACGTGAATGATTTCTTCACCGGGGAGCATTACTAAATTGTGCACATTGTCAATTAGCTCCTTTAAATCCTGATCGTCAATTACGGCATCCGCATTCTGGCGATTGATGTAATCGCTGTGTTGAGTACTGCGAATATGCTGACCTGCGATACCAACTACTACTTCAGAAACGTTAATGCCACTCTGCATTTCGGCTTCTTCCACCGCCTCTTTAATAGACTCGATGGTTTTCACAATATTAGTTACCACTCCGCGCTGTACTCCTTGAGAACGCGCTTTTCCAGTACCAATAATCTCGAGCTTATTGTATTGGTTTTTACGACCAATCATGGCTACGATTTTAGTAGTACCGATATCTAAACCTACCGCAATTTCGTCCGGATTCATATTTGTTTTTTTCTGCAGATCACCTGATTATTAAACTCTAGATTTATAGATTCTAGTTTCTGTATATCTTTCATCTTGCCCGAAAACTTGAAAAAGTTTTTGAGGTTTTCCAGTTTCGCTTCAATGTTTTTGGCCTTACCAAGTTCTACGCGGTAATCACCTTTTACGGGATATAGTACCCAATTGCTATCGGCCATGCAATGCAAACCGCTAAAAATATTTTTCAATTCATCTTTGGTGGCTAGTACTTGCCAAAAGGCAGCAATTTCCTTTTTTTGATGAAAGGCTAAAGGGCCAGTAACCAAGGGAACCTGCTCGCTAAAATGGCTGCTTAAAGGCATCAACTCACCGCTACTTATTAAATAGTCAGAACGCTTCGCCGTCATCAATCTCGCCAAGGGTTGGTGCTGCCAGATTTCAATATTTAGAGTTCCGTCTAAATTCGAATATACCTCCGCTTTTTTTATAGATGGGTGATTATCAAGGCTTTCTTCTAACAGCTGTATGTTAATTTCCTCCAGGCCTGAAGTTTCGCATGAGAGGCGTAAAATTTCCAGCTCCTTGGCCATTTCTTCTTGGCTGATAAAAGAGTTTAAAGGTCTGTTAATGAATTCAATATGATATTTATCTCCCTTAATTAAAGGCTGTTCTCTCTGCCCTAAACTGAGCAGAACTATCCACAGGCAAAGCCCTATTAGCCAAAGTGATATGGATTTAGATCCTCTCATTTAAGGAGACTCATTTTTAAATTAGGCACCAGTTGATCAATATCGCCTGCACCAATCGTTAAAATCACCTCGGGCTTTTCTTTGCTAAAACGGTTGATTATCTCCTGGCGGGCAGCCAAGCTTTTATTTACACTAGGGATTAGTTCTAATAAAGAAGCGGAGGTAATTCCAGCAATCGGTCGTTCGCGCGCTGGGTAGATTTCCAAAAGAATTACTTCATTAAAAAGACCTAAGCTTTCGGCAAACTGTGGCATGAAATCGCGGGTACGACTAAATAGATGCGGCTGAAAAATGGCCGTAATTTTTTTGGCAGGATAAAGTTCGCGAATGGAAAGGGCCAAAGCTTCAATCTCCTTCGGGTGATGGGCGTAGTCATCTATATAAACCAGGTCCTCTTGCTTAATATGGTATTCAAAACGACGTTTGACGCCCTTAAAACTTTCTAAACCTAATTTTACTTCTGTTTCACTCAAACCATAGTGCAAGGCAATGCCGGCTGCAGCCACGCTGTTCTCTACATTATAACGACCAGGAAGGCCTAGTTTGATATCGTTTATTTGCCCTTGCGGGTAAACCAAATCGTAAGTGTATTGATGATTTTCAATGCGAATGTTTTGAGCTCGGTAAGGCGCATCTGCCGAAAGGCCATAGTGTAAGCCTTTGCTTAAACCTGAATTTTCGTGTATGAGTAAGAGCTCCGTAACGGAATCAGCAAAGGTTTTGAAAGTTTCCTTCAGCGAATTCTCTTCACCGTAAATATCTAAATGGTCAGCATCGGTAGAGGTGATAGCGGCTGCTTCTGGCTTAAGGTTTAAAAAGCTTCGGTCGTACTCATCTGCCTCAGCAACCAAGATTTCCGTTTTGCGGCTGCCCCAAAAATTGGTTTGGTAGTTGGTGCTAATGCCGCCTAAAAAGGCACTAATGTTTTTACCATTGGCCCGAAATAAATGGGCTAATAGAGTAGAAGTGGTTGTTTTTCCGTGGGTGCCGGCAATGGCCAAACAATTTTGCTCGGCCGCGATTTCGCCCAAAAGGCGAGCACGTTTTATTAAGTTGAAACCTTTTTCTGTAAAATAGGCTAAGTGTAAATTGTCGGCAGGAATGGCGGGGGTGTAAACCACCAAGGTGTTTTCGGGGTCAATCTTTTTGGAAAGTAGCTCAATATCGTCTTCGTAGTGAATTTTCATGCCTTCACTTTCCAGCTGCTTACACAGTTCCGATTGAAACCGATCGTAGCCAAAAACGGCTTGTCCCGAACTTTTGAAAAAGCGCGCTAAGGCGCTCATCCCGATACCTCCAATGCCTAAAAAGAAAATACTATTACTATTCAGCATGGTTCAGAATTTTATCGATTTCGTCAACAATGGTAGCCGATGCGTGAGGCAAAGCGAGCTTCAAAATATTCTGCTCTAGTTTTTTAATTTCATCATCAGCTCCCAGTAAATCGCTCAATATTTTTAATAATTCGGAGGGATTACCACTTTCTTTAAAAAGTAATGCCGCGTCACGATCTTTTAAATAGCTGGCGTTTTTCGTTTGATGGTCTTCTGCCACATTAGGCGAAGGAATTAAAATGCTGGCCTTGCCTAAAGCGGCTAATTCGCTCAGGGTATTGGCTCCAGCACGACTAATCACCAAATCTGCTGCAGCAAAGGCCTCGTTCATATTATTTAGGAAAGCGTGCAATTGGTGCTCGGGGGCAAGATGCGTAAACTGTTGGCTCAGACTTTCATAGTAGAGTTTGCCGCATTGCCAGATTATGTTCAGGTTTTGCTTCGTTAAATCATTAATTATGGCGGCCATTAATTCATTGATGCGTCGGGCGCCTAGGCTGCCACCAAGAATTAGCAAGGTTTTTCGCTGCGGGTCTAATCCTAATTTCTGGCTGGCGCTTTCTTTACTCGGTACATTGTGGGTAAGATTGGCGCGCAGCGGATTGCCACTGAGAGTGATTTTGTCAGCAGGAAAAAAGCGCTCCATATTTTCATAGGCCACGCAAATAGATGAAGCTTTTGCTGCTAAAATTTTATTGGTAATTCCGGGGTAAGAGTTTTGCTCTTGAATTAAACAAGGAATTCCTTTTTGGGCCGCGGCGTACAATAAAGGGCCGCTGGCATATCCGCCGGTGCCAATGGCGAAATCGGCAGGGAATTTTTTCAAAATACGACGGCTCTTCCACAAGGAGCTTATCACCTTTAAGGGAAAGCTCAAATTGTCTAAACTTAGTTTTCTTTGCAAACCGCTAATCCATAGTCCCTCAATAGCGTAGCCTGCTTGAGGAACTTTCTCCATTTCCATTCTGCCTTGAGCGCCCACAAAAAGAAACTCGGCCGACGGGAAACGCTTTTTTAATTCGTCGGCAATGGCAATGGCGGGAAAAATATGCCCACCTGTACCGCCTCCGCTTATAATAAATCGCAAGTTAGACATGGCTTAGGTTTTCGGGGTTTGGCGCGGGTATTTCCTCGCTGGGGCTTTCTATATTCAAAGCTTCATCGTCTAGGCTGCTGTTCGATTGGCTTTTTCCACGACTCACACTTTGTATCATGCCGAGCGCAATAGCAGTCATCCAAATGGAAGTGCCGCCTTTGCTAACCAATGGCAGGGTTTGTCCGGTAACGGGAATAAGGTTTACGGCTACACTTAAGTTTACGAAGGCTTGCGCCAAGATGACCAATCCTAGCCCCAAGCTGAGAAGGGATCCAAAACTCGTCTTCGCTCGGTTTGCAATGCGTAAGAAGCGAAAGAGAATCCAGATAAAAACCACAATAATTAGTCCGCCGCCTAAGGTTCCCCATTCTTCCACAATCACCGCGAAAATAAAGTCGGAGTTCGACTGCGGCAGGAAGTTTTTAAGGGCGCTTTTGCCTGGGCCTTTACCAAGGTACTGACCTTCAGCAATAGCCATTTTGGCTTTGGTTACTTGATAGTTTTCGGCTGAGTCACCACTAGAAAAGCTTTCAATACGCGTTTTCCAAGTAGCCACACGGTTACTCATATTGGGGAAAGCATAAACCAATGCCACGAATATAGCAAGGGCCACCAAGCCACTTCCCGCTAAAATGAAAAGGTTTTTGATGGCATAGCCGCCAATAAATAGCAGTAAAAAGCTCACCCCAAAAATTAAGGCCGCGGTACTAAAGTTTGCGGGCAAAATTAATCCTACCACCAAGAGGATTGGAAAGATAAGCGGTAGGAAGGTCGCTTTAAAACTGCGTAATTCTTCTTTGCTTCTTAAGGCTAAATAGCGCGCTAAGTAGGTTATTAAAACCACGCTAGCGAGGGCACTTGTTTGAAAAGTTTGCCCCATGGGTAGGCGTATCCAGCGTGAAGCATTAGAAACGTTAACCCCGTTGGCTAGGGTGTAAACTAATAATATGGCTACTGGAACAAGAAGAAGTCGTGAAAAAGATCCGAATAAGTTGTAGTCTACCCGGTGTACGGCGTACATCAGTCCAAAACCAGCTCCAATAAAAAAGAGGTGTTTCGCTAAGTCCACAAGGGTACTTGCTCCGCCACTAAAGGCCAAGTTGCTACTTGCACTATATACCGTAATGGTGCCTACTAAGGCCAAGATGGCCGTAAGTATCCACAGGGTTGAGTCTCCTTTTATTTCGAGCTTAAATTTCACGGTTATAAATTTCTTACCGCATCTTTAAATTGGCGGCCACGGTCTTCGTAATTATCGAATAGATCGAAACTGGCACAAGCAGGACTTAATAAAACATTATCGCCTTTTGCGCCAATCTTATAGGCCATGCGTACCGCTTCATCCATATCGGCTGCGTCTATTACCATTTCTACCTCGCCATCAAATTCAGCGTGTAGTTTCGAATTATCGGTACCCAAGCAAATAATGGCTTTTACATGTTGCTTAACTAAGGGTAAAAGTTGACTGTAATCATTGCCCTTGTCAACGCCACCAGCAATCCAAATAGTAGGTTCCTTCATGCTTTCTAAAGCATACCAGGTAGAGTTTACATTAGTGGCCTTACTGTCGTTAATGAAGTTGATGCCATAAATTTGTAACACGGGTTCTAGACGGTGCTCAATACTTTCGAAATTAGCCATGCTTTCGCGGATGGTTTCTTTGCGAATGTTTAGTAATCTTCCCGCTACGCCCGAAGCTAAACTGTTGTAGCTGTTGTGTTTGCCTTGCAGGGCTAGTTCATTGATATCCATATCCTCTTTTCTGTTTAGAATTATTTTGAAAATGTTATTGTCGCCTAAAAATGCGCCTTGCTCTACCGGCTTCTCAAGCGAGAGTTGGTATTGCTGCGCTTTGATTTCTTTGGTTTTGATATACTTCTGACTTAAAGGGTCGTCGGCATTGTAGATGAAGTGGTCGTTTTCATCTTGGTTTTCGAAGATTCTTAATTTCGCCGCCGCGTAGAGGTCTATATTGTACTGGTAGCGATCTAAATGATCTTCCGTGATATTGGTAATAATGGAGATAAAGGGTTTGAAGTCCACTATATCATCCAGCTGAAAGCTGCTTATTTCCACCACATAATAGTCGTAACCGTTTTCTGCGACAGCGGCCGCAAAGCTTTCGCCGATATTGCCCACCATCGCAACTTTTAGCCCCGCGTTTTTAAGCAGGTGATAGCAAAGCTTAGTGGTGGTGGTTTTACCATTGGTGCCCGTAATGGCAATAATTTTTCCCTTGCAAAAGCGATAAGCATACTCTACTTCGGAAATCAAGCTAATGCCAGCGGCGCGAATAGCTTGAATTAAAGGCGCTTTTTCAGGAATGCCAGGTGATTTAATAATCAGGTCACAAGCAAGAATACGCTCCTCGCTGTGCTGACTTTCTTCAAATTCAATGGAGGCATTGCTAAGCTGACGGTGGTATTTGTCTTTAATAATACCCGCATCACTTAAGAAGACTTGATGTCCTAGTTTTTTAGCTAAAAGAGCAGCACCTACGCCACTTTCCCCGCCTCCCAAAACTGCTATTTTAAGAATCGTACTCATTAGCGCAGTTTTAGAGTTACAAAGGTTAATACGGCTAGGAAAATGCCTACAATCCAAAAGCGGGTTACAATTTTACTTTCGTGGAAGCCTCTTTTTTGGTAGTGGTGGTGTAGGGGCGACATCAGGAAAATCCGACGGCCTTCTCCAAATTTCTTTTTGGTGTATTTGAAATAACTCACCTGTAAAACCACTGAAATATTCTCGGCTAAGAAAATGCCACATACCACGGGGATTAGCAGTTCTTTGCGAATAGCAATTGCGAATACCGCGATAATGCCGCCAATGGTAAGACTACCCGTGTCGCCCATAAATACTTGGGCGGGGAAGGTGTTATACCACAGGAAACCAATACATGCACCCACAAAAGCAGCAATAAACACCACCATTTCACCCGTATTCGGGATGTACATAATATTGAGATAATCGGCAAAAATGATTGAGCCCGATACATAAGCAAAAACACCTAAAGCGATGGCTATAATGGCCGAGGTTCCCGTGGCTAAACCATCAATTCCGTCGGTGAGATTCGCACCATTGGAAACGGCGGTAATAATGAAGATGACAATCGGGATAAAGATTAACCATGCGTATTTACTGGCTTCGGGACCTATCCAGTTCAATAATGAATTGTAATCGAATTCATTATTTTTTACAAAAGGAATAGTTGTCTTTAGTGATTTTTGCGCATCTGCGTAAAGCGGTAAGGTTTGCTGACGTACGCCCGATTCTAATTCTACCAACTGCGCTGAAGCAATGCGATCTTTAACGGTTACATTATCGTTGAAGTAAAGAATGGAACCTACGATTAAGCCTAAGCCAATCTGCCCCATTACCTTAAACTTGCCCGGTAAACCCTTTTTGTTTTTGCGGAATACTTTAATGTAATCATCCAAAAAACCCACCGCGCCCATCCAAATGGTAGTAATGATTAAAAGGATGATGTAAATGTTTTCTAGCTTGGCGAAAAGTAAGGTCGGGGCCAAGATGCCCAGTAAAATGATTAATCCACCCATGGTCGGTGTGCCGGCTTTTTCACTTTGGCCTTCCAAACCAAGGTCGCGAATGCTTTCTCCTACCTGCTTGGCGCGTAATAGGTTAATTAGGCGCTTTCCGAAAACCAAGCAAATAAGCAAAGAGCTAATCAAAGCCATCGCCGCCCGGAAGGTGATGAATTCGAAAACGCCTGCTCCAGGTAAATCGTAAGCGCTGTTTAAATAGCTAAAGAGGTAATAAAGCATTAGCTAGGATATTTTTGGTTCAACATTTCTTGGGCCAAGGCGAGATCGTTAAAGTCTTTGCGCACACCTTTAATTTCTTGATAGGTCTCGTGTCCTTTGCCGGCAATTAGAATGATGTCTTTGCTTTGGCCTAATTGAATGGCGGTTTTAATCGCTTGTTCACGGTCTAAGATGCAAAGCACCTTATGGCTTTGATGCATTTCTACGCCGGTCATCATTTCATCAAGGATGCTTTGAGGGTCTTCAAAGCGGGGATTATCGGAGGTGAGAATAACCTGATCGCTATTTTCACAAGCGACCTTGGCCATAATCGGTCTTTTGGTAGTATCGCGATTGCCGCCGCAGCCTACAACCGTAATTACCTTCTCGTTTTTTGTACGAATCTTGGCAATGGTGCCTAATACATTTTCTAAGGCATCGGGTGTGTGTGCGTAATCTACAATGGCGGTTAAGTCATTCTTCTGAATGTACTGAAAGCGGCCGGCCACCGAGTTTAAGCTGCTAATAGCGGTGGCTACTTGCAAAGGGTCTTTCTCTAATTCAACCGCTACTCCGTAAATGGCCAATAAATTGTACACATTAAAAGTGCCGATTAACTTGGTCCATACTTCATGCAGACCCAGTTTAATTAGCATGCCGTTTAGTTGGTGCTCCAAGATGCGTCCTTTGTAATCGCTATCGTTGCTAATGCTGTAGGTGCGAACCTTGGCCTTGGTATTTTGGGCCATCGTCATGCCGTGGCGCTCATCGCCATTGGTAAGCATAAAAGCCGTTTTGGGTAAATTATCGAAGAGGGCTTTTTTGGCCTTTATATAGTTTTCGAAACTACCGTGGTAGTCTAAGTGATCGTGGGAGATATTGGTGAAAACCGCGCCCGTAAAATGCAGGGCAAAAGTGCGCTTTTGGGCAATGCCATGACTGCTCGCTTCCATAAAGCAATACTTGCAGCCATTTTTCACCATCTCATTCAAATAGTAATTTATTTGAATAGGGTCGGGAGTAGTATGACTAGCGGGAAAACTCTCTTTGCCAATCTTAATATCAACAGTAGAAAGCAAGCCGCTTTTCTCTCCTAAATTGGTGAAGAGCTGATAAAGAAGAGTGCTGGTGGTCGTTTTGCCATTGGTGCCGGTTACTCCAATTAGCTTTAATTTTTTAGAAGGCTCATCGTAAAAATTACTTGCTATTTTGGCTAAAGCAGCGTGACTATCTTTTACAAGAATATAGGTAATTCCTTCTGCGGTTTCGCTAGGAAGGTTTTCGCAGATTATAGCACGAGCGCCCGTTTCGATAGCGGCGCCAATGTATTTATGGCCATCTACCCGAGTGCCAATAATAGCCACAAACAATGACTCACGGCTAGCTTCCTTAGAATTAAAAGTGATTTTGCTTACCGCAAGATGCGTAGTCCCGATAGTATCGAGCAATGAAACACCGTATAAAAGATCCTTTAATAGCTTCATCCTAATTTCAATTCAATTAGTTGTTCGGTACTTATTTCCGTGCCCGCGCTAGGGTATTGCCATTGTACTTTTCCGTTACCGGAGATGCGTACCTTGAAGCCAGCGTTTTCTAATTCACTAAGTACTTGATAGCCATTGCGTCCTTTCAAATTGGGCATGGCTTTCAATCTTTCAGCGTCTATTATTTGCACATCATCTGCGCTAAGGCTGGCAAAGCTGTTTGCGGGGGCGGTATTAACTTCTTGGGGACTGTTTCGGTAAATATTTTCAGCAATGGTTTTAAAAACGGGGAAGGCCACGGTGCTGCCGTAGTAAGAGCCTTGGGGCTTGTTGATCACTACGATGCAGGAGTATTGCGGATTGTCGGTGGGGAAGTAACCAGCAAAAGAAGCTTGATAATCTTTAGTACCTTGTTTCCAGTAGTTTAGTTGACAGGTGCCCGTTTTTCCTGCTAAGCCACAAATGCTATACTTGCCGCTTTGCGCGGTGCCGTCTTGCACTACACCTTTTAATAGAATTTGTAATTTCTCTAAGGTTTCGGGCGAGCAAATGGCAGGATTTAAAACTTCGGTTTCAATCTTTTCTACGCTGCGTCCGTGACTTTGAATTTCCTCTAAAAAACGAGGTTTTACCATAATACCATCGTTGGCTACGGCATTGTAAAAGGTAAGCAGCTGCATAGGCGTGAAGCTCACTTGGTAACCGAAGCTAATCCAGGGCAGGGAAATAGCACTCCAATCGGCATCGCTCGTTTTAGGAATGCGCGGTTTGCCCTCACCTTTAATAGCCAAGTCTAGCGATTGGTGCAGACCAATGCTGTAAAGGCGGTCGATAAATTTTTGGGGCTGATTGGCATAGTGGTCGATAATGGTTTTGGCGATGCCTACATTACTCGACTTTTCAAAAGCTTCTCTTAAGTTCGTTTTGCCGTAACCTTTGCCATTACTGTCTTTTATTAAAGAAGACTTGTATTCGTAAATTCCGTTTTCAGTATCTACAGGAGTGTTAAGGTCCGCGTATCCATCTTCGAAAAGAGCCAGCACGGCGGCCAGTTTAAAGGTTGAGCCAGGCTCGGTGCTTTCCCACACGGCGTAATTACGCTTCTCGAAGTAAGTGCCATTTTTAGTGATGCCTAAATTGGAGATGGCTTTGATAGCGCCCGTTTTCACATCCATTAAAACCGCACAGCCGTGGTCGGCTTGGTAAGTTTCTAGGCTGGCAAGCAAGGCATTGTGCACAATGTCCTGCATGCGACTATCGATGGTGCAAATTAAATCGAGGCCATTTTCAGGCTCTTCTTCATTTTGATCGTTTAGAGGTTTCCAGTTTTGGTTTCCAATTTTTTGTTTCAGTCGCTTGCCGTCTTTTCCTTTGAGATAAGCGGAATAAGCACCTTCTAAACCAGTGGCGAAACTTTTACGCTCGCGGCCAATAGTACGCTCCGCAATTTTACCCAAGGGCATTTTGCGGTAATTCTCTTGTTCTATAATTAAGCCTCCTTTAAAACGACCGGCATTAAATATGGGGAAGCTTTTAATTTCTTGCAGATCTAGGTAACTGAGATCCTTGCCAATGGGGAAATAACGTTGATCTTGGTTGCGGGCTTTAATTAGGTCATTCTTCCAGCTGGCCCAGGTCCTGTCCTTAAATTTGGCGGCTAAGCTTTTGCTCAAGGCAGATACCTCTTCAAAAAAAAGATCCTCGTCAACTGTAACAGGATCGAAGTGTAAATTGTAAACCGGTACCGAAGTAGCAAGTAATTTACCGTCGCTAGAGTAGATATTTCCTCTTTCTGCGGGGATGTTCATTTCGCGCACTACTTCTTTTTGGGCGCGTTCGCGTAAAGCTTCTCCCTCAATAAATTGGATGCTTAATAATTTGGTAAATATGAGCACAGCTAAGAGGGCCAGTGGTACAAACACTAGAAAGGCTCTACTTAATATGGCTTTGTTTTCGGACATCTCGTCTTCTAATCTTTTACCTTAATTACTTTTGGCGGTTGTTTGCCTTGTTGCAGATTTAAATGGGCTGCATTAACTTTTTCAATCACTTTGCTCTCCATCGATTCGTTCATTAAGCGCGAGCGGGTATCGATGAACTCCGAGTTTAATTCTTTCATTTCGCGACGCAGTTCGGCGATGCGATGTACTTTTCGCTCGGCATTATGACTGCTGGTGGTCATAATTAAGGCTAAGCCACAGAGGAAAAGGATATAAGGCCAGTGCTTTAGGACCTTGGGGTTTACTAGAAACCCTCCGGTAAGAAGGGTGCTAAAGCGGCTATTTTTTTTAGCTTCAGTCATTCGTCCCTCCAATTTTTTCGGCTGCTCGCATTTTAGCAGAGCGGGCACGTGGGTTAATGCTGATTTCTTCGTCGCTAGGAATAAGAGGCTTGCGGGTAATCGGTTCCAAGGGGCGGATTAGGTTTCCGTAGAAATCCTTTTCCATGCTTCCATCGAAATGTCCGCCGCGGAAGTAATTCTTCACCAAGCGATCTTCCAAAGAGTGGTAAGAGATACAAACGATGCGACCTTGGTCTTTTAAAACCGTCGTAGACTGTTCCAGTAATTCTTCAATTACCTTTAATTCTTCGTTTACTTCGATGCGTATGGCTTGAAAAACCTGCGCGATATATTGTCCGGGCTTATTGCGTGGGGCTAATTTTTCTATGGCCGCTTTCAGCTGAAAGGTGCTTTCTAAAGGCTGTTTGCTAATAATGGCACGCGCGGCTAAATGCGGACGAGGAATTTCTCCGTATTGTTTTAAGATGCGAATCAATTCGGTTTCATCCGAGTGGTTAAGAACGTCGGCAGCGCTGCGGCCCTTATTGCGGTTCATGCGCATATCTAGTGCAGCATCGTAACGCAAAGAGAAACCTCTTTCTCCTTCATCGATCTGGTGGGAGGAAATCCCAAAATCTCCTAAAATCGCATCTACGGAAGTGATGCCTTGCATGCGCAACATTTTTTGGAGATAGCGGAAATTAGAACTGATCAGCGTAAAGCGTGGATCGTCGGGAATATTGTTTTTAGCATCGGGATCTTGGTCGAAAGCGAATAATTTTCCCTCTTCCCCTAAGCGGCTAAGGATTTCACGCGAATGCCCACCACCACCAAAGGTCACGTCTACATAAATACCATCGGCTTTGATAGCCATTAGGTCTACGCTTTCTTTTAAAAGTACAGGGTTATGATAGCTCATCGTCCAGATCATTTAGGCTGCCCATTACGTCTTCGGCTAAGGCGCCAAAGTCAATTTCAGGATTGTTGATCGTGGCTTCGTACTGGGCTTTGTCCCATACTTCGATGAATCCGCCCGTGGAGGCGAGGGTGATATCGCCTTTTAATTTGGCGAAAATCATCAGGTCTTTGGGAATGTTGATTCTACCATTGCCATCTACCTCTACCACTTTTACCCCTGCAGTAAACATGCGAATGAAATCGTTATTCTTTTTCACAAAGCGATTCAAGCGATTCACTTTCGCCATGGTTCTTTGCCATTCGCTCATGGGGTAGAGTTCCAAGCAGTTCTGGAAAACGCTGCGTTTTAGGATGAAGCCTTGCTCCATAGAGGCAAGCAGCTGCTTTTTGAGCGCGCTCGGTATGGCGGCACGCCCTTTTGCATCTAACTTACAATCATGTACTCCTATCAAATTCAGCATTTTAGCCTTCTTGTGCTTGTGTTTTCAAAAATAGAAATATTGTCCCACTTTAGCCCACAAACTACCACGATGTTGATAAATTGTGATATTTTACCAATAGTTAACTTTAGCTAAAGTGGTTTAACTATTTGTTTAACAAACAAATATAAGCGTTTATTGTGTGGTGGGAGAAAGTGGGGTTATAATTCCAATTTTGGAGCTGGATCAGGTTTTTTAATGTGCTTGACTAATTTTCAAAAAATAGAGAGCTCTAGTTGTTAGCCCTTTAGCTAAGTCTGAGATCGGGGCAAAGCATAAAAAAACCGCCCTCAATTGGGGCGGTTAGTACACTATCATTGGCGCGCATGGCGCCTTAGATTTATGATTTATTCTGCGATTTTAATTTTTGACTTAAAAGCAGATTTCGGATTAATCAAATAATCCTTTAAATGAAGTATTCGATTCATTTGGTAAGGTAACCTTCAGTTTGGGATTGCGAGCCATTTCTCTTTTAATGGCGAAAACCGCCCCTTTGTTTCGAGCCCAACTGCGACGCGAAATTCCGTTGTTTACATCAAATAGTAACATGGTTTCTAAACGTCGGTCGGCTTCCGGGCTGCCATCAAGCAGCATTCCGAATCCGCCGTTAATTACTTCGCCCCAGCCTACGCCGCCACCGTTGTGGATGCTTACCCAAGTAGCGCCGCGGAAGCTGTCGCCGATAACATTATGTATGGCCATATCTGCCGTAAAGGCGGAGCCATCGTAAATATTTGAAGTTTCACGGTAGGGCGAATCGGTGCCGCTTACATCATGATGATCGCGTCCTAAAACCACGGGGCCAATCTTGCCATCGCGGATTGCAGCGTTAAAAGCCGCGGCAATTTTTATACGTCCTTCACTGTCGGCATATAAAATTCGCGCCTTAGAGCCTACTACTAATTTGTTTGCTCCGGCGGCTTCAATCCAACGGATATTATCTTCTAATTGTTGCTTGATTTCGGGGGGTGCTTCCAAAGCAATTTCTTTTAATACTTCCGCTGCAATGGCGTCGGTTTTCGCTAAATCTTCATCTAGGCCACTTGCGCAAACCCAACGGAAAGGACCAAAACCATAGTCGAAGCACATGGGGCCCATAATGTCTTGTACATAACTAGGGTATTTAAACTCGTGACCAATAGTAGGGTTGGGGTTCATTACATCTGCGCCAGCGCGACTCGCTTCTAGTAAAAAGGCATTACCATAATCGAAAAAGTAGGTACCGCGTTCGCAGTGGCGATTAACCGCGGCGGCGTGCCTTTTTAAAGACTCTTGTACCAAATGGTGAAATTGGTCGGGATCATTAGCCATCATTTCATTGGCTTCCTCGAAAGACAATTGCACGGGATAATAACCGCCTGCCCAGGGGTTGTGCAATGAGGTTTGGTCGGAGCCAAGTTCCACGAATATTCCCTCGGTATCAAAAGCTTCCCATACTTCTACCACATTACCTTCGTAGGCAATGGAAACCGTTTCTTTTTTACTTTTCGCTTGTTTAACGCGAGCCACTAATTGATCAATATCGGCAATAAGTTCATCTACCCAGCCTTGCTCATAGCGTTTACGACTGGCCGCCGTATTTACTTCAGCGGTAATAGAAATACAGCCCGCAATATTGGCGGCTTTGGGTTGGGCACCGCTCATGCCGCCTAAACCGGCGGTAATAAATATGGCACCGCTATCGGGTTGAGCGCCTACTTTACGCAGGGCATTCATTACCGTTATGGTAGTGCCATGCACAATCCCTTGCGGTCCTATATACATATAACTACCCGCTGTCATTTGTCCGTATTGGCTTACGCCGAGGGCATTAAATTTCTCCCAGTCGTCGGGTTTGGAATAATTGGGAATCACCATGCCATTGGTTACAATAACACGCGGCGCATCGGGGCTACTAGGAAATAATCCCATAGGATGACCACTGTACATATGCAGACTTTGGTCTTCTTGCATTTCCGCCAAATACTGCATGGTTAAAAGGTATTGCGCCCAGTTTTGGAAGACCGCTCCATTACCTCCGTAGGTAATTAACTCTTGTGGATGCTGCGCTACGGCAGGATCGAGATTATTTTGAATCATCAGCATAATGGCCGCTGCCTGCTGACAATTGGCGGGGTAATTGGAAATGGGTCGCGCCTTTATTTCGTAATCGGGTTGAAAACGATACATATAAATACGGCCGTAGTTTTTCAATTCGGCGGCAAACTCTTGCGCTAATTCAGCATGCCAGGCTTCGGGGAAATAACGCAAGGCGTTTTTTAGGGCCAGCTCTTTTTCTTCAAGAGAAAGAATGTCTTTTCGCTTGGGGGCATGGCTTAACTTGGGATCGGGACTTTTAGCAGCTGGCATTTCGGTAGGGATCCCTTGTAAAATGGCTTCTTTAAAACTTAGTAAAGTGCGGGTAGGCATAATTATCTTTTAAATTTTCCTGTTTTTTTATCAAATCCGTAGGGGCAATGTTTGCAACCACTTTGGCAACAATAACCTCTTTTTAGGTGGTACTGTTTGGTGAAAACAATAAAACCTTCCTCGGAGTAGTAAAAATCTTCAGGATTTAACTGAGGCATTTATTTTTTTGGCAAAAATACAATAATGCAAAGAGGTGTTTTAATCCTTGCCTTGGTAGTTTTTCTTTACTTTGTAGAAATGGAATAAGGGAATGAAGAGTTTAAGTTGGGAAGAGTACTCAGGTGTGCTCCGAAAAAACACTCTGCATCGAGAGGCCTTTAAAAGTGCTAACGATCTGTTTTTATCAGAGTATCGGGCCTTTTTTGAAGAAGAAGGCTTAGGAAGGATTGATGTTAGTTCAGTGCAAGGCATTGGTAACTATACTATTAAGTGGACCAAAGCCTCCTTGAAGGATGATGTTAATGTAGAGTTGAAGCTCGATGAGCCGCTTTTTACGGTAGGTTATATTTTTACGGGGGCCTTTAATTTTCATCGAGGCGATGGCCAGGAGGGCGTGCGCGTCCAAGCTCCAGCCATTGTAATATATCGCCAGAATAGCGATTTAAGCTATCAATTAATAGAATCTGCGAAGCCCTACGAAACCTTAAACATTTCATTTAATGATAAGGTGCTACAAAGGATTTTGCAAAAATTTGCTAGTAGTTCGGTCATTATAAATCGACTTAACGATGAGCAAATGATTGTGCATCGTCCCGAAGATCAATTTTTAGGAGCGCTCTTTAATCAGTTAAAATATTTGCCCCTCGATAAGGATGTGCACAATCTCTTTTTAGCGGAAAGTTTGGTGCTTAAAATTCTTAATAAAGCCATGCTTTTACTAGCGGGTACTTCCGCTTTCGCAGATGCCGACTTAAATAAAGATGCAAAGCAAGAGCTGAATCTCTTTCAAGCAGTGATGGCTTATGTGCGAGAAAATCTTCATAAAGCCATTAGCATCAGCAAGCTTTCTGAGCGTTTCGAGGTCAGTCCGCGTTGGTTGCAACGTCATTTCAGCGATGAGCTACAAATGACTTTTTCCGATTATTTACGCGATCTCCGTTTAGCCAAGGCTTACGATATGCTAACCAATCCCGCTAGTAATTTATCCATCCGCGAAGTTTGTTTGGAGGTCGGTTACAATAGCAGTCAAACCTTTTCGGCCAATTTCAAAAAGCAATATGGTATTTCGCCCAGTCAAATTATTGATCGCTATTAACCTTACTTCAGTTGTGAATCGCTTGTAATTTGCTTGATAAATCATCTCTCGGTTTATCAAGTGGGTCGGTAGAGAGGGAAATTCGGTTGTAATCCTTTCTGAATGACAATGAGATTTCGAAATAAATTAGTCAGACTGACAGTTGGCTGGCGGTTTTGTTATCTTCTTCCTAGTTATCAACCCTCCCTATTCCTTAGCTTTGCCGCCATGTGGGAAATCCATACTAAGGCTTCGCGCCTCGAATTTGTGCTGGAGCGAAAAGGAGTAGAGCTCTGGGTGAAGCGCGATGATCTTATTCATCCTGAAATTAGTGGGAACAAGTGGCGTAAATTAAAATACCATTTGGCTTCTTTCGAAAGAAGCGCCAAAAGTGAAATCTTAACTTTTGGTGGTGCCTTTTCCAATCATATTGCGGCTACAGCGGCCTTGGGTGACCTTTGCGGCATTTCTACTCACGCTTTAATTAGAGGAGAGGAGGGAATGAAAAACAACCCCACCCTCGAATTTTGCTTGAAAAAAGGAATGCGCATTGAAGGCATCTCGCGCAAGCAGTACGATACCAAAGATGACCCTAAGTTTTTGCGAACGCTGGCTTTGCTTATGCCTCAGGTTTATATTATTCCCGAAGGAGGTAAAGGCCCCCTGGGACTGCATGGTTGTTTGGAAATCCCCACCGAAGTAGAGGAAGATTTTGATTATTGGGCTCTAGGAGGGGGCACGGGGACCACGGCGGCGGGGGTTTTGGCTTCCGATAAAGTGAAAAAGCTATTACTCTATCCTGCTTTAAAAGGCGGGCAGTTTTTAGTGCCGGCTATTTTTAATCAGCTCTTGGCCTATTTTGAAAACCATCAATCGCAGCAAGTTTCCTTGCGCGCTTTGCAGCAAAAGTTAATTTTGCGCGATCCTTACCACTTTGGAGGCTATGGAAAAATCACTCCCGAATTAGTTGCTTTTTTAAATACTTTTCAGGCGCAATATGCGCTAAAACTGGATCCCGTTTATACAGGCAAAATGTTTTTTGGACTTTTACAGGATATCGATGCGGGTCTGTTTTCCGCTGGATCGAAAATACTCGCGCTACACAGTGGTGGCTTGCAGGGGATAGCAGGAATGAATAATAGGCTGCGTGCCAAGAACCTTGAAACTATAAATTATGAAGCTTAAACTCATCGCCTTATTTAGTTTGATATACTTTGCTCTTTCGGCGCAATCGCCTAGCGAAGTGTATATCGAAAAATGGCATAAAGTAGCGCAAGCAGAAATGCAGGCTTATGGAATTCCGGCCAGTATTACCTTAGCGCAGGGTATATTAGAATCGGCCAACGGACGCAGTAAATTGGCAACAGAAGGCAATAACCATTTTGGCATTAAATGCCATTTAGAATGGGAAGGGAGAAAGATTTACGCCGACGATGATGAAAAAGGGGAGTGCTTTCGCTCTTATAAAAATGCGGAAGAGAGTTTTCGCGATCATTCACTTTTTTTAAGCACCCGCACCCGTTACGCCTTTTTATTTGAAGAGTCTCCCACCGATTATAAAGCTTGGGCAAAAGGTCTTAAAAAAGCGGGCTATGCCACCAATAAAAAGTACGCCGATTTATTAATTGATCTTATTGAACGCTATGAGTTACACCGCTTCGATAAAATCGATGCAAACATTAAAGATCTTCCGCCCATTGCCGGCGAGGCGGCCGCTTTCGCAGATGAGCACTTAATAAAACTCAGTTCCAATAAAGTGAAATACATTGTAGCGCGCAGCGGTGATAGCTTCGAAAGCATTGCCCAATTTGCTGGTTGTAAAGCGGAGGATTTACTTGATTATAATGACTTACGCTACGATGCCGCCATTGAGGATGGACAAATAATTTACCTGCAGCCCAAACGCCGTCGTGCCAGCCGTGAACATCGTTTTCACTTGGTACAAGAAGGAGAAGACATGTATGCCATTTCCCAAAAATTCGGGGTACGCCTCGAAAAATTGTACCGTCGCAACGATTTAAATGTGGGCGAGCAACCAAAAGTAGGTACCCGCCTAGAGCTGCGTTAATTACTGTAATTTATAGCAGATTACCGTGCCATCATTGCTGTAAGTAACAATGTTGAGATTGTTATCGCGGTTCAGTGAACCCATGTCGAAAGGCCCTTGCGCAAAAACAGGGAATCCATCTACTAATTTACCTTCTTCATTAAAGAGGCGAATTTCTTCCGCTCCTTCTGCGAAAGCGGCCACGTAAAAGCGGTTGTTTTGTAGCATGGCCTTGGGTTTAACCTTAATATCCGATTCGAAGCTGGCTTTGAAAGGGCGTTTTTCATCTTTTACAAAAAGCTCTTCATCGTTGCTGAAAATATAGCGGCCTTCGAAATAAATGAGGTGGTCGGCAGGATGCCCCTCGTCGAGGTAAACCGCATCTACTTTCGATTGAGGATTAATCACATACATTTTGCCCGAATTACTGCCCGCAATTAGCTCCGACTCTTTCAGGCTTTCACCTTCTTTTAGATAGAAACTGGTTTTTAATTCCTCAATTTTTTGATCAATCACAAAGCGTTCTTCCCCGCGACGATTTAATTGGTAAAGTTTCCCAGTAGCGCTAAGGCAAACAATTATATCGGCGCCTTTTACACTGAAATGCTGGGGCTCGCTAATTATTTCATCGTCAGCCTCTTTAAAGTCCCAACCCTGCACGGGCTTGCCTTCCACATCGTAATTGAGAAGCTTTTTGCCACAAGGAACCACGAGGCGATAATTGCGCGCTTCATCGTAATTAAAAACGCCCAGCGGAGCAGTCGCCTTTGCTGGTAATTTCACCGGGAAGCCCTCTACATCATTACCCAAACGGTCTACCGCATACAAGGTATTTGCAGTGTTGAAAACCATTTGCAGCTTATTATTACGGTAAATATCGACTTGGCGAATGTTGCCAATTATAGGTCCGTCTAAAGCTTTATTCCAAAAAACCTCACCCTTACGGGAGATGAGATAGAGGTGATTGTTTTTGTCACTTAAGGCAATGTCGTACTTCTGGTTGAGATGATTTGTAAGAAACTGCGGTTCTCCTTTAGGTTTGGCTTCCAATTGCGTAGTCCATTGGCGACTAATTTTTTCGATAATGGCTTTTTCTTCGCGCAATTGTAGGCTTACAAAGCTTTTCTTTTCGTCTACGCGTAGTTGTAAAATGCCCCATTTGATTTCGCTGAGACTATCTAATTTTTCTTCTAATTCTTGAGCGGCTTTTTTCTTGAGCTGCGGCAGTTGGTTGGGCAGCCATTCGGGGAAACCCGTAACAATTTGGATATGGCTTTTACCCGGTAATTGGTTAACGAGACTTTGGTAAGAAGAGGATTTATAGAGGCGCTTATCATCCAATAAATCGTTTAAAAGTACCTTCAATGAGTTTTGGTCTTCCGCAAAAATCACAAAGTTATTATGCAGCACATAGAATGGTTGATGCATCTCGGCGAAAAGCCGACCAAAAAGGCGAGGTAAGAGATTGAGTGCTTTTATCCTTCTAACAATATGACCGCGATAGCCTTCAATAAAATTGCTATCGGCTAAAGATTCTAGGCTTTCCTTGCATAATTCTTCGTCGCGGTAGTTAAAATAGGCAAAGTGAAAAGCTTGAGCATTGCTACGTCCTGCGCTAAAAACCCCCATTTCATTGTCGATGATGCCCAAAATTTTATCGGTGCTACCGGCAGGCAGTTTTGCTACCAAGCTTTGGTGGTTTTCTAATAGGCTGTTGACTTCTAAATAAGACTGATAGCTGCGATCATATTGGCCAATATTTCCCACATTGAGATGAATCCAACTCGCAACGTTTTGCGGTACTATTTGCGAGGCATCAATATTGTCGCTGTGCACATCATTAAAAACTTCGGGGTAATTGAAGCCTTCTTGCGGGTGATTGAGAAGGCCAGTTAAAATGAGATCTTGTTTTTCTGCTTCTAAATCTAAAACCGCCCAATCGCCTAGCTGCTGCAGATAGTCAAACTGCGCATTTTTATAAATTGCTTTAAGGTAGTCGTTTGCTAATTCTAAGTGAATGAAAATATTAGCTATCGCGCTGCTATTGCGGGTTTGGCGGAGGTTCTTTAGGTTGAGGTCGTCGGTCCAATTATTTGGGTTACTTATCTGGCGCAAGCTGTTTTCGATGGGGATACGACTGGGGGAAACCAGTAGATAATCTTTATCGTAATGGAGGTATAAAACCAATTTCGACTTACTTTCTAATTTTAAGATTTCCTTGCCGCTATAATCGCTGCTGCTTATTTCAAATTGCGCTGCTAGTAATGTTTGCCAATTCTTTAATTTAAGATCATTTTTAGGGGCAATTAGGAGCCAATCGTATTTTTCCGCACCACTTAAAGATTCGCATAAAAGAGCATCGGGAAAGTCTGTTAAAAGTGCGAGACTATCGCTGGGTAAGGTGTTTTTTAAATCTTGCCAGTTGTTGCTAATTTGATGCAGCGAAGGCAGTTTGTCGAGATGATGGTATACCCGAGAGTTACGAGCTGCCTTTTCTACTTTAGACCAATCATTAACATGCGCTAACCACACGGTATTGCTAGGTACCAATTGGTATAGATTGGTGGCTTCCACCTTCTCGGTGCTACACGCACTGCTAAGCAGACCAGCCGCCAAGAAAAATAAATATCGCAGTTTCATGTAAAGAGAATTTGCGCAAAAGTAAAAACCTGAGTGCGACTATAAATTAAAATCCTCAGATTTTCAAAAAAAAGAAAAGGCAAGGCTGTGAGGTGCAGCTGCAGCGGGCTAAAACAAAATGATTAGACGAAGGATTTTGGATTTTTTTGGAATCGGCTCTAATGGCACTTCATAAACAGCCGTTTTCTTCGCTTCGCCACTTCATATTGCCCGCTTCTATTTCGTCCCTTTTGCTCGAACTCATTATTTATAAGCGGTTTGAGGCTTGATTTTAGGTAAAGCTCAGGTTGCTAAGAATTAGGTGATTTACCTTATGCGGGAAGAAGTCGGAAAGTTTTTCGATGGTAAGGGCTGATCCCATGTTCTTTGATGGCGGCACGATGTGATTTTGTGGGATAGCCTTTGTTTTGTTGCCAGTGGTAATGAGGATATTCATGGGCTAATTTTTCCATGTATTCATCGCGGTAAGTTTTAGCGAGAATGGAAGCGGCGGCAATACTTTTAATGCGGCCGTCCCCTTTAATTTCACATTGGTGCGGAATACCTTCGTAGGCTTTAAAGCGATTACCATCGATTAGCAGAATCTCAGGTTTTGAAGATAATTGATCAATCGCGCGATGCATGGCTAAAAAGGAAGCCTGCAGAATATTAATAGCATCAATTTCTTCATGAGTCACCACGCCTACGGCCCAAGCAATGGCTTTTTTTTCAATCAGCTCGCGAAGGGCTAAGCGATTATTTTCGGTAATTTGCTTTGAATCGTTAAGGAGAGGCGAGCGAAAATTGGCAGGTAAAATTACGGCCGCGGCAAATACTGGCCCTGCCAAACAGCCTCGGCCTGCTTCATCGCAACCCGCTTCCAAGCGACCTGCTTTCAAGAGGCCTTTCAGTTTAGTCATTGTCAAAACACTTTTTAATACTGTTCCACATCATATCGGCCGATTGCTCCCAGCTGAATTTCTGCACCTGAATGCGTCCTTTTTTAATATAGTCTTGGCGAATTTCTTCTTTTTCGCTTTCCAACATCGCTTGAGCAATTTCAGCACTATCATCAGAATCGCAGAGCCAAGCGGCCTCGCCTGCAACTTCGGGCATGGCGGTATTATTGGCGGTAATTACCGGGCAATCGCTTTTAAAAGCTTCTAAAATGGGGATCCCAAATCCTTCAAAGTGAGAGACGAAACAAAGGGCTTGCGCCGCGCCGATAAGGGGAATAAGATCTTCTTCGGTCAGGCGGCCCGTAAAAATAATATCCTCTCGAAAAGGGTTTTGGCTATGCTGCTTTTCGATTTCTTTCGCTCCCAACATATTGGCACCGGCCAGTATGAATTTCGCTTGCCCCCCTTGCCGGCGATACCTTTGATAGGCATCAAGCATGCCCGAAATGTTTTTTCGGGGATTAAGGGAGCCAATAAAAAGTAGGTAATTGCTGCCATTAGCCCAACGATTTTTTTGGGCCTCAATACTTGGCAGATCTAAAACCTTAAACTTATCGCTTACGCCATTGTAAACCACATCGATTTTAGTCTCGTCGATGGCATAAGAAGCGGAAATGTCTTTTTTAGAAAATTCGGAAACGGTAGCTATACGTTTGCCCAGGCGAGCAAAACGCGGAAAAAAATAGCGCATATAAGCGCCCGATACGGGATCGAGATTATGGTTTTGATGTTCGAAGTTAATATCGTGAATTACTGGCAGAGCAGGAGTTTTACCCCAAGTGGGAATATAACCATCAGGGGAAAGAAATAGGTCAACTTTGTATTTCCAGAGGATAAAGGGTATGCTGAGTTGAAACCAAATCCACCATAAAACCGCATGCCGCGAAGGAGGGCCGATTTGTACAGCCGTAACATTGGGTCCGAAAAGGAACTCTTTAGGATAGCTCCGATCGAAAATAAAAAGCCATTCCACCTCAGGGTGATTGTGCACCAAACGCGAAAGCACCTCGTAGCTAAAATAGCCGATGCCGTCGAGTTTGTCTTTGATGAGTAAACGGGTATTTACAGCAATTTTCACAGCGCAAAGATAAGCCTGTCATAATGATTACCTTCGCGGCGCGAATAATATGCAAAAGAAATTTGTTGGCAGTTTATTTTTACTGCTCCTAGTAAATGTTTTAGTAAAGCCCCTGTGGATTTTCGGAATCGACCTAGAAGTACAGAATAGGGTTGGGGGTGAAGCCTATGGTTATTATGCCGCGGTTTTAAGTTTCAGCATGATTATAAATATTGTGTTAGACTTAGGCTTAGCGCATTATAGTAATCGCAGCATCTCGCGTAAACCCGAGGAAGTGGCTTCTCATTTTTCGGATCTAATCTTATTGAAACTGGTTTTGGCCTTGGTTTACCTTCTGGCCGCACTCGTTCTTGGTAACTTTTTAGGTTATTTGGGCACAGAGTGGACGGTTTTACTTTACCTCGCTTTGGGTCAAGCTCTTTCTTCCTTAATTCTATTTTTCAGGGCCCATTTAGCGGGTTTGCAGCTTTTTAAATACGACAGCCTGATGAGCGTGGTCGATAAAATATTGATGATCGCTCTGGCGGGTTATGTCCTTTACTTTAGTGATACTTTGGAAATGACCATTCAGTTGTTTGCCAAATTGCAGGCCCTAAGTTTTGGGCTGGCCGCTCTTTTGGCTTTCTTGCTCATCTACCCACGAGTGAGAGGAATAATGCCCAAGCTGCAGCTGAAAGGATTTTTGCAACGCCTAAAAAGTAGTTATCCTTACGCCTTGCTTATTTTTTTAATGGCCCTTTACACTCGGGTAGATTCGGTTATGTTGCAGCAGTTAGTAGGCGATTTAGAAAACGGAATTTACTCGCAGGCTTTTCGCTTATTAGATGCTATTAATCAACCGGCTTATTTATTTTCAGTTTTGCTATTACCCATGTTCTCGGGGATGTTAGCTCGCAAAGAATCGGTTACCGCCTTAAGTAAGCTGGCTTTTAGCTTGTTGTTTGTGATGGGTTTGGCTATTTCTGTCGCCACTTATTTTGCCGCCCCTGATCTAATGGCTTTGCTTTATGATAATCACAGCGCTAGTAGTGCTCCAGTTTTGCAGGCTCTGCTTTTTAGTTCTCTGGCCTTTGGAACTACCTTCGTTTTTGGCACATTGCTTACAGCAAAAGGCGATTTGAAACTTTTAAATAAGGTAGCTTTTATGGGTTTTCTGTTAAATGTGATCCTCAATTTAATTTTGATTCCTTTCTACGGGGCCCTTGGGGCCGCAGTAGCGACGGTGTTTACCCAGTCTGTTGCCGCGCTAGTGCAGATGTATTTATGCTTTAGAAATTTAGAGCTTAAATATGGTTTTCAGTTTTGGATGCGAATAACGCTTTATTCTGCTTTTGCCATCGGCGGAAGCGTTTTAATGAGTATTTATCTACCCTTAATTTGGTGGCAACTAGGTCTATTAATAGGAGGCTTTATTGCGGTTCTTGCGCTTCCTTCGGGACTCTTGCCTTTAAAAGATGCCTATCTACTAATAAAGCCTAGTCAGAAGTAGGTTAAGGCCAAGCATTTATTGTTATTTTTGCCGCCTTAAATAGCAGAAAATGCAGGAAAATACTCAGAACACCGATCAGGTTTTTGATTCTACCAATCTTATTGTTTACTTATTTAACTGGCGCAAACCGCTTTTAATCGTAACTATCGTTGCGGCCGTATTGGCTGCTATTTTTAGTGGTCCGGCCTTTGTAGAGCCTCAGTTCGAATCTACGGTAACGGTATTTCCATCCACCACCAATAGTTTATCGAAAGCCCTGCTTCCGCAGAAATTCGCTTCGCGCGGACAGGATATTTTAGAGTTCGGTAAAGAAGAAGAAGCAGAGCAGCTGCTCCAAATTTTAAATACCGACGAAATTCGCGATAGCATAATTCAGAAGTACAATTTACTGGAGCATTACCATGTGGACCCCAAGGGGAAATATGCTAAAACGGAGTTGTATGAAACCTATAGTTCTAATATTTCCTTTCGTCGCACGGAGTTTATGAGTGTGGAAATAAGTGTTTTAGATGCGAGTGCAGATACAGCAGCTTTAATTGCGAATGATATTGTAGTTCAGTTAGATATGGTTAAAAACCGTATCCAGCAAGAGCGTGCCTTACAAGGTTTAGCAATTATTGATCGTGAATATAAATCGCTTAAGAGCAACCTAAAGGGTTTGGAAGATTCACTTACCGAGTTACGTTATAAAGGCGTGCACGATTACGAAACGCAATCGGCTGTTTTAAGTGAACAGTTAGCCACTGCGCAAATTGAGAAAGGGGTTAATGATCCTGCGGCTCGCGCCATAGAGGCAAAATTAGATACGCTCGCTAAGTATGGTGGTACCTATGTTTCATTAAGAGATCAACTTACCTATTTAAAAGAGGAGGTGGTAAAATTGAAAACCGCTTTCGATCAAGCAAAAGTAGACGTGGAGGAAAGCTTACCTGCCACCTTTAAAGTGAACAATGCTTACGCTGCTGAGAAAAAGAAATACCCGGTTCGTTGGTTAATTGTTGCTCTTTCTATGTTGGGCGCTTTTACCTTTACCTTAGTTTCTATTTTAATTTGGGATACGATAAGTAAATCGCGCAAGTAAAAAGCCCTTTCATTGAATAACTTCCTCGCTAATAAAGCAAATCGATGGGTAATAGGAGCAGGGCTATTTATGGCTTTGCTAAATGTGCTCATTATTATTAGTGAGGTGTATTGGATGCTGCTTTTACCTTTTGCCTTTTTAATCTTAGCGCTCGTCTTTTTAGCTTTAGATAAGGTTTTGTACTTTATAATCTTTAGTACGCCTTTAAGTATTTTCTATCTCCATCCTGATCTACATGTGGGCTTTACCTTGCCCACTGAGCCTTTGCTTTTTGGTATAATGCTCCTCTTTTTTGCGAAGCTTATTTACAAGGGGAATTTCGATTTGAAAATCGTTAAGCACCCAATTTCCTTAGTGCTTATTGCCAGTCTTTTTTGGATGCTAGTAACCACGGTTACTAGTGAGATGCCTTTAGTGTCTTTCAAGAATTTTCTGGCGCGCCTATGGTTTATAACGGTCTTCTTTTATTTCATGTCGCAGTTGTTTAAAGACCCGAAAAGAGTGTATTTATTTTTCTGGTTGTATTTAATTCCGCTGTCGGCAGTGGTTATTTATACAATTGCCGTGCACGCCCAATGGGGTTTCACTAAAGATGCATCGGTATGGGTAATGTTTCCCTTTTTTAAAGAACACACTTCCTACGGAGCGGTGTTGGCTATGTATATTCCCATTGCGATTGCCTTTACTTTTTTCATTAAATGGAATTTGAACAAGAAGTTTTTGGCTGGCACCATTTTAACCATTTTGTTATTAGGCGTAATTCTGTCATATACCCGCGCTGCTTGGGTGAGTTTAGTAGCGGCTGGTTTAGCCGGTTTAATGATTTGGATGCGCTTACGCCGCGAGATTTTCTATTTAATGGTCATTGCTTTCTTTGGGGTACTCTTTTATTTCAGGGGAGATATTCAAAAGAAGTTTGAAAAGAATGATACTACCAGTAGTGATAATTTAACCGAACACGTAGAATCCATAAGTAATATTTCTACCGATGCTTCCAATATGGAGCGCATCAATCGGTGGAAGTCGGCCTTCCGTATGTTTGAGCAGCGACCGGTGTTTGGCTACGGTCCGGGCACCTATATGTTTGTATATGCTCCTTTTCAGAAACCTTACGAAAAAACGATAATTAGCACCAATGCTGGGGATATGGGGAATGCTCATAGCGAGTATATTGGTCCTTTGGCCGAGCAGGGTGTTTTAGGTTTATTACTAGTTTTATTGCTGGTGTTTTATACCGTTTTAACGGGAATTAAAACCTACCACAAACTCAGCGATCCTAATGAGAGGGTTTTGGTTTTAGCGTCTTTAATCGGAATTATGACCTATTGGACCCATGGTTTTCTTAATAATTTCTTAGATATGGATAAAGCTTCCCTGCCCGTTTGGGGATTTACCGCTCTAATCGTGTACTTCGATCAGTATCGCAAAAAATAAACTCATTTTCGTCATATTGGCCTAAGTGTCAAGAAATCAGAGGGTACTAAGTTCTTTGCTGACTATTTTCTGTTGGTTGTTACCAAAATGTTAATTAGTAAGTCTTGTTTATTAATAAATTTTTAACATTTTTGGTATCGGATAACCAATAAATAAAAGCTATGCGAACAACCAAAGCAGTGCTAACACTTTTGTTAGCACTATGCGTACAGTTGGGTTTTGCCCAATCTCGTGCGGTAAAAGGGACCGTTAAAGGTCCCGGAGGAGAACCGATTCCAGGAGCTTCAGTGATTGAGAAGGGTACCAAAAATGGTACAGCTTCCAATGCCGCTGGAGCTTTTTCAATTTCGGTATCAGGCTCAGATGCGGTTTTAGTAATTTCATCACTTGGTTTTGAAACTCAAGAACGTCGTGTAGGCTCAGATGCCACAGTTGATGTTTATATGAAAGAGTCTCAAGAAACCTTAGATGAAGTTGTTGTAACTGGTCAGGGTGTGGGAGTAAGTAGAAAAAGAATTTCTACTACTGTTTCCTCTATCGATTCGAAAGAGTTAAAAAATTCTCCTGCCATGCAGTTAGATCAACTCATTCAGTCAAAATTACCTAATGCTCAAATTAAATTGAGTTCGGGGCAGCCAGGTACTGCATCCATTATTCGGTCAAGAGGACCAGTTTCAGCGAATACCAATACTACTCCAGTGATTATGGTAGATGGTATTAGGGTGGATAACCTTAACTCAAACGCGGCCCTTGGTCTTAATACGGGTGGTGCTCAGTCTTCAGCTGTAGCTGATATCCCCATGGAGGATATTGATCGTATCGAGTACATTCCTGGTGGAGCTGCTACTACCTTGTATGGTGCTGATGCGGCGAATGGTGTTTTACAAATCTTTACTAAAAGAGGAAAAGCTGGAAAAGCTTCTGTTTTCTTTGAATCTCAAGTAGGGCAAATGGTGGGTACTGCCGACTTTTTGCGTTGGAAAAAAACAGCGGATATTATCTTCCAGCCAGGAATGGTTCAGAATTACCGTTTAGGTTTTTCAGGTGGAACGGATGAATTTAATTACAGCTTTTCAGGTTCCTTATACCAAGACGATGGCTTTAATTCAGTTAACGAGCAAGTACGGCGTAATTTCCGCACCACGGTAGCGGCGAGAGTTTCTAATCGCTTGCGCTATTCAGCTTCTCTTGCGTATTCAAATTCAGAGTTTACTCGTGATTATAATGCGAATACCAGTTTCGCACGTTTCGGTAACTTAGAAGGCGGCTCTTACGGAAATCTTGATTCTTTAAGTGATCAAGAAATCACCGATTTAACCAATCAACTACAAGAAGAAGGGGAATTGACTAACATTACGGAAAGAGTTAATCGATTTAATGTAGCAAATAACTTTACTTATGATGTTAACGACAAAGTAATTATCTCATTCGATATTGGTTTAGATAGCCGTAACTCTAAGCAGCAAGAATTAGGTACTAATGCGGTACAAATTTCTAAAGGTGCTTGGGCAGAAGGTACCACCGATCAAGGTTATATTGACGTTAGCTCTCGTAATTTCTTAGTATTAAGCTCTAACTTAAATGCAAATTACGAAGAGAATTGGGGTGACTTCAACTTCTTAACTACCGTGGGTGGACAGGTGTTCCGTTCAAATGATTATCAAACTGCTATTAGTGCTACTGGAGTGCCCGACGGCTCAGAATCCATTAACAATTCGGCTGATCAAAGCGTACAGGATTTCTATAATACTGTAACTTCTTATGGTATTTATGTAGCAGAAAACGTAGGTTGGAAAGATAAAATTTTCTTAGATCTAGGTTTACGTTTTGACGGTAACACCGCTTTCGGTGAGGAGATTGGCTTAATTCCACTATTGAAATTGGGTGCCTCTTACGTTATTTCGGATGAGAAGTTTTTTAGAGATAATATCTCGAAAGATTACATCACTCTGATGAAGTTCCGTGCTAACTACGGAGAAGCTACTTTATTTCCTACTCCATTTGCCAATGATTTAACTTTTGCGGCCAATCCTTATAATGGTTTACAAAGTTTTGCTTTTTCTAATCCAGGTAACCCAAATCTTCAGTCAGAAATTGCGAAAACGACTGAGTTTGGTGTTGATTTAGGATTGTTCAAGCGCTTAACGCTAAGTTTTACTTATTATAACACCATAACCGAAGGAGCATTATTTACTCCTCCACAAGCTCCTTCAACAGGACAAGCAGCGCAAGAAACCAATGTGGGAGAAATATCAAACAAAGGTTACGAAATCGCTTTAAGTGCTAGTATCATTAGTAATGAGAAACACCGCTTAAACGGTAGAGTTTCATATAACTACAATGAAAACGAAGTTGTAAGTACCGGTGGTGCTCCAGAATTTGCCGTAGGTGGATTTACTTTCCTAGGTTCATTTGTTAACGCTGGACAGCCTTTAGGTTACCTACGCGGTGCACAAGTAGTTCAAGATGCTAATGGTAATTACGAGGTTAATCGTAACGCTTATTTAGGAACTACCTTTTCGCCAACCTTTGGTACTTTCGGTATTGATTATACTTGGAATAACAAGCTATCCCTATTCTTAAACGGTGATTACCAATTTGGTGGCCAAGGGGTGAACGTAGACGACGTTTTACGTTACTTCGGTGGTGTTAACGATGAAGATCGTTTCCCTCAAGCCGTTATCGATGGAGGTATTACCTCATTCTTCGATTTAGCAGGATACTGGGTAGAAGATGCCAATTATGTTAAAGTTCGTACCATTGGCGCAGAGTATAACTTAGGTAATCTCTTAGATAGTCGAATCAAAAATTTAAGATTAGGCTTCACCGTGCAAAATGCCTTTAACTGGGTAAGCTCAAGCTTCGATCCAGATGTTACAGGTTCAGGTATCAGCTCTCAAGGTGGATTTGCTGGCGGTGGTTTCGGTTTTGGAACAGAGTCTGCTCCAAGAATTTACCTAGGTTCTTTACGCGTTAACCTTTAATAAGAAGCAAAATGAAAAAGATAATTTCAAAAATCTCAATTTTAGCAGCTTCAGCATTGGTTATTGCAGGCTGCGAAGCAATAGATCCAACCAATGTGGTTAACCCAAATTTATCAGAAGATGCCTTGGTTGGTCAGCCCAACTCTGCGGAAGCTTGGTATTGGGGTATGGAACGGCAATTGGCAGTTACTGCTAATAATAACCTCATCATATCTGAAATTGTATCTGATAACTACGTAAACACTCAAACTTTCTTTAATCAGTTTTTAGATGGTTTAAATGTAGATTATCAGGATGATGATGTTGATGATAGCCAGTTTCACATAGCGCGCTTGCGCGAGATGGCAGTTTTTGGTCTGGAAGAAATTCTTCCTAATGATGCCAATGCAACAGATGTTCAGCGTTCGGAATTTTTATTTTTCCGCGCCTTGTCACATTTATTAGCGGGAATGTATTATCAAGAATTGCCAGGTTCAGCCGGCGGTCCAGTTCTTAGTCGCGAGGTGCATTTAGATGCGGCCATTCAATACTTTACTGAAAGTAATGATGTTAATGCTAACGTGGGTGCCTTAATAGGGATCGCTAGAGCACAATATCTTAAAGGTGATGCAGTAGCGGCTATTAGTGCTGCTGATGCAGCTATCGCTGCCGATGCAGGCGCGGGTTTCGTTCGCTATATTACTTTCGATCCTCAAAACTCGAGAGGAAACAGTAATAGCAATAATTACACGGTTAACTCTTTACAAGATGCCTTGTACGATCGTGGTAGTTTCGACGATTTACAGCCATTACCAAGCTTAGACTTTTTAGACCCTAAGTTTGTGGTAGTTTCAGGAAACGAAGATTCTAAAATTCCTTTATTAAAAATTGAGGAAGCGCATTTGATTAAAGCAGAGGCTCAGCAGTCTCAAGGTAGTGATGGTGATGCCATTAATACTTTAACTGATTTAATCGGATTGGTGGCTACTCGCCCCACTATCACTGTTGATGATGGAGCAGAAAACCGTACCGAGCGTGAGCCAGGTTCTCGTCCAGATAGCACCGATATTACTGTTGATGGTATGGCGGGTTTAGTTCTTTATCGCGGTGGTGGTACAGTTACCATTCCTAGCGTTTCGGGAACTTCCTATACCGCTGCTGATTTGGCTGGCCTAAGTGGCGATGCTTTACTAGATGCGATTTACCGTATTCGTCAGCAGGTATTTATTGGTGAAGGTATGCGTTCGGTAGATATGGGTATTACTTATGTGATTTCTCAGAACGAGCAATTATTAAATACCGCTAATGTGAGTGCCGATATGACGGTTCCAGATTTACCGCCATTTTTAGTATCTATTAAAGATAATATCGATGCCATTACCTATGATGAGGTAGCACGTACTTGTACTATTGACAATGACATTACCGCCATCATCGTAAGCCAAAAGGCTACAGATTATGTTTGTCCTTTCCACTAAGGGGAAATTCTTTAAAAATAAAAGGGGAGTCGTGAGACTCCCCTTTTTTATGCTTTGTAATAAATGCTTGGCGTTTTACTCCGTAATTGTTATCTGCTCAATAATTTTGGGCAAGATACGTACGGAGGCCATCTCACGATATTTTTTCCGAGCCTCCTCGGCAGGATATCCAAAATAAGTCTTATCGGGATCCAAAGATTTAGAAACACCTGACTGTCCTAAAACCACTGCCTTAGTACCGATTCTCACATTGGAGTTAACACCTACTTGTCCCCAAAGGGTTACTTTGTCCTCAATTACCACACAACCCGCAATACCCACTTGGGCAGCAAATAAGCAATCTTTGCCAATTAAAGTGTCGTGGCCAATATGAACCGAATTATCGATTATAGTGCCAGCGCCTATTCGTGTATCGGCACTCACTCCGCGATCAATGGTACAAGAGGCACCAATATTTACACGATCTTCTAAAACTACAATCCCACCGCTTAAAAGTTTGTCAAAACCACTTGCGCGGTTTTTATAATAGAAGGCATCGGCTCCTAGCACACTATTAGCGTGGATAACGACATTGTTACCAATTTTGCAGCGATCGTAAATAGTAACATTAGCATGGATAATACAGTTATCCCCGATTTCAACATTTTCGCCAATAAAACCACCAGGCTGAATGATGGTGCCTTCCCCAATTTTGGCACTGGGATGTATCGCACGTTCACTCGCCTTGAAAGGGAAATAATGGTTCGTTAGTTTATTGAAATCTCTAAAAGGGTCATCACTAATTAAAATCCCTTTACCCTCTGGAACCGCCACCTTTTTATTTATTAAAATAGTGGTTGCGTCAGAATGCAAGGCTTTGTCGTAATATTTAGGATGATCTACAAATACTAAATCTCCTGGCCTTACCCGATGAATTTCGTTCCAACCCCAAACTTTATGGTCAGCAGGACCATCATATGTGCAGTTTAAAAGCTGAGCCAATTCGGCTAAAGTATGTACCTGAGGAAAGTCCATTTACTCTTTGTAACGCTCTTTATATGCTCCTGTAGCGGTTTCAATCACTACTTTTTCACCCTCAGCAATAAATAAAGGAACGCGTATTTCCGCGCCTGTTTCAACGGTCGCAGGTTTAAGGGTGTTCGTAGCGGTATCTCCCTTAATTCCTGGTTCGGTATAAGTAATGGTTAGTGCTACTTTTTGGGGTAGTTCGCATACCAATGGACGGTCTTCATCAGCATGGAAAAGTACTTGGCATTCCATTGCTTCCAATAAAAATTGGGGCGCATTAATAAGTTCCTTTGCAATGGTGATTTGGTTGAAGTCATCCATGTTCATGAAATGCCAACCGGAAGGATCTTGGTACAAAAACTGGTAGTTTCTGTTTTCAATTCGAATAACTTCTAATTTGTTTCCCGAGGGGAAAGTATTATCGATCATTCTTCCCGTATCCAGGTTGCGTAATTTGGTTCTTACGAAAGCGGGACCTTTGCCTGGCTTTACGTGTAAGAATTCAATAATTTGGTGAGGAGCATTATTAAATGTAATGCATAATCCATTACGGATATCTGAAGTATCTGCCATAGCTTTATTATGTTCTGAGGCAAAAGTAAGCTTTTGAACTGCTAAAGTGAAACAGAATTTTGCTCATCTGACTTGAGCAATTTTTTACAGAATTATAAGGATGCTAACTTGGGCTATTCTTTAATTAGCCTTGGCTGAAATTGCTAATCTTAAGCTTATCCTGGCAAAGGAAAATTTCATCTTCGCTAAAGTTAGAGCCGATTACAAGGCTGCGCTCACCCAATTCGCTGTGAAGAAGCTGCTTATACCATTCTATTCCTTCAGGGTCTAAGTTGGCAGTAGGCTCATCTAAAATCACCAACTCGCTTGCGCTGAAAAGTGCTAATGACAAGCGCAGTCTTTGCTTCATGCCAGAGCTAAATTGCTTAATTTTTTTGCGGGAAGATTTCTCTAGATAAGCCCGACTAAGAATCTCTTTCGGACTTATTAGCAATCCGCGAAAGCGCTGATAGGTTTCTAAAAACTCTAAGGCTTCCAGTTCTTCAATTAATTCGAAGTAAGGTCCAGAGAAACTAATTTTATTTACCGCTTCTTGGACTTTAAGGTCTTTTAGAACGGCTTGGTAAATTACCTCGCCATTACTTAGGCTTAATGCGCCATAGAGGCATTTTAACAAAGTGGACTTACCGCTACCATTGCCGCCAAGAACGGCGGTTTTGGAGCCTTCTTCAAAACTGTAATTTAGTTTGTCGAATACTATTTGAGGGCCAAAGCTTCTTTGTGCATCCTTAAATTCTACCCGCATTATTCCAAACGAAATCCTTTCATAATTCCCGTTTGAGAGCTGCGAATAAAGGTGAGGATTTCATCTCTTTCTTGGGTGGCCTCAAAGTCGGTTTCAATTATTTCTAAAGCTTGGCTTACGTTGTAATTCTTCTGAAAAAGAATACGATAAATATTTTGAATGGAATTTATTCTCTCATTTGTGTATCCTCTTCGGCGCAAGCCAATAGAGTTGATACCGGCATAAGAAATAGGCTCTTTCGCTGCCTTAACAAAAGGAGGGACGTCTTTACGTACCAAAGATCCGCCTCCAACAAAAGCATGGGTACCGATTTTAGTAAACTGTTGTACCGCTGAAAGTCCGCCGATAATGGCCCAGTCGCCAATTTCTACGTGTCCTGCAAGTAAAACACCATTTACTATAATGCAGCTTTCTCCAATTACGCAATCGTGAGCAACGTGAGCAGTAGCCATAATTAAGGTGTTGGCTCCAATTACGGTTTTACCCAAGGCTTTCGTGCCGCGGTTAATAGTTACAAATTCGCGAATAGTAACATTGTTGCCGATCACAACAGTACTGTCTTCGCCCTCAAATTTCAAATCTTGGGGAATAGCCGAAATAACAGCGCCAGGGAAAATACGGCAGTTTTTACCAATACGCGCACCTTCCATAATGGTAACATTGGAACCAATCCAACTTCCCTCTTCAATTACCACATTTTTGTGAATGGTGGTAAAGGGTTCGATCACCACGGTGGGTGCAATTTTTGCGCTCGGGTGAACGTATGCTAGGGGTTGATTCATCTTACTTTTCTTTTACTATCTGTGCCATCATTAAAGCTTCGCAAACAAGACTATCTCCTACATAAGCTTTTCCTGTCATCTTTACAATTCCACGGCGAATAGGTTCGTCCATTACTAAGCGGAAAATAAGGGTGTCACCTGGTACTACTTGTTTTTTAAAACGAACATTGTCAATTTTCAAAAAGAAGGTAAGGTAGTTTTCGGGATCAGGCACAGTGCTTAGTGCCAAGATTCCACCCGCTTGTGCCATGGCTTCTACTTGCAATACCCCAGGCATAACAGGTGCACCAGGAAAGTGCCCGGTAAAAAAGGGCTCATTCATAGTAACACTTTTAACGGCCACTACATGGTCTTTACTAATTTCCATCACTTTGTCAACCAATAAGAATGGTGGACGGTGAGGAAGAATGTTCATGATTTGGGTAACGTTATAAACTGGCGTTTGATTAGGGTCGTACTCAGGTACATCGCTGCGTCGCATATCGTCTTTTATTTTTTGGGCTACTAATTTGGCAAAGTTTGTATTGGCTTTGTGGCCAGGACGGGTGGCTATAATTCTACCTTTTATGGGTTTTCCAGCAAGACTTAAATCACCGATTACATCGAGTAATTTATGACGAGCCGCCTCGTTAGGGTAGTGTAAATCTAAATTATCTAGAATACCATTGGGCTTAACGGAAACACTTTCTTTATTGAAAGCTTTCTTCAGCTTTTGAAGTTTTTCGTCTGATACTTCTTGGTCCACATAAACAATGGCATTATTTAGGTCTCCCCCTTTAATTAGGCCATTATCTAATAAATATTCTAATTCATGTAAGAAGCTAAAGGTGCGACAGCGCGCAATCTCAACTTTGAAATCACTGAGATCTTTTAAGTGTGCGGATTGACTGCCTAAAACTTTGGTTCCGTAATCTACAATTACTGATACTTCGTAATTCTCAGCAGGCAAAGCGATTATTTCTACGCCTTCTTTCTCATCGTAAAAACGAATAGGCTCTTTAACTACAAAAAACGAACGTTCTTTATCTTGGGCCTTTACGCCAGCTTTTTCCAAAACCTCTACGAATGGAAGTGAACTTCCGTCCATAATGGGCATTTCTGGACCATTTACTTCAATAAGGCAATTGTCTATCGATAAGCCGGTAAGGGCCGCAAGAACATGCTCCACCGTACTCACACTGGCCTTGCCATTTTCCAGAGTAGTCCCTCTTTCGGTATGTGTTACAAAGCGGGCATGCGCAGGAATAATCGGTTGATTTTCAATGTCTACTCTCTTAAAGGCAATACCGAAATCTACCTCGGCAGCTTTAAATACTAAACTTACTTCTGCTCCTGTGTGCAAGCCGAAGCCTGCAATAGAAGCCTCAGAGGCAATGCTATGTTGATAGCTATTCATTTAATTTTTTAACTTTTTTTCTAAGTCGCGAATAATGCTTGGCAACTTACGGAAATAAACATAAGACTTCTGGTAATCAGAAACTTTAAATGCAGGGCTACCCTGCACTATACTATTGTCTTCAACATCTTTGCCGATGCCACTTTGCGCAGCGATTTTGACGCCGTCACCAATTTTTAAATGACCCGAAATTCCAACTTGTCCGCCAATCATACAGTTTTTTCCAACCTTGCTCGAGCCTGCAACGCCACTTTGCGAAGCAATAACGGTGTTCTCGCCGATTTCTACATTGTGCGCTATTTGAATGAGGTTGTCTAATTTCACACCTTTGCGAATAATAGTAGAACCTAGGGTGGCGCGATCAATGGTGGTATTTGCGCCAATTTCTACCCCGTCCTCAATTACCACATTACCAATCTGGGCCACTTTATCGTAACCAGATCCTTTGGGGGCAAATCCAAAGCCATCGGCGCCAATAATTACGCCGCTATGTAAACTAACTTCATTACCTATTTGGCTATTGGCATAGATGTTTACGCCGCTAAATATGAGGCAATTATCGCCAATATTACAGTTGTCGCCAATAACCGTATTCGCATAAATTTTGGTATTCTTACCAATGCTAACCCCATCGCCAATAACTACGCCTGCAGCAATGTAAACATCCTCTCCAAGGCGAGCCTTTTCTGAAACGATTGATCGCGGATGAATACCGGTTTTTTGATGTTGCAAACTATTATAGGCTTCCAGTAATTTGGCGAAAGCCATATAAGGTTCTTCCACTCGCACCAAACTCGCAGCAATTGGTTTTTCGGCCTTAAAGTCATTACCCACAATTACAATGGAGGCTTCGGTTTCGTAGATATACTTTTGATATTGTAAGTTGGCTAGAAAGCTTAAAGTACCTGCTTTCCCTTCTTCAATTTTAGAAAGATTGGAAACGGTAACATCGGGGTTGCCATCTACCGTTCCGCCGAGCATATCGGCAATTTGTTGCGCGCTAAATTCCATTGGGTCAAAAGTACAAATAATGCTTGTTAAGCCTTTAATATAGCTTTAGGTGCGAATAAAAAATATTTTACTACCGTTTGCGTCAGGGCAGAAATGTTGAGTTGATCGGCCGCAGCGGCAATGTCTACAAGGCTTCCGTCCTTATAAAGCAATTGAATTCGATCTTTAATAGGGTTGTAGGCATTGTTTGTAATCTTCTGTTGAAAGATTAAAAATTCCGCTTCTTCCTTACTATAATTATGTTCAATTATCGCTTTTTGTCGCAGTTCTTGCAACTGCTTTTCACTCCACGCTTCCTTTGCCATTTGTACGCCTAAGAGCTTTCGGTCTAAAAGTCTTTGGCATAATGCGCTTAAAGCGGGATCTGTATGGTAGCGCCATTCTTTGATAGCGGCCATAATATCGTAATCGTCTAAACCGGCATAGAGCTTAACTAATTCAATTTTATTGCTGGGTATTTGTCCACTTAAAAAGGGTTTCAAAACGGAAGGTGTAGCCATACCTTCGCGGTAAATCATTCTTGCTCTTTTCAAGATTTGAATCAAAAGGTATTCGGCACCTAAAACAGTTTTGTGAAGATATACCTGCCAGTACATTAAGCGACGGGCGACAATAAATTTTTCTACGCTATAAATTCCTTTGGCATCAACAACAATTTGATCATCGGCCACATTGAGCATGGAAATTAATCGCTCGGAGTTCACTTTCCCTTCGCTTACGCCCGTGTAAAAACAATCGCGTCGCAAATAATCTAAGCGATCCATATCAAGTTGACTGCTAATTAATTGGTGTAAAAACTTGCGATGGTATTTATTCTGAAAGATTTCAATAGCCAAAGTTAATTTGTCATTAAACTCTTCATTAAGGCTACGCATAAATTCCAAGGATAAGTCTTCGTGACTTATATTGGGAATTATCGAATTTTCGAGGGCATGGGAAAAAGGACCGTGACCGATATCGTGCAATAAAATCGCGAGATAAACTGCTTCTTCCTCTTCGGGGCTAATTTCGGTGCCTTTACGTTTTAATATAGAAACCGCTTCTTGCATTAAATGCAAAGCACCCAGCGCGTGATGAAAGCGCGTATGATAAGCTCCTGGATAAACTAAATAGGTTAATCCCAATTGCGAGATTCGACGCAAGCGCTGAAAATGAGGGTGTTCTAAAATGTCGAAAATAAATTCGCTCGGTATTGTAATGAAGCCATAAATTGGGTCGTTTAATATCTTTAGCTTATTGGTGTGGCTCACTTCTTTTGTAGTATAATTGTGGACGTGCCGAAATAATTCCGAAAACGAAAGTATGGACAATATTCAAATTTTATGGGTTGATGACGAAATTGACCTTTTAAAACCTCATATATTATTTCTTCAAGCGAAAGGTTATTCTGTAGATACCATTAATAATGGCGAAGAGGCCTTAGAAATGGTGGCTGAAAAGTCCTACAATATGGTTTTTCTCGATGAGAATATGCCTGGCATGGATGGCCTAGAAACCTTACAGCGCATCAAGGAAATGCAAAACACCTTGCCCATTGTGATGATCACGAAAAGTGAGGAAGAGAGTATTATGGAAGATGCTATTGGCTCGCAAATTTCCGACTACTTGATTAAGCCGGTTAATCCCAATCAAATTTTACTAACCCTCAAAAAGCATCTCGATAATCGCCGTTTGGTTTCTGAAAAAACAACGAGCAATTACCAGCAAGAATTTAGGCAAATTGGAATGGACCTAGCCATGGTGCGCGATTATGAAGGATGGGAATCCCTATATAAGCGCCTAGTTTATTGGGAGCTAGAGCTAGATAAGCTTGCTGATGAGAGTCTTAATGAGATTCTTCTTTCACAGAAGAAAGAGGCAAATGCACAGTTTTTCCGTTTTATTGAACGCAATTACGAAGACTTCTTTCAAAGGAAAGAGGATAGCCCAGTAATGAGTCATACTTTGGTGAAGGAATGGGTAAAGCCCAAGCTTTCAAAAGAGCAAAGTCAATTTTTTGTGGTAATTGATAACCTGCGCTATGATCAATGGAAAGTGATTCAACCCGAAATTGAGAAATACTTTAAAGTAGAAGACGAGCGAATCTATTGGAGTATTCTTCCTACCGCCACGCAGTTTGCAAGAAATGCCCTTTTTGCCGGCTTAATGCCTTCCGAAATTAAGAAGCGTTTTCCTGATAAATGGGTGGAAGATAATGAGGATGATGAAGGCAAGAATAATTTTGAAGATGTATTCTTTAAGGATCAACTCAAACGCCTAGACCTGGGTGATTTAAGTGTGGGTTACGAAAAGGTAACCAATCATAATTACGGAAAAAAGCTCAGCGAAAATCTATCCAACTTAATGCATAACGATGTAAATGTTATCGTATATAATTTTGTGGATATGCTTTCCCATGCAAAAACCGATATGAAGGTAATTCGCGAGCTCGCCGACAACGATAAGGCTTACCGCTCTCTTACATTAAGTTGGTTTAAAAACTCGCCGCTTTTAGATATGCTGCGCCAGTTGGCGGAGAAAAAGATTCCAGTAATTTTAAGTACCGATCACGGAACTATAAATGTTGTAGATCCCACGAAAGTGGTGGGCGACAAAAGCCTAAATACCAATTTACGCTACAAAAGCGGTAGAGGAATGTCTTACCAAAATAGAGATGTTTATTCGGTTAAAAACCCCGAGGATATCTATTTGCCTAAGCAAAATATTAATAGCGAATACCTCTTTGCTAAGGAGAGTTTGTTTTTTGCGTACCCCAATAATTACAACCACTACGTAAAATACTATCGCAACACTTATCAACATGGCGGTGTATCTTTGGAAGAGATGATAATCCCTTTTATTAGCCTAAAGCCGCGGTCTTAATTTTTTTCTGTGGCTAAATTCGCTTTTTGAGCCATTGCCATTACGTACTTTTGCAGCATGGAAATTTGTTTGAAAGCAAATGATATGGGCGCTTTGGCAGAAGCGGTACCCAAAATTTTAGAGGCAATTGATTGCCCAGTTGTTTTGATAAATGGTTCAATGGGAGCAGGAAAGACTACTCTGGTGAGTGCCATTTGCAAGCATCTTGGTGTTAACCCTAATGAATTGTCTAGCCCTACTTTTTCTTTGGTAAACGAGTATGTGGATGCGCAATCGCGAAGGATTTATCATTTCGACTGTTATCGTTTAAAAGATGAAGAGGAGGCTTTTCAGGCGGGTTTGGAAGAGTATTTCTTTTCAGGATCACGCTGTTGGATTGAGTGGCCCGATAAAATTCGTAATTTACTGCCGTCAGAATGGTCCGAGCTTAGCATCAGCCTTGGTCCCGATTCTGAAAGAATCATTCAAATAAGAAATCAGCATGTCTAAGCCTGAGTTTTTAAGTTTTTCATCGGCCGAACTTATGCCTCAAGAAGAGGTTTTAGAGGTTCAAAGATCAAAACAGCAATTGCAAATTGCTATTCCCAAAGAAACCTGCTTACAAGAAAAAAGGGTGGCTTTAACGCCCGATGCCGTGCAGCTTTTAGTTGATAATGGACATGAATTAATTGTTGAAACAGGCGCCGGTGAAAGCGCGCATTATAGCGATAGCGATTACTCAGAAGCGGGAGCGAAAATTGTATACTCGCACAAAGAGGCCTTTGAGGCAGATATGATTTTGAAAATCGAGCCGCCTTCCTTGGCCGAGATCGATTTAATGAAGCAGAATCAAACACTGATTTCGGCTTTGCAGCTTAAAACCCAAAAAAAGGAATACTTCCAAAAAATAATGAAGAAAGGGGTAACAGCCCTGAGCTTCGAAAACATGCAAGACGATGAAGGTACTATCCCGATAGTGCGAAGCATGAGTGAAATTGCCGGGAGTACTTCTATTCTAATTGCCGCCGAATATCTTAGCAATGCTAACGATGGTAAAGGTTATATGTTGGGTGGCGTTTCGGGGGTTCCTCCCACCGAAGTGGTAATTATTGGCGCCGGTACAGTAGGCACTTTTGCGGCCAGAACGGCCTTAGGTTTAGGAGCTAGCGTAAAGGTTTTTGATAAATCATTAACCAAATTACGTCGCCTACAAAGCATGCTCAATAACATGCCTATTTACACTTGTGTTATTCAGCCTAAAATTTTAGAAAAGGCTCTAATGCGTTGCGATGTTGCTATTGGTGCTATCCGCTCAGATAGCGGTCGTACCCCTTGCGTAGTAACCGACGATATGGTTCGCAATATGAAAGCAGGCAGTGTAATTGTAGATGTAAGTATCGATCAGGGTGGTTGTGTAGAAAGCTCCGAGTTAACCAGTCACGATCAACCCGTATTTCGCAAATATGATGTAATTCACTACTGTGTTCCTAATATCGCATCTCGCGTAAGCCGTACCGCTTCTTTTTCGATTTCTAATATTTTGGCTCCCGTACTTTTAAATATTGCCGAAAAAGGGGGCATCGACGAGCTTTTATATCTTAATAAAAATGTTCGTCAGGGACTGTATCTCTATAAAGGTAACTTAACCAATAAGCCTATCGGCGAGTGGTTTGACCTACCTTATACTGAAGGTGATTTACTTTTTTAGGGCACGCGAAAGTTTAGAAATCACCTTTCTCTTTATAGAGTAATTGGCTTTGGGCTTCTCGATGTCAGAATCGTATTGGCCGAGATTAAAATGTGCTATTTTCTCAGCTTTCTTTTCATTGCCAGGAAAGTGAAAAAGTACCCAGTTTTGCCCATTGGGATGCGGCCAATTAGTGCGTTGCATCTTTAATCCATATTTAGACCAAGCTAATTCTTTGATGCTGTTCGCTTTAAATTCTACGCAACCAGGGTAAACCCATTCCTCACCTTCATAATCGCTTTTGCCCCAAATAAAAGTGGCCAGAAATAAGCCATCGGTGGCCAGGCTTTGGGCAACTTCGCTTAGGCATTGTTCTACTTGAGCCTTGCTGCTGTGGGAGAAGATGCTTTGTGCAATACAAAAGTCGAAAGCTTGATTAAAAGCGCCCACGTTAAAATCGCTATCATTGATAAATTGGGGCTTTTTAATCCGCACTAGATCCCCGCCAATTTCTTCTTTTATCGCTTCGTCAATAAGCCATTGATTGGGCTCAATGCCGTAATAGTTTCCAGGATTTAAATAGGGGATTAGCATTTTTCCTACTCGCAGGGAGCCACAGCCGATGTCACAAACTTTATGACTTGATCTTAAGCCCGCGGCACAAAGCAAAGTGAACTGCAAAGCACCCAGTAAATCGTATTTTAGAGGTGGTCCAACGTAAGCTTTATAATGCTCGTCCCCGGCGGCCAATTTTGCTAATTCCATATCCTAGATTAAATAGTCTACGAATTAACTAAAATTAATCGCTCACGCTCTACCTTTGTCACCTTTGAATACATCTTATGCAGCTTTGGAGAAAATTTCTGTACTACTTTATCGGCTTGGGCCTAGGAGTACTCATGGTTTATTTCATTTTTGGGGATCGCGATATACAGTGCAGTTACTTTCCTAATGATAGAGTTCTGTCGGATTTACGTAAAAAAGATTTAACCCTTTCGGTAGATGTGCAGCAAAAAATTGATCGCTCCGATCTGGATACCAGCGGGCTATCTTACGCACTGGACTATGCTAAAGTTAACTTCAGCGCTAGTACCATTAATGAAAATGACTGCAATGTTTATCAGCTCGAATTGGAGCGGGAAGACAAAGGCAAACTTTTCACTATTGAAAACTGCGATTCTTCCGCCACCCTTTTAAGGGTTGTGGAACTTTAGTCTAAACCTCTACGCTTAATTTCCTGCTGTATTAAACTTAACTCGCGTGTGCTTTGTCCGCCTGCACTAGTATTTTCCTCCGCTCTCCTAATAAGATAGGGGAGGGTTTCGTTTACAGGGCCAAAGGGTAAATATTTTACCACATTGTAGCCGCCCGCTGCTAAGTTGAAAGAGAGGTTGTCACTCATGCCGTAAAGTTGACTAAACCAAACATTTGGGTGATTATGAGCAATGCCCTTGTCTTCCATCTTTTCGGCAAGCTTACGCGCACTTTCTTCGTTGTGACTGCCTGCTACGAGTAGTATGTCTTCGTAATTATTCAGCACGAATTCGATACCGTCATCATAACTCGTATCACTTCCCTCTTTATTGGCATGAATGGGATCTTTATAATTAAGTTCTTTCGCCCTTTGTCTTTCTTTCTCCATATAAGCGCCTCGAACCAATTTCACTCCCAGCTTAAATTGTTTGTCTTGAGCTAGTTTATAGCTCTCCTTTAAAAAGTCTAAACGATCAACTCGGTACATTTGCAGGGTGTTTACCACAACAATCTGTTCTTTGTTAAAGCGTTGCATCATTTCTAAAGCCATTTCATCAATTGCTTTTTGAATCCAGCTTTCTTCAGCATCAATCATAATGCACATCCCAAACTTATGGGCCGTGTAGCAAATTTCCTCAATGCGATTTTTAGCGCGTGTCCAGGCACGACTTTCTAATTCGCTGAAGGCTTTTCCTGCCGAATACTTTTCTAAAAGGGGGAAAGCAGCTACGCCAGTAACTTTGAAAACCGCGAAAGGAATGCCATTGCGCTTGGCTCCGTATTTTATAGTTTGTACGATTTCATCTTTTGTTGCATCAAAATCGGCATCGGTTTCCTTGCCCTCAACCGCAAAGTCGAGTAAGGCAAAAACATTATACTCTTGCAATTTATTTATAATGGGCTCGCATTCTTCGATGCTTTCACCGCCAACAAATTGATCGTAAACCGTTTGTTTTACCACGGTGCGAATGGGAAGTCCTAATTTTATCGCTAAGCTCGAAGCTTTCTTTCCTAGTCCAACCAAGCTTTTATTGGCTACCAATTTAAACAGCCAGTAAGCTTTGCGAAGCTGCGCATCCGATTTAAGGATGAAAGCGGTTTTTGTGTCGTTAAAATCTACCATTTTAATGCGTTTTTGAGAGATGTGTATTGGTAAATCGTTGATAGTAAGAGGCTTGTTCGTTAAAGTATCTTTCACTATCAAAGTACGAAGCTAAGCACAAAAATCATCTGTGCCTAAAGCAATTTCTCTCGGGCTAATAATCTTTATCTATTCCTTACTAGTTCTAACATTGTACCTTTGTGCAGCAGCAGTTTCAAACGAATATTTCAGGAATGGCACTTTACTTTGGTAGCAAGGCTCTAAGCAAATTTGATTCGCTTCTGCAGAAGGGGAATTATTCAAAGCTTTTTATTCTTTGTGATGAGAATACTCATGAAGATTGCTTGCCCACATTTTTGCAGAATTTTCCCAATTTGCCTCCCCTCGAAATTTTAGAAATTGAAGCGGGTGAAGAGTCTAAATCGTTATCAGTTTTAGAGCAACTTTGGCACTCTCTTTCCGAATTAGAGGCCGATCGCCATTCATTAATCCTTAATTTGGGAGGCGGAGTGGTAAGCGATTTAGGCGGTTTTATGGCGGCTACTTATATGCGCGGAATTCCTTTTGTAAACTTCCCCACTTCTTTATTGGCTATGGTTGATGCGTCGGTTGGTGCCAAAACCGGCATTAATTTCGGGCCTTTTAAAAATCGCCTTGGTGCTTTCGCAGATGCGCAGTTAATAGGCATCGTACCCGAATTTTTAGAAACTTTAAGTAATGAAGAGTTATTGTCGGGTTGGGCCGAAATGCTTAAACATGGCTTAATTGCTTCGCCTCAACATTTCCAAGAAATTAAGAATTTAGATAGCAGGCGCCCCATCCCCACTTTAACGCAGATTAAAGCGAGTGTTGCGATTAAAGAACAAATTGTGAAAAACGATCCCCGTGAAATGGGTGAACGAAAAATATTAAACTTCGGCCACACTTTCGGCCACGCTTTAGAAAGTTATAGCCATCTGCAAGAAGCGCCCCTAAGCCATGGCCATTGCGTAGCTTTAGGTATGATGGTGGCTCTAGATATTTCCGTAAAACATTGTGGTTTTGCATCTGCGGAAGCGAAAAAAATACAGCACTTTTTAAGAGAGGCCTATGCTTGGCCCAATTTCGAATTAGATAGAGATGCCATTTTTAAACTGGTTTCGGGCGATAAAAAGAATCGCGGCAGTAGTATAAATATGGTCCTTCTAAAAAGCATTGGTGAAGCACTGTATAATTGCGAAATCGAATTTGAAAGCATTTGGATGAGCTATCAAAACTTAGTGAATGGAGCGGATTAAGATTAGTCATCCCACTAAGGTAATCCGCGCTAAACCTGACATTCCGGGGAGTAAAAGCGAAACCAACCGCGCCTTGATTTTAAAGGAACTCTATTTTCCAGAGCTCGAAATTTCGGGCGCTTCCAGTAGTAATGATAGTGTGGTTTTAAAAAATTGTTTAGCCAATTTTCGCTCTAAAACCGCACTTAATGTGGAAGATGCTGGCACAGCCATGCGTTTCCTTTGTGCTTTTTTGGCGGTGCAAAAAGAAGGGACTTGGATTTTAGATGGTAGCACTCGCATGCGCGAAAGGCCTATAGGTTTGCTAGTTTCCGCTCTCAGGCAGATGGGTGCTAATATTGAATATCTTCAAGAAGAAGGTTTTCCGCCCTTGATAATTAAGGGAGCAGTTTTAAAAGGGGGAGAATACGAAATCGATAGTCGTATTAGTAGTCAGTTTATTAGTGCCTTAATGATGATTGCGCCGGCTTTGCAAGAAGGCCTAATTCTGCGATTGAAAGGCTTTTCCGTTTCGGCACCATACATTCATCTAACGGCCAATATTATGCGTCGCCAAGGCTTAAAGGTTATTGTTCTAGGCGATGAAATAAAAATAAAACCCTCAGCGTATTTGCAGCCTTTAGAGGCCGTTTTCAAGGTTGAGCCAGATTGGTCGGCGGCCAGTTATTGGTTTTTAATAACACTTTTAGCACAAAAGGCAGAGGTGTATTTACCAGGTTTCCGGCAATTTAGTTTGCAAGGTGATTCGGTGCTTTCCAACCTATTTGCTCCACTGGGCGTAGATGCCCATTTTATTGGCCCTGGCTTCCGTCTTTCTAAATCGGAAGCAATTAACACTAATCTTAAACTTAATTTAGTGCAGAATCCCGATCTAGCGCAAAGCTTCGCTGTGGCTGCGGCCTCGGTATTAAAGGAAGCGCATATAAGGGGTTTACAAACTTTAAGAATTAAAGAAACCGATCGCTTAGCGGCCTTGCAAAAGGAGTTAGCTAAAATTGGTGCCGATTTGGAAATTGGAAATGATTATTTGAAATTATTGAAAAGCGCTGATACTTGGGATGAGCCTGTGTTTGAGAGCTACAAAGATCACCGTATGGCCATGGCTTTGGCGCCTTTGGCCTTGATTAACCCTATTGTAATTGAAGACCCCGATGTGGTGAAGAAAAGCTACCCTAATTTTTGGGATGACTTAATTGCGGCAGGTTTTAAAATAAAAAAGCTGACCTAAATTTCTTTAGATCAGCTTGTAATTGCGTTTTATTTTAGAGTCTAAGAACGACCTCTTTTTTTAGAACTGGGTCTGCTTGAGCCACCACCGCTAAAAGGCTTTTTCTTGCCTTGAAAAGATGGGCCATCGCCTCCGTCTCTGCTACCGCGATATCCGCCGGAACGGCCACCACCAGAAGAACGACCTCCGCCTTCTCTGTCGCCTCTAAATCCACCAGAACGACCTCCGCCGCTGCTGCGTCTTCTTTCACCGCCACCTCCGCCGCTTCTGCCGCCGCGACCGGTACTCATTTTAGCATTAAGATCTTCGCCTCCTCTGAGGTTTAGCTTTTCAAGTTCTTTTCCAAGAATCTTAGCGATTACTTCTTCCTTAGAAAGATTGGCCCATAAAAGTTCTACGTTTTCTAAAACTTCTTGTGGAATTCTCTTTTTCATCGGCTGAGCAAGTATGTCTTGTGCCCAGTTTTCGATGCGAATTTTCTCGATGTCTTCTGCAGCCGGAATATCAACTTTTTCGAAGTTAATTCCCAATTGTTTTTCTAAACGGCTTAAACGATACATGTCGTTAGGGCCATTGAATACTAGAGAAATCCCTTTCTTACCCGCTCTCGCCGTACGGCCTGATCGGTGTGTGTAATAGGCTGCATCGTCTGGTAAGGCAAAATGGAATACGTGGGTAAGGTCGTTAACGTCTATACCCCTGGCCGCTACATCGGTGGCAATTAAAATAGGTAATTGATTGCTTTTAAAGCGTTTCATTACTCTATCACGTTGCGCTTGTGATAAGTCGCCATGTAAAGAATCGGCTTGGTAGCCTTCTTCCATAAGGCTTTCTGCAAGGCCTTGTGTGTCTAATTTGGTACGACAAAAAACCACCGCTCTTAATTCTGGACTAAGGTCGATGAAGCGTTTTAGAGCTTCAGTTTTCTGACGGTGATTTACACTAACAAATTGATGTTCGATGTTTACGTTAACTCTTTGTGCTGTGTCTACCGATATTTTAATCGGGTTATTCATGTAGGAGTTAACCATAGACTGGATTTCGTAAGGCATGGTTGCCGAGAAAAGCCAAGTCATTTTTTCTTTAGGTGTATAGGTTAAAATTTCATCTAAGGCTTCTTTAAAGCCCATATTGAGCATTTCGTCCGCTTCGTCTAAAACTAACAATTCTAAAAACTTCAAGTCAATGGCACGACGATTTATTAAGTCGATTAATCTACCTGGAGTAGCAATAATTACATGCTGAGGGCTTTTACGCAAAGCTCTCATTTGTGCATCAATTGGAGCTCCACCGTAAACAGCAAGAATGTTTATTTTTGGCTGGTATTTTCCAAAAAGTTCTAATTGCCCGGCAATTTGCTGGCCTAATTCACGCGTGGGCGCTAAAATTAATGCTTGCGTATGTGGATACTCGGAGTCAACTCTTTCTAAAAGAGGAAGGCCAAATGCGGCCGTTTTTCCCGTGCCTGTTTGCGCTAGACCGATAAGGTCGCGCGAATCACTTAATAGTTCGGGGATGGCTTGTGCCTGAATGGCGCTAGGTTCTTCAAATCCTAAATCGGTTAAGGCTTTTAGGATAGGTTCTGATAAACCTAGTGATTTAAATGTGGTCAAAAAAAATATATTAAAAATTTACGCCACAAAGGTCGGTTAATTATTTGTAGTACAAGTATTTATTCTGTATGCATTATTTAATATTAATGTGCTTGCGGAGCTTTAACGCCTGCTAATACTTTAATTTTCAGATGGTTTTCTTTGGGAGGGATTGGGCACGAGTACTTTTCGTTGTAAGCACAGTAAGGGTTGTAAGCCTTATTGAAGTCGATTAAAACGCTGTCTCCCTTCACTATACGCAAATCTATAAACCTTCCTCCACCATAACTTTCTACCCCGTTACTTTCATCGCTGAAGGGAAGAAATAGGTAGTCTTCATAGCCTTCGATTAACTTTAAGCGATGACTTTGATAAACAAAGAGTTGCTGTTCTTGCTCATCTAGCCGAAAGCGTAATAAAGCATATTTTTGATAGATAGCTTTTCTGCCTGTGGTGGTAGCCATGGCAAAGGCTTTGGCCGTGTCGATACGCTCAACTTTCGCCATTACGCAATAGTCAGAATTAAGTGAGAAGAAATCGAGGTGCTTAAATTTTAATCGATCAACTTCTTTAAGAGGCGAGTCAAGACTGTCGCCAAACTCCTTGTTTAGTTCAATTCGAAAATTGAAATTGCTCGCCAGAAAAGTGGAATCCTTATTTTGTGCTGTCGCCAAAAAGGGGAAAGAAAGTATTGCAAAGAAAAATTTGAAAGTCATTTAAATGTTTAAAATTGTGCAAGTCAATAATGGAATGCCAAAATATTGATAGTTTCACGCCACAAACCATTAACACCGTTAATATGCGAAAAGTAATAACAATTTCAATCTTACTGCTTAGCATTCTAAATCAATCTTGCAAAGGCCCTGCAGTGCCGCGTTTTCAGTATGAAAAAGCAGGTGATTTCATCAAAAAGACCAACATAGCTAAAGAGCGGCCTGATTTAAAGGCCCACCTAAAAGGAGGCGATTTAGTTTTTCTCTTTAACAATTGGCAAATAGATACTGTCGCTGGCTTTATCACGGGAGAAGGGCAGCGTTTTGATTACAATCGAAGGATTCGTAAGGAAGGGAATTTAAAATTCTCAATGGATAGCGTCCTAATTTACGAGATGAATGAAGACTTAGAATTAGCAGATGGTATGATGGCCTTATTTCCTCTTGCTATCGTAAATGTAGCTGTAACCCTTGCTTGCATTACTAATCCTAAAGCTTGTTTCGGTTCATGTCCAACCTTTTATACCGAAGATGGTAATGTTTTCGAAGCCAAAGGTGAAGGTTTTTCTAATGCTATTTCACCTTCCTTAGAATATGGCGATGTGGACGATTTGAATACGAGTACCCGCTCCGATAATTTTAAAATTATCATGAAAAATGAAGCGCAAGAAACCCATTGTTTAAAGGCAGTAGAATTATGGGCGCTTCCGATCAGTGATGATCAAAATGCATTGATGACTCGCAATAAAGATTTCTTCAGTAGTTCCGCCCAAATAGCACCAATTAGTGCTTACGCAGATGGAAAAAATGTTTTAAATTCCTTATTAGAAAGTGATCGAAATGAGTATTTCTCGGCAGCAGACGCAGAAAATTTAGCTTCCAAAGAAGAGTTAATTCTAGAGTTTGAAGCGACTGATTTGAAGCAAGATCAAGCTTTAGTGCTTGATTTCCGTCAGTCCTTAATGACCACCTACTTTATTTATAGCGCCATGGCCTATATGGGTGATGAGGTTTCAGATGTTTTCGCGAAAATTGAACGAGAAAAAGATCTCTACAGCAAATTAAATAATGGATTAAAGTCAGAGTTGGGAGAACTAGAGGTTTACCTCTGGAACGAAGAGTCGAAAGAATGGCAATTACAAGGGGCTTTGTACGAAACAGGACCAATCGCAGTTAATCGCCAAATTGTACCACTTCAGAAAATGTCTACTTCTCAGCCACTAAAGGTTAAGTTGTTAATGAATAAGGGTTTATGGCGTTTAGACTATGCTGCTTTAGCTGCGCTCGATCAAAAAATTGAACCCTTAAAACTTCAGCCAAGTCAACTGAAAAAAAATGGTTCAACCCATTTATTTGCGAAACAGCAATTGTTAGACGCAGAAAAGCATTTGATCTCTTTGCCAGGTGATTTTTTCGAATTGGAATATGATCTGCCAGACCCAAATCAAAAATATGCTCTGCACCTCTACAGTAAGGGTTATTATATGGAGTGGATGCGGAATGAGTGGTTAGGTGATAAAAATCTTCTCAAACTAAACCAAATGATGAATCATCCTCGTCGCTATTTAAAAAGAGAAGCTGAAGCCTACAAAGAATATGAGCTAGTGATGGAAGATGTTTTTTGGTCTTCTCAAATAGAATCTAAAAAAGTTTCTTCCTATGAAAACTAGAATGATAATTTCACTGGCACTCCTCAGCTTTCTTTTAGGGGGATGCAGCTACTACCAGCATTTAGAAGACGAGTCTGAGTTTAATAAATCTACCAAAGGTTCTTTTATAAGGGTTTGGGTAAATTTGGATGAGAATTCCTTCGAAATAAAAGAATATCGAGGAGAGCTAATCGCAGTCGATAGCACGCAATTGTATGTTATCGCAGTTGATACAGACGTAGATAGTGTATGTACTGCCCTTAGTAAAAGTAATATTGAATCTTTTAACCTTTACTATGCAAAGCCAAACACAGCTTTTTGGTCGATCCCTGTTTTTACGGGCTTTACCATTACCCATGGTGTTTTTTTAATCGCAACGGCCCCACTTAATTTACTGATTACTTCTCTAACGCAGGGTCATGCTCTACGTGCGAGTCGGAGCCAAGAAAGTGATTTAAATTTAGATGAATTGGCCCCTTTCGCTCGTTATCCTCGCGGTATTCCTACCGGACTAACAATTGAAGATATCCATTAATCAAATTTGTTTTTATGCGATCTGTTAAGAGTCTAATTTGTTTTGTCATACTCTTTTCACTTATGCTAGGTGCTTGTGAAAATTATAATTACCTACCTTCTCAGAAGGATTTCAAAACAAGTCCCTTGGGCTCTTATTTGATATTATATTATTCAAGTCCGCTTAGTTCCACTGGTCTTGATGAGGCTGAAGGTGAGCTTATCGCAGTTTCAAGTGATAGTGTTTACCTTTTAAACAAAGGAAGTTTTTGCGAAGCTATTGCAAGGGATTCCATATCTGGCTATGATTTGCAATATGCAAAACCAAATAGAAGTTACTGGACAACTGCTGGTTTCTTAGCTTGGAGTTTAACGCATGGTCAATTGGCCCTTGCTACAGCCTTCCTAAATCTGATTGCCGTAAATGTGATTGATGAAAATACTGTGAGAAACAGTTTTAGCGATGAACAAGATCTTACGCTAGATGAATTATCACCATATGCGCGTTTTCCGAAGGGCTTACCAGATGGCATAAATAAAAAGGATATTAAATAACGTGAGTTTGACGGGAAAGCTGAGGCTATAAAATCATCGTCGAACTCACGTTATTAAAGGGATAAGATTAAGATGGATAAATTAAAGCTTAGGTTAATAAAGGAAGATGATAACTCTCGCTTGGCAGAAATGATTCGTGGGGTTTTTATCGAATTCAAAGCTCAGAAAGTAGGGACAGTTTATTCCGATCCAACCACTGATAATTTGTACGACCTTTTTAAAACGGAGCATTCTGTTCTATGGGTTGCGGAGCTAAATGGTCAAGTGGAAGGCTGTTGTGGTATTTATCCCACCCAAGGCTTAAATAATGATTGCACTGAATTAGTGAAATTCTATCTTCATGCCAATGCTCGGGGCAAGGGTATTGGGAGGGCCTTATTAGAGAAATGTATGGAAAATGCCCGTCAGCTTGCTTATTCTAAAATTTACATCGAAAGTTTACCCGAGTTTGATAAAGCAGTAAGCATGTATCACAAAGCAGGCTTTGTAAGTTTGGATAAGCCTCTAACTCAATTTGGACATCCAGGCTGTAACCTTTGGTTTTTAAAAGATTTAGAGGCATGATTTTTCAGATGTCCTATCATTAAAGTAATTCCTAATTTCAAAATCATAGTTTTAAAACGATCTGCGCACGAATGTCGGATCGAACGGGTCCTTGAATTTCATTGTTGCCGGAACTAATACTTTCCGTATCGTAAAAATAGCTAAGAGCATATTTTGCTTGTACTTTAAGATGTTGGTTTACTTGCCAATCGCCTAAAATGAAGAATCGAAAACTTTCACCGTAATAAGCGGGAATAGAAAAGCTTAAATACAGATCTCTTTCATAGCTATACAATCTACTGGCGTAATTAGGGCTGTTTACCAGAGCAAAACGGTAGCTAATTTTAAGCTTACTGTTCCTAACAGTATGTCTAAAATCTTGAGCAACCATAAAGCCTTCGCTTCGCGCTTGCTCACCCAAGCCAACAGTTTTAATTTGTAAGGTGGTTTTACTTTCTAATTTCCGAAGTCTTCTATCTTCGAGTTGCAGGCGCAAATGAAATTGTTGATTAGTGCTTAATGCTAAGCTTCCTTGGTGATATGCCGCAGATTTTCCTTCGCGATAGTTTAGTCTTAGGCTGAGATCTCTTTTGTAGTCGACTTGGTAATTGAAATTATTTTGCCAATCGAAGCCCTTGCTCGGGCTGCTCTCACTAAAGGAAATCCAACGAAATTCTTGCTGATCAAAAAAGCAGTTGTAATGCAGCTTGCGACTGATTTGCCAATCAAAACCTAGATAGTGGCCTTTCTCTCCTGCACTTCCTTTGGCGGCAAAAGGTGCATTCCAAAAACTTTGATAGTTAAGACCTAGGTTTCTATAGTGATAGCTAAAGCGAAGATTATCTAAAAGAATGGTTTGAAAGCCCCAAGAGTAAGCAATGTCTTTTTCACCATCGAAAGCCAACTCGCCAAAAAGATTGAAACTGCGGTATATGTAGTTCCAATCTAAACTCAGGTTCTTTAGATTGTCACCACTAAAATTCTTCATTTGATAAAGTCGAGTAGAAGTAGCCAATGGTATGGCTAAGCTTTCGTCGCGGTAGTTGAGGCCAATATCGATACTGGAGCCACGGAATTCAATGCGGCCGCCCATGCTATTGAGAGTGTTGCGGTCTTTCTTCTCCATTTCACTCAAGGTGCGGTAAAGACCATTTCCGCCGAAACTTTCGGTGAAAAGACTGTCGCTTTCAAGATTAGAACTAAGTCGTCCATCAATTTTTTTATGCGAAAGAAAAAGCTCCAAACGAAGCTTCTCCCACTTAAGGCTACTGGCGATTCCTCGGTAAAAACGATTTTCATCGCTACCTGCATAAGGCACAATGCCTCTGCCATAGCGTTTTATGTCCACCGCAGAAAAAGATCGTCCTAAACTCATGCTCGACCACAAGGCCAAACCTTGTCCAAATTCGACGTTATAGTCGCCAATTATTAGTTCTTCAATTATGCCATAATTTCGTAATGCAATATGTCCGCTAAAAAAATCGAAGCCCAGATTACGACCATTTTGTTGCCAAGGTTCACCCGCATCTTTTTGGAGATTAAAAGCCGCTTGTAAATTATCGCGATAAGCAAAACGATAACGAATAAGATAGTCTTGCGGCGATCCCATAAAACCACCATTTTCAGGAGGACTATCATAAGCTGCACGTTTTTCCAGTCCGCTTGTGCTTCGTAAAAAGACTTGATGACGGCCGTATTTTAGCACCGCTGGCCAGTAAATTTTTTCTTTGGTATCACGTGCTTTTAAGTTAAAGTCGTTTAAGAGTAAAGTTACTGTGTTGCTATCTATCCCCTTGATAGAGTTCAGCTCTTGTGGGCTAAGAATTGGTCCTGTATGTTTGATATGTTGGAGAATATTATTCACCTTGAAAACATCTAAATAGGGAAGGGAGAGCAATTCTTCTTGACCGCTAAAGTTGAGGGACTTTTTGTTCTCTTCAAATAAGGAAAACCTCTCGGCCCATTGGTATAGATCTATATCCGAGTCGGGGTTTTCACTCAATTGCTCTTCCCAACGGGCTTGGTTAGATTCGAGATCTTCTTGGGCCTTCAGACCATAATAAGAAAGGCTAAGCAGTAAAAATATTAAAAGCTTGTTTTGCATCAGAGTTGGAAGTTTAAATCAATACACATTTCTGATCCCCAAGCATTAGATTGCAAATAGGAAAGGTTTAGTCTGAATTTATACCATTGCAAACCTGCTCCGCCGCTAAAATTTAGTTGCTCACTATAATTGCTTCCCAGTCGCAAAAAGAGCCCCTTCTTAATTTCATATTCAAAGCCCGACATTAATCGTAGGGACTCCTTCCAAGCACTTTCGGCCTCAAAGGAAAATTGAAGTTCCTTTTTAAGATGATAGAGAAATCCTAAAGAAAAGCTACTGGGTTTTAAATGGTATTCTTGCGAAAGCTTACGCGAGAAGGGGTTTTTAATAGCAAGACCGTATTGTAATTTAGAGGCACTTTTCCCAAAGAGAAAAAATTCGACCGAGGGTACCCAGCCGCTGCTACCTGCTTCAATATAATAGGCTTCGGAGCCGAGTCGTAAGCCAAGGGCAATGCTTTTACTAAGTTTCTGCCCGTAGGCGAGCATAATTTTACTCTGGTTGAAATATTCAAAACCGAAATACTCTAAGCTCAAGCCAACTTGCTGGCCAAAGCTTTTGAAATTTCCGCAAAGGGATGATTTCTGCAGAGCCTCTATTCCAAATACTTGACGATGAGAGCTACTGAGAAAATTAGCATCTAAAAATGCTAAGGCAGCGGGATTATTAATGCCACTCCAAGCGTCAATTTGGGCCAGTCCACTTCCGCCTAAGGCCAACGAACGGGCATCTGGTTTTTGATCAAGTGGATTTTGACTCCACAAGCAAAAGGGAATTAAAAACGTTAAAAAGATTATTCTTTCCATGGGAGATAAATTCTGTATTTTTCTCCCCTCCAGCATTAAAGCTAATTAGAATTAAGACTATCAAAAAAGCAGCTCTCATACTTATACTTTTAATAAGCGTTTTACCAGGCTTTTCCCAAGACTATAATTTTAGTAAAATAGACTTGGAGGCAGGTCTACCGAGTCGTGTAATAAACGCTATTGCGGAAGGCTCCGATGGCTATATTTGGATGGCATCAGAGGGGGCAGGACTCTTGCGTTATGATGGCAGAAGCTATGAAAACTATGGCTTAGAAGAATTTCCGGTTTTATTGGATGTGCAGACTGATGCACAGGGTAAAATCTGGTTTCATAACGGACGACGCCTATGGTTTTATGATGGTCTAACTATAAAAGAATATCCCTTACCGGAAGGGGCTGCCATTAAACAATTAAAAGTGTTTAAGGAAAAGCATCTCTTGCTTAATTCGGGTTTATACGCTTTGGCTAAGGATTCCTTGGTATCCATTTCAAACCCACTTTCAACCATTGACGATTTTACTTTTTTTAAAGGCTCTTTATTCTTGCAAAGTGGACGAGATTTATGGCGAAAGGCGAAAGGCGATTGGGAAAAAACAAGATTTCAAATAACTGCGCTTCTAGCGAAAGCGAATGCCCAGAGCCTAATTATTAACGATACCGTTTACACAGATGCACAGTTAATTAAAAGTGTTTCCTTCGATGATTCGATGGGGATACAAGCTTATGCGCAAAATGCATCTTTTCAACTTTTCCTTGGCCAAAGTCATTTGTACCTCTATACAGAAGATGATAGTCTAAAGATTCCCTATTCTTCTCGTCTTTTGACTTCTGATATTAAGGATGTTTTTATCAGCTCCAACGGGGTGATTTATCTTATTTTAAGGGAAGGGCTAATGAAATTGGAAGATTTAGCCAGCTTCAAGCTCGATTCTAAATATGGTGTGTTTTGTACCTATAAAATGGGCGGACAGTATTTTGCTGGTACCGAGCGCGGGCTGGAGATTTATGATGCCAATTATCACTTAGTTAAAAGTTTTGATTTAGGATTTATTCTCAGCTTGACGGCCTTTCAGAATGATATTTACATTGGTACGGAAGCGGGCTTATATCGCTTCGATACAGAAAGTGGCGCCATGGAAAAGCTGGGCTTGAATGGCTTCGTTTTTTCCTTGATTGCCCATAATGATGAGCTTTGGTTGGGAGCAGGTGATGGTATCTATCGCTACGCTCAAGGACGATTTACCAATATTAGTTTTGAGGAAGACTTAGCCCGAGCGACAGTTTTTTCAATTAAAAAAGATGCCGCTGGTGCTTTGTGGTTCGCTTCTTACACCGAAGGGCTATGGCGCTTAAAAGATGGGCAATGGCAGGCTTTTCGTGAATATGGGGGATTGAAATTGGATAGCATAAACTTTAGTTCTTTTTTACCCCTTAAAGGAGATCGCTTATTAATAGGGACTCCCAGTGATGGGATTTTTGATTTGAGAGGAGATAAGTTGCTGCATTTTGGTTTACGCGATTTAGATTTTGCGGAAATACGCGACATTCAAGAATGGCGCGGCGAGATTTGGTTGGGCACGAATAAGGGTATTGTGAATTATCGCGAACTATCGCTGTCCAAGCAAAGTCAAACTCCGGTTAAGCTACATTTCTTAAAGGCTAATGCGAGTTTAAATGGTAGCTTCAGCACCAAAGAAGGTATAGTGTATGCAAGTAGTAAGGGCCTCTTTATACTAAATTTAGAAATTTTAAACCTGCAAACTGCGCTTTCGAAAAGGGCAGAATTACAAGCCATTAACAGATTGCAAAGCACCAATGAAAGTCTGCTGCAATTTTGCCAAGACACGGCGGCCTTTGATATTTTACCCTTAAACTTAAAATTACCCTATAATTATAATTACTTGCGTCTTAATTATGGCAGTAAAAACCTTTATCGCCAAGAGTTCATTCAGTATCGTTATCGCTTAGTGGGCTTGTCGAGCGCTTGGAATTATGTGGGTAATTTTGGCGAGTCTTTTTATCCCGATTTAGCAGCAGGGCAGTATCAGTTCGAATTACAAAGTAGATATGCTTGGCAGGCTTGGCCCAATAATTCTCAAGTGTATGCATTCGAGATTAAAGAAGCTTATTGGCGGACCTGGTGGTTTATCAGTATTTTAAGTTTAAGCATCTTGGCTTTGACCACCTTTGTAATACGCGACCGCTGGTTGAAAACGCAGGAACGATTAAGTTTGGAAAACGAGCTTTTAGACATGGAAAGGAAGGCTTTACGCCTGCAAATGAACCCCCATTTTATTTTTAATGCCTTAGATAGTATTAGCAGTTTTATTTTTGTGAAGGATGCAAAACAGGCGGTTCGCTATTTGAATAATTTCGCAAAATTAATGAGGTTAACCCTTGAATCATCAATGGAGCATGTTCACCCTGTTGAAACCGAGCTTTCCATTCTTAAAAACTACCTTGAGCTTGAAAAGCTGCGATTCAGCGATAAGTTTGAATACGAGCTGGAGCTAGATGAGGAGATTGATTACGATGTTGGGCTTCCGCCAATGTTAATCCAACCCCACGTTGAAAATGCAATTTTACACGGACTAAAACCTTTAGATAGGCCCGGTCTTTTAAAGATTAGTTTTAAAGTGGATGGGGATAATTTATGCTGTACAATTGATGATAATGGTGTGGGGCGATCGGCTAAAAAGTCGGAACTTAGTACCAAGGGTCATCGTAGTATGGCGACCCAAATTAATAAAGACAGGATTGCTTTATTGCAACGTTCTATAAAAGGTGAAGTGGCTTTAAATATCATCGATAAAATGGATGAAAATGGCAAAGCCTGCGGCACCACAGTAATTATTAAACTACCAATTCAAAATATATAAAAATGCTAAAGGCTATAATAATCGACGATGAAAAGAATTCGCAAGAATCCTTAAAAGGTAAGCTAGATCTTTTTTGTCCCGAAGTGGAAATTGTAGGCATCGGCTCTAGTGTGGCAGAAGGTAAAAGCTTGCTAGCCGCTAATCCAGCCGATTTGATGTTTTTAGATATCGACTTATCAGGCGAAAGCGGTTTTGATTTATTGGAGCACCTTTCGGCAGAAGGGGTACAACAACCAGCCGTGGTATTTATTACCGCGCACGATGAATTTGCCATTCAGGCGATTAAATTTAGCGCCCTCGATTACTTATTAAAACCAGTTGATCCAGAAGAATTGGTGCGCGCCGTGCGTAAAGTGGAAGATAATAAGGGCTTGCCCAAGCGTTCCGCTAGCTTTAATGTTCTAGTAGAAAATATTCGTCAAGCTTCCGATAGCCCGAAAAAAATCGTAATTCCTACCTCGGAAGGAATGCATGTAATTCGCCTTTCGGATATTATCCGCTTGGAGAGCAGTAGCAATTACACCACCTTCTTTATTAACGGTGAAAAGAATTTACTAGCCTCCAAAACCTTGAAGGAATTTGATTCCATGTTAGAAGGTTATTCTTTTTTTCGCATCCATAAATCACACTTGGTAAACGTAAACTATTTGAAGAAGTACGTGCAAACCGATGGCGGTTATTTAATTCTAGAAGATGGCAGTCGCATTCCCGTGGCTAATCGCAAGAAAGAGCCTTTAATGTCTTTGTTGAAGAACCTTTAAATGACTTATTCTAAACTTTTGAAGGGCCCTGTAGATACTTCCATGAAACTGGTTTTTTGCTTCTCATTGATTATGCTTTTTACCATCTCAAGTTTTGCCCAGGCACAAAGTGGCGAAATTAAAAACGGCCAAGATTTCCTTATCAAGGCATTAGGCTTAAAGTCAAATATTGAGCTTAAGATACTCTTAGATGATTTTTTAGAGTCAAGCAATAGTCAGTCTTTACCGCAAGACTTTCCGCCAGATTACTGTGCTAAAAACTGCCAACTGATAATAACAAATGGGAGCGGTATGGTGCTAATTGGTTCGGAGCCAGCAAGGCTTAAGGAAATACGAAGTTTGGTATTCGAGTTCTTAGAAAACCCAGAGGGTGAAGTGTGGTTAGCTGATTCAATTGCCGCTAATTACTTTAATACCACAGGTTACCTTAGTAAAGGTCTAATTCATTTTTCCTTTGATTCTATTGCCAACGCTAATGTTATTGCCGCTCTTGCAGAAGCGCTTAAAGGTATCTCTGATTATAGAAACACTATAGCAAGACGTTACTATCAGCAGGAATACGCAGCATTAAACCCAAGCTTACAGGCAGACTTAGACGCTAAAATCAAGTCCAAGTTGGTACTAGAAGATTTTATTCCACCGCCACCGCCACCTCCGCCACCAGTTCCGGCGATGATTGAAGAATTAGACGAAGAAGAAGAGGAGGAAGAGCTTGATTGGTTCGATCCGCCTCAACCCTAAATTTGACTTAGTATTTTAAATCTTTACCGGCGGCAATTACCTTTTCGCCTAAACCCTTTTTGTAGGCTATGATGCGCTCAAGTAAATCGGCATTACTAGAAGCAACTATTTGAGCCGCTAGAATTCCTGCATTTTTAGCCCCATCTAGGGCAACCGTGGCAACCGGAACCCCACCGGGCATTTGTAATATGGATAAAACAGAATCCCAACCATCGATTGAATTGCGACTTTTTACCGGTACGCCAATAACGGGCAAGGGAGAAAGAGAAGCCACCATTCCTGGGAGATGAGCAGCACCACCTGCGCCCGCAATAATCACCTTAATACCGCGTAAATGCGCGTTTTTGGCAAAGTCGAACATAAGCTCGGGGGTACGGTGTGCCGAAACAATTTTTACTTCGGGCTCAATTTTCAATTCTCTCAAAACGTCGATGGCGTCTTGCATAACTGGGAGGTCAGAATCGCTGCCCATAATGATACTTACTATTGCACTCATATACTTATTACCTTAATAGTTTCTTTTACAATTTTTGCTTTGCTACGCGCTTCGTCCAAATTCGGAGCGATAATGGTTACATGTCCCATCTTCCGAAAGGGTCGCGTTTCGGCTTTGCCATAAAGGTGAACATAAACGCCCGACATGGCCATTAACTTTTCAATACCTTGGTATTTTACGGGGCCAGAATAATTTTCTTCGCCTACGAGGTTAACCATTACCGCCGGCTGAATGGTTTGGGTATCGCCCAATGGCAGGTTTAAGATGGCACGTAAATGCTGTTCAAACTGAGAGCAGATATTTCCTTCTATGCTGAGGTGGCCGCTGTTGTGTACGCGCGGAGCTACTTCATTTATTAATAATTCGCCACTTTGGGTGAGAAACATTTCTACCGCAAGGATGCCCACTAAGCCAAGTTTCTCGGCAATTTGCTTAGCGAGAATTTGGGCCGCGTCGCTTATTTCGGCTTTTAAATTACCCGGACTAAAAACAAACTCAACCAAGTTTGCGGTAGGGTGGAAGTCCATTTCCACTGTTGGAAAAGCCTTTACTTCACCTTTTTCAGAACGAGCCACAATTACAGCGAGTTCCTTCTCGAAAGGTACTAGATCTTCGGATAAACAAGGGGCATCGGGTAAGTCGTTCAGGTCTTCCAGGCTGCGGATTACAGATACTCCTCGTCCATCAAAACCACCAGTGGCAACTTTCCAAACAAAAGGGTAAGTTAAAGTGAACTCCTCGCAGGCCTTAATAAGCTCAGCTTTAGTGGCAAAGGTTTTAAAAGCTGCGGTAGGGATGCCTTGTGCTTGATAGAATTCCTTTTGGGTGATTTTATTTTTGATAAGGTCGATAAGGGCTGATTGCGGAAAAACCTTTTTGCCTTCCTTTTCCAGCTGGGCTAAAGCCTCGGTATTTACGTTTTCGATTTCAATGGTAATAACATCGCAGTTTTTACCGAAATTATAAACCGTGTCATAGTCCTGCAGTGAGCCTTGCTCAAACTCTTTTGAGCCTATGCGTGAGGGGGCATTTGCAGCCGGGTCTAAAATTTTGGTGCTAATATCTAAACGCTGTGTTTCGGTCAATAACATTTTACCGAGTTGACCGCCGCCAACTATTCCCAAACGAAATTCTGATGAGTAGTAATTGGTGTTCAATTCAATCATTTTTTAAAGTATATAAGGTAACTTCTGCTAAAGGGTGAACCATATAAAAGCGGCCACTGCGCAATTCTTCACACTTAAAACGCTTGCGGCTCTGGGCTCCCTTACGGAAGAGTTTTTGGTTTAAAATAAAGCGATCTCCTTCTACTAAATCTTCCAAATGTTGGGTTGAACTGGTTTTTTTGGAATCGTAGTTTTTCAGCACACGCATCAGCTCTAAGCTGCGAGCAGAGCTTGCATGACCTTTTTCCAAACTATCGATGAAGGCTTTGCCAACATCATCTGGAAACAATCCTTGCTCGAGAAAGGCAGCGCTATTTAAGCGGAAGGTTTCTTGCCACTCTTCGCCATGGGGATTTATATTTTTACCATAAAGCATGTAGGCTTCAAGGTGTGCGTATTCGTGAATAAGGGTAATTAAAAAGTGGTAGCAATTAAGATTGCCATTAACGCTTATGCGGTGAAGGCTGCCCTTCCGCGGAAAGCGATAATCGCCAAATTTTGATGTCCTTGGCTTGGCTACTAAAACCTGCAGAGGGTATTTATTTAATAAAGGCTCTAAAAGATCTAAAGCACCTGGCGGGAGATAGGGTTCTAAGCCCTGATATTTATATTTTGCCATTAATAAATCATACTCTTAGACTTACCCGGGCAGTTACATTTTTCGAAACTGCGGCAAGCATTGCTAACCAAGCTAAGCATCACTAGGATAAGGATAACTTTAATAATTGGAATCGTCTTCTTCATTATTGAGGCTTAACGCAAAATTACTCTTATTTTTGCGACATGTATTTATTAAAGTGGTTAAACGATTTAGGTAGGTACTTTTTGTTGCTTGGGCGCACTTTTCGCAAACCCGAGAGTAGGAGTATGTACTATAAAGCCTTTATTAGCGATCTAGACCTCTTGGGTTTAAATAGCTTGGCGCTAGTTACCGTAATCTCCGTATTTGTTGGAGCGGTGGTAACTATTCAAACAGCTTTTAACCTGGATGATCCACTAGTGCCCGATTATTATGTGGCTATTGCAACACGAGAAAGTATCATTTTGGAGTTTTCACCTACCATTGTTAGTTTAATATTAGCGGGAAAGGTTGGTTCTAATATTGCCTCTACCTTAGGGAGTATGCGCGTTTCAGAGCAAATAGATGCCTTAGAAGTGATGGGTGTAAACCCCGCTTCTTATTTGATTGCCCCCAAGATTTTGGCCTTGGTGTTTTTTAATCCCATCTTAATCATTATTAGTATGTTTTTAGGAGTGCTGGGAGGTTATTTTGCTTCTATGGGCGGGGTAATGACCGTTAGCGATTATGTATATGGTTTAACGGTTGATTTTGTTCCTTACCACATTACCTATGCTTTAATAAAGTCTTTTGTATTTGCCTTTTTAATTGTCACGATTTCAGCCTATTATGGATTTTTTGTGAAAGGGGGGGCTATTGAAGTGGGTATAAATTCAACCAAAGCCGTGGTAAGTAGTTCGGTAGCGATTATCGTTTCAAATTATATGCTCACGAATTTATTATTGGTTTAATGATAGAGGTAAACTTCATTCACAAAGCCTTTGGCGATAAGGAAATACTAAAGGGTATTGATGCTACATTTTTCCAAGGAAAGACCAATTTGATTATTGGGCAAAGTGGCTCCGGTAAAACTGTATTTCTGAAAAGTTTGGTGGGTTTGCACGAGATTGACCAAGGTGAAATCATTTATGATAATCGAGCCCTGGGAGCTCTTAATAATAAGGAACGCAAAGCGCTACGCACCGAAATGGGAATGGTTTTTCAAGGCAACGCCTTATTCGATTCTTTAACCATAGAGGAAAATGTAACCTTCGCTTTAAGCATGTTTAGCGATATGTCCCTTTCGGAGAGAAGAGATAGAGCAGACTTTTGCTTGCAAAGAGTGAATTTACCCAATGTGCATAAGCAGTTTCCATCCGAATTATCGGGAGGGATGCAAAAACGGGTAGCTATTGCTCGGGCAATAAGCATGAACCCCAAGTATCTCTTTTGTGATGAGCCTAATTCTGGTTTAGATCCCAAAACGGCTATTGTAATTGATCGCCTACTGCAAGAAATTACCCAAGAGTTTGATATCACTACGGTAATTAACACCCACGATATGAACTCGGTAATTGAGATAGGGGACCATATTATTTTTATTAAAGATGGCACTAAAGCTTGGCAGGGAACGGGTGAGCAAATTCTTAATACCGACAATCCCGAAATCGTAGACTTTGTTTATAGCTCACGACTATTTCAAAAGATTAGAGAAAACATGTAAAAAAAAAGCCGCTTCATTTGAAGCGGCTTTTGAGTTTTAGGGCGAATAGCAGTTATTGCTTTTGAAGCTTTATGGTTTTCACCATTCCTTTGCCTTGAATATTTACTAAATAGGCACCCGCTTTATATTTTGATAAATCAAGAGCATAATCTTCGTTAGCATTTACACTTAGTTCTTTGTTTAGAAGTAAGTTGCCCGCCATATCGTATAGTCTAAGATTATAAGTTCCACCTTGCTCGAAGTTTACTTTTCCTAAACCATTGGTCGGGTTAGGGTAAACGCTAAACTGAGTAGCTTTCTCTTCGTTGATGCTTATATCAAAACGAGGAGCATCTGCTACCACTAAACGGATAAAAGGAGCTTCGAAAGTTTGACTATTTAAAAACCCACCAAACCAATCGCCGTCTGACGTTTGGAATATAGCTGTTTCAGCTGGTTGGAAGTATCGGGCACTGTTCCCAATTCGAATAACTCCGTCGGTAGCATTGGGAAAGAAGTTAACTACCACGAAATAAGTGCCTGTATTTAAAGCGACGGGGTGATTCGCAGGCGTCCAAGTTTGGGTACCATTATCGTAAATACTGTCTTCTACCCCTAATGGGAAACGAGTGTTTTGACCAATAAGATTAGCGTTTAAGGTAAATGAACGGCGAATAACAGGGGTGGCGCTTGAAGGGAAACCACTGCCAAATTCAAATCCTGCAGTATCAAAAATAGCAATTTCGAGGTCAGCAGTAGGGTCGGTTAAAGAGCTTAGTAAAATATCAACTCCTTCGATAAAAACAAGGCCAGCGCCGGAGCTATCAGGGTCTTCATTTTCTAAACTATAGCGTGTACCCGCAGCAATCATTTCTGAGGCGGAACTTTGGGAGCCGAAGAAGTTATCGGTTGTACCCCAGTCTACCGCATAAATATTGTCGCTAACATTAAAGTTAACGGTGTCTGTGGCGGTGGTAGCGTTAGCATCTAAACTATCGCTAATTACTCGGTATATTAAAGAGTAGCTTCCTATGGCACTTGGTGTCCAGCTATTGGTGTTTAGTACCGTAAAGTCAACCGAGTCTAGCATGGGTACGCTTGCTACAGATGCGCTCGAAGTTAAGGTAGTTACATTGGTGCCATTAGCATCCAGAATTTCAACTTCCAAGCTTACATTTGTTTGGGTAGCTGCGCCATAATTGTAAACGTTCGCATCGCATGAAATAGGTACAAGCTGATCAATTTGAACGCTACCGTACTTAGTATAGGCAGGGTTTCCGTTAAAGGTGATGTCAATGGGAGGGGCACCATTTACTTCGGTTAAGCGCAATTCATTATCCGGTAAAGAACGTAGTTCGATATCATCTAACATCCAGAAGTAATATCCTGTACCGTTGTTGTTACCGGGTTTGTTACCAGCATATATAAATTGAATCATAGCCTCTGCTTCTCCTCCAATATAATTGGAAACGTTAAAGCTTAGTTCTAAATCATCTGCAGTAGCGCCATTCACGGCTACTTCAGTAAACAGTTCAATGGTGTCGTTGAAAGTTGCACCGCCATCTTTACTAAAGGCCACATAATAATTGGTGAAGAATTGACGAGCGTAGGAATTGAATTTTAATTCTACGGCACTTTGCATGCTCATGTCAATAGTATCGGTATTAATTCTACCAATATGAGGAGTTGGTGCAGAGCCACTTCCCGCGTTGGCAGCTACACCACCATTATCAAGATAATCTGAATCAAAAATAAGGAAACCCGTAGCGCGTGTTGGACTTTGGATAGTGCCGGTACCGGTGGCAAATGCTCCGCGACTGCCAGTATTGCTATTAGGATTGGAACTAGGGCCGCGATATTCCCAACGAGAGTTAGCGGAAGATCCATTTTGTGTCCAATCGGCGGGGATGCCTGAAGTGAAATCTTCACTCCAAAAAACGGTTGTAGATTCTATCGCTTGGGTTTTTGTGCGAGTATTGAGATTTTTAGCTGGCTTAGCATTGATAAGGTCAGGCTGATAAAAGCCTGGCTTAATGGCGAGAGGCGCTTTTTTTGCGGTAATCTGAGCCTGGCTTGCATAGCCCATTCCGACTAGAGCTAGGCTACATAGGATAGCTGCTTTTTTCATTAATTGTATTTTATAGGGTTTGAAAACACAATAGTAGAGCCCTTATCTGGCCTTAGCTTGTCATATGTTGTGCAATGCTTGCGAATAGCCTTAAGGAAATGTTAAAACCTATCATATAAAAAACCAGTTTAGTTATATGATAGGTTTAAAGCATAGCTAAAAAAAAAGCCGCTCCATTGGAGCGGCTTTTAAGCTTATTGAGAAACCGTTCTTATTGAATAGTAATCTTAACAGTTTTATCAGTTCCTTCACCTTTAATGTTTACTAAGTAAACACCAGCTGGGTAAGAAGAGATATCAAAGTTGATACGCTCGTTAGAGTTTACAGACTCAGCTTTAGTGAAGATAGGCTTACCTACCATGTCTAAAATTGTAATGCTGTAATCGCCACCGTTATCAAATTCTACGTGACCAGTACCGTTACTAGGTACAGGATAAACGCTAAATCCGTCAACTTCAGATTCTTTAATACTATTATTATATTCATCTACTTCTAAACGGATGAAAGTACCTTCGTGTACTTGTGAAGTAAATCCACCGAACCAGTTACCGTCACCTAACTGCATAACAGTTGAGAAACCTGGCTGATCAAATGATGCGTCATTCGCGATACGAATTACACCGTCAGTTGCATTCGGGAAGAAGTTTACAATCATTAAGTAAGTATTGGCAGGAAGTGCTAATGGCTGACCATTAGTGGAAAGGTCAAAGAAGGCATTACCACCAATAAGGCTACTGTTTAAAGTAAAGGATTTACGGAAAGCCGCAGTCGCACCTGCCGGGAAACCAGCGTTGTAGGCAAAGCCAGTAGTGTCGAAGAATGCGATTTCAATATCTGCAGTACTATCAGTGGTAGCACTTAATTCAATGCTCGCTCCACTAATATATACTAAACCTGCTCCTGGGTTTAATGGATCTTCGTTTTCTAAAGAATACATAACACCCATCGCGATAATGTCGCTAGTTGCTGAGTTAGTACCTACATAGTTATCGATGTTATTACGGTCAGTAGAATAAAGAACGTCATTTACAAAGAAATTAAAGGTATCAGTCTCAGTAGTTAAAGCACTAGTGATAGAGTCAGAAACAGCTTTGTATACAATTAAGTAAGAAGCTTGTTGTGCTGGAGGAGTCCAAGTAGGAGTAGTAAGGTCATTGTAATTACAAGTGTCACCAGTTGCTAAAGTTGGGCAACCAGGAGCACTTATGGTAGTTACTAAACTAGGAGAACCGCTGGTTACATCCCAAATTTCTACTTCAACATTAACATTGGTTTGAGTTTGAGTACCGTAGTTTAAGATGTTAGAATCAAATTCTACCGGTACGATTTGATTAGTTTGCATGATACCATACTTAGGATAAGCAGCACCATTACTGTTGTAAATCATATCGTGAGCAGGAGCTCCGTTCCAAGTAGTAAAGAACATTTGATTTGCTGGAGGTGTACGTAACTCAATATCGTCAATCATCCAGTAGTAGTAACCATTACCGTTCGCGTTACCAGGAGTTCCGTCGAAGATAAATTGCATTACCACATTGGCTTGACCACCGATGATACTTGAAACGTTCGCTACTGCTTCTTCACCGTTAACAGTAGAAGCATTTACAGCCACCACAGCGTCAGAGAAAAACTCTACCGTATCGTTGTAAGTTACACCACCATCAATAGAAAAAGCAACAAACCAGCTAGAGAAGAAACGACGAGCGTAAGTTTCAAAAGCAAGTTCCACTTGTGGGTGCATTGATAAGTCAATGGTATCTGTAAATAAACGACCTACGTGTGGTGCAGGAGCAGTTCCCATACCCATAGTAGCTGATGATCCTGAGTTGTCAAGATAATCTGAATCGAAAATCATGAAACCATTACCAGTAGTAGTAGAAAATAACGGATCATTTGCACCAGTAGCGATTCCTGAGAATGCACCTCTTGAACCTTGGGTGTTATTAGGAGTGGTATTAGGGCCACGGTACTCCCACTGCGCAGTGGCTGGGGTTCCAATTTGGCTCCAACCTGTAGGGATACCATTGGCGAAATCTTCGCTCCATACAACTGTAGAAGCGCCGTTATCTGCTTGTGCAGATTTAATAGCACGCTTGGCGGGTGCGTCTTGGATTTCTAGAACAGGGTCAATTTGTGGAAGACCTTGTGCATTAACCGCAATAGCAGAAGCCAAGCTAAAAAATAGAATAGCTGTTTTCTTCATGTTTTTAAATTAAGGGTTATATCGTATTAACACTAGTTTAACAAAAGTAGTCAAAGTTTTACTTATTGACAACAAAAAAGGGAGCTCAAAAGAGCTCCCTTTTATTAATATAGATTCTAATTATTAGGCTTCCGCTTCGATATAGCTTTCAATCGGTTCGCAGGTGCAAATTAAATTTCGATCACCAAAGGCATCATCCACGCGACGAATGCTTGGCCAAAACTTATTGCTGTATAAATAGTCTAGAGGAAAGGCAGCTTTTTGACGGCTGTAGGGCAAACTCCATTCGTCTGCGGTAATGAGCTGCATAGTATGCGGCGCATTTTTAAGCGGATTGTTAAGTTCATCTTCTAGTCCTTCCCCAATTTCTGCGATTTCCTTACGAATGCTAATCATCGCGTCAATAAAGCGGTCTAGCTCATGTTTGCTTTCACTTTCGGTAGGTTCAATCATTACTGTACCTGCTACAGGGAAAGAAACGGTTGGTGCGTGATAACCGTAATCCATTAATCGCTTGGCAATGTCGGTAACTTCAATGGCCGCTTCTTTTTTAAAGGGACGGCAATCAATAATCATTTCGTGGGCGGCACGATTTTTTTCATTGGTATAAAGTACCTCGAAATAGCCGTGCAAGCGCTCCTTAATATAGTTGGCATTTAAAATAGCGTACTCAGTGCTTTGTCTTAAGCCCTTCGCGCCTAGCATTTTTATATAGCCATAACTTATAATTAATATTAATCCACTACCGAAAGGAGCCGCTGAAATAGGAGAAATAGGGTGTTTTCCTCCCGTTTTCACAAATGGATGTCCTGGCAAAAATTGACTTAAATGCTCCGCCACGCCAATAGGACCCATTCCGGGGCCACCGCCACCGTGAGGAATAGCAAAAGTTTTATGCAGGTTTAAATGACATACGTCAGCTCCAATCTCTCCCGGGCTAGTTAAGCCTACCTGGGCATTCATATTGGCACCATCCATATATACTTGTCCACCGAAATCGTGAATTATTTGGGTGATCTCTTTTACTCTTTCCTCAAATACTCCGTGAGTAGATGGGTAGGTAATCATTAACGCGGCAAGATTGTCTTTATATTTTTCGGCCTTTTCTAATAGGTCGTCCACATCAATATTACCATTGTCATCACACTTGGTAACCACTACTTTCATTCCCGCCATAACTGCTGACGCAGGATTGGTTCCATGAGCCGAGCTAGGAATAATAGCAATATTACGTTGGTCGTCGCCGCGTGATAAGTGATAAGCTCTAATTACCATTAATCCGGCATATTCGCCTTGTGCACCACTATTAGGCTGCATGCTCATGGCGTGGAAACCAGTAATTTCGGCTAAGTCGCGCTCTAGATTAGAGATTAATTCGCGGTAACCTAAAGTTTGATCGGTTGGTGCAAAGGGATGAACGTTTGCCCATAATGGCCAACTTAAGGGGATCATTTCAGTCGCCGCGTTCAATTTCATAGTGCAGCTTCCTAAAGCAATCATACTGTGGTTAAGCGACAAATCTTTGCGCTCCAAAGATTTTAAATAGCGCATCATGTCGGTTTCGCTGTGGTAGCGGTTAAAAACTGGATGCTCTAAATAACTGGTGGTTCTTTTTAAGTCGGGCGGAATTACGTTCACCTCTAGTAATTTAGGACTAGGGGCTTTCATTTCTTTCGCTTCCGCAAAGATGGCCAGCAACTCTTCAACCGCTTCTAAATTGGTAGTTTCGTTTAAGCTAATACCAATCTCATGATTACTGATATAACGAAGGTTGATTTCTTTTTCAATCGCTCTACTGCGAACTTCTTCTTTATCTACTTGCCCTAATTCAATACGTAAAGTATCAAAAAAGTTTTGGTTAACCTGATTGTAGCCCAAGCGGTTTAAACCTTCACTTAGGGTTACTGTATGGTAATGAATTTTACTAGCAATATTCTGTAGACCTTTGGGCCCGTGATAAGCAGCGTAAGCGCCCGCCATTACAGCCAATAAAACTTGAGCAGTACAAATGTTGGAGGTCGCTTTATCGCGTTTGATATGCTGTTCTCTTGTTTGTAAAGCCATTCGTAAAGCTCTGTTTCCTTCCTTGTCGATCGTTTGACCGATAATACGACCAGGAATTAAGCGCTTATAATTATCGTTAGTGGCAAAGTAGGCTGCGTGTGGTCCACCGAAGCCTAATGGAATACCAAAACGCTGTGTTGTTCCCACTACTGCACTAGCTCCCCATTCTCCCGGAGGAGTTAATAAGGCTAAGCTCATGATGTCTGCTGCCACGGCAACTTCTACATTGTTTGCAAGCGCATTGGCCATAAAATCTTCATAGTTGAAGATTTCACCGTCTGCTGCCGGGTACTGAATTAAAGCACCGAAGTAATCTTCCGATAAATTGATATCGCGATGGTCGCCAATAACTAGTTCAATGCCTAAAGGCTCAGAACGCGTCTTGATCAATTCAATGTTTTGATGCAAACAATGGAAGGATACAAAGAATTTATTGGCATTGTTCTTTTTCTTATCTCGGCTACGACCGGAATAAAACATAGCCATGGCTTCTGCTGCCGCAGTAGATTCATCCAGTAAACTGGCATTGGCAATAGGTAAGCCCGTAAGGTCACTCACAATCGTTTGGAAGTTTAATAAAGCTTCCAAACGGCCTTGGGCAATTTCCGCTTGATAAGGCGTGTAAGCCGTATACCAACCTGGGTTTTCTAAAATGTTTCTTTGCACTACACCCGGCATAATAGTAGGGTGGTAGCCTAATCCGATATAGGATTTAAACACCTTATTTTTTCTGGCTAAATCGCGAATGTGATTTAAAAACTCATTCTCGGTCATGGCCAGGCTGAGGTTTAATTCTTCCTTCAAGCGGATACCCGCCGGAATGGTTTCGCTAATTAGTTGTTCTATTGAGCTTGCCCCCACCACTTTCAACATTTCTTCAAGGTCATTCTCACGTGGCCCGATGTGTCGGTAGGCAAAAGAATCAGTATTCATATCCGAATCGAAATAAATTGTGAATATTCGCACAAAAGTAACATAAAGCCTGTTCTTATGTTTCGCACTTTAAGCATAATTTTACAGCAACAACACAAGCGTCTATTTTATTGAAATTTCTGATTGCATTATATCGCTCAAACTTCTGGGTAGGCTTGGCGGCTGCAGCCTTAACTTACCTCAGTTTTGGTCAAGAAATTACGCTCGATTATCTATTGTATACGCTCTTTATTCTCTCTTCAACCATGAGCGCGTACAATTATATGCATTGGGTGAAATCGCTTAACAACTATCGTGAGAAAAAAAGTTTGGAGGAAGAAGACCACCCTATTGATTGGGCTTCTTTTAGCCGTGCCGCTTTTGCTGGAATGTTGGCCTTCCTCTTATTGTTTTTTTTAGGCTCGATTACGCTCATTTACTATTTGTTTCCGGCTTTATTGATCGCGCTTTTATATCCTTTGGCTTTTCCACATCCAAATCGAGCCTTTAGTAGCTTGCGCATGATGCCCGGCTTAAAGCTTTTTCTTATCGCTGGTTCTTGGTCCTACTTAAGTTTCGCTATTCCTTATTGGATGCAAGGTAGAGTGGATACCCTGTTTTTTGGCTGGGAATTTTTAATGCGCACCTTATTGGTGATGGGTTTAACCATACCTTTTGATATTCGCGACTTAGATAAAGATAAGCCCTCTATGCGCACAGTGCCGCAGGTTTTCGGGAAAGACAATGCCATAGGCCTTGCCATCTTAGCTTTGTTTCTCTATCAAATTTGGACTTTAATGCAATTCTTTTTCTTTGGGCAAGCTTGGTTTCAAAGTTTGGCCATTTTGTTGGCTTTAGAAATCGGGATTCGCATGATTAAGAACTTGAAAACAAACCGCAGTGAATTCCAAGTCAATTTTTGGATTGAAGCGATACCAATAATACTCCTTATTTTTAGTCAAATTGCCGCTTTGGCTTTTGGCAATTCCTAATTTTGACAATCAATTAGCATTATGATATATTCCAATACCGCCGCTGGCGCATTCGAAGCAGATCAGCAAGATCCATTACATAAATATCGAGCACAGTTTTTATTTCCGCAGCACAATGGGAAAGATAGCCTGTATTTTACCGGTAACTCGCTAGGCTTGCAAGCACGCAAAACCAAAGAACTTATTTTAGAGGAATTAGAAGATTGGCATAAATACGGCGTGGAAGGCCACATAGAAGCACGTCGTCCTTGGCTTTCTTATCACGAGAATTTTAGTGATAATCTCGCGAAAATTGTCGGGGCCAAATCTACGGAAGTGGTGGCCATGAACGGCCTTACCACTAATCTACATCTTTTAATGGTTAGCTTTTATCGTCCGCAGGGCAAGCGCACTAAAATCCTGTGCGAAGGCAAGGCTTTTCCGAGCGATCAATATGCTTTAAAAAGTCAATTGCGTTTTCACGGTCTTTCGCCAGATGAGTATTTAATTGAAATTATGCCCGATCCGGAAACTGAGCTGATAGATGAAGAGCGGATTATTGCGGCTATCGATGCAAATAAGGATGACTTAGCTTTGATTATGATTGGCGGCGTAAATTATTACACAGGTCAGTGGTTCGATATGCAAAGGATTACCGATGCAGGAAAAAGAGCGGGTGCCATAGTTGGTTGGGATTTAGCCCATGCTGCAGGTAATGTGCCTCTGCAATTGCACGAGTGGCAAGTTGATTTCGCGGCTTGGTGTGGTTATAAATATTTAAACTCGGGTCCAGGTGGAGTTTCGGGAGCCTTTATTCACGAAAAGCACCACGGACAAAAAGATATCCCTCGTTTTGAAGGCTGGTGGGGCCACGATAAACAAAATCGCTTTGCCATGCCCGATGAATTTATTCCCATACCTACCGCAGAAGCCTGGCAGTTAAGCAATGCGCCGGTTTTAGCGATGACGCCACTTTTAGCTAGTCTTGAGCTCTTTGCGGAAGTGGGTATGGATCAGTTACGCCAGAAAGCGCTGAAACTTACCGCCTATTTAGAGCAGGTTGTTAACGATGTGCGTGCTAATACGGGAGTAGAATTAAAGATTATCACACCTACCGAGCCACACAGAAGAGGCAGCCAGTTATCGATAATCTTGCCTAACAAAGGGAAAGTGGTGTTTAATAAACTTACTGCTCATGGTGTAATTGCCGATTGGCGCGAGCCCGATGTAATTCGTTTGGCGCCTGTGCCGCTTTACAACTCCTTTAGCGACGTGTTTGAATTTGGGCAATTGCTTGAAAAATTTTTAAAAGATTAATATGGAAAAGAAAAATATATCTATTGCGGGTGCGGGTTTAGTAGGATCTCTACTGTCTATTTATTTGGCCAAGCGTGGTCATAAAGTAGATATTTATGAAGGTCGTCCTGATGCGCGAAAGAAAAATATTGGCGGCGGGCGTTCCATTAACCTCGCCCTAAGCGATAGAGGTTTAAAAGCCTTAGCAGGCGTTGGTCTTGACCAGAAAGTACTCGATAAAATGTCTATTCCGATGTATCGTCGTGTAATGCACGATAAAGAAGGAAATTTATCTTATCAGCCTTATGGTAAGGAAGGTCAAGCCATTAATTCCGTTTCTCGCTCGGGCTTAAATGCCATGTTGGTTGAAGAAGCAGAAGCAAATGGCGTTACGATTCATTTTGAGCAGCGTTGCAAGGCGATAGATCTAGAATCGGCCACCGCTCGTTTTGAGAACGCATCTGGCGAAAGCCAAGAAGTGCACGCCGACCTATTATTTGGGGCAGATGGCGCTTATAGTGCCGTGCGTAAGGCGATGGTGCGTACCGATCGTTTTAGCTATTCGCAAGAGTATATTGATCATGGCTACAAAGAATTAACCATTCCTCCGGGCGCTAATGGCGAGTTTTTGATGGAGAAAAATGCCTTGCACATTTGGCCACGCGGTAATTATATGCTTATTGCTTTGCCTAATCCTGACGCGAGTTTTACCTGCACTTTGTTCTTCCCTTATGAAGGCAATCCTTCTTTCTCAAGTTTGGATAGCCTGGCAAAAGCACGTGCCTTTTTTGAAGAGCAATTTGCAGATGCTTTGGCTTTGATGCCAGATTTTGATGAGGAGTGGGAAAATAATCCTAATTCTTCTTTAATGATTGTGCGCTGTTTCCCTTGGACGCGTAACGGCAAGGTGGCCCTTATTGGAGATGCGAGCCATGCTATTGTTCCCTTTTACGGACAAGGAATGAATAGTGGTTTTGAAGATTGTACCGCCTTAAGCCGTTTAATGGATCAATACGGCGATGATTGGGCTGCGATGTTTAAAGCTTATGAAATAGAACGCAAACCCGATGGCGATGCTATTGCCGATTTAGCGATGCGTAATTTTGTGGAAATGCGCGATTTAACCGGTGATGCTGATTTCCTTTTGCAGAAGAAGATAGAGGCGAAATTTTCAAAGAAATATCCAACTAAGTGGACACCCCTTTATTCTTTGGTAACCTTCTCGGCCGATGTGCGCTACTCCGAAGCTTTGGCTTTAGGGAAAAAGCAAGATAGCCTGATGGCCGAAATTATGGCCATGCCTAATATTCACGAGATTTGGGATAGCGAAGCGGTGGAAACCAAAATGCTCGCTTTAGCAGAGAAGCTATAAACCAAAATAGCTTTAAATAAAAAAGAGGACTCATTTTCGAATGGGTCCTCTTTTTTAGTCGTAGTGAAAGCGGCATTTTGCAATAAGAACTTCTTCCTCTGTAACTCGGTAAATTAAGCGATGTTCTTTGTCAATTCGTCTTGACCAATAGCCCTGATATTTGTGTTTAAGAGCCTCTGGTTTTCCTAAACCTGTAAAAGGCGTTCTTGAAATATCTTTCAAAAGCTCATTAGTCTTTTTGAGGTTCTTCTTATTTGTTTTTTGCCAATACAAGTAGTCAGCCCAAGACTCTTCAACAAACACAAACTTCATTCTTCGATAAGCTCTTTTGTGAAAGAGTCAGCTTGGTTTAATTTTTTAATCGCTGCATCAAGCCTTTTTTCATTAGCCAAGGAGCTTAGTTCGTGCTGCGTGGCGTTTAAAGAGTTGTATTCATCTAAGGAAATAACAACAACCCCCGAACTCTTTCCTCTATTAATAATCAAGGTTTCAAAGTCATCGGAAACGGCGTCAAGATATTTCTTGATGTTTTTTCTGAAATCAGAAATGGTTGTTGTGAGCATTTTATTGTACTTTATTTTGTACAAAAATAAGTACAGAGCAGTGGTTTTCCAAAAATAAATCCGAGGTCACTTGACACGTTAATTTTCACTCTTTTCTAATCCTACTTCACGACCACTTTTTCTTGTCCAATCAATTCACCTTTGGCATTGCTAATCTTTAAGATATAAAGACCTTTTGCCAAGCGATCGGTGCGGAAACGGAAACTGTTTACACCGGCTAGGGCCAATTCCTCTACCTGAAAGAGCGGCCCATTTTTACCATCTAGCTGATAAAGGCTAAAATTGAGAAGTTCTTCTTTTTCTTGTTCAATTTCTACTCTAAACCAATCGATACTAGGATTGGGACTAAGCGAAATTTTTGGAGAAGCTTCTTCCTTCAGACCGATATCGCTGATGGGGGTTTGGTTCCAGTTTGGGCTTCGCAACTTGGCCAGAACAGTCAAGGGTACTCCTTGAGGACTGGCTTCATATCCTGTAGCCCAAATGGTACCCGTGTCGCCGTAGGCTAATTGGTTACCGGTATAATCGCCCCAGCGCTCATATGTGCGATCGCCATTACTGGAGATGATATCAATATAATCACCGCCTTCTACAATTTGTGTTCTTTCGCTGTAGCTAGAATCGTTATCAAAAAAGATAGCGGAAAAGCCAGCATTAAGGCTGTCGCCAGAATGGTTAAAGGTTAAAATCGATTCTACTTCAGCTCCCGATTTCCCCGTAAAGGTTACTTGAGGATAGCCCACGTCAATAGGATCAAGGTTGATGATTTTAAAATAACTGTTGGTTTTATTAGCACTTCTTAAGTCGATGATACCGTGATAAAAACCAGCGTTACCCGTTGGTGTTATGGTGTTGCCCACATACTGTATCCGTTGATTAAACATAAACCCACCCTGAATTCTGCAATCATTGCAGTCGAAAGTATGGTTGTTTTTCTGACGGGCCGAAGGAGGTAATCCATAATTGGTTTCTGTCGTGTAAACTTCCAAGCTTAGCTGCGGATTGCCCGTTGCTTTGTCGTCTATTTTGGCCACGAAAATGCTATCGTTAAGTGGGTCCAAGGCACGGCTGCCCAAAAAGTAAGTAGGAGCGGGAAGTAATTCCTTACCGTTGTCTATACCCGTAAAACTGAAAAGGTTTTTGCCGCCATATTCTAGGTTGTAATAGTAATGCTCTGTTAAAGCGAGCGAATCATAGCCTGCCTGTTTACCAATTTGACGAATGGTAGTTTGCACATAGCCACTGTTATTAGTAGAGCCATTGTAAAAAGTGTTCATGGTAATAAATAGGTCATCCTTGTTTACCGTAATATGTGGGTAGTCGCTCCAAGTACTATCGTTTAAAGGGTTGCCATTGATACGGTAAATATTAAAGCCATCGGCCAAGTCATTACTTTTAGAGAAGCCAATAATAATGGTGCTATTCTCCCAGGTATTACCGCTGAGGTAGAGCACAATAAAACGATCTGATTCGGGATCATAAATGGCGCGAGGGTCGTATTTACTGCCCGGTAAAAATTGGGTAGGACGGTAAAAACGGAAAAGGGTTAACTCGTATAACAAACTATCTTTTACATAATCGTAAGCTCCAATGGTAGAGTTTCGTACTCTTAAAATTTGCTGATTACGACCGATGGCAAAATCATCGTCATTTGGAACAGATCCGCTGTAGTTATTACCGTTTAAGCTATCCAAAACCTGAGGTTTAGGAGTGGTTTTAGAAACTTTGAAAGTCGAGTTATTTTTAAATTGCGGTATCTCGGTGCGCTCAGCCTTCCTTTTGTTAGCAATTTCGCGGTCGAGATGTGCATTAGGATGCGGCATTTCTTCGGCTTGTAAAATAGGGGAATAGTCTATTTCAGTTTTATTTGGCACAAATGAGCCAACCGGACTTATGTTGTTAGACGTTTTAACTTTATAACTAAATTGAGCACTGCTTAAAAAAGGGAGAAGGAAGACTAAACAAAAGGCTGTCTTTTTTGGTAGAGTACTTATCTTCGTAATGCGCATGCTTTTGAAATTTAATTGATTAACCCACGTTTCGCTACGTGTACCTATAAATATTAATTTGAAAAAAAAATATTCCAATATTCTTTTCCGTCTCTGCTTCTTGTTGTGCTTTTTCGCTAGTCAGCAGATAAGCGCCCAATTTTACTATGGAATAAGACAAGAGTACGGAAAAAATCGGGTTCAATTTAATGACTTTGATTGGATATTTCTACGCTTCGATGCCTTCGATGTTTATTTTTATCGCGGTAATGAAGAATTAGCGGAAAATGTCGCCCGCCTTACCCATAAAAACCTTCCTCGCATCGAATCTTATCTGGATGCACCGCTGGATGAGCGAGTACAAATTTTAGTTTTCAATAATCTTTCCGATTTAAAGCAGAGTAATGTAAATAGCAATGAGGAAGACGATTACAATACTGGCGGGGTAACGCGCATTAGCGGCAGTCGCCTCTTCGTTTATTTTGATGGCGATTATCAAAATCTGGAGAAAACCCTTAAAATGGGCCTAACGGAAGTGGTTTTGAGCAATTTTCTCTACGGAAGTTTCACGCAGTCTTTAGCCAATTCAGCCTTGTTAAACCTGCCTTCTTGGTATATGGAAGGTCTAATTTCTTACATGGGCGATAGCTGGAATAGTGATGTGGATATTAAAGTGCGCGATGGTTTTTACAGCAATCAATACAAAAGAATAAACTCCCTCACCCAGCTGGATGCGCGCTACGCCGGTCACTCTTTCTGGTATTTTATTGCACAGACTTACGGCGATAAAATTATCCGTAACATCGTTTACATGTCCGTTGTTAACCGCGACATTGAAAGTGGCTTTCTCTATATTTTAGGAAAGGAGCTGGATGAGATTACCGAGGATTGGAAGGCCTTTTATGCCGATCGCTATGCAAATACGCAAACAGTAAACCTTAAAGAGAAAAAGAGTCTCATCAAAGCCAAAAAGAACCATGAAATAACCAAGATAGTGGCTAGCGATGATGGACGCTATATAAGCTATGTGGATCGACGTTTCTCGCAGTATAAAATTTATGTTTACGATAGACAAACCAATAAAAAGGAAAAAGTTTACAGCGGTGGTTATCGCATCGCCCAAAACACGGATTATAGTTATCCGCTTTTAGCCTGGCATCCTAATAACACCAATCTGGCAATAATCACAGAAGAAAAAGGCGGCACTAATTTAAGCATCTACGACAGTGAAAAAGAGGAGCTTACGACCAAGCCCTTTTTTCGCTTCGATAAAATAATATCGCTGGAGTATGCACCAAATGGTAAGCAGTTTCTGTTAAGTGCCGCGAAAAATGGTCAGTCAGATATTTACGTGTACACCATTCTGAATACTAAAATTCAGGCGATTACTAGCGATGCATACGATGATCTGCATCCTACCTTTATTTCAGGGGGAAGTCGCATAGTATGGTCATCGAACCGTCCAGTTGATACGCTTTACCCACGCTCGAACAAGATGTTTAGTACCGATAACCTCGATTTATTCGCTACTGATAATCGTGAACTGCGGAATGATACAGTTGCCATTTGGCGTCTCACTAAAAGCCCACTTATTAATGAAGTTGCTAGTGAAGAGTTAGCGCCTGGCTTGGTTGGTTTTTACAGTAATCGCAGCAATGTAAGACGCCAGCATGCTGTAAAAATTGATAGTGCAATTGCTTATGTGGATACCACTACGCATTACGATTATTTCTTCAGCGAGTATGCCTTAAGTGATAATCAGTTTAGTTTGGTGGACGCGACTTACAGTAAAGAATCGGGTTTAAGCCATAGTGTTTACCTGCAAGATGGACGATACCGCATCTATGAAAATGAATTGCCATTAGAAGGCTTGCTGTCTTCACAAGCTATTAAGGTGAAGTCTAAAGATATCCGCCTCGAGGGAGAGATGCCACCCTCTGCTCCAAAGGAAGATCCTAACGAAGTACTTGAGCCTTTATATTATCCTGGTATAAGCAGAAGTCAATTGAGCCTCAATATTCTAAACTATAGTTTTAAAGGGGAACGAAAAGTCGAGGAAAGCAAAAAAGAAGAGCCCGATTTTGAGCGTAATCTGTTATTACCCGCAATAAATCCTGAAGATGTTGTGGCTCAAGCCGAAGATGAAATAGAAATTCCAGCGGTGCGCAATTATTTTCTTTCCTTCTTTAAAGATAATTTTACGGTGCGTTTTGATAATATGTTTGATAATCCTCAATACCAGCCTTTTACGGGCTTTGTAAGTGGAGATATATTAAACCAAGGTTTCAACATGAATTTCAAGTTGGGAGCAATGGATTTAATGCACGATTATCGCTTAGTTGCTGGCTTACGCACTACCTTTTCGCCCCTACCAGGAACTTCTTTAGCCCCTAATGCCGAGTTTATTATTGGGGTGGCAGATTTTAAAAATCGCATGGATAAGTTTTACACTTATACCCGTCGCTCACAAGTACAGATTTTGGCGCTAAACAATTACCGCCGTTTAATTAATAATGAGTTTAACTATAAGGTAGTTTACCCGTTTAATCCAGTGGCCTCCCTTCATCTTTCGGTGGGCTATCGCTTCGATGAAAATATCCGCTTGGCTACGGATTTTAACCAAATTGGAGAATCAATAAATTACACTGATTACGCTATTGCAAGAGCGGCTTATATTTATGATAATACGCGTAAACTAGGCCTAAATTTGTATGCAGGCTTGCGTTACAAGGCCTTCGCGGAGCATTATCGTAACTTAACCGTTAGTCCAACGGGATTGTATACCGCGGGGGTTGATGCACGTCATTACTTAATTATTCATCGTAATTTCATTTGGGCAAATCGCTTTGCAGCAGGAACCTCTTTTGGGGCCGAAAAACTAATCTATATAATGGGTGGTGTTGATAATGACTTCTCGCCTAATTTGGATCAGAGTACTCCTATCGCCCGCGAGAATAACTATATCTTCCAAACTTTGGTTACCAATATGCGCGGCTTCTTCCAGAATACGCGTAACGGAAATACTTTTGCCGTTGTTAATTCGGAGTTGCGTTTGCCGGTTGTGAGCTACTTTGCGAACCGTCCCATACGTAACGACTTTTTACAAAACCTTATGATTGTTGGTTTCGCCGATGTAGGTACCGCTTGGAATGGACCTTCGCCTTATTCGAAGGAAAATGTGATTAATACCATTACCGTTCCTTTAGGTACCGGCGGACAAATAGTATTAGATAGCCAAAAGGAGCCGATTATTTTAGGCACCGGAGTAGGCTTGCGCAGCCGACTTTTCGGCTATTATGTGCGCGCCGATTGGGCTTGGGGAATTGAAGATGGTATTGTTTTACCCAATGTGTTTTATATTTCTTTGAGTACAGATTTTTAATTTCAGCCTTTGCTTTATCGCCTAGCATTTTTCTAATCCAGTGCGTCCGTTCCAAAGGTTTTTTTCAGTAGGCTCTTACGGCCGATGCGTTTGGAGATGAAATCCTTTTCTAAATTCCAGCCACGAGCAGGGCTGTACTCGCGCCCATAAAAGATAATTTGCAAGTGTAATTTATTCCAGCACTCTTGGGGGAAAAGTCGTTTGGCGTCTTTTTCCGTTTGCTCCACCGATTTTCCATTGCTAAGATTCCAGCGAAACATTAACCGGTGAATGTGCGTGTCGACAGGAAAAGCAGGGAAGCCAAAACCCTGACTCATTACTACTGAAGCGGTTTTATGACCTACTGCCGGTAAGGCTTCTAAGGCCTTGAAATCCGCAGGAACCTCTCCATTATAGTCATTTATTAAAATACGACTAAGACCATAAATGCCTTTCGATTTCATAGGGCTAAGGCCACAAGGACGAATAATAGCTTGAATTTCCTCTTGGCTTAATTTGGCCATATCGTATGGGTTGTTGGCCTTTTCAAAAAGAAGGGGAGTAATTTTGTTCACGCGCTCGTCGGTGCACTGCGCAGACAATAGAACGGCAATTAGCAGCGTGTAGGGGTCTTTGTGATCGAGAGGGATAGGTGTTTCGGGATATAAATCCTCTAATGACTTAATTACATATTCTACCTTTTCTCTCTTTGTCATTTGGCTAACCTTTATGGTGAACGAAAATAAGCTTTGTTAGGCAAAACTTGGCAGACAGCGCATCTGCGAAAGCAAAAAAAAAAGCCCCAAACTGTAGAGTTTGGGACTTTGTTATTTTGGGTAAAAATCAAACTATTTCTTTTCAAACTTAGCTTGACCTTCTTCTAGCCAATCGACATATAATTGAATGTCGGGGTCATAAGCAGTAGAGCCATTAATGGGCTGCATGCTTTCGTGGCCTAAAATCAGGTATTGCGGTTGCGAATTACTTTTAAAGTGTTCAATTTGGAAGTCGCTCCACTTATTGCCAATGGTGCGGATGTTTTTTCCAGTTACCGTACTAACATATTTTTCTTCTTCGGCTAATTCTTCGCGCTCATCTACATAAAGTGAAATAAGTACGAAATCGTTTTTAAGGCGCTCTAAAACTTTAGGGTCGCTCCAAACTTGCTCTTCCATTTTGCGGCAGTTTACACAGCCCCAGCCGGTGAAATCGAGGAGGATGGGCTTGCCTACTTTTTTGGCATAAGCACGTCCCGTTTCAAAATCGTGGAAGCAATTGATATTGTGCGGACAATGATCGGGATCGGCGCCGTCGGGAATTTCCTCGGTGCTACTCACAATGGTTGCTGCGCCACCACCGCCAATGCCATTAGGCGATTCACTGTAAAACATGGGAGGTGGAAAGCCACTAATTAATTTTAATGGAGCACCCCATAAACCGGGAATTAGGTAGATGGTGAAACTTAAAGTAATAACGGCTAAAATTAATTTGAAAACCGAAACTTTATCATTCGGACTATCGTGGGGCATTCTAAATTTACCCAATAAATAAAGAGTTAGTAAGCTGAAAATAGCAATCCAAATAGCTAAGAACCATTCGCGTGGTAGAATCCCAGCTTGCCAAACTAAATCGGCCGTGCTAAGAAATTTAAAGGCAAACGCTAATTCGATAAATCCTAAAACCACTTTTACCGAATTTAGCCAGCCACCACTTTTTGGTAAAGAGTTTAACCAGCCTGGGAAGGCAGCAAATAAAGCGAAGGGTAAAGCTAGCGCTAAACTAAAACCGAACATTCCAATTAAGGGTCCTTGAAAACCACCGCTAGCGGCTTCAACTAGAAGGGTACCAATAATAGGCCCCGTACAAGAGAAGGAAACTAAAGCCAAAGTAAAGGCCATAAAAAAGATTCCAACAATACCGCCTTTATCAGAAGCTTGATCACTTTTGTTAACCCAGCTACTCGGTAAGGTAATTTCGAAGGCGCCAAAAAAGCTAATGGCAAAAACTACCAACAGAACAAAAAATCCGAGGTTTACATAGGGGTTAGTAGAGAAGGCATTAAGCGCATCGCTACCAAAAGCTACAGTAATTAGTAAACCAAGCAGCGTGTAAAGTACAATAATAGCCAAGCCATAAATGATGGCATTGGTAATGCCTTTAGCGCGGGTTTTACTTTGCTTGGTAAAGAAACTTACGGTTAATGGGATCATGGGGAAAACGCAGGGCGTAAGCAAAGCGGCTAGTCCGCCCAAAAAGGCGAGAATGAAAATGCCAATCATGGAACGGCCACCTTCTTTTTTGCTATCTGAGTTTAATTCGCTCTCTACCTCGGTGGCAACTGTTTCTTGCACTTCTTTTTCTGCGGCGTAGTCAATTTCTAGTTTTTCCCCAGGAACTTCTGTGGTATCTGCTTCAACTTCAGCATCTTCGTTGACTATTTCTACGGCAGTTTCTGTTTTAGGTTTAGAAGAGCCTTCGTTGGCGCTTGCTTCGGTAGTAGCGGGCTTGGGGTTTTTGGCTCCTTTTATTTTGAAAATGTGATCGGTGTATTCGGGGGGTAAACAAGTAGCTTCGTTACAGGTTTGGTAAACAAATTCCGCCTTTACTTCGAAATCTTTAGTACTAACTTTTTCAATTACTTGTTTAAATACCACCGTACCTTCATGGTAGCTAAGGGTTTCTTTAAAGTTAGGGTCGTATTCGGTATGTGGTTTTGGCTCGATTAAAGGGCCTACTAATTTATAGTCGCCGCTGCTGGTAAAATTAAATTCTGAACCGATTATAAAGGAAGTATCGGGTGTATTGATGGAGTACACGTGCCAACCCTTATCAAGACTTACAATCGCGCGTAATTCTACTTTATTGTCGGCCAGTTCTTTGGCTTCAAAGCTTAAATCAACAGGTTCTAAGATTTGCCCTTGAGCAAAAAAGCCCAGGCTTAGAAATGATAAAATGAGAAATATTGACCTCATAGTAAATAGGGAAATTATAAAGTGCGAACAAAGTAAATGGTTTTGGTCGAATTAGTCACCCTATAACGGTGATCAATACGATTTCCAACCAGCCAAACAATATCGTCTCCACTACAAAGAACATATTGTTCCTTTTTAGCAGAGCCGCTAATTTTAATGTCGTTTAAATAGTCGCTTATTTTTTTGCTTCCTGACAAGCCCAAAGGTTTAAATCGGTCGCCCGCCTGCCATGGCCTCAAAAGTAAGGGAAAGCTTAGTTTATCGAAATCCAATAAAGCGTCCTGGGAACTTGGCACCTCGGGGTAGTTCTCTCGGGCCAACTTTTGAAACTCCAACTTGGCACTGCTCCTTGTTTCTATTGAAATTTGGTACGATTCTAAATCACCAAGCTCCTTTTTAGGACTTAAAAAGTAGCGCCCCTCTCGATGAGAAAGTATGAAATTCTCGCTTTCTAGGCTTTTGCCATTTTCGCTTTGCCAAAGTTTTTCTAAACTGGGATAATCCCAAGGTCCTTTGTCCTCCAGCCAAAATCGCAATAAGCTAGGCCAATATTCTTTAGAGTACAACTGCTTGGTATTTAGGCTTTCAACGGTTCCGGTCAAGTCTAGATGCGCTGCAAGCCTCTCTTGCAAAAGTGCTTCAAAAGCTAAACTTTGTTCCCGTAAAAGTGCCAGACTACGATTGGCCTTAGCTAAAAGATCCGTTTCAATTTCTTTCCATTGTGGAATTAGTTTTAAACGGTATTTATTTCGCTGGTATTTTTCACTTTCGTTAGATGCGTCTTCACGCCAGCTTATATTATGGCTTTTGGCATAGTTCTCTAATTCCTTGCGCGTCAGGCCCAAAAGGGGTCTTAAATAGAAATCGCGTTTTTGAGGGATACCTTTCAGTCCTTTTAATCCGCCACTACGAGTGAAATTAATCAGAAAGGTTTCCAAATTATCATCCGCATGATGAGCGGTTAACACAGCGCTAAATTTATGTTCAGCTTGAAGCTCCTTAAAATACGAGTAGCGCAATTCACGCGCTGCTTCTTGAATGGAGAGTTTACTTTCAAGCGCGAATTTTTCGGTATCGCATCTACGTAAGTAAAATGGGACTTGCTGTTGTAGCGCGAAATCTTCACAAAATTTGGCATCTCCCTCTGAGGCTTCCCCGCGCAATTGAAAGTTGACATGCACTAAAGAAAGCGGGAAGCCAAGAGCAATAAGGGCATGACTTAAAACAGTACTGTCTAAACCGCCACTAAAGGCCACTAATAGGCGATCGTTTTTAGTTAGCCCCAATTCTTTTAGGGTGACTGCTAGTTTTTCAATCATGGCTAGCGGCAATTACTTTTTCAGCCTTCAGCAGGCATTCTTGGTATTCTTCCTCAGCGTCGCAGTGGATGGTGATGGCACCACCAACTTTTACTTCGGCTCTTTGTAGTTGGGAGGAATAGAGAATGGAACGAATAATAACATTAAAGTCGGCATCTCCCGTAGGGCTGATATAACCTACTGAACCCGAGTATAGTCCGCGATTAAAGTTCTCATGTTGATCGATGAGCTGCATGGCGCTAATTTTGGGAGCGCCTGTCATACTTCCCATCGGGAAGGAGGTTTCCAAAGCATCAATAAGGTCGTATTGCTCAGCTAGTTGCGAACTAATCGTGCTAATCATTTGGTGCACGGCATTAAAGGTGTAGAGTCCAAACAGCTCCTCTACTTTAACAGAAGCTTTAGCGGCGGTGCGACTTAGGTCGTTACGCACGAGGTCTACTATCATCACGTTTTCGGCCCGCTCTTTTTCGGAAGCCAGCAGTCCTCGTTTACGCGCTTCATCTTCCTTTTTAGACTTGGCGCGTGCTGCGGTTCCTTTAATCGGCTGCGAAATTAATTTCGAAGCTTTTTTTTGCAAATACCTTTCGGGAGAAAAGCATAAAAGGTAGCGATCGTTCCAGCGATAAAAGCTGGTGAAAGGGGCCTTGTGTTTTTGGTTTAACTCTAAAAAGAGGGCAAAAGGATCTATTTCTTCCTGGGCATACCAAGCCTGGCAAAAGTTGATTTCGTAAATATTTCCTGCTTGCAGTTCGTCTTTTAAGGCCGCGATATGTTTTAAATACTGCGCCTTACTTAGGCTCGCTTGAAATTTAGGATGAGTAGAGTAAGGTGGTGTCGTTTCGACAGAAAGCGCGGCTTTTAATTGCTCGGCATTTTGATATAAATAAGATTGGCAAATTACGCTACTCTCTTGGGCGATAATTATGGTTTGTGGTACAAAAAAGGCTAAGTGAGGCCAGTCTAAAATGTCACTATTCCGGCTGTGTAAGTTTTCAATTTCATCTTTTAGAGGATAGGCTAAATGACCTAAAAGCCAATCTTGCTGTTCATTTTTAAAGGCGCGAAGCTTAGCAAAGGAGTTCTCGGAACTTTCAAGGGCGGCTTTGCTTCCCCAACCTAATAACCAGTTAAATTGACTGTATTTATCACGGTAGCCATTAGAGTCTAAAAGTTGGCAGTGCTCAGATTTTGCGGCAAACTGCAAAAGTTCGTCTTGTTTGAAAATCTCTTTGTCAAGAGAAAAAGTATAGCGTGTTGTCATTAACGCAAGTACTCTTTGAGATATACTTTCTTTAAAAGATTTTGGATGATCTTAAGGTTGATGGGTTTGGTAACATAATCATCCATACCATCATCCATAAATTTTTCGCGGTCACCCTCCATAGCATTGGCCGTCATGGCAATAATTACTGGCCTTTTGTCGCCGTACTTTTGGATAACCGCTTTGGTGGCTTCGCTGCCATCCATTTCGGGCATTTGAATATCCATGAAGATGAGATCGTAGCTTTGGCGCTCTAAGGCTGTAAGCACCTCTAGTCCATTGGCGGCAATATCAGTATTATAGCCCATTTTCTGTAAGGTTAATGTGGCTAGCTTCTGGTTAACGGCATTATCTTCTGCTAATAAAATTCGCAAGGGATAGTTTTCACCCAAATCGGAAAGCAATACTTCGCGCTTCTCGTGGATATCTTCCTTTTTAATTTTCGAATCACCAAAAATTTGATGCATACTGCTTAAAAGTTGCGAATGCTTTATAGGTTTGGTGAAGTAAAAGCTAAACAGCTCTTCTCTCTCTTTTTTACTCAGATCTGGGTAAGCCGAGCTTAGTATTATTATCGGTAAATCAGGTTTAGCTACTTTCAGCTTACGAGATAGTTCTACGCCATCTAAAAGTGGCATTTCAAAATCTACCACTACTAATTCAAAATTTTGTTTTAGGGCCGTTTCTAAACCAATTCTTGGGTCACTTTCTTGGAAAACGTTAATACCCCAATTTTTAAATTGCCCCGCTAGAACCCTTAAGTTAGTGTGATTGTCGTCAATTATTAAGGCATTTCGATTGCGCACGGAGTTAAGCATTTGCGATAACTCTTTGTCTTTTTGATTGCGAGCCCTTGTGGCTTTAATTGTGAAATGGAAGGTAGAGCCCTGCCCTGGTTTACTTTCTACCCAAATATCTCCACCCATTAAGCTGGTTAACCTTTGTGAAATGGCCAATCCTAAACCCGTTCCACCGTATTTACGTGTTGTGGAAGAGTCAGCCTGACTAAAGGCCTTGAACAATTTCTTTTGCTGATCTACGCTCATGCCAATGCCAGTATCTCGCACAGAAAAATGAATTATAAGGTCGGCGTTTTCCTCTTCTTCTAAAAGGGCTTTTACCTCAATTTCACCGCCTTCGGTAAACTTAATGGCATTGGAAATTAGGTTTATCAAAATTTGTCGCAAACGAGTAATGTCGCCTTCAATATAGTTGGGAATGCGCGAGCTGATGGAATAAATCAGTTCCAGGTCTTTCTCGGTTATTCTGTTGGCGAGTAATTCAATCGCTTCCTCAACACACTGTTCTAATGAGAAAGGATATACCTCCAAACTCATGTTGCCCGCTTCAATTTTACTAAAGTCTAGGATGTCGTTAATAATGGATAAAAGCGTATCTCCCGAAAGGCGAATGGTATTTACATAGTCGAGTTGCTCTTTGTCTAGCTCGGTTTGTAGTAATAAGGAGGTCATTCCTATTACTCCATTCATGGGCGTACGAATTTCGTGGCTCATGGTAGCTAAGAATTCACTTTTGGCAGTTGCAGCAACTTCGGCCGAATTTTTCGCTTCAATTAAGGCCTCTCGAGATAGGTTTGCTTCAATTTCAGCACCAAGCCAACGCGACATAAGACGGAGCAGGTCGATGTCGTTTTCGGAGAAGGGGTAGGGTGATTCATCGGGTCCGTTAAAATTAAGGGTACCATAAATTTCATTTCCAACATAAATTGCAGTGCCTATGTAGCTCTTTATGACAAAACTGTCATCATGAATAACATGAATGGGGGCACTTTTTAAATTATTGAAGCAGATAGCATCTCCTTTTTTAATAATCCTTTCCGACAAAGTGCCCGCAAGAGGAAGGTTTAAAAGTTTAGTAGGGAGTAAATTTCCTTCCGAATACATATCGATGGCCTCGTAACGTCCTTCATTTAGGAAAGCCTTAGCCATAATCCCGTTGGGCAGTTTAAAGCGTTGGGTTCCTAATTCGAGGAAAAGCCTTACTTTTTCATTAAAGCTGAGGCTATTATTAGCCGAAATAGAGTAGAGCTTGCGAATCGCCTCTTCGTTTACGCGTAAATTTCGTTCGGCATTGCGTTTTTCGGTGATATCAATTAAAGTCCATACTACACCGCGGGCAAAATTATGTCCACCGAACTCGATAATGCGTTTTTCACCGTTTTTCCGATATACAGGGAAAAGGAAGCTATTTATTTCCTTTTGAGAGAGAAAGGCTTGATATTGTTCATATGTTTGATCTGAATTATTGCGGTAAATCTTTTCAAAAAATTTATCTGTTGTATTCAGTTCTTCGGGCTTATAACCTAAAATTTTACTGGTTGCATTATTAATGCGAAGCTTATCTTCTTGCACTAAAATTGCACCAACAGGAAGGTTGTCGATTACCCCTAATAACTCATTTTCGCTTTCTTCTAAGCGTCTGCTTGCTAGCTCGAGTTCTTTTAAGCGGTGGGTTAGCTCACTTTCGTTTGAGGCGAGGGCAGTACGTTGTCTCTGTAGCTCGGTGCTGTACTCTTGCTCATCTTCTAGTAACTTCTTTAGTTTTTTACTTGCCTCTTTTTCCGCTTTTAAGCTACGCAGTTTTTCCTCGTGTTCTTTACGGTGCTGCTGAAAAATAGGAAGGAAAAATAAGATGGAAAGGGTGACGAACGTAAGCGACAAAATAATAAAGGCAATGCTACTTAATTTTTTGGCTCGATTAGATTTATAGCTCTCATCCAAGCGATAGAGAACCACAACTTGTTCTAAATAGTCGAGAATATGATCGCTTTCATTTAGGATCTGTACGGCATATTCTTTGGCTTCCTCACTATTTATTTCGCCCTTACAGTAGCTTGAGATTTTACTAGCCATGGCGATGTAGTTTTCACGAATCTCTCTTTTATTGGCATGTAGAGAATCAACTTTTACCTTTATTTCATCGGAAATTAGATCGTAAACTTCAGGCTTTAATAAGGCAAGATGTTGTTGGTTAAAGCTTTCAATGCTACTTTTTAAATCGTCGCAATGACCTTGTAATTGAGCAACTTGGGTGTATTCCGTGATATTGAGGGCTTCTTTGCTAATTCGCTGCGAAAGCATTCTTTGTCTGCCCGCTAAATCGAGGCGCAAGGCATCATTAGAGCGAACAGCATAAGCCTGCTCGAGAAATATGTAAAAGATAAAACTGAGAAAAATTATCAGTAATATGTAGCTTAAATAAGCCCACTTCAAATTGCGCATGCCAGGAAATATTCGACACTAAGCTACAATATTTATAGCTTGTTCTTTAAAATAAGATAGGCGAGACTTAGCTAGTCTCGCCTATCCAATAGAAATTATACGTGTAAAGCGCGATTGTCGGTTGCCGCTAATGCCGCTTCTTTAATCGCTTCGGCAAAAGTAGGATGAGCATGACTCATACGAGCAATATCTTCCGCTGAGGCACGGTACTCCATGGCGACTACACCTTCTGCAATTAGATCAGCAGCTCTCGGTCCGATCATGTGAAAACCTAAAATTTCGTCAGTATTTTTATCAGAAATAATTTTCACTAAACCATCGGTATCACCACTCGCGCGAGCACGCCCTAATGCACGGAAAGGAAAAGATCCTACTTTGTAGCTAATGCCAGCTTCTTTAATTTGCTCTTCCGTTCTACCTACACTGGCAACTTCTGGCCAAGTGTAAACCACACCAGGAATCAGATTATAGTCGATATGTGGCTTTTGTCCCGCCATTGTTTCCGCCACAAAAACGCCCTCTTCTTCGGCTTTATGGGCTAACATGGCGCCTTTGATTACATCACCAATAGCAAAAATATGCTCTTTACTAGTTTGTAATTTTTCGTTTACTTCAATTTTTCCACGATTGTCGGTTTTAATACCAACATTTTCTAATCCTAAGCCTGCGGTGTATGCGCTTCTGCCAACAGCAACTAAACAATAGTCGCCTTCGAACTTCACTTCTTGATCTTTTTTATCGGTAGCGCTAACGCTTACTTTTTTACCATCGCTACTAACGTCGGTTACTTTGTGGCTGAAGTTGAACTTGATACCTAGTTTTTTCAATGACTTGGTAATTTCTTTACTCATTGCGCTGTCATAACCAGGAATGGCTTTGTCCAGATATTCGATTACGGTAACCTCAGAACCAAGTCGAGCGTAAACGCTTCCTAACTCCAAGCCAATAACACCTGCGCCAATAACAATCATTTGCTTAGGTACTTCCTTAAGATTTAAGGCTTCGGTGCTGCTGATAATTCGTTCTTTATCAAATTTAGCGAAAGGCAATTCCGTGGGCTTGCTGCCAGTGGCAATAATTACTTTGTCGGCCGATATTTTGGTTTCTTCCCCTTCTTTTTTGATTGCGATGGTATGATCATCTACAAAAGATCCGAAACCTTGGAAAACGGAAATTTTATTTTTATTCATCAAAAACTGAATACCCTCCGTAGTTTGACTAACAACAGAATTTTTGCGGCTAATCATTTGTGCCAAATTAACTTTGGGAGTATCAATGTCAATACCATGGTCCGCAAATGAATGCATAGCATTGTGAAAATGTTCGCTACTGTCTAAAAGTGCTTTGGATGGAATACATCCTACATTTAAACAGGTGCCACCAAGGGTACTGTATTTTTCAATCAAGGCTGTTTTCATGCCAAGTTGAGCACATCTAATTGCGGCTACGTATCCTCCTGGTCCTGATCCTATGATTGCTACGTCAAATTTATCCATTATTGAGATTGATGAGTTTTATATAATGCAACAAAATTAAGCAATTGTAGAAGAGTATTGGATTAAAAATGTATTTTCTAATGAAGTGATAAACCCGCTCTAATTAGTCTAAGTTTCAATGGGCGAGGGATTAATTATTTAGTCTATAAGTTTCAAGCGTAAGCAAGGTATTTCTAAATTCGCAACATGGTAACTAAGGAGCAAGTACAAGAGCTTTCGCAAAGAGTAGAGTCGTTAAAAGCCTATCTACAAATTGAGCAAAAGGAAATTCAAATTATTAACGAAGAAGAGAAGACTGCGGCAGCTGAATTTTGGGAAGACCAAAAAACGGCGCAGCAAGTGATGAAGAAGATTCGAGGTTTGAAATTTTGGGTGGAATCTTTCAATGATTTAAGGGATTCCGTGGATGAGCTTAACTTGGGTTTAGAGTTTTTGGAGCTAGGTGAAATTAGTGAGGAGGAAATGGCTGAAATGCGATCCAAAGCGATTAAAACCTTAGAATCTTTGGAGTTTCGTAATATGCTCTCAGGCGAGGAAGATCAGCTTAGTGCCGTTCTGCAAATTACCGCCGGCGCAGGTGGTACCGAAAGCTGCGACTGGGCCAGTATGTTAATGCGTATGTACCTGCGCTACGCCGAACGGCAGGGTTATAAAGTAAGCGAACTTAATTACCAAGAAGGCGATGTTGCTGGCGTTAAAACGGTGACCCTAGAAATTGAAGGTGATTATGCTTTTGGCTACCTAAAGGGAGAAAATGGCGTGCATCGCTTGGTGCGAATCTCGCCCTTCGATAGTAATGCAAAGCGCCATACTTCTTTTGCATCAGTATATGTTTACCCTTTGGTAGATGATTCCATAGAAATTGATATTAGTCCTGCCGATATAGAATGGGACACCTTCCGCTCGGGTGGAGCCGGAGGGCAAAACGTGAACAAGGTGGAAACGGGTGTGCGCTTACGTCACGCTCCCTCTGGAATTGTAATTGAAAATACCGAAAGCCGCTCGCAACTTCAAAATAAAGAAAAGGCTTTGCAATTGTTAAAGTCTCAGCTGTATGAAATTGAGATTGAAGCGAAAAATCAAGCCCGTGCTGAAATTGAAGCAGGTAAAAAGAAAATTGAGTGGGGTAGCCAAATTCGCAACTATGTGCTTCATCCTTACAAGTTAATTAAGGATGTGCGCACCGCCCATGAAACCTCAAATGTTGATCAGGTTTTAGATGGTGATCTCGATGCGTTTATTAAGTCTTATTTAATGAGTAAAGGTCAAAGCCAAGACTTGCAGGATAATTGAGAACCTTCCTTAACAGTCATTATTGACCTTAGCTTAATCGATAGTTTGAAATGTCGGCTTACTACCTTACATTCGAGCAATCGATTTAAAATTTTGAGCCTAAAAAAGATTCTACTTCTTCTATTGTTCTGTCTAAGCTTTTTTGCAAAAGCTCAGCACATGGCCTTTGTTGAGAACCAGGGACAGTGGCAAGGCGATTTCGATTATTTGCTGCGCAATGGTAGCGACTTTCTCTTCTTTAAAGTTGATGAGGTTAGAGTACAGCTCCTCGAAAAACATAGCGCAGGTGAAGAAATTCACCATCATCAGAATTCAGGGGAAGTGCTTCAGGGACACGTATACAGCATGCAATGGCTAGGCGTTAACAAGGAGGCAGAAGTTACGCGTACTAATCTTGAAGGGGCTCCCTATTTAAATTATCTAAAAGGAAGTAACCCCGCTCATTGGAAATCTGGCTTGCGGCAATATCAGGAAATTGTTTACCATGAGATTTATCCTAATATCGACCTCCGTTACTATCTCAGCCCAGATGGAGTTTACAAATACGATTTCATTGTGAGGCCTGGGGGAAATCCCAATGATATTTCTTGGCAGTTTAAAGGGGTAGAGCGCTATGGTTTGGCAGGATCAGATTTGGCTTTGATTACTAGCGTTAAAAATGTGGTTTATACTGCTCCGCTAGCTTTTCAAGGAAGCGATAAAGTAGCGGCTGCTTTTAAACAGCAAGGCGATATTTTCTCGTATGCTGTGACAGAATATGATTCCGATCGTGAATTGGTTATCGATCCTACTTTGGTTTTTAGCACCTACAGTGCTAGCACCGACGATAACTTTGGTTTCACAGCTACCTTTGGTGAAGATGGTTCGGGCTATAATGCTGGGATTAATTACATCTATGGCAATATCAATCGCGGCTTTCCTACTACCTTGGGTGCTTTTCAGGATTCTTCCAACGGTGGTGTTGTAGATGGGGTAGTGGCAAAATATACCGCCGATGGTAGTCAGCAAATTTATGCGACCTTTTTAGGGGGTTCTCAAAACGATGTCCCTTTTAGTTTGTTAGAAGGCCCTAATAAATCGTTAATAATTTTAGGGGTTACGGGCTCCGCTAATTTCCCCGTTACCGCCAATGCCTTCGATACTTCTTTTAGTGCCGGCACATCCAGCGCACTAAGCATCGGCGGCTCCTTGAATTTCCCTTTATCCAGCGATATTTTTATTAGTATTTTAGATAGTACAGGCGGGAGTTTACTTGGTTCTACTTTTTTAGGAGATACAGCCATGGATGGGGTGAATGACCGCCTAGAATTTAATTATGGAGATGCGGCTCGCGGAGATTTGAGTATCGATTCTCTAGGGAATATTTTAGGAGTCTCCTATACCTTTTCGCCTAATATCCCCATTGGTTCAGCCTTTAACAGTTCTTATCAAGGCGAGCAAGACGGAATGGTTTTCTCGTTTAATAGTGATTTAAGCCAACTAAATTGGAATAAAATAATTGGTGGTAATAGTAATGATGCGGTTTTTTCTCTGCGCTTTAGCCCTGCCAATCGCCTTTTTATAACGGGCGCTACCGAAAGTACTAATTTATCTTACCCGAGTACTGGGGTTTATCAAGATAGCGCTAATGGTAAGGTCGATGGCTTTCTCGCCGAACTTAATCCGGCCAACGGCGAGGTGCTAAATTTCAGTTTTACGGGCACCAGCGAGCACGATGTTTCTTATTTCTTAGATATCGATGAAAAGGAGACGATTACTCTGTTCGGGCAAACCCGTGGCCCTTGGCCGCAAGTTGGAGATAGCTTGTGGGGGCAGCCGGGGAGCGCTCAATTTCTGCAACAATTTAGCCCCGATTTGCAATTAAATTTATCAACCACCTTTGGCGTTGGAACGACCTTGGCGACGAATATTTCGCCTACCGCCTTAATGGTAAGTGAATGTGGTGACGTATTTCTCTCGGGTTGGGGTGCGGGTTATGGTTCGCGTCGTGGCGCGATGGCTATTCCTAGAAACATGCCGCTTACTCAGGATGCATGGCGTGACACAACCGATTTTGGCGACTTTTATTTTCTTCGCTTGGATGCTTCTTGGAAACGATTAGAATACGCAACTTACTTTGGGCAGTTTGGTAATGGTCCCGATCACGTAGATGGTGGTAGTAGTCGTTTCCGTAAGGATGGGTCTATTTTTCAAGCGGTTTGTTCTTGTGGTGCCGACAGCAGTGGTTTTCCTACCACAGTTAATGCTTATGCTCCCAAAAAGATGAACCGTAATTGCAATATGGCCATCTTTCGTTTCGATATGGAAGCCGATTCTATTGATGCAAAGGTTGAAATTGCCAGTGGTTACGCCGATACGGTTTGCTTTCCTAGCCAAGTGAAATTTGATGATTTTAGCTTTAATGCTGATTGGGTGCTAGTGCAAAGTCCTAATGGAATTATTGATACCCTGCGCAATCAATTATTTAACATTGTAGATAGTGGCTTTAATCGCTATACATTCTATGCCCTCGATACTAATTGCTTTCTAATTGATAGCAGCTTTATTGACATCTTCTCTTTTGGTAGAGAGGTGCAAGCCGATTTTAGTATCGATTACGATAGTTGTAATCAAAGTGCTTTAGTCAATTTCCAAAATCAATCGCAGGGTGCCGCTCAATATCGATGGTTTTTTGGCGACGGTGATAGCGCTCAATCTGCCAATCCTAGTCATACCTATAGTCCTGGCGATTATGATATCCAATTAATTGCCATCGACCCTATCTGCGGAAGCGCCGACACCATTCGTAAAAGTATTAGTATCGTTCAGTCTAACTTATTTTTAGAAATGTCCAGCGATTTTCGTCCCTGCGATTTAAGTTATCCTTTAAGTTTACGCTTGGCGCAGAACGGTTTCCATCAGTTTGAATGGTATTTAAATGGACAACTTCTCAATGAAAGCGCGGATAGTTTGATCTTGAATTTAAATAGCGGGGGTTTGTATGAAATTCGCCTTGTGGCCACAGACACCATTTGTAATTTCGTTTTGGAAAGGGAGGAAAGTGCTTTCATTTTTGATGAAGGTTTTAACTTAGAGTTGCCTAATATCTTTAGTCCCAATGGCGATGGCTTAAATGATTTCTATGGCGCTTTAGCAGATGAGCTTTCCCTAGATTTTGTGGAAAATTCGAGCCTAGAAATTCGCGACAGGAACGGAATACTTGTTTTTTCGGGCGATGGTCTAGAAAATCTTTGGGATGGGAAGTTTAATAATATAGAAATGGCGAGTGGTGTTTACTTCTATCTCTTCAATTATCAAGATATTTGCGGCAACATTAAGGATGCTAAAGGATTTTTACATCTTCAACGATAAATAATATTATGCGCTATTTTCATAATCCACGCTGCCAAAAAAGTAGAGAAGGCCTACAATTATTAGAAGGAAAAGGTCTTCAACCCGAAGTGGTGCTTTATATGACCGAGCCCTTGAGTCCCATGGACTTAGAAGACATTTTGGCTAAACTCGACATCGATGCGGAAGACTTAATTCGCAGTAAAGAAGCCGTTTGGAAAGAAGAGTTTAAGGATAAAGAATTAAGTGAAGATGAACTCGTTCTAGCCATGATTGAGTATCCCCAACTAATGGAGCGCCCCATTTTAGTGAATGGCGATAAAGCCGCCATTGGCCGTCCTCCCGAAAACTTATTGGAAATCCTTTAGTCGAAAGGCTCATTGATGCCGTAAATACGATTGTTTCCCTCTAGTAACTTAAGGGAAGCTTTGGTAATACGGATTTTTTCTCCTCGCGTTTCCAAAAAGCTACGCGCTTCAATTTGTGCGTATTCGCCCCATTCTTTCGGTATCACTTGGGCATGAAAAACGGTGAAGCTCGTATCAGATTGGAAGTTGGCGAGAGGCTGATTGGACCAATGAATTAATTCATCATGGGCGAAATAGGCAATAATAAGTTGTGCCTGAGTGCCAATTGGTGCAAAGTCAAGGTCGAATTGGCTCATTATAAAATCTTGCTTGCCTTTCAAATCATTTTTTTCGAGGGTAAGTTCAATTTGCCCACAGTATTCTTTTTCGCTAGTGCAGATGCCAATTCCGGAGAGCACAGTTTCTTGAATGTGATTTTTGTTAAGCTCTGATTTTAGCGAAAAGTGTTTTAGACTAAACCCTAAATGATCTTCCTTGCGCATCAGGCGAAAGCCATAACTTTCTATTAAACTCCCTAAAAATAAAGGGGCAGTATGGTCACTCGCGAGCACTATTTCTTGAGAGGGGAAATCTTGCAGGTATTGTATGAGCTCTTGCGGATTTTGATAATGGTAGTTTTCGGCACTTTCATAAGCATCGAGTTGGGCGTAAAAGTCCCATTTTTCTTCATCCAATTTTAAGATTAAAGCCGAATTATCAAGGCCTTGCTTGCTAAGATATTCGCGGGGATATTTAAAAGTACTTTGATAAGTTAAAGGATAATGCTGCCTATCTGCGTAAAGCGAATAAATACCAGTAGATAAAATTAGAAGCAAGGATAGCCAGTGCAAGCGCATCTGCCGAAGAGCGAAAAGGGAAAGCAATAAAAGAGGCGCCGCGAAAATGAGCGTAGAATATTGGATGACCGGATTTACGGCGCGTGAGTAAAAGAATCCGATTAAAAAAGTTGCCCCGAACCAAATAATGCCTTGCCAATGCCTAGGCTTTTTAATTTTCCAAGGTGGAAGTGCAAGGGCGATGAAAACCGCAGCAATAAAGAGGTAAGAGAAGTGGAAAATATAAGCGCCGTATTCTAAAATAAAGGTATCGCTTGGCTTGCCCAACCAAGATCCTACGCCGCCTAGAGAAAGTTGATGGAAGAAAATGCCGAGATGTGGTAGGTAGAGTAAAAAAGTTAGCAAGCCACAGACTATCCATTCTACCAGCGAGCGACAGCGGGCGATAAAAAGGGCGTGTAAACCCATTATGGCGACCACTAACAAGGCAAATTGATGGGTGTAGGCTGCGCCCGCTGCCGCCAAAGCAAAGCCGATTAAGTATTTAAAATGAGCCTCCTTATAAAAGTAAGACATCCAAAACCAAGCACTTAATAAGCAAAAAAACAGGCCCACTTCGTAAGGACGAATAATTTGGCCATAATAAATAAAGTACTGACTAACTGCCATAATGGCCCCAGTGTATATACCAGCCTCTACTTGATTAATGGTTTTTGCTATAGCGAAAACCAGCAGTATAGAAGCAAGCGCGAGCAGGCTGAAGGGCAGTTTCAGTCCCCACAGGCTGTAGTTTACAAGGGGAGCATAATAGTAAAGAAATGTTTGCACCCCCGCAGGATGGCCCTCTATAAGAACGCCTTTTTCAATCAGTTCGCTGAAGTTAGAAAACTCCGTTCTATGTAATGCGCTTAGTTCATCATGCGTAAACTGCAACTGCGAATAATGCCAAAAAAGAGCACAAGCCGCCACCATAAGGATGAGAGCTTGGGCGATCTTATTTTGATAGAGACTAAGCTTCTTCATTTAAGAGATGAATTAAAAAGGCGTATTCCATGGCGGTTTCACGCAATGCTTCAAAACGACCACTTGCCCCACCATGCCCTGTTTCCATATTGGTATAAAGTAAAAGTGGATTACTGTCTGTTTTGGTTTCGCGTAATTTGGCGCACCATTTAGCGGGTTCCCAGTATTGAACTTGCGAATCGTGCAAGCCAGTAGTAATTAGCAAGGCAGGATAGTTTTGCGCTTTCACATTATCGTAAGGCGAATAGGATTTCATGTATTGATAGTATTCCTGATTATTGGGATTACCCCACTCGTCGTACTCGCCGGTGGTTAAAGGAATACTTTCGTCGAGCATGGTGGTTACCACATCAACAAAAGGAACCGCCGCAATCATGGCGTGGAAAAGTTCAGGTTTGAGATTTATTACCGCGCCAATAAGTAGTCCACCCGCGCTGCCGCCTAAGCCGCTTAGCAATTTAGGACTAGTATATTTTTCTTTGATTAGGTGTTCTGCACAAGCGATATAATCGTAGAAAGTATTGCGCTTTTGAAGCATTTTGCCGTCTTCATACCATTTACGTCCGAGGTATTGTCCGCCGCGCACGTGGGCAATTACAAAGATAAATCCCCGGTCTAACAAGCTTAATCGCGTGGATGAAAAATTGGGCTCGATAGTATGACCATAAGAGCCATAGGCGTAAAGCAAGGTTTTTTGAGGCTGTCCTTTTTTAAAGCAATCTTTGCGATAAACTAGCGACATTGGGATTTTGGTACCATCATGGCCATTGGCCCAAATACGTTCTGATTGGTAGAGATTTTCATTGTAGCCACCTACAACTTCTTGTTGTTTTAATAGCTGCTTTTCTTGGGTAGCCATGTTTATCTCCATCACCGCATTAGGGCTCGTTAGAGATGAGTAGGAATAGCGCAGATTTTCACTGTCAAAATCGGGATTAATGCCACAGCCCGCCGTATAAGTTTCGCTCCCGAAATCCATGTAATAATCGAGGCTTCCGTCCCAACGCTTCACGCGTATTTTAGTTAGACCTTCTTTGCGCTCTTCAATTACGAGGTAATTTCTAAAGAGTTCAATTCCTTCTAAAAATATCTCTTCGCGGTGGGGAATCACTTCTTCCCAGTTTTCACAAAGACTCTGGTAAATGGGGCAGCGCATTAATTTAAAATTATCCGCCTGCTGATAATTAGTGCGTATATACCAATACTCACCAAAATGAGCGACCATGTATTCTAGGTCTTGCTTGCGGGGCTGAATAATGCTGAAATCGCTCTCCGGCTGATTTGATTTTATAAAGCGGAATTCGTTTGATAATGTGCTGTACGATCCGATTAAAATGAAGTCTTCGCTTTTAGATTTGTAAACGCTACAAACAAAGGTGGAGTCTTCTTCATGGAAAACTTCAAGGTCTTCAAAGGGGCCTTCGGTTTTACTGCCGAAGTGGTGGCGGAAAACTTTATTGGGTCTTAAAGTTTCATCTTTAGTAGTATAAAAAAGATAGTTGCTATCGGCTGACCAGGTGCAAGAGCCGGTGGTTTCTTTTATTTCTCGCGTTAAAACCTCGCCACTTACCAAATTTTTAAAATGGATGGTGTAAATGCGACGGCTCACGGTATCTACTCCATAAGCCAACCATTGATTATTGGGGCTAATGCTCAAGCCCCCAATTTGATAAAAACTATGCTTAGCTGCTTCAATATTTGCGTCAATAAGAATTTCCTCTTCACCTTTTAAGCTCCCCTTTTTACGACAGTAGAGTGGATGTTCTTGTCCTTTGTTGTAACGGATATAATACCAATATCCGTGTTTTTGATAAGGTACAGATTGGTCATCTTCTTTAATACGACCTTTAATTTCTTCAAATAAGCTTCCTTGCAAATCTTCTGTAACCTGCATAAAAGCTTTATGGTAGGCGTTTTCTTCTTCAAGGTAGGCAATGGTTTCTGCCTTTTCTTTGTCTCTTAACCAATAGTAATTATCCTCGCGTTCATCGCCATGTGTAAGCAATGTATGAGGTATTTTTTCCGCTTGAGGAGCTTTGCTTTTTAGTGAAGACATCGTTGAATTTAAATTTCGGCAAAACTACAGAGAAGGAAATACTTAAGGCGCATAATTACTTATATTGCGCAGAAAGATTAAAACAACCGATTATGACATATACGAAAGGAATGCTGCGCGATGATGCTTTAGCAGGTAAGGTGATTGTAATTACTGGTGGCGGGACGGGTTTAGGTCGTGCTATGGGTGAATATTTTTTAGAGTTGGGAGCCAAGTTGGCTATTTGTGGCAGACGAGAAGAAGTTTTGGCTAAAGCGGCTGAAGAAATGATGGCTGCCAAAGGAGGTGAAGTATTTTACAAGACTTGTGATGTTCGTAAGTACGATGAGGTTGAAGCTTTCCGCGATGCGGTTTTAGAAAAATACTCGCAGGTAGATGTGTTATTAAATAATGCGGCAGGAAATTTTATCAGCCCTACAGAGCGATTATCGCCCGGAGCTTTCGATGCCGTTATTGATATCGTTTTAAAGGGGACTAAAAACTGTACTCTTGCTTTTGGAAAAGATTGGATAAGCAAAGAACAAAAGGATAAGGTAGTATTAAGTATTACAACCACTTACGCTAATACAGGCTCGGCCTTTGTAGTACCCTCAGCGATGGCTAAGGCGGGGGTTTCTGCCATGACTAGATCTTTAGCAGTAGAATGGGCACGCTATGGAATTCGTTTTAATGCCATTGCACCAGGCCCATTTCCAACGGAAGGAGCGTGGAGTCGTTTAATGCCAGGTGATATTCCTGATATGTTAAAAGTAGAAAATCAAATTCCTTTAAAAAGAGCGGGGAATTTGCAAGAACTAGCTAATCTAGCCGCCTATTTAGTGAGTGATTTTGCTCCCTACATGAACGGTGAAATTGTAACTATTGACGGTGGCGAGTGGTTGCTGGGCGCTGGTGAGTTAAACTTTTTACAAGCTGTTCCAGATGAAATGTGGGACTGGATTGGTGAAGCTACCCGCAAAGGAAAATAAAATGAAAAGTCTACAAAAAATAGGACCTATGATGCTTTTGCTCGTAGGTCTTTTTTCTTGCCAGAAATATGGTGCTCAAGAAAATTTCGATTGGCAAGGTCATCGTGGTGCGAGGGGGGAAGCCCCAGAAAACACCATTCCAGCCATGTTGCGAGCCATGCAAGAAGGGGTAAATACTTTAGAAATGGATGTGGTGGTAACGAAGGATTCGGTACTTATACTCTCGCATGAACCTTATTTTAATGACGCCATTTGCCTTTTCAGCGATAGGGACAGTTTGGAAAATAACCTTTTTCGTTTAAACTGGGAACAGATTAAAGAAGTTGATTGCGGATCCAAGCACAATCCAAATTTCCCTGGCCAAGAAAATGAATCGGTGGGGAAGCCGCGTTTAATCGATGTACTTAGCGCGGTGGAAGAAGCAGCCTTAAACCTAAATAGAAACAGTCCCAAATTTAATATTGAAATTAAGTCTCGACCAGAATGGGAAGGGGAGTTTCATCCAGATCATAAGGTTTACGCTCAGTTACTGCTAGATTTTATAAAAGAATTAGGATTAGCCAAACGGGTCAGTATCCAAAGTTTTGATCCGAGGGTATTGCAGTACATTCACGCAAAGAATCCAGAAATTAGGCTGGTTTACCTTACGGAAGATGCCGAGAGAATTCCCAGTGAACAGATTAATGAATTGGGTTTTTACCCCGATGTGTACAGTTGCTATTACCCGCTTTTAAAGGAGCATCATCTTAGACAGTTGCAAAGCCAAGGAATAGATGTCATTCCTTGGACAGTAAATGAAATTGAAGAAGCCAAGCGTCTAATGGATATGGGGGTAAATGGTATTATTACCGATTACCCGGCCAAACTTATCGGTGCTTTAGGCTCTTGAGATAAGTCTCAAACTGATTAGCCCTATCGATGTCGCCCATGCTTTTACAAACCTTAATGGTAAGCTGATAAACATCTTTAGCTTTCTTTCGGTCGAAATGATTGGCAATCCAAAGCAGCAGTAGAGATTCGGCTGCTTTAAGAACGGTGGCATCCTTATTTTCAGAGAGCAGACGAGCTTGTATGATAAGTGCTTTTTCTTGTTCTTCTTTGGGTGCTAACTTGTAGTTTTTGTAGAAGTCTAGGTGGGCTTCATCGTTCCAAGCGCTGCGGTTGTACCAGTTTGTGCTCATTTTTTCAAACGTGCTAAGCCTTCCATGGCTGGTTTGTACATGGGTAGTTGTTCGAGAGATTTGCGGTAGTCTTTTTCGGCGTTTAGAACATCTCCCATCATTTCAAAGCTATAAGCTCTGCCGTAAAAGGCTTTGTAATTGTTTCTAGGCTGAGCATTTATGGCCTGTGAAAAATAGTTTCGGGCGTCACCGTATTCTTTTAAGTCGATAAATATTACTCCTAAATTATAATAGCTATCACTCATTTTTGGATCTATCTGCGTAGACTTAGTATAAGCTTCTATAGCTTTATTAATTTCGTTTTGTGATCTATAGTAAACGCCTAATTTATAGTAGATGTCGGGACGATTTTGATCAATATCTAAAATGCGTTTGTAATAGTAGGGTGCTAAAGTATCCCCCATCGCTGCAAGGCTAACGCCCATCATATCGAGAGCTTCGAAATAATCTTGTTTAAGCTCAATGGCCTTTTGAAAATAATTAAGGGCAAGGGCAGTGTCTTGTTTGAAGTTGCGAATTACAATGCCTTTATAAAAATAAGCGGGCGCATTATATTCGTCGATTTTTAAAACTTCATCTAGATATCTTAGGGCCTTTTCGTGCTCGTTAATACTAGCATACATCTGCCCCAGTTTTAAACGACAGTCAATAGCGCTAGGATCAACCTTGGCACAAAGCTCCCAAGAGTTTTTGGCTGCTCTACTTTGATTCTTAAGCATTTGAATATCTCCCATCAAAACTAGCATCTCTGGGTTTAGCGAGTCAATTTCTTTTAGTCTCTGTAAATCAAAAATGGCCTCGCGCTGATCACCTTGGTTATAATTTATTCTGGCACGCATTAATAGGGCCCGAACATTATTAGGCTCAGCCTTTAAGATAATATTGAGAGAATCTTCGGGGTTGACCTTGCTGATATTTTTTATTTCGCTACTATCGCTGGTTTTAGACAGCTTGCTTTCATCGGAAGCGACAGGGCCGGTATTAGTACAGGCTAAAGCAAATATTACAAGACCAAGAAGAGTAAGCGCTTTTTTCATAGATGCAATTATGATCAAATATAGGGGTATAAAAAAAACCAGAGTGAGGAATCACTCTGGTTTTGCAAAATCTTAACTATTTATTGCCGTAACAATTTTAGCTTCTATTTCGTCGGATAGTTCGGGGTTGTCTTCCAGTAATTGTCTTACCGCGTCACGACCTTGTCCTAATTTAGTATCGCCATAACTGAACCAGCTACCGGCCTTTTTAATAATTTCTCTCTCTACACCAAGGTCAATTATTTCTCCTACTTTAGAAATACCTCTTCCGTAAACAATATCAAATTCAGCTTGACGGAAAGGCGGTGCTACTTTGTTTTTCACCACTTTAACACGCGCTCTGTTTCCAGTTACACCATCAGCATCTTTAATTTGAGAAATTCTTCTAATGTCTAAACGCACGGAAGAGTAAAACTTAAGTGCGTTGCCACCAGTAGTTGTTTCGGGGTTACCGAACACTACACCGATTTTTTCGCGCAATTGATTAATAAAGATACAGCAGCAATTTGTTTTGCTAATCGTTCCAGTTAATTTACGCAGTGCTTGCGACATTAAACGTGCTTGTAGCCCCATTTTACTATCACCCATTTCTCCTTCAATTTCACTCTTAGGAGTTAGGGCCGCTACCGAATCCACAATAATTAGATCGATGGCGCCAGAGCGAATAAGATTATCTGTAATTTCTAGAGCTTGCTCACCGTTATCGGGTTGGGAAATAATTAATTCTTCTGTATTAATACCTAAGTTTTCGGCATAGGTTCTATCGAAGGCATGTTCTGCATCAATAAAGGCGGCGATACCTCCTTGTTTTTGAACTTCTGCAATAGCGTGGAGCGTAAGGGTAGTTTTACCAGAACTTTCTGGTCCGTATATTTCAACTACTCGTCCTTTTGGATAACCACCCACACCCAAGGCTATGTCTAGGCCTAATGAGCCGGAAGATATGGTAGCGATTTTTTCAATGGGAGAATCTCCCATGCGCATTACCGCACCTTTTCCATAGGTTTTATCAAGTTTGTCGAGGGTAAGTTGTAGGGCTTTTAGTTTAGCATCTTTCGGGTCACTCATGTGTCGGATCTTAAATTTTGGAGGACAAATATAGCCAACCCGATTCGGCTTTGATTCAAAAAAAAAGACTTACTCGTTTAAAAGTAAGTCTTAATTGTTTATTAAGGTTTTGAAACTAAATTAGTCTCTCAACTCTACAGTCTTTCCGCTTTTTGCCTCTAGCATTTCACGAAGTCTTTCAATCTCTGCAGTTGAGCGATTGCTAATCTCTTCTTGGAATGAAGTGGTAATGTCTTCTAACTCTTCTCCGCTAAAGTGAGAAAAGAAATGAACTGAAAATGCAGTTTTAAGACCACGATCTCCTCTTACGGAAATTTGTTCTTTTAAATACTGCGCTACTTGTTTTGGCGTGTACGCCGATTTAGGTACTCTAGACATGTTTAAGTGATATTAAATTAAATATTTAAATGGCCCTCTCCATTTAAACATAGCAGCAAATTTATATAAATTCGATAATAATTCTAAATAAAAAAGCTAAAGTATTTTATTATTTAAATCATGCTTTATAACCAAACCTTAATTTCATGCTAATAAAAACCTACAGCAGCGCCGTCTATGGTGTTGATGCTTCGACGATTACAGTAGAAATAAATATTGACCAAGGAGTGAACTTTTATCTGGTGGGATTGCCAGATTCAGCTATCAAAGAAAGTCAACATAGGATAGTCGCCGCCTTGAAAAACAATGACTTTCGCTGGCCGGGGTTTCGAATAACGGTAAATCTTGCACCCGCAGATATAAGAAAGGAAGGATCGGCTTATGATTTACCAATTGCAGTTGGTATTCTTGCAGCATCCGATCAAGCGTTTTTTCCAGATTTAGATTCTTTTATAATTGTAGGTGAGTTATCATTAGATGGTGGTTTAATGCCTGTAAATGGTGTCCTAGCTATTGCTTTACAGGCAAAAAAAGATGGCTATTCAGCTTTAATTCTGCCCGCGGTTAATGCCCGCGAAGCCGCGATAGTAGAGGGTATAGAGGTTTATGCCGCAAAAGATTTAAAGGAGACGGTAGAAATACTAAAGGATAAAAAAGAGTTTTCACCTATTAAAGTAGATTCTAGCAAAGAGTTTCAACTACATTTAGAAAACCCTTCTATTGATTTTTCTGAGGTTAAAGGACAAGAGAATATTAAAAGAGCTTTAGAAATTGCCGCGGCTGGTGGGCATAATGTTCTATTAATTGGGCCCCCTGGTGCTGGTAAAACTATGTTGGCGAAAAGGATGCCGACCATTTTACCTCCTTTAAGTTTAAGTGAGGCTCTAGAAACAACTAAGGTTCATTCTGTCGCGGGTAAGCTGGGGAAAAATGGTAGCATTGTTTCCCAAAGACCTTTCCGATCGCCTCATCATTCTATTAGCGATGTTGCCCTTGTAGGTGGTGGCAGCTTTCCGCAGCCAGGCGAAATATCTCTCGCCAATAATGGTATTTTGTTCCTAGATGAGTTACCAGAATTTAAGAGAACCGTTTTGGAAGTAATGCGACAGCCAATGGAAGATCGTAAGGTAACGGTTAGTCGCGCACGTCTTTCGGTCGATTTTCCTGCTTCCTTTATGCTAGTGGCTTCTATGAATCCTTGTCCTTGTGGCTATTATAATCATCCAAATAAAGAATGCGTTTGTGGGCCAGGCATGGTACAAAAATATTTAAATAAGATCTCCGGACCATTATTAGATCGCATCGACCTACATGTAGAGGTAACGCCCGTGGGAATTGAAGAAATATCTTCTAAGCAATTAGCCGAGAAAAGTATGGTAATTAGAGAAAGGGTTATTAAAGCTCGGAATATTCAAAATGAACGATTTGCTCAGTTGGAAGGTATTCATGCCAATGCTCAGATGGAGTCTAAACAATTAAGGCAAGTATGTGAATTATCTAAAGAAGGAATGGATTTACTGCGAGCCGCCATTGAAAAATTAAATTTAAGTGGCAGGGCTTATGATCGAATTTTGAAAGTGGCTCGTACCATCGCAGACCTTGATAATAGTAAGAATATAGAACCTAATCATCTAGCGGAAGCGGTGCAATACAGAAGCCTAGATAGGGAGAGTTGGGTGAATTAATTTAATTTTTTTTCGAGTACTTGTAATTTTCGTGTCCTTTATCCTACCAATAGGGTAAATTTAAATCATGAAAAAAGTACTTACAATTATTGTTCTCTTGTTTACCGCTTTATTCGCGTCTGCGCAAAGCGAAAATGAAAAATCTTTATTGTGGGAGATCTCAGGCCCGGAAGGAAAAGTATCTTATCTATTTGGGACCTATCACTTACTGGGCTCTGATTTTATTAATGAGAATCCAACCCTAAGCAAAGCTTACGGCAATGCAGATAACATTGTGGTAGAAACAATTATTGACTCTGCTCTGCTGCCACAGATGGCGCAATACTCAATGATGCAGCAATCGATAAAGGGAATGCTAGATTCTGCGGATTATCTATTGTTAAAGGAAAAGGTTGAGCCTTTGGTAGGTGCGCCGATGGCACTTCTTGATAATATGAAACCTATGGCTTTAGCCACCATGTTAACTTTACAAATGGCTACTGCAGAAACTCCAGACACTTTCTTATTTGAAGGTATGCCCATTGATCAGTTTTTTGCTTGGGATGCCAAAAAGAAAAACAAAAATATTCTTCCACTGGAAACAATGTTGGAGCAAATGGAACTTCTTTTTAATAGTGAAACGGTGGAAGATCAAATGGAAGCACTGATGTATATGGTTAAGGAGCCGGAAGAAATGCAGGAAATGACTCAGAATACAATTAAAGCCTATATCCAACAAGATTTGGATGCGATGGTCGAAATCTCAAATGATTATGAAGAAGATATGGGCGATATGACCAAATTATTAGATGAGAGAAATGAAAATTGGATCCCTAAATTAAAGCCCTTGCTGGCCAAGGGTTCTACCTTTATTGCAGTGGGTGCTTTGCATTTACCTGGAGAATTAGGATTACTGCATTTATTGCGAGAGGAAGGCTATAAATTAAAAGCCCTAGAACTTAAATAGACTTTCTTGTGAAAGAAGATTTAGAGAAAAAATTTGTCGCTTTACTGGAAGCAAACGCCGGTATCATTTATAAGGTGACGCGGATATACGCCGGCAGCAGTGATGATGCTGAAGATCTGCGACAGGAAGTGATTTATCAAGCCTGGCGCTCTTACCCTCGCTTTAAAGGAGAGAGTAAGTTTTCGACATGGCTCTATAAAATTGCTCTGAACACCGCTTTAACGCATAAGGCGAAAGAAGAGAAACGTCGATCAATTCCAGAACAGTCAGTAATTAGTCACAGCGAGACTTTAAGTGATTCTAAGGAGCTGCTTATTAAATATATACGTCAGTTTAATGATGCAGAGAAGCTAATAATAATGCTTCATCTCGACGGATATAGTAACGATGACATAGCGCTTATCGCAGGAATTAGCAAAAACCATGTAGCTGTGAAGCTGCATCGTATTAAAGAAAAATTAGCATTAAACCTTAAAGAGAAAACTAATGGAAATTAAGAGCTCTTGGCAAGAAATGGACAAGGAAGAGAACCTTTTGCTCAAGGGAGATATTAAAAAGGGAATGCATCTTAAAAAAGAAGATATGATTCGTAAGCTCAATAAAAGACTGGCTTGGAAAATTGCTTTTACCGCCATCTTTACGCCCTTTTATTTTCTGGCCATAATCATAGTCGCATCACTCATAGGCAAAGCCTTATTCGCCTTTATCGGTCTGTTCCATATTTTAGGCCTGATCTTTTTTATTAGGCAATATAGGATTGCTAAAGCATTTGATCCGAGTCAAATGAGCGTGAAGCAGGTGTTGCAAGGTTACTTAGAGAATATTCACAAAACGGTACGCTTAGAGGAAAGGGCGGGTTTGTTATTATACCCATTTGCTGGGAGTGCAGGCTATGTGTTTAGTTTGTCTCAGGCAGGGAAAATGGACGAAGCCATGGAGAAGCCAGAAATTTGGTTAATATTACTGGTGACCTTATTAATTATAACACCTCTATCGCATTACTTGGCCAAATGGCTCAATAAAAAGACCTTTAAATCGTATACCGATCTTTTAGAAATGAGATTGGCGCAATTGGATGAAAATTAAAATAAGCCTCTGACTTTCGGGTCGGGGGCGTTTTTGGTCCACTCTAATGGTCCATCGCAAAGAATTTCGATAAGCATGGTTTCACGACGATCACCAAAATAAGTCATCAGAGTTTTTTTCCAGTAATCATAATTGTCTTCATCATAATATTTACAGTCATAAGTGCAAACGACTATGTTCTGCTTATTGATCAGAATTATAGTAGGAGTAGCATATTGAAAGGTTCTAACGGGACGGGCGGCGCGAATGCTTTTCCCCTCAATAAAATTGTCCATCCAATTTTTTAGCGCGTACTGACGATCTAGTTCAGTCTCGTAAAAGTAAAAGTTGAAATAAATTTTTCTTTCCGTGGTGTAGCCTAAGGTATTTTTAAATTCCTCCTTACTCTCTAAGCGGAATTTATCACTCCACATAAAAGCTTCATCTTCTAGTCCACCCAATTCTCGGGAAGGAATATTTAGATAATCTTTTTCGTGACTATCGGCATGCTCACTAACAAATAGGCTAATTTGACTTTTTAAACTGTCGCTTAAAGCTTTGGTATTTTGAGAGAAGCCCGCAAGGGAACCTAAAACACAAAAAACTAAAAGGCTTATTCGTAAGCTCATATGGCGGATTGATTTTTAAAGATTTAAACAAAGGTCATTAATAATTTATTGTTGAGTGCAGAGGCAGCCACAATCTTAAACTTATTTTTGACCTATGGTCTTAAAAGTATTACGTTGCATCTTAATGATTAGTTTGTCTTCTACCTTTATGCAAGGGCAGATTGTGAATATTGAACAATTTAGAAGCAGTGCAGACACCAGTAATTGGAGTTTTACTGAGCAATTCAATTTTGGTCTACTGCAAAATACCCAACGCTTAATCAGTTTTAATAATAGCTCGGGCTTGCAGTTTCAGCAACAGAAATTCAGGTCTATATTTCTCACAAACTTCAGTTTTAGCAATACCAATGATAATGATATCGAACGTAGTGGCTTCCTGCATCTGCGCTTCGAAAATAGCATTCGAAAATATTGGAGTTTCGAGTATTTTGGTCAAGCCCAGATGGATGTTCCACTTAAGATCAATCAAAGATATTTATTGGGAGCTGGCTTACGTGCCTCTCTGCATAAGCGCAAGAAATTGAGCTTTTATACGGGGCATTTACTAATGGCAGAATATGATGAGGAAATCGAAACGGGCTTACAGCATCAGGATTTGCGATTAAGTTCCTATCTCAATCTTAATTGGCATCCTTCGCCGGATTTCACTTGCTTATTAATTACTTACTATCAACCCCGTTTAGATAAATTCGCAGATTATCGCATCTCCTTTCAAGGGCAGCTATCTTTTAAAATTTGGAAATCCTTGAGTTTCACCTTTAATGCGCAATATGCTTTTGATGCATTTCCCGTGGCTTTGCCTAATATTCCGCAGCAAACCTATAAGCTTAGCAATGGTATCAACTTCAAACTTTAATTAATTGGGCTGAATTTCAGATAGGTAGCCAATCACCCTGTTTTATTAAAGCTTTTAATTCCGGTGGCCAGTCGAGATTGTTTTCGGTAAAGCGGTCTAGCTCATCCCTACTTTTTGCCGAAAGTAGTTCTTGTATTTCATCTAAAATCATATCACTTATGTAGATGGGGCTTTCGACTAAGTTTTCGCCTTGACAAATGGCAATAACTTGATAGTCATTAGCTTGATTAAGATCCTGTCCACTTAAAGTGCATTGCTGCTGCTGATATCTTTCGCTAGGGCTGATGCCACTAAGTGCTAAATCCATCATTTTTTCGCGCATAAATAAATCGATTCTCTGGCGAGATTCTTTGCTAAGCTCGGCCCGCGCACTTTCCATACAAGGCATGCAAAGAGCAAAGTCAAAAAGTACTTGTGCTTCTTTTTGATGGGGATAATTTTTATAAACTTTTTGGATGCCGTAGGAGTCTACATCGCGCAGGTTTACCCCACAGATTTTGCAATGCTCATGGGGCTGCTTCGTATCTTCGGCGAAGAGGTTTAAAGGGATTTTGTTATTATCCATAGCGCTAAGGTATAATTAAGCTGAAAAGCACAAAATACGAGTCTATTGATTTTCTTTAGGGAGGATAATGGTAAAGCAGCTTCCTTTGTTTAAGGCGCTGCGCACAATGATTTCACCTTTCATTTTTTGTATAAACTCTTGGCAAAGTAAAAGCCCTAATCCTACCCCTTTTTCATTGGCGGTGCCCTTCGTAATTTCACGGCCCTTGGTAAAAAGTCGCTCGAGTTGCCGCTTTTCCATGCCTAAGCCATTATCTTCAATTTCAATATGAATAGAATCTTGGAACTCATAAGATCGCAATTTCACCCAGCCATTTTGGGGGCTAAATTTTATAGCATTGCTAATAAGGTTGCGCAAGGTTAGTTCCAAAACTTGCTTATCGGCTAAAACTTTTGGATCTTGATTATTAACTAATATATGAATGCTAATTTTCTTTGCCTTTGCCAGACTTTCCATCGTGTCGTTCACGCGATCAGCGATTTCTTTAATGCTAACTCCTTCAATAGTATAAGCTTTGTCTTCGCGACGCGACCATTCCAATAAATTATCAAGTAGGGTGCGACTGCCGCGGGTAAGTTTTAGTAATTCCTTTTGCAATTCTTTCTGGGTATCTGGGCTGATCTCATCTTGCTCCAGCACACTCATAAAGCCTTCAATGGCATTTAAGGGGTTGCGTAAATCGTGACCTATAATTGAAAACAATCGGTCTTTTTGCTCATTTAAAGCGCGCATTTCTTGCAGCTGTTCTTGAATGAGTTTATTGCTATGTTTCAATTCTTCTCCTTCGGCGGAAGCCTTATCTGCCATAGAGCGATAGCCGGCCATTAATAAGCTGAGACCAAAATATAATACTGCCGTAAAAAGCAGATAACCAATAAAGTAAATAAAATGAAGCGCGGTTATTTCTTCACTTTTCAGGAAGATGAAATAAACCCCTAAAAGGGTGAAAAATAGGTAGTAGATTAATTTCCAGCGCTGATTGGGAGCACAAAGCTGGGCAACAAAAAAGCCGATTATTAGTCCGTAAAAGCCGGGGCTGCTAATGCCCTTAAAGTAGCTAAAACTAAGGTAAGCGGTGAAGCTAACGGATAGTACAAAGACCAGCTGACTGTAAAGCGTATTACCACGTTTGAAACTTAAATAATAACTACTGGCGAAAATTAAAGAAGAAGTGAGTAAGCCAAGAGCCAAATTGTTATTGCCATAGATAAAAATGCTAAGGCATAATATCAGCATCGCCAAACTAGAAAAGAGGCTGATTCCGTTAAAAAGACGGCTTTCAATTGGCAGTTCTTTATTACTTCCAATTAACTTATTGAGCAAAGCTATGGTTTGCATTATTGCATTGCATTGAGTCCATAAAGTTACGCTTTAATGCCCTGAGGTGCATTATGGATGTTGCGAAAATTATTGCAATCAATTTTAGTGGTAATTAGGCTCAGAGCCAAACAAAAAAATCCTCGCTTTTGGGCGAGGATTTTACTCTGTATAGAGGGGTATAGATAGGGACATGTTGCTTATCTAAAAAGATTTCCCTTTTCGATGCTCAAATGTCCATCAATTCGAGCGCATTCTCTTTTAAATTCGATAAAGGGCCGCATGTGTTCGTTTAAGGGTAGAGCTAATTTTTAGAGATCATAATTGTAATTTCACATCTTGCGAAAGCGCCTAAAACAAAGAGCCCTGTGCAATTAAAACACAGGGCTCTTCTAATCAATCGAAATAATATCTTCTAGTAGATGAATTGGCTTTTACGGTTACCTGCTTCATCGGTAAACCAATTGCTGTTGAGGCTTCCGCCGGATACGGCCCAAGTAGAGAAGTAGCTGTAGGCATCGTTTATCGGACTGTATTCTATTGGGTAGGCAAAGCTTTCCGCAATGTTAATAGCCCATGGTAAACCGTTAGCTGTTTTGTAGTAATATTCGTTGCCAGCATCACTTGCGTCGGCTTCCGTTCCGAATAGATTTAAATCGGCTAAATCGGTAGGGGCTTTATCGGCTAAGTGAATTTCGCGACCTCTAGTTCCATTAGCAAAGATGAAGGCGTTGTAGGGAGGTAAGCCTATATTGGCCTGTACTTGCGGAGTTTTAAAGTCGATTACATTACTCACAGTGGTAGGGGTAACAGTAGCTTCGTTTTTAATGGTATTGATGAATTTAGTGCCTTGATTTGGCATAACATTAAAAACATTATCAAAAGCTATAATAGTAGCGTTGGTTTGGCCTTGTTCGGTGCCATTGCCGTTAAGGCTAATTAGCGATTCTTGTAAATCTTGGCCACTTACCGTTCTGATGGCATTGGAAGCTAAGTTTTCGAATTCAAAGCCAAAGCCATTTTTAAATCCTGCCCCTACTGCTCTAACAGTCCAATCTGCTTCAACTGAAACCAGCTTGTTGTTTCCATCTAAAATGTGGTCAACTTCATAGTCAATTACCATGTCGTTAAAGTCGTAGTCACCTTGCGATGGCCATAAATCTTCGTAAGCCAGTGTTCCAGTATAGGTATTGCGAATTGCGCGGCTAGCGTCACAAGGAAAGTCATCTGCATCATCAGATACCCCGTCGTTGTCGCAATCTGTTTTAGGAGTAATAGCAGGAACGCCAGTTAAATCTACATTAGTCCAAGGATTAGCAGTAGCGTAGAAAATAAGATCGTTAAAGTCGTTGTCGCTGCGAGTAGAACGCGTTTGATCTTCAAAGCCATTGATTAAAAGTTCGCGGGCATAGTCTACAAATTGAACGGAGTGCTGACGTAAGTTAGCATTCGTTTCCATGGTGTTGAAATCGTTGCGAGAAAAGTATTTCGTGGCATTCACATTTACCCCAGTGCCATTGAAGGCATTTTGAAATAAGACCCAGCTAATGGTTTTGCCGCCTTCAAAAGTTCCAAGTTTCACCTTATCACCGGCTTGTAATTTACCTTTTGATCCGTCTAATGAAGCATTAGGAAGAATAATAAAAATCGAGTCAATATCATTCTGACTTGCAGGTGGATTGTTGCTGTCGAAAACGTAGTAGGCTAGAGCGTTTCTGTATTCTGCGCCTTCTCCTAAAAAGGTAACCCAAACATCGCTGGTGCCAGTTAGTACCACATCAAGTTCGTTGCCAGTGGTTAATAAGTTTGGATTGCTATTAGGAATAGAAGTGCCTTCGGGTAAGGTAGCATTGATGTCGTTTAATAAACCCTGACCAATAGGGTCTTTGTCGGCAAGTAAATAGTTAGGAAGGCCTTCGTTGCTACCTGTGCTAAAGGTTCCCATATAATAGTAATTTCCGCTTATAGCGATAGGGTTGGAGCTTGCGGTTTTTCCGGAGTTAATACTACGCGCTGCTGGAGTGCCTCCAAAGTTTAAGTTAATATTTTGGCTAGAGGGCACCAAGGCTTGGTTGTTAAAGCCGATGCTGTGTACTTGTACAAATACCTCTTCTTGGTAAGCGGGAATGCGAATGGGCATTTCTACCATACCGTCAGCGTCGCTAATTCCAGCGGCTAAAAATTCACCGCCTTGATCCGGGCGATTGGTGTAAAAACTAACACGAGTGCCTGCAAGTGGTTGGTCTTTAAGGTTTTTCAAAGAAATTGTTGCTTCAATTTCTCTAGCAGTATTAAAGGAGAAATTCATCGGCACCACTAAACTTTCGATATCATCGCTAATGTTCGTGTTGCTGGAGTTAGTCAAAGAGTTGTCTTGGTCCTTAGCGCAAGAGAAGGCTATAAAACTAGCGGCTATTAAAGTGGGAATTCTGTATTTCATCTGATTGATTATTTTGTTTCGATAGATCAAAAGTCGAAACTGAGCGATGAAATAAGAGAAAGATTCGATGAACGAAAAGATTTCTACGTTGAATCGATGATCTGTATTTTTTCCTCGATTAAGTTCAAGGAAAAGTGTGGTTTAGGATTGAGCTTTACTCTTGCTAGGCCAAAGCTCTTTAATAAAACTGCTTAGAAAACCTCTTATGGCTTCTGCATTTTTTGAAATTACACTGGTAATTCCCATCTGCATAATATTGCCAAAAATTTGCTTGAAAGGATTGTGAGTGGAGCCGATAAATATTTTTTTAGAAAAGTAACCAGTTATCAAGGCGACAATGGTATCGAGACTGTCTTCTTTCAGATTCGGTTGATGAATTATTTCATCTATTGTACTTTTAACTAGGTTTAGCGGTTTAAAGTTTTCGGCAACAATATTAAATTGCACTTTAAGTTGCTCTTCCTCTTCCTTTTTTATTTCTTCTAATAAGGCTATGGCTGCTTGAAGCTTCTCTGTTTCGTCAACTGTTTTCATAGTAGCTTAACTTAAGAGACTTGAAATGATAGAATTGCCAATCCGCTTTTTTAGGGATCGATGAAAGAATAAATAAACGATTCCACCGCAAAGCCCATAAAAGCCCGCCATGCAAAAAAAACCGTAATAAAGTTTGCCGAGTAAATCTCCCAGCCACAAAGCAATGCCAATATTCAAGAGACTTATAAAAGTGCTTAATAGAATTATGGCTAAAGCACGTGAAGCTAGGGTAGATGAAATACTAGCTGTTTTACTGACTGTTTTTAGGCGGTATAATTCAAAGTTAGTCTTTGCGTAATTCTCTGCTTTTTCAAATAATGGTTCTAAACCGAAAGAGTTGTTTTCCATTTCAAAATTTCAAAAAAAAAGCACATTAATTTACCTGAGGTAAATCAGGTAAATTAATGTGCCTTGTATTAGTTTATTAATCTAAAGGCTTTTCTTGGCTTATTTCTTTTGCCTTCGATTTGGCTTTATTGTAGGCTTGGCTTACTTCGTCTGTCTCCTTCTCAATGGTACTCGCAATTTCATCCATTAGATTTGAAAATTTCGTTTTTAAATCATTGAGGGTGTCGTTGCTTTTGTTGGCAATTTTAGATCTGGTCTCAGACCCTTTGTCGGGAGCGAATAAAACGCCTATTGCTGCACCTATACCTAGGCCTGCTGCAATTCCTGCTAATACTTTTGTGGTGCTCATGGTTTTGATGTTTTATTATTTTAATTAGGTTATTTTCAAATATACGGTAAAAGTCGCTCTTAAATGTTATAATTTAAACGAAAATACTTGTATATTTCCTATGTTTTCTTTATGAATATTTTGGTTTTATCCAAAGTTTAAAGCATTAAAAAAGGGCCGTTTTAAGGCCCTTTTTTCTATTTTGGTTATTATTTAAATTACTTCAATTAGAAGCTTTTGAGAGGAAAGGCATCAATGACGGAAATTTATATTTCCAGTTAAGCTTCAATAACTTCCATTACCAACCTAAAGCCTACCCTAGGGTCGGGGGCAGAATAGTTTTGGCTAAGGTCGATGTAACATTCTTCGAGGGTGTTGTCCCAGCTGCCACCTTTTATTTTATCGTCACTAGTCATCTCTGCGGCATTGCCTATAATATCAAAAAGTCCTAAATTATTGCATTTGTATAAGCCAATTCCGGTAGTGTAAAAGCCTCCATCGGCCGCGTGGTGGAATTTTTCAGAAGCATAATCTATCACTTTTATATTGGTAAGCATGCAATCCATTTGTCCTTTTTCATTGCTGAGGTAAGGAAGGTTTCCATACCAAGGTAAGCGGTTACCAATAAGTGGGGATGAAAAAGATTGCCATTCCTCTTCGGTCGGTAAGCGGAAGATTACCTTTTTAAATTCGCGCTTTTTGCTACTGTTGTATTTTTCAGTGAACCACTTACAGTAACTTTCAGCCGCCTCTTCGTCAATATTTACCACAGGGTAATTGTTGTAAGCGGGGTGGTTGTGGTACTTTTCAAACATCGGTTCATTATATGATTTTGCCAGTTTCGTTCGCCATTGGGTAGAGTCTGGTTTTAGCTTTTTCACTTCTTCTCGACCATGTTTTTTCTGCCAATCGTCAAGGAATTCTTTATAATTCGCATTGCTTACTTCGTATTTCGCTACCCATAAATTGGGGTTGAATTTCACAAAGTCATCGGTGTTTTGAGCTGTTAAATTGCTGATGCTAAATGCGCTTAGAATTAGCGCAATAGTAACGATAGTTTTTTGCATGAAAGGGTGGTTTGAATTATTTCAATAACGAGACAATGCAAATTGTATTGTAGTTTTTCTTTTACCCGTAGAGAGGGACACTGGGTAGGATGCTAAAAATAGAGTGCCATGCGCCAGAACTAAAATAAGTCAGGCCACCTTTGATAAGGCGGCCCGCTATAGTTTGAAATAGGAAGGAAAATATTTGGTAATCAGCAATGAGCTAAGCACCATTTTAACGCCAGTAAATCGGCAGTTAAAGCTATCTTTTATTAGCGCAAGTGTTTTAATATAGTGCTTTATAAGGCCTATAAATTATTAAGTAATTGGGTAAGCTGCGCTTGGGTTATGGTCTGAAAGTTCATCACTTCTAAGTGATTTTGGCTAATCGTATTCTGCTGAATAGCGTAATTGTAATTGCCCATATTGTCAACATTTATGGCAATAAAAATGGTATTTATACCCACGGGCATTTGGTAGCCGCCATTGATCAGGAAATCAGGTGATAAAAAGTTGTTTACCGGAACCATTGCATTTATACTAGGTAAATAAACCAAAACGCGCGTATTTTGAAAAGTCATGTTTGGCCCCACTCTTATCGTAACATCCGTTAAGGGCCTGGGGTCATTATAAAAATAATCGCAATTAATAAACCGGAAAAGTCTTCGTAGCTGAAAAGCGTAAAGCGAGTCAACCCGTTGGTTTACACCGGATGTGTCAATGGCTGTATCAATCACAGTTACGTTTTGTGCTTGCCAAGCGACTTGGTTGTTGGTATCACGACTATTCGTCGCAAAAAGCTCCATGTTGGGGTCTAAGCTGTCGGTTGGGACCTCAACGCCAATTTGGGCGCCATTGGCCAAACGCAAGTCTGCGCCATTTTGCTGTACTAATAATTCAAAAGAACCTCCGCTACTTAAAATTTGGCCGTTAGCAACCGTTGGAGCATTATTAAAAATTAAAGCAGCTGGGTTATACATTTCGCGCAAGCTTAATTCTACCGTGCCGCTAATGGCTTGTCCACTAGGGTGCACAAATGCGTTAGCCGGAATTTTAAGTACAGTACCAGCATTACCTCTAATTTCTTGGGCTTGGTTCGCTTCAAAAGAATAGGTCTGTAAGGCTTTACGTCCTGCTTTGAAAAAATTGTTTAGCTCTTCAGCTGAGTTTGGCGGGTTTACAGAATTCACCTCAATTTTTGTTTCATCTTCCGGTGTGCAAGCAGAAATTACTAAGCTTAGAATAAGGATGCTAAAGCTCAAGATTTTCATCTTTTTCATAGGGTATGTTTTTCAGATTTGGCTCAAGATGTCCAAAAATGTATCAAGACCTAGCAGTAATATGTTAACGCTAAGCATTATCGCGTAAAGCCTAATTCTTAGCAAGGGCGAAATAGTAAAATCGAAAACTAAGTGAGAATATTTTCGAAAAACCGCTTCCTTTTAATTGTTGGTAAATGCCGATAAAGTATTGGCTAGAAAACCAGCGGATGTAAGGAGGTATAAAAATGAAATGGAAAACAAGCTCACTCCTAGTGACTGCCCCTTGTTAAGCCGTGTGCTCTGTAAAACCGCTTCTATTTTTTCTAAAGCAACCAAGTGTAATTGTGGATTAGTAATAATTTACTGAAAATACTAGAAAAAAAGTTGAGACAGCAAATCGGCTATTTTCAAGCAGGAGTGAGGGGTTTGCGGGCTTTGGAAATTCTTTCACAAGTTTTTGTTTAACATTTTAAAACAAAGCTTAAACAAAACCCTTTAAGTCATGTTTAACAATAAATTAACATTAAAATTGATTGACTATGTTGTTAGATGTACTTGTTATTCCAAAAGACGATCCTATCGCTTTTACCTTTTTTACGGGGTATATGGCAATGTTAGCGGCTTCAGTCTTTTTCTTTTTTGAGCGTGGTAGTGTAGATGAAAAGTGGAAGCTTTCTCTACTAGTTTCGGGGTTAATCACCGGCATCGCTGCAGTCCATTATTATTATATGAGGGACTATTACGTGGCAACTGGTGAAAATCCAACGGCATTGCGTTACATAGACTGGACTCTTACGGTTCCGTTAATGTGCGTGGAGTTTTATTTACTTACTAAAGCCGCAGGAGCCAAACTCGGCTTATTGTGGAAGTTGATTTTTGCTTCTGTATGGATGCTAGTAACCGGCTATATCGGGGAAGCTTTCAATCCAGAAGGTGGTAGTACAAGTCACTCCGTATTGTGGGGCTTCCTGTCAACATTAGGCTATTTATACATTTTGTATACAGCTTGGTATGGTGAAGTAGCAAAGTTGGCCGCTAATAGTGGCAACGAATCTGTGAAGACAGGTGTGCGGACTTTAGGTTGGTTTGTTCTAGTAGGTTGGGCCATCTATCCGATAGGATATATGTGCATGCCTGGAGGCTGGTTAAACACTGGTTTAGGCTGGGAGTCTAGCAACGTGGACTTATTTTACAATATCGCAGATGCGATAAATAAAATTGGTTTTGGCCTAGTGGTTTATTCCATTGCCGTTTCTTCTAAGAAAAAGGTAGCAGCATAAGCACATCTTAAAATAGTTACAAAACTAATTAGGGGTGCTGCTGTCTAGTAGCACCCTTTTTTTTATGCTTAAACCAAGATCCATTTTTATTTTCTTAAACGTTTTCCTCTGGCTTTTGCAGCTTATTATAGGAGATATACCCATGTGGATGCAAGTGTCTTTGGCTGTTTTTTTAATTGCGCTGGTCGGTATTCCGCACGGGGCCATTGATCATGTTTTATTTGTTAAGAATACCAAAGCAAGTCCTGCGTTCTTTTATGGATTCTACCTTGCATTGATAACCTTGATTGTTCTTATTTGGCTGTTGTTCCCGCAAGTGGGCATAGTTTTGTTTTTAATTTTATCTGCCTATCATTTTGGGCAATCTCAACTAAGCTCTTATAATAGTATTAATGCTTTAATGAAGGCCCTCCTTTATTTCTTGTGGGGCAGTTCTATCTTGTCGGCACTTGTGGTTTATAATCAGGTCGAGATTTTCCAAATTTGTGGTGCGAGTCAAGATTTATTGCAGCTGTTGGTGGTTTTTCAGTCGCCCGTGTTTAAACTAGTACTCGTTATTAGTACTCTCAGCTTTCTGCTTTTCTTTGCTCGATTCGCAGGTAGAATCAGCTTGAAGAATGTTGCTGTTGAGCTCTTAATCTTAGGCCTGATTCATTTGTCTTTTTTCACACAATCTATTTTGATAGGTTTTAGTATCTATTTTGCAACGCTCCATTCTATGGAGGTGCTGCAGGAGGAGTTTGATTTTTTAAAGACTAAAATATTCAATTTCAATTTTGTTCAATTTATTTGGCTATTAATGCCTTATACTCTTCTCAGTCTTTTTGGTATTGCCCTGCTCTTGATGTTATCGTACTTTACTTTTCTGCCTATGAGCGGGACTTTGATTGTTTTTATTAGTATTTCAGCTTTAACATTGCCACATTCGGTAGTGATGGAGCAATTTTATAGCGTTTTAAGGAAAGGGTCAAATGTCTAGGGCAAAGGATTAATGATTTTTTAGCCAGGCCTATATTGAGGATTTGACTTATTAAAGCTTCAAAGGCCAGTTAGGATTAACCTGGTTTCCGCTTTACCTTAGCTTTTCCCATGTTCTAACAGCAATAATTTGAACGAGAACAACGATCAAGGTGATTAGTATAGACCTTAGTAATAGACCTAAGAAATCTACTCCACTTAGCCAGTGGCTTAAGATGAGGTAGCTCAGGATAAATGTTAAGGAGCCCATTATGACTGTTCTTTTTAACATGCTTCAAAAGGGGTGATTTGAGGTTTATGTATTCAGTCTAATCATGTCAATCCTGCAGGCTTGCGACATATTTGATATTTATCTAAGCTATGATTTTCGGGTTTAAAATCCAAAATTAAGAAGGGTCCAATATTGATAACCACCTGATTTATCCCGTGGCAGATTAGCTTGTTTTGCGCATGATCCATCATGATCCACAAACAAAAAGGCATAAAAAAATCCGGTAGATTTTCATCTCCGGATTTTTTGTGGGCGATACTGGGTTCGAACCAGTGACCCCCTGCTTGTAAGGCAGGTGCTCTGAACCAGCTGAGCTAATCGCCCTGTTGTTTTGGGAGTGCAAATATAAGAGGGTTTTTCGATTTTGCTATAGCAGTAACCAAGAAAAATAAAATAAATTTATAAGGCCTTGTTTTTAAGGGAATTATTTTTCTCCTTCCCCGAAAATATAGCTCTGAACGGCTTCTCCTTCTTGTTTGAAAGCCCGCAGCATTCCCGCAGTATTAAAGGATATTATGAAATTCCCGTCCTTGTCGATGCCAATCACTCCGCCGCTACCCGCGCCAGGTTTTAGAACTTCATGTAGTACGATATCGGCAGCTTCCTGACTGCTAAGGCCTTGAAATTCGTAGCGCGCGCTAATTTGATAAGCGACTGCATTACGGATAAAGTACTCGCCGTGGCCGGTACAACTAATTCCCACCGTAGCATTAGAGGCATAGGTGCCTGCGCCAATGATAGGTGAATCGCCAATGCGACCATAGCGTTTATTCATCATGCCGCCGGTAGAAGTGCCAGCAGCAATATTACCTAGACGATCTCTAACCACGCAGCCCACCGTGCCCATTTTATAATCACGGATACTGTCTAGGGCGCCTTGATGGCCTTTTATACTTTCGTGGATGCCTTTCATACGCTGGGTAATAAAATAGGAAGGGTCTACTTGAGTAAGCCCATTATGCAGGCTAAATGAATCTGCGCCAGCGCCACTGAGTAAAACATGAGGAGAGTTGTTTAGCACCGCTAAGGCAGCGGTAATAGGATTTTTGATGCAGCTAAGTCCAGCCACAGCTCCCGCATTACCGCTGTGGCCATCCATTATTGAAGCGTCTAAAGAAGCGAGGCCTTCATAAGTTAAAACCGCTCCTTTGCCGGCATTAAAATGACTGTCGTTTTCGAGATGTTGGATAACGAGGCTTACTACTTCAACCGCAGCGGTACCCTTTTGCAAGGCACTATCGCCAATGCTAATGGCCCGGCGTAAAGAATGATGAAAAGCAGCTATTTGTGCCTCAGAATAGTTTTCGGCTTTAAGGCCATTACCCGCTCCACCGTGGATGATAATCTGATAGTTTTCGGTTTGGGCCTGAAGGTTTAGGCTAAATAACAGCGCAAATATTAGTCGTAACATAGGGTGTTCTATCAAAATTTGATGTGCGAATATAGCTTATTATTACTTCAGAAATACTTGGCTTTCAGAGGTTAGGGCCTTTACATAATGTCCAATTCTTCTCGTTGAATTTTATTTGGCCAGTGATGGTGGCATAGAGTTTTAAAGCGCTCATTCATTTCTTTGGAGCAGCCGCTCAGTTCTACGTAAGACCGTTCTTCTTCGGGATAGGTGTGCAGGGCTAAATGACTTTCGCTAAGCAACCAAATGGCGGTATAACCTTGCGGTTGAAATTGATGCTCGCTAAAGCCCACAATGCCATAACCCGCTTCGTTCAGGAATTTATGCAAGTGCTCTTTTAGTAAACTCGCGTCAGTTTCCAATAACCAAAAGCGCAAATTGTATATGCTAGTCTTTACCATTTTCATTTAATATAAATCCCAATTTCCTTGGAGGTAATAACGGTACAAAACAGGGTTTTGAATTTGGTTTATTGCTATGCTATCGTTCGTGGCTTCGTAAATGTTCTTGCCAAAGTTACACATCAATAGCATCGCATCTTGGTTTAACCAACGCGTGGGAACATTAAAACTCATCTGCTGTAAAGCGCTTTTTAAATCTTTGTCTTCTGGCCAAGACTTCACTCCCATAACCCAGCCCCATTCGCCAAGGGTAATTACTTGATTGTGCATTTTTTGGGTGGTGAATCCCGCTGCAGCCATGGTTTTATCGATGCATAAAAAAGCTTTGGTCGCATAATAGGGACTGCCGGCTTGGGTTATTAATACCCCGTGCTTTTTTAATTTTAAGTGACAAAGCTGGTAAAATTGTAAGGTGTACAAACGGTTTAATTCCACTGAGCGTGGATCGGGTAAATCGACAATTATCGCATCGTAATAGTTCTCGCCCTTTTCCATAAAATTGAATGCATCGGTATTGATGATTTCTAATTTAGGATGGTGAAAAGCGTCTTCATTAAGTTCGCGTAAAATAGGATTGTATTTCCCCATATTGGTCATTACCGAGTCTAAATCTACCAAGGTGATTTTCTCTACGTCGGGGTATTTTAGAATCTCTCTTACCGCACATCCATCACCGCCACCGAGCACTAAAATATGCTTACGCTCTTGAATAATATTTAGCGCTGGATGGATTAATGGTTCGTGATATTTATCTTCGTCAATGGTGCTAAGTTGTTGGTTTCCATTAATGTAAAGCCAATAATCGTTTTTCCACTGGGTAATTACAATGCGTTGGTATTTGCTCTGCTTTTCAAAAACCACTTTGTCTTTGTAACGGGCTTGTTCGCCTTGCAGGATAATGGGGCTGGCATAATAGGCACCGGTGCTAATCATTGCGAAGACGATAACGGCGGACAAACTTATCAGGCCTTTAGCCTTAATTTTTAAAGCGTCTTTAACCACTAAAAAAAGAAGGATGGCTACCATAAAGTTTACCATTCCTAGTATAAAAGGGGTGTAGGTTAAACCTAAGATGGGTAAACCGACAAAGGCGAAAAACAATCCGCCCACGAGCGAGCCTAAATAATCCTTTTCCATAACGCTGGCTACATTGATGCGCAGCGATTCGAACTCTTCGTTGAGGCGGATTACCAGAGGGATTTCGAGACCGATTAAAGTACCGATGAGAATACTTAGTCCGTAAATAATAAAGCCCACGTATTCAGTATAGCCCGCCGCGGTATAGGCGAATAGGCTGGCGAATGAAACCAGAATACTGAGTGTAAATTCAATGGCGATGAATTTAACTAAAAGGTTTTCGTTAAAGTACTTGCTAAACCTGCTGCCTAATCCCATAGAGAAGAGCATTACCGAAACGATAAGCGACCATTGCGTGGCCGAGTCACCAATAAAATAGGTGGCGAGGGTAGACAGGATGTATTCCGCTACAATGCCAGAAAGTCCTGTGGCAAAGAGCGCAAGTTTTAAGACCGGAGAGCGTGAAAGTTTCAATTTAGATACACCAAATTATAAGCATAGATCCACCAATATAGCCTAAGGCCTCAATTAAACCTGCACCCGAATTAGGAGTTTCTTGGTTTGCGATTTCATCATTTAAATTCTGACCTGGTAATAAGATCTTATCTACCAAAGTGCGAATAAGCGGTAAAATGATAATACCAATACCTGCTTCGTAGCCCACCTCCATGAGCGTATCCACCCAATTGTCGAAATTACCCATTAGGCCGTTTCGAATTAAATTGGCCATGGCGATAATTAGTCCCGCATAGGCAATACCCGCGGCCACATTATCCTTTTCAATTTCCTCATGAATGTCGTAGGGTACTAATTTGTTGTAAAGGGCGGTGCTAATTAAAATTAAAACTTGGCCTAAAACCCAGTAGAGTAGGGCAGTATAAATGCCAAAAAGCAAGTTGCCACTTTCACCAGTAATAGCGCCGAAAATGATTAATCCCGAACCTAAGTAATTGGCGCCTTCGATAATACCCATCCCAGCATTTCGGTCTTCGGTAATTTCCTTCCAAATCGAAAATTTAGAAAGGGTAATTTTATCCATAATGGTAGAGGAGAGGTTTAAAAGGATAATGGCGAGCAAGCCAAAAATTCCCATATCCACCAAGTCAACTAGCAGTCCATTTGACTCGCCGTAAATGGCGCTACCTACCGCAAGGATTAGTCCTGCGAAATATCCTACATAGGCAAAGCTGAAAGCAAGATTGTCCTTTTCAACCAGTTCATTACTAAAGTTGATAGTGCTCTTACGCAGCTTAAAGGCCCATTTTCCAATAAAGAGTAAAATAAGGGAGCTACTGAGGTAAATGAGAAAAAGCAAAAAGGAGTTAAGCCATTCGTTTGCTACAAGTTCGGTTGTCATATTGCTATTATTTTGCTTAATTATTTTCCACCACCAAATCCGCGTCCGCGACTGCTAGAACTGCTGCGATAGCGTGAAGAGGAACGTGAGTTTCTACTGTTAGTTCTGCTACTACTGCGTTGAACTTTACTACGCACATTTTGTTTGAAGGTAGTGGGTTTGCGATTCCAGGTAGAGGTGCTACTCCGATTGCTATTGTGGCTGCCATTAGTACCGAAGCGGGTGCCGCCGCTAGTGTTGTTACCGTAATAGGTTCTGCCCGAGGGATAATAATTGCGACGATAATCGTTCCAGCCGCCACGGTAAATTGGGGACATACCATAACCTAATACGGAGCGCAGCATGGCGTATTTGCCATAGAATTCCCAAAAGCTATTGCCATCCGAACCTTGGTTCCATTTTCCGTACTTCTCGTTGCCAACATAATTATTATAACCGGGAGGTGCTACTTTCTTCTCCACTTTTCCATCTACTTTAGTGATAAGCGCCATACCCATATTGTCGATATTGCTATTGAAATAGCTGTCGCTTACTTGTAGCCAATCGGTGGTTTCTGAAACTAAAGTATCGTTGAAGCTGTCTTCTTTTAAGATGCGATACTGATGCAAATACTTTTCGCTACTCTCATCGTAGTTCATGTCGTAAAGCATAATGCTGTAGTTCGGCACTTCAGTCATTTTTTTTACTAAATCGTCGATGGGGTTTTTCTCGTAAACCGGGGTATTAGGTCCGCAAGCGCTAATTAAAAATAAGCTTGCTAAAAGACTGAGATAATGATAGATGCGCATGGTTCTTATTTTCTTGGAAGAATATCAGAAATTTCGAATTCGGAGATTACCTTCCCCCAAGATGCCTCGAAGGAACGTTCGCCCCATTGTTCAATGGTCAAATTTAAAGTTTCATCTTCGTTATAGTAGTCCCAAGCGATGAATTCTTGCCAATCGTCGTTTTTACCTTTGGTCATGTCGTTAAAATATCCAGGCGATTTTTCATCTAGGAAATAACTTTTACCCTCGTAAATTATAGTTTCTGGAGGGGCTGAGCCATCGCTTATATTTTTGGCGATTTCCGCTCCTAGTTTGCGCATAGGTACTTTTTCACACCACAGCAATTCTATTTCGTCGTCCTCATCTACCGAAAGGTAAAAGCTGTCCTTACCATCGGAAACCTTGTATTCTTTGCTAAATTCTTCATCGCCCCAGTCGTATTCGTATTCGCCGGTAACTTCCCAAGTGCGTAAATCATATTCGAAAATATAGCCCATGCTTAGGTCTAAAACGTTGCGACTGAAGGGTTTTGGTTCTTCTTCTTTTTTGCCAAAAAGATTTTTAAATAGACTCATTTTATGTTTTCGTTTTTAGTGTTGTCAAGTAATTTAGTCAGCTAGGCGATTAGGAGTGGTCTTTTTTCTTAGCAATTAATACTAGTGAATCTCCAGTTTCAAATTCGTCATATTCCTCTAGGGTAATGATTTTAAAGTGATCTTGAAAAAGGAGTGATAGATTTTCAGCACTGTAGTAGCTCACATGCAGCCCCTTAAAGTTTTCATTCCCTTCCCCTTTCCAAAAAGAATGGCAGATAATTCCGCCTGATTCCAGTAAATCCGCTTGTCGCAAGATGGATTCTTTTAGTTCTTTTTCGTGCAAATGATGCAGAACCTTATTAGAGTAAAGGCCTTGGAATTTCCGCGTAGTGTCCAAACTTACCGCATTCAAGTTTAAGAATTCATCTTGGGGAAAGCGAAGTTTAAGGAGGCGTATGAATCCAGTGGAAAAATCAGAGCCGACCGAGCGGTACACTTCTTTTAAAATTTCAAAATCGCTTCCAGGTCCTGAGCCAATTTCAAGTAGTAAAGATCCTTGCGGGAGATGTTTTTTTAATTTTTCAATTAGCCTTCTTCCATTAACATCTTTGGCCGCTGCAATGTACTCTGCTACCGATTCTTCAGTTTGGTAAAATTGATTCTCCATCTAAATATTCTTTATTTAGTTAGGTTTGTGGGGCCTTGAAAAATCTTCACTAATTCATCTAAGGCAATTCCTGCTCGCTCCATTTGTTCTATAATCGGCGCAATTTGATTTCCACCGAAGCTCTTCATTTTTTGTTGACGGCTAAAGACTGCAAGGATTTCTTCTTTTCTTTTTTTCTCGTCTTCGCTCATTAAATCCAAGAGTTCCTTCAGTTTTAAGAAATTGAACTCCGCTGCCGAACTTAAACTTTGCGATTCGTTTTCATAATGCGAAAGAATTAAAGTTTCTAGTTCTTCCTCATTCATTATCGGACTTAGTTTCTCTACCATTTTATTCATATCGCGGTAAGAGCCTTGTAGCTTAAAAGGAGGTTCCGTTCTATACTCTTCCGCTTGTCCAGCCGAAAGAATGTACTGCTTGTTTACTTTTAAAATTACCGCTCTCAGTCTTAGCATTTTCTGCAAAATCTGAAGGTATTCCTTTATTTCTTCACTACTGTGTTTTCCTTCTAAACTTATCTGACTGGTATCGCCACTTTCAATCGCTTGGACCAATATTTTGAAGTCTTTGCTGTTTTGATCTTTCAGTTTTGCAATGCTGGGATTACTGCTGAGGCTGTTTTCTAAATAGCTATTTTCAAAGGCTTCGGCCTTGCCGCCTATAATATCTCCGAGGTTGTAAATATCGGCTCGGTTGGATAGCATATCGGGAATTTGAAACTTATCGCCACTTTCGGTATAGGGGTTTCCCGCCATCACTACCGCCACTTTTCGGCCACGGAAATCGTAAGTTTTGCTGACACCTTTGTAAATGCCTTCTATTTTGCGTTGCGCGTCACAGAGTGAAATGAACTTTTGCAAAAATGCGGGATTACAATGCTGAATATCATCGATATAGATCATAACATTGTCGCCCATCTCAAATGCGAGATTCAGTTTTTCCAGTTCTTCACGCGCCGCAGAATTTGGCGCTACCGAAGGGTCAATAGCGGTAACTTCGTGACCAATGGCAGGGCCATTTATTTTCATAAAAACCAATCCCAAACGGTTGGCGATATACTCCATTAAGGTAGTCTTACCATATCCCGGAGGGGAAATGAGTAAAAGCATTCCCATAAGGTCGGTACGTTTATTGGCACCGGCAGCGCCCATTTGCTTGGCAAGATTATCGCCGATTAAAGGCAAGTAAACTTCATCCAATAATTGGTTGCGAACAAAAGAACTCATCACCTTGGGTTTGAATTCTTGTAAGCGCAATTCCTTTTTCTGGGCTGCTAGTAAATCCTTTTTCAATTTTTGAAAGCGCAGAAAATCCTGTACCGTGGTGCTTTCAAATCGATGCAGCTTCTCCATAAAATGTGGATAGTGAAGTGTAGTTTGTCCTTTTTCAAGAGAAGGGTGATCACCTTCTAGTCCTTCTATTTTTTCGGAGAGTATTACTTTTTGATGCTCATCTAGCGCAAGCGTTTTATCCATTAAAAGGACGCTGGCCTCGCGCATTACCTCTTCCGAAAAGGGCTTGCTTGTCTCTTGGTTTTGGTAGGCTTTAAGCCAAGATAGGATTGTTTGAAAGCTCTTTCCTTTTTTGTCTTTTTCGTTTTTCAAAGACAGTTCATAATCTTTGGTCCAGCGGTTCTTTTTCAGGTGTAATTCAAACTGCTCACTTAAATCCCAAGCGGAGAGGGAAAAGGCTAGCTTTTGCTCTGAACTTAAAAGGTGGAATAAGTAATGAGCGGCATCTTCCTGTACTTTGTCATCTACCCAATCTAGCTGAAGCGGAAGGGATTGAATATCATTTTTTAGCTCGGCAATACTGTTTACGAAGCTTTTACTTTGAGGAAATATTTTTAGAATGCTGCGAATAATACGCATATTCTCTTCCCACTTTTCGCGCAGTTCGCTCGAAATTTCGCGTTTCCAAAATAAATAGGCGAGGCAGCGGGCATTGCTGCTATAGCGTAAAAGTCCGATGCTAAAATGAAGTTTCAGCAGGGCTTTTAAAATGAGCATAGCGTCTTTGTCGTGCACACCTTTTACGTAACCTTCATCGTATTTACGGCCCATTTTGAGCAGCACATATTCTTGTAAATCGCTGTCATTAAGGAGATGCAATTCTTCCAGAGTTTTGGTTTCTTCCTCGTTCCGGCCTTTTTGGGCTTCCAGAAAAAGGTGATAAGCCAAGTACTCGGCGCGATACATTAGGGTATTTTCACTTTTCAGGCTTTGGTCCCACACGCTGCGGGTTGCTTCAAGGGCCTCGGGTTGCAAGGCTTCAAAAAAGTTGGTGCCACTAATATGGTAGTAAAGATTCTCGTCTTTATAAACGATGCTGAGGTCGATGCTTTGGGTGTTTACATTAAACTGATGCTTGCCCAGTTGAATGATATTTTCGCCGTTTACAAAAAGTTCTTGCTTGTCTTTGCTTTGTCGTAGGGCATCTTCGTAGCTGGTTTTTAGCTGACTAAGCAGGTCATCTGCTTTCACCGAATCGCCCAATGATAAAAGTTGTTCGGCGATGCCGCGTACTTTTTCAATCATTAAATCGCTGGCAAAGAAGGTGCGCATTTCGCCTTCGTTCTTAAGTTTGGCGAGCCTTTTTTGGATGCCGCTAATGATGCGGCCTCCTGATTTTTGCAGACTAAGCGTTTGTTTGTTTAAGGCTTCATTAAGCTGAACTTTTTTCGAGTCGAAAGCACTGTAAAGCTCTTCCCTTTTTTCGGCAATGATTTCTATAAACTCATCAAAGGCTGCGAATTTCGCTTCCAATTCCTCCAGCTGAACCATCAACTTATTGAGGTATTCATCGCACTTTTCGGCTGAATCAGCCAAGTTGAGGTAATTGGTAAGGCCTTGGTTGATGAGTTTTATTTGGGACTTAAACTCTGCTTCGCCTTCGAGACTAAGTAATTCTTTTTTACGGTTTTTAAGCTGAGCGCTGATGCGGTTAAACTGCGCATAGAGCGTAGAAATGGCGTCAATGATTTTAACCGACTGAGTGGCATCGTCAATTTTTAAATTACCTACGATTTCAATTAGGAGGTCGAGCTCAGCTGAAATCTGGATAATATCTTCCGCTAAGCGATTAAGCTCTGTTACCTTTTTAGCTTGGTCGAGCTCCTGCTTCAGTTTTTCCGTTTTTAATTCATAAGGTTCTAGCGCTTCCTTACGGAGAAGGTAATTCAGAGTGGCTTTCGACAATTGATCGTTAACCTCACTTAACTCATTTTCTAAAGCTTCAATGGCGGCAAGGTCGCTGTAGCGCAGATCTTTTAAGGCAATAACTTTCCCTTTATTCTCTCTAAGTAAGGCAAGGCGATTAACGTATTCGTCAATATTTTTTGCCTGACTATTTTTTATTTTGGAGATGGCTTTATGAGCCTCTCCCAGTACGCTCGCACTTTCCGCTGTTGTATGGGCTTTAATTTTTAGAACCTTCTCGTATTCATCAATAGCAGCGGTGGCCGTGTTTTTTATGGCTTCAATGGGTTGAGAAATCTTTTCTACTTCGGTATGATTAATCCAATGGTAGGCATCGATAATGCCAGTGCTTTGCTTGCTTAAATCGGTGTATAAATTTGCGTAGCGATCATCTTTGCCAATTAGCTTAATTAGTTCACTGCATTCGCTCATCAAGCGCACAATTTCCTTATTGCCAATTTTATAAAGGTAGGAATCGCTTTGGGCTTCTATCACGTGGTTAGGCGAGTAGAAGGGAGTTTGCCAAATTTGGATGAGATGTACTCTTTTTTGTTCCTCTTCGGCCTTAAAGAAAATAAGTTCACCGCTTTCGAATAGCGTATAGCCATTGCAAATTATAGGCGTAGCAACTTTCTGATCAATAATGTTATAATTCAATAAAATATAAATACCACTTTCGGCTTGATAAAAGATATAGAGGTAATCCTCGCCATTTTGAGAGGCTATTTTTCGCTCAAAAAGCATATTGTTGAGCTGAATATCGAAGAGCTTCACTTCCCCTGTTTGGATATAATAACCCTTGGCGAAAATGATCCCCTGATTATCGGGCAGTAAAACACAAGAATCTTCCAAGGCGTCCATGCGAGCACAGGCTTGAATTTTCTCATTATAAACTATGTAGCGAAAATCCTTTTCTTGGTAGGGTTTTACCTTAAGCGCGATGAGGTTGCTAATAATGGCAAAGTAAATTTCCGCGTCATCTAGCGTTTGGTCTTTGTCTTCAACGGGTTCGCTGTAAATGCCTTTACCCGTATCGGTATTGTCTTCAATTTTTAGAGTAAGATCGCCACCGGTAGTTTCAATAAAAACGCGATCCTTTATAGAGATGTGAGGGTGTAAACCTTTGCGGTGCATATCGCGGCTGACCTTTTCCCAAGTGAATTCGTGCTGTTGAGGGTATTTAAATTCATGGTCACTACGGTTACCGGCGTATTGATATTTACCATCAATAAGCGACCATTTGAAAGTTTTAATATCATTAGCGCTTTTTCCTACTCGAAACACCATAAAGATGGCATTGCCGATGCGGGCAAATTTGCTAAAAACCGTTTCGCGGTAATATTGGTATAGATTGGCAAAGTCTAGTAAAAACTGCTCATTATTAAGTAGTGTGGATTCGCAGGGCTTAAAGTTTTGGCTTTCCTCTTGAAAGTGATAGGTGCTAAAAACATCATTTACATGGGTTTCGCTTTTCAGGCCCATGTGTACATTGTAGCCGAACCAAAAATAATTGTTGCCTATCGGAATAATATCGCGGGCTAGACAGTTGTTTTCCGTGCTAATCCTTTCCGTAGCTTTTAGTTTGGTTTCAGTGGCTCCGAAAACGTCTTTGCGCGCCGCGTTTAGGCGCTGCAAGCGTTCTTGTAAATCGGCAGAATGATTACTCAATCGGTCACGAATTACCTCGTAGCTACCTATTTCAATGTTTACTTCTTGATTTTCTTGAGCCATACAAAATTAGCTTGAAGCGGTTGATTTTATTAAGAAAGAGCGCGCCGCAAAGCGCGCTCTAGTTGGCTTTTGTTTTAGTCTTCGATGATGCCAAAATCGTCGGCGCTGCTATTGCTCAAATTGTTTTGTTTGGCAAAATTCAGCATTTGTTCCAGCACGCTGCGCTTCTTGCTATCATCGGTACTATTAATTAGTCGAGTAAGGAAAGACGCTACGCTAAGGTTTCTAAGGTCTTCGGTACTTATGCCCGATTCTTTTACAATACCCCGTACTTTTTCTAGTAGGCTTGCGCCGGATGGGTCATTAAGAAGCTGATCTTTCACCTGGGTAAATACTACCGAGTTATCAATGCGACGGTCCATAGATTTTCCAGAAGTGATGGCGCCTACGATTTTATCGAAGAAGACGTTTTCACCCCCAACAATATCAATTTTAGCACTGCGCAATGCTTCTGATAAAACCTGAGCTTGGGCATCGGCAATATCTTTCTGGATATGTATACCAGCCAATTCTACCGATTTGTCTTTATCGAGACGTAGTTTAAACTCTTCGTGATCCTTACCCGCATCGTTTAGGGTTTTCATGGCTTTGGCCTTGCGGTCAATTCCTTCCGCTTCCGCAGATGCTTTTTCTAAGTTCACTAGCGCTTCGGCTAGACCTTTTTCTTTTTCCGCTTCCGCTTTCTTGCGAATTACTTCCGCTTCGGCTAGGCCTGTGGCTTGATTAACTTCTGCGGCTGATTTACCAATTCTTAAATCGGCTTCCGCTTGGGCTAAACTCTTCGCTTCAATACCGCGTGCCTCGGCAATCGCTTGATCTTCAATAACAGAAGCTTCTGCTTCCCCTTGTTTCTCGCGCGCTTGGGCTTTGGCTTCTAATACACGGGCTTCGGCTAATCCTGCTGCAGCAAAACGAGAGGCTTCGGCTTCGGCTAAAACTTTAATAGCTTCTGCTTTTTGCACCGAGCTTTGTTGTTCAGCATCTGCATCAATGATTTTCTGCTTGGCACCAAACTCAGCGGCTGATTTAGCAGCTTCTGCCTTCTTAATTTCTTGCACAAGTGAAGCTTCTGCTTCTTCTTCGGCTTTAGTAATAGAGACTCTTTTTAGTCTTTCCGCTTCTGCGAAAGCACGGGTGTCTTTGATGCGCTCTTCTTCATCCACCACAGTTTTCTCAATGGCAACACGCTCGCGAATTACTTCTTGAATGTTTTTCTGTTCGGTTTCAATCGCCTTTTGCTTTTCTATCTGCGTAAGCGTAACAATGCGTTCGCGTTCGGTGGCTTCTAGCTGACGGTCTTTTTCAACTCTTTCCGTTTCAACTACTTCGGTGCGCTCTTTATTTTTGGCGGCCACAATTACTTGGCGCTCTTTATTTTGCTCGCTTACCTCAATTTCTTCCTCGGTAGCAATTCTTGCTCTTTCCGATTTGAGTTTTTCCTCTTGGTTTACTTTTTCAATTTCCGCTTCTTCGCGCGCCTTAACATTAGCTATTTCGCGTTTCTGTTTTTCTTCGCTTTCGGCTAATTGCCTTTCTAAAACCAAGATAGCTTCGCGGGCTTCCACGTCTTGTTGCTTAATTACCTTTTCCTTATCACGCTGAATGAAGTTGGCTTTAACTGCTTCTCTAGCGGTTATTTCGGTGATCTTTTTAATCCCTTCCGCATCTAAAATATTATTGGGATCTAAAGATTCTAGAGGAGTTTGCTCTAGGAAGTCGATGGCGGCATCGTCAAGGACATAGCCATTTAGGTCGGTGCCAATAATGTCGATGATTTCTCTTCTGAACTCATCGCGTTGGTTGTATAAATCAACAAAGTCGAATTTTTTACCCACGGTTTTTAAAGCTTCCGAAAATTTGGCGTCAAAAAGTAAACGCAGGGCTTCTTTAGAAGATGCGCGGCTGCAGCCTACTGATTGAGCTACGCGTTTTACATCGTCTACCATTTCGTTTACACGTACGTAAAAGGCCACATTGATATCGGCGCGCAAATTATCTTTACACACTAGGCCATCCTTGCCTTTGCGGTCGATGGTAATGGTGTTTAGGGAGATGTCCATAATCTCCACCTTGTGAAGAACGGGAATGACCATCATGCCATTGAAGGACACTTTTATACCACCCACACCGGTTTTAACTAAAGCTTGGCCTTGAGAGGTTTTGTAATAGAAGCGGGAGAACATGGCGATAATCCCGAAAATTAGAACTACGGCTACAATGATTACCACCATGTAGGTTTGCTGAAAAATTTCCATAAAGAGAATTAAAGATTGATTGGTTTTTAGCTAATGCTGAGGTGAGGTTCCACCAGATAAACTCCCGGTTCGTCGAGCTTTTCAATAAAAAGGACTTGTTCACCTTTAAGTACAGGCTGGCTTTTCGGACTGCGGATATAGAGTCTTAAAAAACTGCCTTGATAGTTGATTTCAGCCATGCCTTTATTTAGGTCAGAAGCCGGGCTGATAACTGTGCCTATTTTGCCAATAATTTCCTTCTTTTTACTGTCTTCATTTAATTTTTCGAAAAAGCGAACGAAGGGTGTGGTTAGCACTTTAGAGATTAATAGGCTCAGAAAGAGCAGAGGTATAAAGCTTAATAGTCCGAAAACAAAGCTTTCGAGGCCTAAAAAGTTATTGATGTTAATGCTTAGCAGCCACAGCGGAAGGCTAACAAAGCTTAACCAAATCATAAAGGGGATGCGGCCGAGGTTGAAAAATACGAGCACATTATTTAACCAAGACACATCACCCGAGACGTCTCCCTCAATCTCAAAATCAGCTTCACCATCTATGTCGATATCGAAATCTAAAAACTCGGTATCTAATAAGCCGATAATTACAATTATCCAGTAGAGGAGGATAAAGAGGAGCAATGCCGTAGGTATGGCATTGGCTCCGTTGAAAATGAGATTAAGGAATTCGTTCATAATTTATTTTTTATTCACTTTTACTATCGTCAGCTTTGTTCATGCCTAAGCGAGCTTTTAGTGCAGCGAGCTCATCGCTAACTTGACTAGACTTAGCGCCATCAAGGGCTTTGTCGATTTCTTCATCAATTGAGCGGCTTTCGTTGGCAATGTCGCCGTAGCTTTCAGCAAGAGCTTCTTCTTGCTCTACTTTTTCTTTCATGCGCTCTAGCATGCTAACAGTACCGGAACCATCAATCTTAGACATTTGCTTGTTAATGTTAACGGTGGCAGAGCTTACTTTAACTCTAGCTTTCAAGGTTTTAAGCTCGTTTTCATACTGGCTAATTTGTTGACGGAGTTTTTTGATATTTGACTCCATGGTGCTAATGTTGCCATCGAACTTGTTCTTGTCGGCTAAAGAGCGCTGCGCTTGTTCTTTGTTCTCGTTTTTCTTGGTCAAAGCTTCGTTGGCAAGACGTTCTGCTTCGACCATTTCCATGTCGCCTTTTTCGGCGCGTTCCAATAGCATAATCGCTTTCTTTTCATAGTCTTTAGCTTTGCTTTCAAAATTACTTTGATCATTGCGAGCACGAATGCTAAGTGCTTTGATTTCCGCTAAAGCGTGCAGTGCCTTGTCTAAATCCATTTTTAAGTCGCGGATACCCTGCTCCGTCATTTTAATGGGGTCTTCTAGTTTGTCTAGAGCAGAGTTGGTTTCGGCTTTACCGATGCTAAAAAGTCTTCTTAAAATATTCATTGTCGTGTTTTTTTAATGTTTTGAAAATTTGATGAGTTCGTCCGAGTATTCACTTAAGAGCATTCCTAAGCTATTAATGGATCCTTCTAATTCGTTTGCGTCGAGGTTTTCGATTTGTAAGGTGTCGCGGAAAATAACGCGGTTTCCGGTTTCGTCTAGGGCAAAAGCACCGTGCACAATGTCTCGGTTCTTAATCAAGAGATTTTTAAGGATTTCTTTGTCGTCGGTTTTTAGCTCGAAGAGAAATTGTTCCATAATTAGAATCGGATCAGCACAAGCTAAAACCAAATTGCTAATACCGGAAGTTTCGTCTTCAATTACTAAAATTTCTTCCTCTTCATTTTGATAAACGATGCTGAGGTCTAGGTCTAGAACAAATGATTTTACCTTGTCGAAATAGCTTGTCATTGATTTTAAGTTTTAATATTTAGTATTCTTTTTCCTGCGTTTTACGCTTTCAATATAATGCAAATTTCCTTGGAGGCGGAAGATTTTCAACTTCTTTGTAGTAATTCATGATAATATTTTTAGTTTTACAAGGCTAAAGTACTAATAAAATTAGATTAGCCAAAAATATTAGCAATAAATTTTTGTAGGTATGTCCAGCATAGGTAAAAATATAAAGAAGATAAGAGGTGTTAAAAGTCTGAATCAGAGTGATTTTGCTGACTTATTTAATCTAAAGCGTGCCAGTATAGGTGCTTATGAAGAAGGAAGAGCAGAGCCTAAATTATCTACTATCATAGAAATAGCTAATCATTTTGGCATTTCTGTAGACGATTTGCTAAAGAAAGATCTGTCGGTAAATGATCTTTACCACTTTGATATCTTCCGTAAGGATTTGATAAAAGGCGCAAAACACAATTTAAGACCGAGTAAATTACCGCCTAGCCTGATTGGTGTACCTTTAATTACGCAACTTTTAAAGTTAGAGTATCTAGCAGATCGTGAGTCTTTGACTCAAATGGGGCAGCTAAGTTTACCTCTCTCGAAAGGGTTAAGTTACCGTGCCTTTGAATTGGCCGACAACAGTATGTTAGAGCAGGGTATGGGTTTTGGCGCTGGTGATATCGTAATCGCTTATAAAGAGTCTTCCTTTAATTTAAGTAAGACAGAGCAAGGGAAGATTTATCTTTTTGAAACTGCTGAAGATTGGAAACTACGTCGTTTAAAAAGCCTTACAAAAGAGCTAATGAGTTTAAGTGCTATCTCTCGTGATTATTATGAAGAGGAGGTTTTATTATCGGCGATAGTAGATTTATGGCAGGTAGATCGAGTGATAACTAAAAATATTAGCAGTGTAGGTGCTTTTCAGGAGCAAATCGATCTTCTGAAAAGTGAAATCTTGAAGCTTTCAAAATAAAAATGACTTATGAATAATGAAATTGCCAAGCTTCTTGCGGAGATGGAGCGCTCGATAGAGGATCAATATTTATCGCGACAAGAAAGAAAGGATTTAAAGGCATTATTGAAAGAATTAAACTTTGATGATGCCAATAATTCATGGTTGCTCAGTAAATTTAGGGATTTAGCATTAGAAGCGAGCGCTAATACAGAATCGCAGCATCTTTTAAGTTGGTTTTATGAAGGAGCTAAATTGGTTTTAGGCTCAAAGGGAGAGAATAATGAAACTAAAGGTCGTGCTTATTTTAGTCCTGGCGACGCTTGTAGAGATGCGATATTATATCAACTTGCCAACGCGAAGACGTCGGTAGATATTTGCGTTTTCACCATTAGTGATGACATTATTAGTGAGGCTATTTTGGCGGCGCATCAACGAGGATTACGAGTGCGGATTATTACCGATAATGATAAGGCCTTTGATATGGGCTCTGATATAGATTATCTCCATGAAAAGGGAATCCCGCTACGAACGGATCACACGAAAGTGCATATGCACCACAAATTTGCCCTATTCGATAGTGCTTTTTTAATAACGGGCAGTTACAATTGGACCCGTTCTGCGGCAAGCAGTAATTACGAAAACATTGTAGTTTTAGAAGATGCCAGTTTGATCCGCAGCTTTAAAAATGAGTTCGGTCGTTTGTGGACTAGCTTGGCTTAGTTTAGATCTGGTCGATGGACTTTAAAAAATCGGCCACCACAAAGGTGCTTCCTCCCACAAAGATGAAATCGTCGGCATGGGTGTTTTTTTGCGCTTGCTGATAAGCTTCCTCTACCGATGCGTAGCTCTTGCCCGCAAGGCCAAGCTTTAAGGCTTCTTGTTTTAAAACATCGGCATCTTTCGCTCGGGGAATGGAGGCCGCGCAGAAATAGTAAATAGCACTCTTGGGCAATAAACTCAAAATAGCCTGACTGTCCTTATCGCCCACCATGCCCCAAACCATATGAAGTTGACGGAAGCTATTGCTTTTAATTTGGTCAATAAGTTCGCGTACTCCCGCTTCGTTATGGCCGGTGTCGCAGACGGTTAAAGGGTTTTCTTGAATAATGTCCCAACGACCACGTAAACCGGTAAGCTTGCTTACGGAGCTTAGTCCTTCTTGAATATGATCCTGTAGATTGAAACCTAATTTTTCAGCTAAGCGAATAACCATTAAAACGCCCAGCAAGTTTTTGGCTTGGTAGCGGCCTATTAGGTCGCTTTTATAGTTGCTTTGCTGATAAGTAATTTCTTCGAGTGCAAAATAAATTGGGGCGGATACTTCGAGTGCTTTGGCTTTAAATACTTCTTTGGTTTCCGCTTGAATCTCACTGATCACCACGGGTCTATTGGCTTTGATAATACCAGCTTTTTCGCCCGCAATTTTTTCGAGGGTATCACCTAAAAACTCAGTATGATCGTAGCCAATATTGGTAATTAAACTGATAAGAGGGTCAATAACATTGGTGCTATCCAAGCGACCACCCATGCCTACTTCAATAATGGCAATGTCTACTTTTTCTTCGCGGAAATGATGAAAAGCTTGGCCAACAGTCATTTCAAAGAAGCTCAGACCTAGTTGACTAAAGCTATCTTTATAGCGATCTACAAAATCACAAACTTTTTCTTGGGCAATGCACTCGCCGTTAATACGAATGCGTTCTCGGAAATCTACTAAATGGGGTGAAGTATAAAGTCCGGTTTTATATCCAGCTGCCTGAAAAATGGCGGCCAACATATGCGAAGAAGAGCCTTTGCCATTGGTGCCCGCCACGTGTATGCTTTTAAAAGAATTTTGCGGTTCCTCTAAAAGTTTCATTAAGGCGATGGTATTGTTTAGGTCGGCTTTGTAAGCCACTTTGCCCACGCGTTGATACATGGGTAATTGCTGAAACAACCAGTCCAGCGTTTCCTGATAGCGACTCAAGTTCTTTTGAAATTATAAACGATATAGCCAGATTGTTGATCGGGGGCGCTGCCATCGGCTTCCCAAGTGGTTTGCATGGCGGCTTTTTTAGCTTGATCGTACAAGCAGCTACTGGTTGTAGTAGAGGCTGCGCCGCCTGGGATTCTTTCGCCTGCAATGGCCCGCACAACTTTACCAGATTGGTTTACATAGATTTTCACTACCACACGACCTTCATCACTGCAAGGGTAATTGGGTTTGGGTTTGGCTAAAGCGAGACGGTTACCAAGTAAATAGTTTCCGTCGCCATTTCCACCACCGCCGCCGTCGCCAATACGATTGCTAGAGCGCGGGTCGCCATTTTCTTTACCTTGATCGCCACCACCTTGAGTTACGCCCTCCCCACCAGATTGTGAGTTTTTGGTATTATCCAAAATACTTTGAAGGGCATTAGACGGTTTAGGGTCGGGCTTTTCAACAGGCTTTTCCTCTTGTGTTTCTGTGGGAGTATCTGTTTTTTCGGGCTTGTTTTCTTCTTTTTTAGTTTGGCTTTCCTCGCTGGCACTGATACTAGGCGCATCTTGCCAATCTTGGGTTTTCACACTTTCTTCCGCATTGGAAGTACTGCTAACGCTGCTAGGACTTTCCTTGCTAACTACAGCTTCTTCGCCAAAGCCATCTTCGGCATAACCGAAATTAATAAGCACGCCCGCTTCAGGTTTAGGATCGTAATAGCTAAGGCCTAAGAAAAGAAATAAGACAAAGAGGATGCTATGGAAAATTAGGGTTCCAATTAGTCCGTTGCGTTGATCTTTATCTTTAAAGTAGCTTTTCATCTTAACTAGGGTCTGTGGCCGCGATTATTTTTAATTTATTACGATAGGCAATGTCCATTACATCTACTACCATTTCGTAGGGTACGGCTCCGTCTGCGCGAAGCAATAATACGGCTTCGTCGATATCTTTGACCTGTCTTAGGATTTCATTTTGCAATTCATTGGAATTAACAATGGTATTGCCCACGGAAATTTGCTTGTCAGCAGATATGTTCACTACTACATCTTTGCGCTTTACTGATTGTGCATCACTTTTGGGTAATACTAGGTCTAGCGCGCTGGTAGTCACTAAGGTAGATGCGATCATAAAGAAGATGAGTAATAGGAACACAATGTCCGTCATACTACTCATACTAAATTCGGCGCTTACCTTGCTTCGGCGATTCAAGTCCATATTAAACGGGTTCGTTTAAAAGATCGAGGAATTCCGTGGCGCGCACTTCCATATTGTAAATGGATTGATTCACCTTACTTACTAAAATATTGTAACCTAAATAGGCGATAATTCCCACCGCTAAGCCTGCAACGGTGGTGGTCATAGCGGTATAAATTCCTTCCGCTAACATTTCAATATCAATTTGTCCGCCCGCTGCTGCCATTTCGTGGAAGGCTAAAATCATCCCGATTACGGTACCCAAGAAACCGATCATCGGAGCAGCTCCAGCGATGGTGGCTAGGGAAGGAAGGTTTTTTTCGAGGAGTGAAACTTCCAATTTGCCAGTATTTTCAATAGCGGTGCTAATATCTTTTAAAGGTTTGCCGATGCGTGAAACGCCTTTGGCAATCATACGTGCTGCGGGGGTGTTCTCAGATTGACATTGCGCTAAGGCAGAGTCGAGGCGGCCATTCATAACATTTTCTTTAATGTTATTCATAAAATTAAGATCCATTTTATTGGCTCGCTTAATCGCTCCCCACCTTTCTATGAAAATGTATACTGCGATAATGGACAGGATAAAAAGCACGGTCATAATCAGGATTCCACCTGGTCCACCGCTGCTCACTAATTCCCAAACGCTTAAGGTTTTTTCAATGGGTTCTTCGCTTAAAGACTCTTCTGCCGGAAGGCTAATTTGAAGAAAAGGTACTTTCATAGATGTGCTTGTTAATGCCGTAAATATAACGGCCTACAAAGCACCTACGTATGCAGGTTGCATAGAGAAATTAACAAATTAAAGTTTAAAGCTTAAAAATCCGCTTAAGCTGCTGATTTGCCTAAGCGGATTTTAGAATGTTTTTATAAATCGAACTTTAGCGTTCCCTTTATAAGTGGAAAATACTTTCTTGAATGATGTACACTCCGGCACCCGCTAAATAACCAATTACGGCCAGAAGACTGATGCGACGAATATACCATCCAAAGGAGATGTTTTCTAATCCCATTACGGCAACACCAGCGGCAGACCCGATGATTAAAGCACTACCGCCAGTTCCAGCGCAGTAAGCGAGGAATTCCCAAAAAAGCCCATCTTGTGAAAACAAACCGCCTGCAGCAGCTTGAATATCATACATTCCCATACTTGCGGCTACCAAGGGTACATTATCTACAATGGCTGAAAGAAGACCGATAATTAGACTCACCGCGTATACCCCAGTTTCGGTATCGGTACCAATACTATCATCAAGGGTATTGGCTAATTCACCAAGTTGACCCGCTGATTGCAAACTGGCAACGGCCAATAAAATTCCTAAGAAAAATAATACACTGGCCGTATCTACCTTGCGTAAAACCCCAATTACAGATAGGTTATAGCGTGCTTCACGATTTTTAGAGTGATGCATTAATTCGGTGATTAACCATAAAACACCTAAGCTCATCATCATTCCCATGAAAGGAGGAAGGTGGGTGTAGGTTTTGAAAATTGGCACGAAAAGAAGCCCTAATACACCGGCTGTGAATACAATATTCCTTTCTCTTTCGGTGGTTGGGTTAATGAAATGTTCTTTACTGTTGGCACGCAAAGGACGTTTTACACTACCCTTCATTTTAAAGCTGAGAATAAAAAGAGGAATAAGAATAGCGAAAAGCGATGGAATGATTAGTTTAATAATTACGGCCGAAGCGGTAATTTGTCCGCCAATCCAAAGCATAGTAGTGGTTACATCTCCAATAGGTGACCAAGCGCCACCTGCATTGGCTGCGATTACCACCATCCCTGCAAAAAGCCAACGATCTTGCTGATCGTCGATAAGTTTTTTAAGTAAGGATACCATTACAATAGAAGTAGTAAGATTATCCAAAGCAGCAGAGAAGAAGAAGGTAAGAATACAGATTATCCACATCAGCTTTAGGCGATTAGTGGTCTTAATGCGATTGGTAATTACGCTAAAGCCTTCGTGAGCATCGATAAGCTCAACAATAGTCATGGCGCCCATTAAGAAGAAAAGGATGGAGGCAATTTCCCCCAAATGTTCTAATATTTGAAACTCGGTAACGTAATGTTGGGTGACTTCTAAGGGTGCGGTTATGCCTTTTTCGTCGGCAAACATCTGTAAAATGAAATGCGGTATGGTGTTAAAGTCTACAATTCCTTCGGCACCTAATACGTAAATAGCCCAGCAGAGTGTGCCCGTGATGAGGGCAGAAGCGGCTTTATCAACATGAATATTATGTTCTAAGGCAATTGCAAGATAACCTAAGACAAAAACCACAATCATTAAAGTGTACATACAAGAGTTTATTTGGGCTTAAACCAGTTGCTTTAAAGCAATTTCGTAAGCAGTTTTTGTAATTTCTAGTTTAGAGGATTTTAAGGCATAGGTGTTTTCTAAGGCCTTCTTAATAACCGTAGAGGTATCGTCAAAAATTGCTTGGTCGTTTAATTCTATTTCATCTTGCATTAGGTAGGCGAAAACGCGCGCCATGCCGCAGTTGGAAATGAAATCGGGAATACAGTTTACTTTTTGGTCGGCATATTCGGCAATTGGCCCGTAAAAAATTTCATTATCGGCAAATGGCACATTGGCACCCGAAGAAATTACTTCCAGTCCATTATCAACCATTTCATCTAAATTGCTTTTGGAGATTAATCGAGAAGCGGCAGCAGGGATGAAAATTTCAGCACCAATGCTCCAAATTTTGTGATTGATTTTCTCGAAAGGAATAAGATTATCACTTACGAGGAAATTTCCTTCCCGTGCATTGTATAGGCTTACAATTTCTTCAAGACTAAAACCGGCTTCATTAATTAATCCACCAACACGGTCAATGATACCCACAATTTTAGCACCTTCTTTAGCAAGGTAGAATGCTGCTGCTGAAGCCACATTTCCCCAACCTTGAATAATAACACGTTTATTTTTAAGCTCGCCGCCGTAAATGTTATAAAAGTGACGTACCGATTCTGCTGTACCATAACCCGTAATTAAATCGGCTACGGTATATTGATTGGTTTCACCGGGGGTAAGTTCAGCAGCTGCAACGGGAAGTAGAACACCCTTTTGGAGCTGTGCTATTTTTTGAGTTTTACTACTTTCGTTGGGTTGAAAGTGCCCTATTAAAACACCTTCTTGCGGATGTTCAATTCCTAGTTCACGCGTAACAGGGATAACTTCATGGATCTCGTCTACGTTTAAATCACCACCAGTACCATAATAGTTCTTTAATAAGGGTTTTACCGCCTTGTACCAGCGCTCTAAAACGCCCGCTTTACGCGGATCATTTGGATTGAAGTTTATGCCACTTTTGGCGCCTCCAATGGCTGGGCCAGCAACGGTAAACTTAATTTCCATGGTTTTAGCAAGACTGAGAACTTCGTGTTCATTAAGACCTTCACGCATACGGGTGCCGCCGCCAGCTGCTCCACCACGCAGAGAGTTTATAACCACCCAGCCTTCTGCGGTAGTTAAGCTATCGTGCCAGTGAAAAACAATTTCTGCTGCTTTTGCCTCGTATAATTTTAGTAAGTCCTTCATGCTTTTTCTTAGTTGGCGCAAAAGTATAAAATCAAGAGGCTTTTATTACGCAATTGCTAAATAGAATCGCCATTATAATCCGAAATCCACAATTAAGCTTATTTCTACTTGAAGCCAGGTTTAAAAATACGTCCACTGCAGTGATCTTTTCTGGCACCCGTTACAGAACTCAATACATTCACCTTGTTTTCCAAGGCGAGGAGACCAAGGTAGGCGAAAATAAGAGCTTCCTTGAAGTGTAATACTGCCTCAGGTGCCAGCGTTATTTTTTTACTGCTTAAAAAACGGATTCGGTCAATCAAATGTTCATTCAGTCCGCCGCCGCCCGTGATAAGGCAGTTGTTTATATTGTTAAAAATTAAGCAATTGCTTATTTGTCGCGCACTGTGCTCGCTAAGGCTAGCGATGATTACTTCTAAGCTTAATTCTCTTTTTGCTATTAAGGGGAAAATTTCTTTTTGTACCCATTCTATACCTAAACTTTTAGGAGGGCTTTTTTGGTAGAAGTCCAAAGCATCTAATTCGGCTACTAAATCTTGATCAAAGGGGAAGGTGGCAGCAATTACACCGCCGTCATCGTAAGGTAGTCCGAGTTTTTGGCAGTAAAAATTGAGTGCAATATTTAAGGGACAAATGTCAAAAGCTATTCTTTGCCCATCTTGGTCAAAGGAAATATTAGCAAAGCCTCCCAAGTTTAAACAGGCTTGATGTTCGGCAAAAAGGTCTCTATCGCCAATGGGAACTAAGGGAGCACCTTGCCCGCCCATTATAACATCGTTGCTGCGGAAATCGGTGATAGTAGTAATGCTGGTAAAGGCGGCTATTTCTGGTCCACCGCCAAGCTGATAGGTGATGCCTTTATGCGGTTGATGAAACCAAGTGTGCCCATGGGAAGCAATAAAATCGACCTCCAGCTGATGGTCATCAATAAACTTTTTGCTGGCTTGCGCGAGAAAGGTTCCATAGCTATGGTTAAGTTCCAATAGCGCTTCGGCAGATAGGTTTTTATACCGTAATTTTTCCTGCCAATCTTCAGAATAGGGGAGGGTAATTGCTTGATTGATTCTAAAATGCCAAGCTTCATCTTGCCAAAATTCTACAGCACAGATATCTAGCCCGTCTAAGGAAGTGCCAGACATTAAACCTAATGCTTTGTATAAATGCTTTCTATTAAATTTTTCGCTCATAAAATGTACCTTTGCAGTCCTTTCAATAAGCTACAAGATTAACTAATATTTGTTATGAGATTTGAACTAACAGAAGAGCATTTGATGATTCAGCAGGCGGCAAGAGATTTTGCCCAAAATGAATTGTTACCAGGAGTGATTGAGCGCGATAGCAAACAAGAATTTCCTGCTGAGCAGATTAAGAAGATGGGAGAGCTCGGTTTTATGGGTATGATGGTGGATCCTAAGTACAATGGTGCTGGATTAGACACAATCTCATATGTATTAGCCATGGAGGAAATCTCTAAGGTAGACGCCTCTGCTTCGGTAGTAATGAGTGTAAACAACAGCTTAGTTTGCTGGGGTTTAGAGAAATTCGGCACCGAAGAGCAAAAAGAAAAGTATTTGAAGCCCTTGGCGGCAGGAGAGAAGATTGGTGCCTTTTGCCTTTCTGAGCCCGAAGCGGGTTCTGATGCTACTTCACAAAGAACGACAGCAATAGATAAAGGCGATCATTATGTAATAAATGGCAACAAGAACTGGATTACCAATGGAAATTCAGCCTCTGTTTATTTAGTAATGGCCCAAACGGATGTGGAAAAAGGCCACCATGGAATTAACTGTCTTATCGTAGAACGCGGAATGGAAGGTTTCGTAGTAGGTAAGAAAGAAGATAAAATGGGTATCCGAGGTTCTGACACACATTCTTTAATGTTCCAAGACGTTAAGGTACCCAAAGAAAATAGGCTTGGCGATGAAGGCTTCGGTTTTAAATTCGCCATGAAAGTACTAAGTGGTGGACGTATTGGTATTGCTGCCCAAGCCTTGGGTATTGCAAGCGGAGCTTATGAATTAGCTCTAAAGTATGCTAAAGAACGCGTTACTTTTGGCAAGCCAATTGGTATGCACCAAGGAGTAGGCTTTAAGTTAGCAGAAATGGCTACCGAAATAGAAGCAGCTCGTTTAATGTGTTTGAAAGCGGCTTGGTTAAAAGATCAAGGAGAGAACTTTGATAAAGAAAGTGCCATGGCTAAACTTTATGCATCAGATGTGGCTATGAAAACGACTGTAGAGGCAGTGCAGGTTCACGGTGGCTATGGTTATGTAAAAGAATACCATGTTGAGCGCCTAATGCGTGATGCGAAGATTACCCAGATTTACGAGGGGACCTCTGAAATTCAGAAAATTGTAATCTCTCGTGCTGTGTTAGCGGACTAGTTGAGATAAAGCATAAAAGAAAAGCGGCCTTCATATTAATATGAGGCCGCTTTTTTTATTAGAGATAGGCTTACAATAGATCTGCCGCTTTTTCGAGTTGCATGCTTCGGCTCCCTTTTAGTAGAATCATTTTACCGCTTGGCTTACTTTCTTTGAGAAAGGTAATTAAATCGTTGGTGCTTGAAAAACGAATGGCCTCAGACTCAGTCTTCATAAAGGCCTTACCCACTAAAAGTACTTGCTCAAAATCGAACTTACCTGCATTATCTGCAGCCTTTTGGTGTTCTTCTTCACTATATACTCCCAGTTCAAACATATCGCCTAAAATTACCCACTTCGCCTTGTTTTCTGTTTTTAGCGTAGCAAAATTTTCTAATGAAACCTGCACGCTACTAGGATTGGCATTGTAATAATCTCGCAATAGCATATTCGCTTTACCTTGATCTAGCTGCGAACGGTTATTATTGGGTTTATATAATTCAATGCCTGCTTTTATTTGCTCGGGGCTCAAACCGAAATAGGAGGCTAAGCTAATGGCAATGGAGATATTATTAAAGTTGTACTGTCCTGTTAACTGCGAGTAAATTTCTAAGCCAGAAAATTTAGCACTAATGAAATTGGTGTCGCTTGAACTAGGCTCAATGATAAAATCAGCTTGCTCGACCTTGCCAAAAGTTATTTGAGTAAGGCCTTTACTCTTTTCCATTTGTATGGGGTCATCTAGGTTTACTAAAGCCTTTTTACCATGCTTACGCAGATGATCATATAGTTCGCTTTTACCTTTTATAACGCCTTCTACGCCGCCAAAGCCTTCTAAATGAGCTTTGCCATAATTGGTAATTAGTCCGATATCGGGTAGGGCAAGAGCGCTTAAAAATGCGATTTCTTTTTGGGCATTAGCCCCCATTTCAATGACGGCAATTTCATCATCATTAGTGATACTAAGAAGGCTTAGAGGCACACCAATATGATTGTTTAAATTACCCTTGGTGTAAGCTACCCGATATTTTTGTTTTAGAGCAGCAACAATCAACTCTTTGGTAGTGGTTTTGCCATTGCTGCCAGTGAGGGCTATTAAGGGAATGCTTAATGACTGACGGTGAAAGACAGCCAAATTCTGAAGGCATGTTAAGACATCATCAACAAGGATAGTATTACTTTCTAATTGGGCTTTCGAATCATCAATAACGCAATAACTAGCTCCTTTTGCTAAGGCCTGTTTACAATATTGATTTCCATCGAAAGAAGGACCTTTTAAGGCAAAGTAAATTTGTCCTGCTATAATACTGCGAGTATCGGTAGACACTCCCTGAGACTTTAATAATAACTGGTGTAGCTTAGAAATTTCCATAAAAAAACCCTGACGTTTATGTCAGGGTCAAATATCTTAATTATAACGATAACGTTTAAACTTATCTTTCTTCGGCTTGCTGCCGCGTTTCTCTCGGTCTTCATCTTGATTTTGGAATCCAACACGATCCATTGCACAACGGAAGCCGATAAAGTCTGTTGATTGATCCTCTTCTAGGAAGCGACGAGTACCTGGGCTTAACCAGTAAGCATTGTCTTTCCAGCTACCACCTTTGTAAACACGGGTAGTATTTCCAACTAAGGTAGTTTGTGAGTAATCGTACATTAAAGCTTCACCTTCTTCTGTCTCTGTGTCGTAATACTGTGAAGACTGCTTATCACCATCGATAAAGTCGCGATAATCAGATTTTTTGTAGTTACGACGATTTAAGTTTTCCTCTTCGGTAACATCTCTAACAGGAAGTTCACCGGGTAAGCGCACGATACTAGAATCGCTAGCATATTGTGGTTCTTGTAAAACCTCTAATGCCCCTAAGCCTTGATAGTCCTGATCCCATGTTTGGAATTCGTTTCCACGGAAAGGATTTAAACCAGTCATATCTTCTAAAGATAAAGGACGGTAAACATCTAAAACCCATTCGGCCACGTTACCAGCCATATCATATAAGCCATAATCATTGGGAGGATAGAACTTTACTTGCATGGTCGTAGCGGCTTGGTCATTTAACCATCCACCGGTTCCCATAAAGTCACCTTTACCGCGCTTGAAGTTGGCCAACATGTCTCCTCTGTTTTTCTTGTCAGGGTTTCTAGAAGAACCACCATTCCACGTGAATTTGTTTGCATCAGTTACGCGGTTGTAAACTCGGTTTCCAGCGTTTCCGTAAGCGGCATATTCCCACTCAGCTTCTGTTGGTAGACGATATTTAGGAAGTAAGATACCATCTTCAATACGCACTGGTCGACCTTCGTCACCATAAGCACTATTGGGATTGTTATCCTTTAAACCTTTTTTGTTTTGTTGAGCGTACTCACCGCTTTTGTATAGATATACTTCAGTGTTGAAATGATCTGCATCCGATTGATCTGGGAATTCATTGAAAATACCCTCTCTAATCAAAATGTTTTCATTTACACGATCCGTTCTCCAAGAGCAAAACTTCATTGCTTGAATCCAACTTACCCCTACAACTGGGTAAAAATTATAAGCTGGGTGACGGAAATAGTTTTCCACATACATTTCGTTGTAGGCTAATTGAGTTCTCCAAACTAAGGTGTCTGGAAGAGCAGTGCGTAGGATTTCTGGGTAATAGTCAATATCAAATACACGACGAATCCAATAAAGGTATTCGCGATAATCAGTATTGGTAATTTCGTTTTCATCAATGTAGAAAGACTGCACTGATACCTTGCGAGGGATATTGTCCCAATCTTGGTAAACGTCTTGCTCTACACGACCCATAGTGAAGGTTCCTCCTTCTACAAATACGAGTCCTGGTCCAGTTTCTTGGCCATCATAGTCTGTGTTTACGCTGAAGCCACCATTGTCGCTATCATTGTAAGACCAGCCTGTTGCATTACTTTTGTCGCCACCGCAGGAGCTAAAAAGAAAGAGCCCCGCCAATGCTGGGCTAATGCTGCGTATAAACTTAAGTTTATTCATATGCCTATAATACTCTTTAAATATCTAAACTAAAACTTAGGACAATTTATTGCCTTGGTCTTCTTTCTAATTGTTCTACATGGTAATCTGTAGTTCAACGAGATTTCATGTGCGCCACCAAGATCATTGTTTAAACCAGACACGGTAAAGTCGTAACTATAACCAACACCCCATTGTCCTTCTATTGGGGCATAACCTAGCAATATTACTATTGCATCAGGATTGAAGGAACTTACTCGATAACCTAAACCACCGCTGATATCTCCTCTTGCGAAAGATATGTTAGAAGTGAGTTGATTGTAAGGACCTTGGTTTTGGTAAACAACATTAGGAAGAAGATAATTTTGAAGATCAGTGTAAAGACGCTTGCGGCCTAAAGGTATGATCAAACCAGCATGAGCTGCAATTTTGGTTGGTAATTTATCCTGAACAAAGAAACCAACATCAGGTGAAGTTAAATGTGAAGCAGCTACACCAAAATAAAATTTCTCGGTATATCCAATCAAACCAGCGCTTAGGTCTACTACACCCGCAGTATTATTACCTGGAGGTACTTCACTCGATTCTCTCACAAACCCAAAGTAAGGATCAATTTGATCGGGGAAAGTAAAACTATTCCAGTTTAAGTTAATTTGACGGTAACCAGCTTGGAAGCCAGCTAAAACCGTAAACTTTCTGGAAGCTTTTAAGTGATAGGAGTAAGCAACTGCAACATCGGTAGTTGCAAAGGCTCCATCACCCGCCTCATCTTGCATAAGCATGATAGCCAAACCACCATTTAAGCTTTCTACATACTGATCGTAGGTAGCACTATAGGTTTGGTAAATGCTTAGTACGGGGTACTGATTACGGTAATTTAAACTTACTCGAGGACACTTTGAAGTACCGGCAAAAGCAGGGTTCAAGTAGATCGGGTTAGCGTAAAATTGACTGAAATGCGCATCCTGCGCCTTAAGCATAGAGCCTAGGCCTAAAACGAAGATCGCCGTAAGGGTTAGTAGTTTCTTATTCATACTCTCTTGAGAGTTTCGGGTACAATGATACAAATATTTGAGAATACATCACTAATTTTAATATCATCCTCCCAGAAAAAATCAATATTTCTTGAATCAATATTTATAGAACCAATTTTCGCAGCTAAAAGTATATAATCTAATTAGGAATGCGCACTTTTTCATATGATCTTTCGTTAATCTTGCAGTAAATAATATGAATTTTTATGGATAGAATGCGAGGACTGTACCGATTTACTTTTGTTTTTCTAGCGATGTTTTCGTTGTATACTCTTAAAAGTCAAGATAATAAGGCTAAGGTTTATGCAATTAATTGGTTGGAACCTTTAGCAGTTGGGCCAGAGAAGCTTCAAAAGCAAATATACTTTGAGGGGGCAGATTTTGATGCAGAGAACCCGACTGTGCCAAAATTTTGCAGTAAAGTACCCGCAAATTTTTCGAAAAGCAGAGGACTGGTCCTAACTAATCTTAAATGGGAAGCTATCCCTTCCAATCAATTAGGAGCATTCAGTCAATTTAGCTTTGCCGCGCAAATAGAAATTGAATTAGGTAGAGGCTTTTCACGAGAGGCGGGTCCTCAATTGAGCTTTTGCTTTTATCCATTCGCTCTTCGCAATGGAGTTAAGAGTAGATTGGTTTCTTTCTCCTTACAGTCTTCAGCAGAGGTCTTACCAAGCCTGGAAGAAAGTGTCTCTTACTCAAAGAAGTTAAATAATTCATTATTGGATGCCGAAGGATGGCATAAGTTATCGGTTGCTGAAACGGGCATGTATAAGATTACGCCTAGTTTTTTAACCAATAATAATATAAGCAGCTCAGAGGTAGCAATTAGTGAAATTCGAGTAGCAGGAAATGGTGGAGGAATGCTGGCAGAAGCTTTTAGTGCTAATCGCCCGGTAGATATTGTTGAGCAAGCCTTAAAAGTGACAGATGTAAATGGGGATGGCCTTTTTAATGGTAATGATTATATCCTATTTTATGCTCAAGGGCCACATACTTTTTCATATAATTCAGGAGGAGATCGCTATGATTATGGCAATAATATTTATCGAGATCTAAACTATTATTTCATCAATGTAAACGGAGGAGGTAAGTCCCCCAGTCCACAAGCTAGTCTCAGTAATCCTCAACAGCAAGTAAATGCCTTCGACGACTTTGCTGCAGTAGAAGACGATAATGTAAATTTAGTAGGTACTGGGCGCCAGTGGTTTGGTGACGTTTTTGAATTCACCCTCAGCTACAATTACAGTTTTAACTTTCCGAATGTTATTACCAATGAGCCCGCAAAGCTGTTAGTAGACGTGGTAGGTAGGTCTAGTTCTAATAATACAGTGATCAATACCAGATATGCGAATCAACAAATTCTAAGCAATTCCATACCAGCCTATCAAACTTTTGGCGACTATCCAAATTTCGTTGAACGCTCACAGCAGCGCACAAGCTTTTTGCCTCAGGGCGCAAATATCACGCTAAATTTGAGCTACGATAATAGTGCGAATCCCAGCGCTGTGGCTTGGTTAGATAGGGTGGTTCTCAATGTTCGTCGGCAATTATCATTTGCTGGAATTGCCAATTCGCTACAATTTAGAGATTCTCGTTCGGTCGCTGCAGGCAATCGAATCGAATATAGTATTTCCCAGCCGCCCCCAAACCTCTTCATTTGGGATGTTACTGATGTTGCGAATATTGCAGAAATTTCAGGGTCTTACCAAACGGATGGTTCATACAGCTTTGTGGCAGATGCTAGTAGTTTAAAAGAATATGTGGCTTTTACTGGTAGTAATTTTAATACTCCCACTTATGTAGAAGCGATTGAAGCTCAGAATCTACACGGAATGCCAATTCCGGAAATGATTGTAATTAGTCATAGCAATTTTCTTCCAGCGGCAGAAGATTTAGCCGCTTTCCATTCTGATCAAGAAAATGTAGCTTCTTCCGTTGTAAGTTTAGAACAGGTTTATAATGAATATGGCAGTGGCGGTGCCGACATTACCGCCATTCGCGATTTTATTAAAGACCTTTACGATCGTTCAACGAATAATCGCTTCAAATATGTTCTCCTTTTTGGGGATGCTTCTTATGATTATAAGGATCGCCTCAGTGGCAACACTAATTATATTCCCACTTATCAATCGAGCTTTTCTTTTTCCTTAGGTTCATCCTTTATTACGGACGATTATTTTGCCTACATGAATGTTGGTGAGGCCATCAATTTTAATGGTGCGGTAATGGATTTGGGATTAGGTCGGATTCCAGTTGAAACCTTGAGCCAAGCTCAATCTTATGTAGATAAGATTAAAAGATACGTGGCGGGGCAAGATCGTTTTGGTGATTGGCGAAATCGCATTCTTTTAATGGCTGACGACGTGGATGAACTTTGGGAGCGTTCTTACTTTGTACCAAAGTCAGAATCGCTAGAAGCACGCGCAAAGGCAACTTCCGGTTCTTATAATGTCGAGAAAATTTATCTAGACGCTTATCAGCAGCAAACAACTACGGGTAGTCAAAGTTATCCAGAAGCTCGTCGTGATATGTATCGCAAAGTCCAAAGAGGGTGCTTGTTAACCAACTATATCGGTCATGGGGGTGAAATTGGTCTTGCTTCAGAAAGGCTTTTACAATTAGTGGATGTAACTTCTTGGTCTAACAAGGATGCACTTTCTTTATTTCTTACCATCACATGTGAATTTACTCGCTTCGATGATCCTAAGCGCGTATCTGCCGGCGAGCTATTACTTTTAAATCCCAATGGTGGTGCAATAGCACTGCTTTCTACCACTAGAGTGGTGGGAGTGCAAGGTGCAGTAGACCTTAATAGTGCAATATTTGACACAATTTTGGTTCGCCCAGATGGCAATCCCCAAACACTAGGTCAGATTATCAGAGCCGCCAAAAACGACTCCTATGTTATTGGCAGATCTACTAAAACAAAATTTTCATTAATCGGCGACCCAGCTTTGCGGTTAGCCGTTCCATACTACAAGGTTAATACTAGTACCTTAAACGGAAAGCCAATAAATGCTGCTCTTCAGGATACAGCAAAGGCACTTTCATTAGTTCAAATTACTGGTGAGGTTGCGGATTTAAACGGTTTGAAACTTTCAGATTTTGACGGAGTTTTAAGTGTAAGTGTCTTCGATAAAGTGGCACAGCGGCAAACCTTAGTTAATGATGGTGTAGGTTCGCCAGTCGGATTTAAAGATCAGAGCTCTTTGATTTATCGAGGTAAAGTGCAAGTCTCGAAAGGGGATTTTAGCTTCGAATTTAGAGTGCCGCTAGGGATAAACTATCAATTTGGAAATGGCAGAATTAGCTACTATTCTTTTGATGCACAAGAACGCGATGCCTCAGGATATTACGACAGTATCGTAGTAGGCGGATATAATGAAAATGCCCCCATCGACAATATCGGACCCGAAATAGAATTGTTTATGAATGATGCTTCTTTCGTAAGAGGTGGAATCACAGGTGAATCTCCCTTTATATATGCACGTTTGACTGATTCAGCCGGAATCAATACCGTAGGAAATGGGGTGGGGCAAGATTTACGAGCAGTTCTAAATAATAAAACGGATCAGCCTTATATATTAAATGAGTTTTATGAAGCGGATTTAAACTCCTACCGTTCGGGCGAGGTAAGGTACCAACTATTTGATTTAGATCCAGGTGATTATACAATTGAGATGCGAGCTTTCGATATCTATAACAATCCCACCGAGGTTAGCACCGATTTTGTTGTAGCCGAAAGTGCGGATTTAGCCTTGAAGAGGGTACTTAATTATCCGAACCCTTTTACCACTTATACCGAGTTTCAATTTGAACATAACCGCGCCAATCAAAATCTTGAAGTACAAGTACAGATTTTCACTGTTTCTGGAAAACTTGTTAAAACAATAAATCAAGAGATAAATTCATTAGGTAATCGCGTAACTGGAATTAAATGGGACGGACTTGATGATTATGGCGATAAAATCGGGAAAGGCGTATATATTTACCGATTAAAAGTAAGAAGCCAGCTCGATAATAGTCAAGCCGATGAATATGAAAAGCTAGTTATTCTACGTTAAGCTCCTTAATTATTATTAATCTATTTTTGCCAACCGATTAAAAACAAATGATGAAACACTTTATTGCGTGTTTGCTCGCTTTAACTATTACAACAGGAAGCCTTAAGGCTCAATTTGGTGGTCTTGAAGGAGATGGAAGTTATTTTGAATCTTTAAGAACCATATCCACTGCAGTGCCAATTATTGCAGTTTCCCCTGATGCACGTGCAGGAGGAATGGGTGACGTAGGAGTAGCAACGATTCCCGATGTGAATGCAATCTATTGGAATACGGCCAAACTAGCCTTTCTCGAAGAAGGTACTCGTTCTTTGTCTTTATCGTATACCCCATGGCTTAATCGCTTAGTGAACGATATCAACTTAGCACATGTATCCTATGCTTTTAAATTTGATGATAAGCAAGGACTTGCTCTAGCGATGCGCTATTTTTCTTTAGGCGAAATAAATTTCCGCGATGAAAACAATAGCCCCCAAGGAACAGGCCAACCTTATGAGCTTACTCTAAATGCTGGTTATGGACTAAAGTTAAGTGATTATTTTAGCATGGGAGTTGGGCTTAGATTCATTTATAGCGATTTAACTAACGGCTTGCAAACAGCAGGAATTGAAACGACTCCAGGCTCATCTATCGCTGCGGATTTAGGATTTTACTACCAAGGAAAGCGTATCAGTATGGGGGGCGGTCAGTACCAAAGTTTCTCAGCAGGATTAAATGTTAGCAATGTAGGTGGGAAAATTTCCTACGGTACCTCACAAGAATCTGCTGATTTTTTACCTGCTAATATGCGTTTAGGTGCTGGCTATCATTTAGAGATTGATCGTTATAATAAATTCTCATTTTACGCGGATTTAAACAAACTTCTTGTACCCACCCCGCCGGTTAGAGATGACAATGGGGATATTATCGCAGGATTGGATGATAATGTTTCTCCTTTTGCCGGTATTTTTCAGTCATTTAATGATGCTCCTGGTGGCTTTTCAGAAGAGCTAGAAGAAATAATTTACAATGCTGGAGTAGAATATTGGTACGATAGTAAATTTGCTTTTCGCGGAGGTTACCAATTTGAAGATTCTCAAAAAGGAGGAAGACAATACTTTACTATTGGCTTGGGAATTCAATATAATGTATTCGGATTGGATTTTGCCTATTTGATCCCAGCATCACCAGTGGTGCGATCTCCATTAGAAAATACTTTACGTTTCAGCCTGCTCTTCAATTTTGAGCAAGGAGAATAATAAGAATGAATAACAAAGGCGATATTAATATCTCTTGCAAATTGCAGGAGTTTCAATTTGAGCAATTAAGTGATGCTTGGCAAAACTTGGTAGAAAGAGCCGATGAAGCTCGCAGCGGAAGTCATTCTCCTTATAGTAATTTTCAAGTAGGAGCAGCCTTGCTTCTAGATTCTGGAGAGGTAATTATTGGTTCAAATCAAGAAAACGCAGCTTACCCCAGTGGACTTTGTGCAGAAAGAACCGCCTTGTTTTGGGCGGGAGCTAATTTCCCTTCCCAAAAAATTTTAGCCATTGCGGTTACGGTGCCAAATCGCGCCGAACATATTCCCTTCCCCTGTGGTTCTTGTTTACAAGTTATATCTGAATATCAGCATAAACAAGATTTACCGATAAATATTTTATTAAAACACCCTCAAAGTCAGCAAGTTTACTTAGCAAACGGCGTTCAAAATCTGCTGCCATTTGCATTTGAGAAAAGTCACTTGCCAAAAGACTAAGAGGCTGTTAGCTTTTTGTATAAATTTGCGCCCGCATAAACGAATATAGATAATGGCCAAGAAAAAGATTACAAAGCAGGTATACCTTAAGTGGTATGAGGAAATGCTATTTTGGAGAAAATTTGAAGATAAGGCTGCGGCCCTCTATATACAACAGAAAATTCGTGGTTTTCTTCACCTATATAATGGTCAGGAAGCAGTTCTAGCTGGGGCTGTTTATGCCATGGAAGAAAACGATAAAATGATTACTGCTTACCGTAATCATGTTCAGCCAATTGCACTTGGTGTAGATCCGCGTAAGATTATGGCCGAATTATGTGGTAAAGTAACCGGAACTTCTCAAGGAAATGGTGGCTCAATGCATATGTTTTCGAAAGAACACAATTTTTATGGCGGTCATGGTATTGTTGGTGGGCAAATCCCTTTAGGGGCTGGTCTTGCTTTCGCAGACAAGTATAAAGGAAATGGTGGAGTAACCCTTTGTTATATGGGTGACGGTGCTATCCGTCAAGGAAGTTTCCATGAAACCATGAACCTTGCCATGCTTTGGAAGTTACCCGTAGTATTTATTGTAGAGAATAATGGCTATGCGATGGGTACTTCGGTAGCGCGTACAGCAAATCATAGTGACTTATACAAATTGGGCTTGGGCTATGAAATGCCTTGTGAGCCAGTGGATGGAATGGATCCTACCATAGTTTATCCCGCAATGCAAGAAGCGATTGATCGCGCCCGAAAAGGTGATGGTCCTACTTTATTGGAGATGCGCACTTATCGCTATAAAGGTCACTCTATGAGTGATGCACAACATTATAGAACTAAAGAAGAAGTTGCTGAATTCCAAAAACGTGACCCAATTGGTATCGTTCACAAGATTTTGCAAGATAAAAAATACGCAACGGAGGAAGACTTTAAGGCGATTGATGAGCGCGTAAAGGAATTAGTTGCGGATTGCGTGAAATTTGCTGATGAGTCGGAATTTCCAACTGCAGACAACTTATATAAGAACGTATATATTCAAGAGGATTATCCTTTTATCAAAACCCACTAATCAAGATTAAATGGCAGAAGTAGTAAACATGCCCCGCCTAAGCGATACCATGGAAGAAGGTACTGTAGCGCAATGGCACAAAAAAATAGGCGACAAGGTTGAGGAAGGAGATCTGTTGGCTGAGATTGAAACAGATAAAGCAACGATGGAATTCGAGGCTTTCCAAGAAGGTGTCTTATTACACATAGGTGTAGAAGAGGGAAATACCGCTCCTGTTGATTCAATTCTCGCAATTTTAGGAGAAGAAGGTGAAGATATCAGTGCCCTATTAAGTGGCGGTTCCCCATCGGCGGAAGCGAAAGCAGAGGTGAAGGAAGATCGAGTAGAAAGTTCTTCAGAGCCCGTGCAAGAAAATTCCGCTCATAGCGAAGAGTCGTCCAATGGAAATAGAGTGAAAGCTTCTCCATTAGCACGTAAGTTGGCAGAAGATAAAGGTGTGGATATTACTCAGGTTAAGGGATCTGGTGAAGGTGGTCGTATTGTTAAGCGTGATGTAGATGAGTTTAAATCTGCACCAGCACCAAGCGCGGCTCAACCGCAGGTTAATATGGCTTCAGCTGGAGCTGCTCCTGCAGGAATGCGATACGATGAGTTACCTGTTTCACAAATGCGTAAAACAATTGCACGTCGTTTAAGCGAGTCGAAATTTTCAGCCCCCCATTTCTATCTTACTTTAGAGATAGATATGGATAATGCTATCGAAGCGCGTAAGAGCATTAATGCTGTAGCTCCTCAAAAAATCAGTTTCAACGATTTTGTTATCAAAGCGGCTGCCGTTGCATTAAAGCAACATCCAGTTATTAATTCTAGTTGGGCAGGTGATTCCATTCGTCGCAATCATGAAATTAATATCGGTATGGCCGTAGCAGTAGACGAGGGTCTATTGGTACCGGTAATTCGCAATGCAGATCAGAAAGGTTTGGCTACGATTAATACCGAAGCCAAAGAGTTCGCCGGTAAAGCACGCGATAAAAAGCTGCAGCCAAGCGAGTGGGAAGGCAATACCTTTACCATATCAAACTTAGGTATGTTCGGTATCGAAACATTTACAGCCATTATTAATGCTCCTGATGCCTGTATTTTGGCGGTAGGCGGTATTAAGCAAGTGCCAGTTGTGAAAAATGGCGCGGTAGTTCCAGGAAATGTGATGAAAATAACCCTTAGTTGCGATCACCGTGTGGTAGATGGCGCTAGTGGAGCGGCTTTTTTAAATACAATGAAAGGTATTTTAGAAAATCCTTTAAATATGTTACTCTAAGATTCAAATATTTCATTGAGCCTCGGTATATACCGGGGCTTTTTTATTTTCATAGATATGAAAACAGTAGTAATTAGCGGCACAAGTCGCGGAATAGGTAAAGAGTTGGTATTGTTGTTCGCTCACGCGGGCTTCGAAGTTTATGCCTTAAGTCGAAATAAGCAAGGCGTTCTTGCTTACGCAGATGGCCATCCTAATATAAAGGCATTGGAAGTGGACATCAATAACTGGGATTCGACCATTACTTCAATTAAAAAGGAGTTAACAAAGATTGATATCCTTATTCACAATGCGGCGGCCTTTATTAATAAGCCATTTTCAGAGATGAGCTATGAAGATATGCAGTCGGTATACCATACTAATGTAATGGTACCTTACTTTTTAAGTCAAGGCTTAGTGCAAATTATGCCAGCGGCTAGTCAAATTTTGGCCATTAGTAGTGTTGGAGGAGTAGGCGGTAGTATGAAATTTCCCGGGCTATCGGTTTACAGTAGTTCTAAGGGAGCCTTGAATATTATAGTAGAATGTTTGGCGGAGGAATTACGTGATCGGGAGATCTTTGTGAATGCTTTAGCCTTAGGTTCTTCCGAAACCGAGATGTTTAAGGCGGCTTTTCCCGATTTAGCGGCAGCTTCTCAGCCCCAGGATATGGCGAAATACATCTATAATTTCGCCCTAAACTCAGTTCCTTTAGTAAATGGCAAAACTTTTTCCATTAGTTCTCAAAACCCATAGACTTTAAGCAGGGGGCTCTAGTGTTGCTCTTAGCAGCTGATAATAAGAGCCTTTTAACTTTAGCCTTATGCGGTTAAGAGGAATTACTCAGTTGGGCGAGGCTTTTCAAGAGTGCCTTTGTCATAAAAATTATTAAAAGAGGGTTGTCAATAAGAAATCTCGTCTTATATTTGCCGACCCATTTCGGAAGGAATGTGGCCTTGTAAAAGGAAGTTCTTTGGATATGATTTTAGGTTTTAGTAAAGTGGTTTTAACCATTGAAAAAGCCTTTAAAATTTTATCAAAATAATTTCAAAAAGATGGTGTTGAT
>TARA_R110001592_G_scaffold177076_2_pt1 | contig 170311 bp, 150 predicted proteins | sample TARA_R110001592 | Tara Oceans TARA_R110001592 (sample SAMEA4398387) | marine metagenome | biome: Polar Biome; feature: [SRF] surface water layer (ENVO:00010504); material: water (ENVO:00002006), including particulate matter (ENVO:01000060) such as... | depth 5 m
ACGATAACGCCCACTTTCTTTTAGCTGGCTTAAAAAGCCTATGAAAGGATTGCTATAGATATTACAAAGGGCGAATCTCGGACAGATAAATTTCTTAAAATGAATCTAAATGGCAGAGTACCTGTATTAGAAATCCAAGATGGAAACTACCTGCCAGAATCGAATGCCGCTCTTTGGTATTTGGCATCTAATTCATCGCTATTACCGTCATCAAGATTGGAACAAGCTCAAGTATTACAATGGATGTTTTTTGAGCAATATAGCCACGAGCCATTTATTGCTACTTGTCGCTACTGGATTTCAATATTAAACGCACAAACTGAGTATAAATCACAGCTCGACGAGAAACGTCCCAAGGGTTATGCGGCTCTAGATGTAATGGAAGCGCATCTCCAAAAAAATAACTACTTCGTTGGGAATAGCTATTCAATTGCTGACATCGCTCTCTATGCATACACACATGTTGCCCATGAGGGTGGCTTTAATCTTAGTAACTACAATGCTATCACTAGGTGGTTTAAGCGCATCGAGGGTACTAAAAATTATGTATCAATCGGGCAATAGTAGCCAATAGCCATAACAACAAAAAGCAATGGGTATTCCCGCATTGCTGAATCAATAAGTATTGATCTCTTTGGGATGCTTGCTTGACGTTTGCCTTGATCTAATAATTTCCGCTTTACCTTACTCTCATTTGAGATCAAGACATTCAGAAAGATATCGCTCCATAACGATATTAGCCCTTGAGTAAACAGGATGCTGGCCTTCCGAAACAGTAAGAAAACCATGCTTCTTATAAAGACTAATGGCAGGTTCTAATTTAGTGTTTGATACTAAATATACTTTTACAGCCTCAATATCTTTAAGCTTTTTTAGGCACGTTTCAATCAGAATATCCCCAATACCTTTACCTTGTTTATCAGGTGAAACTGCCATGCGAGCCAGCTCGAATATGCCATTTCCATTATTAAATAAAGCGCAAACGCCAGCTACTTGACCCATTGATAATACTGTAAAAATATAGCCGCCCTGTTGAATGATGGTATTAGGGTTGGCCGCTAATGTTAAATCGACATCTTCAATTTCAAAATATGTTGAGATCCACTCTTCATTCAAACGAATAAAATCATCAAGATATTCTTGTCGATTTTCTAATATATCCATTTCTAAACCTCATATCAGGTAATTTGAAAACAGAAGCTTGGCATTGTATTCCTGAGATTAAATAGGCATGAAATTAATCAAACTAGGGTCATGTTTATAAGCGGGTGCATATTTGTTTTTCATACTTACTCCTTGCCTATGAAGATCACGCTGAAATGCTGAAAATTAGGTTTATGGTAATGCTATGTAATAGATTTGGAGACTAAAGGTATAGTTAATGATTCTCAATTGATGACATCTCCTCATCAAATTGAAATTATCAACAAAGCTAGCTGCCAAGCCGTCAGCCCTAGTAATATTAATACCCCAACTAGGAAAGCTTTAAAACGATTTGGAACGAAATTTGTAGTGACATGAAAATAGGCATGAAGGTAGCGTGTTGCTGTATAAATACCCATCAATGTGAGCACGACACTATTAACATTGTTAGTGAGAAAAATCATAATTGCTAGCACATAAAACAAAACAGGTGTTTCAAACTGGTTCCCAATATTTTAGGGGTCGGTGACAAATGAGAATCATTCAAGGTCTATTTTAGGGGTCGGTGACAAATGAGAATCATTCAATATTTTAGCAATATTTTAGGGGTCGGTGACAAATGAGAATCATTCAACAAGCGTATCCGCTTTGTATTGGCAGCAAGCAGTGTCGAAAAGATACAGCTTTCGAAATTTACTCACAGTTTTCTAGACGATCTAATAACTATCGCTTTGTGTTCGTTACCAGTGGTATTTAATGCAACCGAAAATGATCGCTTTCAACAAAAAGCAATGGGTAGTCCCGCATGCTTAAAATGATCGCTTTAGTGCTCATAAACCCGCACTGGTTCAAAGAGCAAAGCAAACACTTTACTAAAGCCCATTAAATGATTGAAAAAGAGTAAAAGCAATACCTTACTCAAGGCAGATATGCTTGTTGAATGATTCTCATTTGTCACCGACCCCATTTCACTTGCTCAATTTCACTAGTTATCGCAATTTACAAACTGGCTAAATCATCCTGAAAGGATTGAAGCAGTCGGGCATCTTGATTGCGGACAAAAGTCTAAGCAGGCCTTTCATACTAGATATAAAGCTATTTTTTACATTGCAAGGTCGAGTTCGAGCAGATAAAGATTATCGAAGAATTACTCATCCTCTAAAAAATCGTCTTCAAAGACTAAAGCGCCAGCAAGAATAAGCGCTTCCACAACTTTTTTATCCTGTTCAGAAGACAATAGCTTAATTAAAATATCGCTATCCAATTCATACTGATTCGAAATATATTTCGCTAAAGCCACTGAGGATAAATACTCCTCACCATCAACAAATAAAATAGCTTTTCTCTCATCCCTTACAACATAGGCAAAACGCGCAGACGGGTGCTTTATTAGCGACTCGCCCTCCTGTAAGCGCTCAAAGTAATCATCAAGATCGCTAGGCAGAACTTCATGCTCCGGATACTTTCTTTCGGTCACATATTGCCCCAACCAGGAACGAATCAGAGATTCGTCACTAACCACCTTCAAAAGCATGGCTTTAATATGATTAATCGCATCGACTGAAATCTCTGCCCGCTCAGCCCCTAAGCTCAGCAAACCATCCTCGAAACGCTCATCTTCCAACAAATGTTCTAATGCAGCAGTACTGACACCATCGACAACGTCACGGATACTCGGCGCACGGAAACCGACTGAATAGGTCACACTATCTTCGACAGACACGCCATAGTGGGCATGCTTTGCCGGAATATACAGCATATCACCTGGCTGAAGTGTGACTTCCATTTTCGCTTCAAAGTCTTTCAATATTCTGACAGGAATATCAGGAAGATAAGCGCTATGCGAACCACAAACATCACCAATTTGCCAGATCCGAGAGCCTTCACCCTGAATTAAGAAAACGTCAAAAAAGTCATAATGCTGGGAAACGGTTCCACCTACAGGCGCATAGCTCACCATAATATCGTCTAAACGCCATGCCGGAAGAAAATCGAAGGACTTAAGGATATCGGCAACGTCGGGCACCCATTGATCGACACCTTGAACCAATAAGGTCCAATGGGTCTTAGGTAAGGTCGAAAAACGATTTTCAGGAAAGGGGCCATGCTCAACTTTCCAGGAACGAGATTCCTGCAGAACGATTCGGGACTCGATCTCACTCTCACACGCCAAGCCTGCTAACTCATCTGCTTCAATCCACGTCGCATTGTCAAAAGCCCGACGTATCACCAGAGGTTTTTGTTGCCAGAAATTTTCAAGGAAGTCCTTTTTATCAAAATGTTGTAATACCATTCAAAATCCTAATTAAATGCTAAACTTATGAAAGCTAATATCTAGATTCTGCAATCCGGTTGAGGAATCTAGGTAATATATGTATCTCACTTTCGAAAAGTAAGTGGATAATTGATTCACCACCTAAAAATATGTCTATGCCTAAACTAACGATTCAATTTTGCCCCAGCCCAAAACTTGATAGAATATTGAACTCAAGCATTCAAACATTAATTGAGCAGTTCCCTGACGCCCCTATTCCAGAGACGCCGAATAATAGCTTGATTTTTATTCCGCAAATTGATCAGAATGTCATTGGCTATGCCAGCATCACCATTCATCAAAAAACCGCACAAATCACTAGTATTTTCATACACCCAAATTATCAAGGTAGACTATTTGGCTTTAGACTGATGCTGGACATACTAGACAAGCTCAGCAAAACAGGCTGCCAAAAAATCAGTTTAAACTGCCCAGAAGCAATACTTAACTTTTTCCAATTACTCGGGTTCTGCATTACCAAAGAACAACACAAGCCCTCAAAACAAGGCCCTGGAAAGTTTTTTACGCTTGAAAACGCTTGCCCTGGTTTTTTTATTGAAACCTTAAAAGCGACGCTTAAGAATAACAACATTAACTTGACTCAATTCAAAGAAAACCATCGATTACTCACCTTGTCTTATGACAGACAGCATTACCAATACACCAATCAGAAGCAGTTTTTAGCATTACATAGAAATATGCTATCTCAAGCACAAAAACAAATCTGGATAATAAGTGATGCTATCACCGCCCCTCTCCTCAATGATGAAACGGTTAGAAACAGCCTGCTTCGCCTGGCAAAACGAAATTCAAAGGCCGAAATAAGAATCCTTCTTGAAGACGATAAAAAAGGCGCTGGCCACTATAACCCAACAGTTGAGCTCGCTCAAAAACTTACTAGCTTTATTGAGATAAGAACGATTCAAAAGGGTGCGGAAAAACCGAATGAAATGATTACTACCGTCGATTTCACCGCGGGAATATTAAGAAAAGACTTAAACAATTATGCTGGCTTTGCCCATTATAATAACCACCTAATCGCTCAACGTCTTCGTGATCAATTCGAACACCACTGGCAATATGCCAAACCTTCCATGCAGTTGAGAAGGTTAAGCATCTAAAAGAAAAAGGCCAGCTGAAACTCAGCTAGCCTTTTAATTAAATATCGAAAGGCGAAAGCTCCCGACTTAGAACACGTTTATTACTTCGCAGCGAGCTTAGTTTTTAACTCTAAACGGCGTCTGTGTAACACTGGCTCAGTATAACCACTTGGCTGCTTCGTGCCTTCAACAACTAATTCAAGCGCTGCCTGGAAGGCAACACTCTCTTCATAATTGTCTGACATTTTGACATATAGCGGATCACTCGCATTTTGTTTATCAACGATAACCGCCATACGCTTTAAGGTTTCCAGCACTTGCTCTTCGGTACACACGCCATGACGTAACCAGTTAGACATATGCTGTGATGAAATACGTAAGGTTGCACGATCTTCCATCAAGCCAACATTATGAATATCGGGCACTTTAGAACAACCCACACCTTGGTCAATCCAACGAACAACATAACCCAAGATACCTTGCGCATTGTTATCCATTTCTTGTTGAATTTGCTCAGCAGTTAATGAGCTAGGGTCCGCTAATAATGGAATGCTCAGAATATCATCGACAGAAGCATGTTGACGCGACTTCAAACCATCCTGAGTTTTGAATACATCGATTTGATGATAATGCATCGCATGAAGTGTTGCCGCAGTAGGTGAAGGAACCCATGCAGTATTAGCACCCGCTTTAGGATGACCAATCTTCTGCTCCATCATCATGCCCATTTCATCGGGGATAGGCCACATACCTTTACCGATTTGTGCACGGCCTTGCAAACCGGTTTCCAGACCCGTATCAACGTTCCAGTCTTCATAAGCCGCAATCCACTTCTGCTGCTTCATTTGTGTCTTGGGAATAATCACACCGGCTTCCATAGAGGTATGAATTTCATCACCCGTTCTATCCAAGAAGCCGGTATTAATGAAGACAACACGATCTTTAGCCGCACGAATACACTCTTTCAAGTTAACCGTGGTACGGCGTTCCTCATCCATAATACCCATTTTCATGGTAAATTCTGGAAGGCCTAAGGCTTTTTCTACTCGACCGAATAACTCGTTAGCAAATGCCACCTCTTCTGGGCCGTGCATTTTTGGCTTAACAATATTCACACTGCCAGTCGTAGAGTTTTGGAAAGGCGCATTACCTTTGATATCGTGAATCGCGATCAAGCTTGTGATCATCCCATCCATAATACCTTCAGGAATTTCACTACCGTCTTTTAATAAGATCGCAGAATTCGTCATCAAGTGACCAACGTTACGAATAAACAACATTGAGCGACCTTTAAGCTTTAGTTCAGAACCATCAAGCGCCGTATAAATCCGATCAGGATTCATGGTACGGGTAAAGGTTTTACCACCTTTGTTAACTGTTTCTTGCAAGTTACCTTGCATTAAACCAAGCCAGTTACCATAAACGACCACTTTATCTTCCGCATCAACGGCCGCGATAGAGTCTTCGCAATCCATAATGGTCGTTAGTGCAGCCTCCATGATGATATCTTTGATACCCGCAGGGTCAGTTTGTCCAATTGGGCTTGTCGCATCGATTTGGATTTCAAAGCGTAGACCATTGTTCGTTAAAACAATGCTTGTTGGCGCAGATAGCTCACCGAGATAAGCTAATAGTTTATCTGAATCTTTTAAGCCTACCGTTGAACCGTCTTTCAAGCTAACCGCTAAAGCACCATCAACAATGGCATAGGCAGTACTATCAGTATGTGACCCAGAAGCCAAAGGCGCAGCTTGATCTAAAAAGCCCCGCGCATATGCAATCACTTTATCGCCACGTACCGGGTTATAAGCAGGTCCTTTTTCAGCGCCTTCAAAAGAAATAACGTTAGTACCATATAAGGCATCATACAAAGAACCCCAACGTGAATTTGCAGCATTTAAGGCAAACCGGGCATTCATCACAGGAACCACTAACTGAGGGCCAGCCATTTTTGCAATTTCAGGTTCGACATTGACGGTTGTTGCTTCAAAGGCTGCACCTTCAGGCAATAAATACGCAATTTCCTGAAGGAAAGCTTTGTAATTAGCAAAATCCAGCTTTGGATTTTCACGATGGTAAGCATCAATTTTTGCCTGGATAGCATCACGCTTCTGGAGTAGAGCTTTGTTTTTTGGAGCCAAATCGTGCACTAATTCATCAAAACCTGCCCAAAAAGCAGACTGATCTACACCAGTACCCGGAATCGCTTTGTCATTGATAAAATCATACAGTTCTTTGGCGACTTGAAGACCACCCGCTTGAATACGTTCTGTCATTGTTTATAAGCCTCATAAAAGAGCAGAAGTGTGAAAAGGCGCAAGATTTTACATGAAAAGCAGTCAAAGCCCAACCATTCACGATCAGAAACTAATCAACTTTTTTAAATTCTTAGCATTCACATTATAGAAAATACAAAACCCTAGTCTATACTGAGCTTAATGACCATTGCATAAACCGTTTAAAAACAATTTTTTAAGATAAAAATATGTCAACCACTCACATTACTATTATCATTTTTGCCTTTATTTTTCTAAGCATTGGCGTCATGTACCTTTCCCAAGCACGTGAACGCGCTCGTATCGAAAAAATCAGGCGCATTAACATTTATAGTGAGCGCTATCAAAGAATGCAGCAACTTCTGCACGATCTACCGCCACAATATCTAAACAATGAACTGAGGATCATGATTGCAGAACGTTCAGCAGAAACGCTCAAAGAGCTCATACGCCTTAAAAATGACCCCAAACATGAAAGCTACCTAACTACAGATCTAGAATATATTAAGCAACTAAGAGAAAATAATCCAAAATTCCCTAAAGTGGCCATAAATTCCGAGGTAAAAGCAAAAGAAGCTAGAAATAATCTAGAAGTTTTACAACGTTTTATCGAGTCACAATATAAAAACAAACGCTTATCTGGCGCCAATGCAAAAAAATATCTCGATTACATTAGCTTTTCACTTTGCCAATCTAAGGCAGATTTATTTTGCACTAAAGCAGAAGCCGCCATAGCCACAAAACCCCGGGTCGCCATTCATAACTATCATTGCGCAGCTGATGCTTTCAAGCCTTTAGCGAACCATCCTCAAGCAGCAAAGGCCATTCAGCAGCTAAGAGCGAAAATAAAAGCACTTGAAACGCAAGCAAATGAACAAAATAAAGCAGCACAAGGCAATAGCCCGAGCAGTCCTGAAAGCAAAAATAGTGAATGGGATTCCTTTTTAGAAGAAAAAGATACTACTTGGAAAAAAAAGAACACTTACGACGATTAACTTTTTTGTCTCCTAGTTTAAAGCTCACTTTTTTAACCCATTCATTTATTTCTAATTGCGTGGTGGGAGCGACTCATTTCTTGAACATCAATGAACTATTTAGAAAATCGTTCACCTAAATAAGCAATAATATCTGAAGACTCGTACAGCCACTGAACATCACCATTTTCGTTTTCGATACGCAGACAAGGTACTTTTAAATCTCCACCTCCCGCCACCAATTCAGCTGCATATTGCGCATTTCTTTTAGCGTCTCTTAGATCAATTTTCAAACCTAAACGTCTTATAGCCCAGCGAACTTTCACGCAAAAAGGACACTGAGCATATTGATATAAGCTTAAGGTTTTGGTCGCTTCATCGTATTGAGATTGAACATCTGGGGAGTGCTTTAAAAAACGAGGACGGAAAAGTATATCTATAAGGAATATGATTCTGCCTAACAACCAGCGTATTACAAACATTATCTGCTCTTCTCTGAAAAAATGAGTGCGGAGTCTAACAGATAATGCTTTAGAAATTTAGCCTATGCTTTATTTCAAGTTCATGCTAATTCAACTCAGGCGCTAAATAACGACACGAGTCGACAAGTTTTTTCCAAACAGGAATAATCTCAGGATTATTTTTCTGGAATTGAAAACTCAGGTATGCCCCACCCCATTTTTCCGACAAGGTTTGGTAATCATAGTTAAAGCGATCAGCATCTAGCTCTTTTAAAGCATCGAACACTGAAATTTCTGCTTCAGCAAAGGAGTTTATATGCTTAGCTCTAAACATCTCTAACAATCTTTCGACTGTGTAGGCATTCACATCCACTTTATAGCCTTTAATCGCTAACAAGTCACTAATATCACTTCCCAATCTTGCAGCCAAGCGCCCCACAGGTAAGCTTTCTAAAGATGATTTATTTGAACCGTCATCTCTGGTCACAATAATAATTCTGGAACGGTAGATATCAACAGCATATTTAGCCAAGGCATCACGCTCTTTTGACCTCACCATATTCAAACCGATATCTACCACATTGTCTTCAAGAGCAAGCATCAAACGTTCATAACTTGGCATTTCAATATATTCTATTCGAGAAAATAGTGATGTTGAGCACTCCATAACTCTAGAGAGCGCTCCTGACGCTACCCCATTATCAAGCGTAAATGATGAATGAGGAATGAAACCTACGCGTACAACATCTTTGAATACTGTTTTTTCTGGTTCAGCAGAAGTATGGAAGCTTAAACAAGACAGTAAAATTACGGACAAACCCAAAAACTGTTTAGAAACAGCCTTATAAAAAATGTGCGCGAAAACTCCGTTAACACACCAACACAGTGACTTAAGCATATAACAACCCTGTTTATTATTCGATTATTAGAAAATTCTGCTCATAGTAATTAATTAAAAAACAGATCTTACTAACAACACAAATCTATTTTAATTGGTATCTAAACTGAATGGCACTTACTTAAGCCTAAATGCAACAACTCGTCATTCCCGCCTGCGCGAGGAAGACGAGCTTAAGTAAGTGCTATTCGTATCTAAACTAACTTAAGCATAGACGAATTACTGCACGCCGTTATCTCAATTACAATTTTCCGCATTTTGATACAATTGTTATCTTTTTAAAGCTCAAACCAATCAAAAAAAACGCACCAAAAAAAGTCAGCCATATAGCTACCCACTTAAACTTAGTCACAAATTGGTGCATGAATATTGAATTTCAATGTTCATTATCAAGACCAGGAAGGCATTGAGCAAAGTGGCATGATGTCTGCTAATTGCCATGCCACCCTCATACACCGACCTTAAGGAAACCCCATGTCTGATGTTGGACTTAATCTCCTGAAATTTAAAGAACCCAAGATAAAAATGCTTCATCTAAGTTGGTTTGCATTTTTTCTAACATTTATGGTGTGGTTTAATCATGCGCCCCTAATAGGCTTTATTAAAGAAGCCTTTGACCTTAGCAACCAACAAGTAAAAGCGCTGTTAATTCTGAATGTTGCCTTAACCATTCCTGCGCGTATTGTGGTAGGCATGCTTGTTGATAAGTTCGGCCCTCGATACGTTTTTTCAGGTTTATTACTAGCCACAGGCCTGCTTTGTTCTGCATTTGCGCTGTCCCAAAGCTATGAACAACTTGCATTATTCCGCTTCTTAATGGGCTTTGTCGGCGCTGGTTTTGTGATAGGTATTCGCTTAGTAGGTGAATGGTTTCCAGCCAAAGAAGTCGGGGTTGCAGAAGGTATTTATGGTGGCTGGGGTAACTTTGGTTCCGCAGCGTCAGCCATCCTGTTGCCTTCATTAGCCTTAATGTATGGCGGCGAAGACGGTTGGCGATACGCACTGTTAACGACGGCGGCGGCCGCCTTTATTTATGGCTTTGTGTTCTTCAAAGTCGCGCGAAATACGCCAAAAGGCTCAACCTATTTCAAACCGAAAAAAACCGGCGGCCTTCAAGTCAGCAGCAAGCGTGATTTGTACTTTTACTTAGCCATGAACATCCCTATGTACATTGCCTTAATGGTATTAACGTGGAAGCTATCACCGGCCAATCTCGGTTTACTTAGCGAGATGGCCGCCAACGCCTTTTATGTTGGTTTAATACTGTTATTTGCCTATCAAACCAAACAAATTTTGCATGTCAATAAAGAGCATTTAGAAGAACCAGTCCCCCAACTTCAACAATATAAATTTAAGCAAGTTGCCATCCTACAATTAGCTTATTTTGTCACCTTTGGCTCTGAACTAGCCGTTGTATCGATGCTGCCACTGTATTTCATGGATACCTTTGAAGGCTTAGATGCCGTCACCGCCGGTTTTTTAGCCTCCGGTTTTGCTTTTATGAACCTCGTTGCACGCCCTGGCGGCGGTTGGTTGAGTGACAAGTATGGCCGTCGTAAAACCCTATCGATACTCATTTGTGGCTTAACTCTTGGCTATTTAGTACTGAGCCAAATTCAAGGTACTTGGTGGATTCCATTAGCGGTTGTCTCCACGATGGCCTGCTCTTTCTTTGTACAAGCAGGAGAAGGCGCAGTATTTGCCATGGTGCCGCTAGTAAAACGTAGTATGACCGGGCAAATTGCGGGCATGACTGGCGCCTATGGTAATGTTGGTGCCGTTATATTTTTAACCGTGCTGTCTTTCGTGAGCTATAGCACCTTCTTTATTGTTATCGCTGCTTGCGCTGCGGTGATATTTATTGCCGTACAATTCCTTGAAGAACCCAGAGGCCATGTTGCGGAAATTAACGAAGATGGCACTGTTGAACTGATTGAAGTATCGTAATCAGCGCTGATTAAAGCTTTATCTGACCACTATTTTTGTCTGACCACTATTTTTTGACTGACCACTATCTTTATCTGATTAATAAAAGGAGGCTGGTTTTGCTAATCGATTCACAACTAGAGCTAAGCGTTGGTCAGGCAAGCGCGACTGGACGGAAAAGCCAAAATGAAGATTGCATTGGCATGTGCATTCCGAACCAGCCAGCACTCACCATAAAAGGTGTTGTCTGCGTGATAGCGGATGGCGTCAGTGCTGCTGAAGCCGGAAAAGAAGCCAGCGAGACCTGTGTTCGAAATTTTATTTCAGACTACTATGCAACGCCGGATGCCTGGTCGGTTAAAACCAGAGGCCAAAAAATCCTGTTCGCATTAAATCGCTGGTTAGTCGGGCAAGGCCAGATCAAGGGCCATATCAGTACACTTAGCACTTTGGTACTTAAATCTCAATCTGCCTATATTTTTCACATTGGCGATACCCGAATTTATCGTTTGCGTGACGCATCTTTCGAGTGTTTAACTCAAGACCACTGCACCAGAATCAACAAAGATACCATGTACCTGTCCCGCGCTATGGGCATGGATAATCATCTTGAAGTAGATTTTCAAAAACTTGATACCCAGTTAAATGATATCTTTTTCCTGAGTACCGATGGCATTCACGATTATCTATCTGAGAAAGACATTCAAGCTCACTTAGCTATTTGTCTGCAATCTGAAACCGGAAAAAGCTATGACGACACCTGCCAAAAGCTCATTCAACAAGCTTTGGATGCGGGCAGTACCGACAACCTTAGCTGCCAAATATTACGCATAGATAAACTGCCGAACGCAGATAGTCAGGAAATATATCAGAAGATGTATGACCTGAAATTCCCACCCCCTTTATCTCCTGGACAAGGCATTGATGGCTTCGAAGTCATCAAAGAAATTCATTCCAGCCAGAAAAGTCAGGTTTATCTAGTAAAAGATGCCTCAAATACACGTTTTGTCATGAAAACACCCTCTTTGAACTATGAAGATGACCCGGCATACATCGAACGCTTTGCCCTTGAACAATGGATTGGTAAGCGAGTTGACAGCCCTTATGTCGTGAAAATCATCGATAAACAAGGCCCAAAAAGCGCACTCTATACCGTCATGGAATTTGTAGATGGGATCACCCTTGATCAATGGATACGTGAAAATCCTAAGCCAGATATCAATGAAGTAGTTAGGATTACTGAGTTCATCAGCCGTGGCATTCGCGCTTTGCACCGAAAAGACATTCTTCATCAAGATATCAAGCCAGACAATATCATTATTGATCGACAGGGCGTGCCTAGAATAATTGATTTCGGGTCTTGCTTAGCGGCCGGCATTTCTGAAATTGAAACGCCCTTTGAACGAGACATTGCACTGGGTACCGTTTTTTATAGTGCACCCGAAACCCGCTTTAACGCCAAGAAAACAACAAAGTCAGATTTATTCAGTTTAGCGGTGATTGTCTATGAAATGCTCACAGGAAAGATGCCCTTTGGTGATCAATTAGAAAAACTGACCGATCAACGAAAGCTGAACAATCTTAGCTATATCAGTGCCATGAAGTTTAATCCCATGGTGCCCTATTGGTTAGACGGGGCAATCCAGAAAGCCTTATCTCCCGTACCTGAAAAACGTCATGAGGCCTTTTCCGAATTCATTTATGAATTAAAAACACCTAACAAAAAATATGCGAATAAATCATCTAGACCGCTAATAGAAAGGAACCCTTTAATTTTCTGGCAAGGTTTGGCTTTCATAGAGGCTATTGTCATTATTGTGCTAATAAAAATCTTATTTACCTAGTTAATAGCCCAATTCGCTTCCTTTGAGGTAACATAGTCACTATTGTTAATTCATCATCCTCAATAAATTTCATAATAAAAAAGAAGCAGACTGGCAATGGGCAATCAAGATCTCGAACTCGCATTTTCTTTATCCGCAAGATTACTAGAACACAAAACTTACCATGATCTAATGCAACAGTTAATTCAAATGCTCAAAGAATTTGAGGGCGTCATGGGCGTTTCTTCCTATGAGATATTTGGCTTATCGCGTAAAAGTCAGAATTCAACATCAAGCGATTTGGATTTCCTGGTGAGACGCTTTCCACTTTCACTTGATGATGACTATGAAGATGAGAATAACGAATTAGTAAACAATGTTGTCAGTCACTACGAAGGTGGCATTCACCATATTGAAGATAATAACCAAGCGTTTATTGCCTTGGATGTTGCTAAACAAGTGAAGCCTAGACGTATTATTATCATTAAAGGCGCGCTTAATAATTACAACTTACAATTATTAAATGGTATTTACTCCATCTATGAGCGGCAGGTTATTTTACTGGATTCAAAAGAAAGAGACCCCTTAACCCACCTGCATAATCGTCAAACCATGGACTTAATTCTCAAGCAAGTATTCAAATACTATCAAGAGAATACCGCCTCTAAATCGAATAAGCATTCCTGGATTGCCATACTCGACATTGACCTGTTCAAAAATACCAATGACCAATTTGGCCACCTTTACGGTGATGAAGTTTTATTATTATTTGCAGGCTTAATGGAAAAGGTTTTTCGGAATTCAGATTTCCTGTTCCGCTTTGGTGGCGAAGAGTTTCTGGTGATCATTAATCAAACAGATAAACAAGGAACCGAAGCAGCCTTAGAACGCTTCCGTGCTGAAGTCGAAGAGTATGATTTTCCTTTTAATAAAATCACGGTGAGCATTGGCTATACGAAACTAGACCCAAAAATTGCTCAAAACATTACCCTAGAAAATGCTGATAGTGCACTCTATCTGGCTAAATCAAAGGGCCGCAATCAAATAGTCTATAAAGAAGCCTAGAAATCATTAATCAAAATATTAACGATTTCAAATCGATTCAAGTCAATAATTCTGGCCCTTTGCTACTTATCTGCATACCACTTATGTAGATAAGCAACAATCGGTCAGAACGTTTCCCTTGGTAATCACACTAAGACACTAATGGACTTACTTAAGCCCGTCTTCCCCACGCAAGCGGAAATGACGAGTTGTTGCATTTAGGCTTAAGTAAGTGCCATTCAGGTCTTACATGACTTAACGGTAAAGTTTACCGGCGATTCTTTTTAATGAACGCTGAATATAAATTATTATTTAAATATGAAACTTGCGTGAAATGCTTTTGATGCCTATCTTTTTTTACGACAGACAAATTAGATTACGCTTTAACACACAGAAATCAGTTATGTTTATGTCTCTCTTATTTGCTTTTCTATATTAAAAATAATAACTAAGTAGGTAAATTCTATGCTAACTAAAGAAAAAGTTTCCCTATCGCTGGCAAAAAACTCGATGCATCCATTTTCAAAAAAATCACTCTGCACTGCCATTGCTCTGTGTAGTACCGGCTTGAGTTCTTATGCGCTTGCCGAACTCAGTATTGAGACCAGTGAAGGCTGGAAGTTTGGTGTCAATGGTCACGTACCGGTATTTGCCATTTTCAATGATGCCGATGCATCTGAAGAAGATGCTTTTCGAATTACCACAGGTTTTAATCCTGCGACTGCACAGTTCAATATCTATGCCCCCACACAAAATGGCTTAGATGTGTCAGCGCATTTTCAACTGAACAGTCACCTTGCCGGTGCTGATGGCGTGCAAAACTCAGGTTATGGTCTTGAGGGCAAAGGCCGCGTGTCAGGGGTAGAGAGCCGGGTGGCAGAAGTCGTTGTCGCTGGTGATTTTGGCACTGTCAATATCGGTAAAGGTTATGGCATCTTCGGAACACCTGCCATTGGTGATCACAGCAGCGGTATGGGGGTCGGCTTTCATGATCCAAACTCGGGCGCTTCGGCATCAGGCAGAATTGGCAATGGCTATTTTTATGCGAACTTCAACCCGCGGGTTATCTATACCTCGAATGACATGAATGGCCTGCAATATAAAATTGGTGCCTTCCAACCTGAAAAGCCCGGTGCTGATATCCGAGCCGAAACCGAAATGCCGCGAATCGAAGCCAATATCGTTTGGACAGGCGATGACTATTCACTCTGGTCTAGCGGGTTTATACAAAGCGTTGACTCAAGTGACCTGGCAGTCGACGATTTTACAATGAATGGTATTGACTTTGGTGGTTCCCTTTCGCTTGGAGATTTAGTTTTCAGGGCAAATTATTCGATCACCAAAGGCACAGGTAATGGCATCGTCGGCGGCCATGGTTTTGCTGACGGGGCTAAGGAAGAAAAGGCAGACCAGTGGTATGTAGAAGCCATCTATAACATGAACCAGATGACATTGATGGGCATCAGTCATGGTGAAGGCAGCGATGATCTGGATAATTCCGAGTCGGAATTTAGCACGCTGTTCACTCACCATAAGATCACCGACAGCTTGACCTTAATGACCGAGTTACAATACTACGATAACAATACTGGTGGTGACTATAATGCCGTCATTCTAGGTTCACAGTTTACTTTCTAGTACTTGATTCGCTAAATTCAGGAATTATGTGATCTTTATACTATGCGCGATAAAGATCACATTGCAAACAGCCGCTATTCTGCCCCTAAACTACCTACCTATCTACCTATCTATCTACCTATCTACTTTAACTACCCACCTTTAACCACATTGAAGTAAAGACAGCGCTCCTTGAGGATGCCTTAACGAGTCTTATTATCTTCAATTGCCATTAATTTCGCAGCTGAATGAACCCACTTCCCCCCCGATCGTAGTGCTTTATAGATTGTGTCTAGAATCTGCTTATGTGTTGCTTCGATTGGATCAGCAATCTGACTGACTACCGGCACTTTTTGTAAAATAGAAAAAGGCTCATCTGCAATAGCATAATGCAGGGTTTCTACGGTTTCGAGCGTCTTATCAAAAGCACTGGCTAACAAATCAAGCGACCCTGCGATTAGGTCTTGGGTAGAAATATCGTGTTCATTTCTTTCGATATAAGGTTTCTTTATTGGGGCATATGTTTTGATCGGTGTATCTGCCAAAGAGGAGGCTCGTAAAAAGTCTTCTTCAAGCCAAATCTTAATCTGTTGGTAGACTCGTTTAGAATTAGCCAAGTGCATATGCACCACGCCTTCAAAATGGGCATTTCGGCAATTCAAGGGAGCCGACCGCGGATTAGCACTCTTTTGGGTAACCAGGCTATCTCCGATAAGTTTATTTATTAAAGTGTTTTTCTTGGATACTGCACCACTCACAAAATAATGCCCTGCATGCTCTGTAAAACTATCACACACGGATTGCTCTGCTGCTGTCGCCTTATTTAAGTAACGGAGACCATCTTTCAGATCTTGAATACCTTCGCTGCGAACATCCACCCAATCAGCCCAATGACTGACATATTCTTTGGGTATATGGCGTAAGATTTCACCCGCCAGATGACCGAATTTCTCCAATGGCGAACCTTCATGCGGCGTTCCGATATAAAAACATTCACTGAGCTTTTGACGCCACTCCGGGACAATTTTAGCTTGCATTGCCATGGCTTGAGCATAACGTGTCAATAAGCCTCCCATGCTAAAGCCAACTAAGACTAATTGATCAATTTCTATCGGATACACAGAAAATAACTTCGTCAGCAAAGCGGATAATTCCCGGGCATTTTTTTCTAAGGTTAATCCAGTATTGTAACGAAGAAAAAAGGGTGTCAAACCAAAATCGGTTTGTAATTTAGAGCCATAGTTTTCTCTTGAGCGACCCCCCGAATGGTCAAAATAACTATCAATGTAGGTGTCAACATATTCATCTAAACGTGCAATAGGTTTAGCTCTGGCAGGGGCCGGTTCTGGTCGATCAAAATCCCAGACAGTTTCAAGGTTGGTCAAACCATGCACGAGTACAACAACTTTATTGGTCAGTGGGAAGTCGAGTTGATGAGCGAGATTCTCATCGAGAGTCAGAGCTTTGAAATTGTCATAGAAAGCCATTTTGATCGCTAAGGGGTTATTTTGCTTTTCGAGATAATCGCCGATGATGCCGTTTAGCATTGAACGACCCAAACGCCCCCATTGACGGGGTTTTAGATTACCCGAATTGTTATCACTATTATTAAACGCACTTCCATATAATAACGGAGCTTCTGTCATACCAACCTCTCATCAAACGAACTTTTAGATTAGCAGGTTTTAAACTTCACGCTCGTGAATGCCATACTAACTTAGTTACACATCGCATTTAGCTTACGCTTTACAAATAGAGTATAAAAACTAATATTCCAAGCGCCTTACTTCCTTGCCCGCCTAAAATTGAGGTAAGTTTAGTGCGCTACAAAATCAACAGAATCGAGGCTGCTCCTCAAATACAACAAAAATGTCATGAAATGAACATTTGATCACAGCCATACTTTGTTATTTCTATATCCTGTTAGACTTGTTATAGATCCACTGATAGTTCACGGCACTTATTAGCTAATTGTTTTTTTGCAAGAATGCATAATGAAAACAAGCAAGTTCAAGCAAGGGCCCTGACGTCTTGGTATTCAAAGATTAACGAGGTTCAGTATGATATCGCCTGCGATCAATGAAATTATTTTACGTATATTTGATCATTCAGCTCTGGGCATTTCTATATTATTAGAAAACCTGAAACCTCTATTTCTATGCGAAACCATTCAGTTATCAACAAGCCTAAACCAGCATCTTGCTGCAAATGATAATTATCACAAGATTGAAGATTCATGGCATGCAGATGAAGATATTTTCAAGCAATGCCATCCCGCATTTAAAGCGTCTGACAAGCAATCAAAACAACTTATAATTTCTATTAAGCCTGATAATAGCCTAAGCCTTATCCTTCAATTTTCAGAGCATTCAGAACTCAAAAAGTGTTTAACATCCCATGATATCAAAGAGCTTATCCCGCATATTCAACAAGCTGTTTTAATTGCCGAACAAATATCACAGCAACAAGGCGATGCTGATGCGATTCACTATGTCATAAGACATCATCCTTTATTAAAAGAAAGGGTGATTACACGATCCTCGTCTGATGGCTTAATTTTCCAAGCTAATCCTCATAACTATATTACACAACCTTCAAACCTAGCTTTTAGAACGTCTATGAAGGGCATAGCCATTGCTGCAAACAATGAAATAAACCTGGATGTAAATAAGGATTTTTTAAAGCAACTCTACATGCTGACTCCTTCAGAAGCTGAATTAGCAACATCCATATTTAAAGGACTAAGCCTTCAAGAGATTTCTGAAGTTCGTGCGGTTTCCAAACAAACTATCCGAAAACAATGTCAGTCAGTACTTAAGAAAACACAGTGTGAAAACCAAGAAGCATTAATCATCGAGATTTTTAATGCTTTATTTTCCAGGCTGGATCAACAAATAAAGCAATAATTTTCCAATCGTTTATTTCAGGGAGGCACCCTTATGATCAGCTTATTAAAAAACCATGTAACTCAAGATGATCATAGCTTATTGGAAGATCAAACCAGAGAAGCTGAAGAAGCTCAGCTAGTCCATCTTATTTATCGCTTTGCAGGCAAAAAAGATGAGTGGTTTAATTTATTATTGAGTTTGTCTAATTGCATTTCTATTTATGAATCGCTACCTGAAGGCCACCCTTATCAAGGAGTATCTGAACGTTTACTTTCACACTTAAAAAACGCCATCAAAATCAGCGGGCGACTTAATGCTGGGGCATATACACTGCTCAACAATAACACCTTAGATCAACTTCCGGTACCTGCTGGCATCATGGACAAAAATGGCCGCATCATTGAAATAAATCAACGAGCCCTTACTATCATTAGCCACTTGCCACAGTGGTCTATTCAAAACCAACAACTCTCACTCACTCATATTGATCTAGCCAAAGAAGTCCTAAAACTGATTAATTCTGGAGACAACTTTTGTTCACTGCCTGTATTTTTTGATAACGCCTTCGATTCAGTTGAAATCGAGTTAGATGGTCTCATTTTAAGCAGTAAAAATAGTTTTTATCTCACGCAAATCCCCAATGATAAAGACGCCACAGCGCCTTATATTTACTTTTGTTTTAATGAAAAAAAGTCGTCCTTTATCAATACGGTAAAGCTGAAGTCAGACTACCAACTCACAGAAACAGAAGCCTTAGTTGTGCTAACACTCATTGAAGAAGTTACCAGTAGCAAGACGGCAAAAAAATTAAAATTAAAAGAAGCGACCATTCGCGGACACCTTACCAATATTTACAGCAAAATGGATGTCAGTCGAAAACCTGAACTAATCCGTAAAATTATGTTGAAGTGCTTGAGCCAAGCGACTCAGAATAATCTTTTTTTTGCGAATGCATCTATTAAACAAACAATTAAACAAACAATTGAGCAAACAACTGGGCAAACAGAAAACAAACAAGCTTCACGCTCTCTTATTCATACTAAGCAGAAAAACACATATGCTCTTAAGGATTTTTTATTAACAGATGATCGAAACTTAAGCTACCTCGACATTTCATACCATACCCCCTCTGACATTACTGATGTTATTATTGTCTTACACAACATGATGGGCTCTGCATTTGAACTACCGTCGTCAGTAAATTCCTTATTACAAGAAAACAAGCTTCGAATCATCGTTCCCGAGCGGCCGGGTTATGGCGATAGCAGCAAGCATAAAAATAGATCTCACGAAAGCTTCTGCCAAGATATTCTGCAACTACTCAATCACCTCGAAATTGATAAAGTCAAAGTTATTGCTCACTCTATAGGTGGCGCTTATGCCCTGGCCATGGCTGAATATATTCCAGAAAAAATTGAACGTATTGCGATGGTTAATGCCCTTACCCGTTTAGAAGATATGCTTAACAGTAAACCTGTTCCGGTCTTGATAAGCGCCGTTCATCAGAGTTTACGCTTTGCTCCCTTTTTGATTGAACCCATTCTAAAAATGGCTGTAGGCAAAGACCTCGAGCACTTCTACTCACAACAATTAAATTATATGAGGCCAACAAAAGAAGGACGAGCTGCCGATATCAATTTACTTAGTCAGCCAGAGTTTCGTCACTATAGTCTTAAGAACCTCAAACAATCTGCTAAGCAGGGCATACAGATTTGGTCAGAAGAATTAAAACTAAGCTTTTCAGATTGGCCTTTTGACATCGGCAATAAAGAAGTGGAATATCAATTTTGGCATGGCGATGAAGATGATGTCATTTCGGTTCATGCAGCCATTCGCTTAGCGAAAGAGCTTAACACCCAAAGCTTTTTCCGCCTTAAGTATGAAACTCACTACCTGTTCACAAGACATATCAATGAGGTTATTCAAGAATTAATTTTGCCCAGCAAGGCCAAGCCTAATGAAAGCTTTCAAGCAATACGCATTAATTAGTGCCCATCCAGAAATAACACCTTCTGCGGACGCCCTCGCTACGGCGCTATTTCTAGATAGGTACTAAATTAGCATAGCGACTTAGCTCAAATAAAGTTAAAGTCTTTATTGACCGAGTTTTAAAAAACTATGCTAGGTATGCAAATATGAAAAAAACAAGCGATCTAATTTGGCAAGACACTCAACACCAAATTTTATTTGAGCTCATTGAAGAGCTTCAATCCCATACCGCACGCCCAGATATTTTCACAAAACTAAATAATTTCGCTGAAAATCATTTTACACTTGAAGAAGAGTATATGCGTCAACTCTACTATCCCAATATAGATGAGCATATTGCTGCACATGACCGGTTTAGAAGTGAGCTTCACGTAATGACCCAAAGCCCAAGCGAATTTGATGCTCAGATGAGAGAAACCATTTCTATTTTTTTAAGAGAATGGCTAACTCGGCATATCTTTGGAATAGATAAAGACTTAGAAGCCTTTATTTTAAATTCAGAGAAAAAATAATCAGTCCAATTTCTAATATTTTTCTCTGATTTGTTTCATATATTTATCCTGAAAACCCTTTATCGTTTATCTAAACCTCCCACTCTTCTCTATAAAATTGGAAGTTGACTAAACTCGAGTGTCATCTAACGCGTTCAACAAGCAAAAAGAATACGTTCACTGAGCCTGCCGAAAGGTCTTTCAAATCAAACTATGTATTTATCAGACGTATTTCAACAGACTCAATGCGTGATTTTAATTACTTAACCACCAAAACGATCCATTAAGCCTTTCAGTTTTTCACCACCTTTTTCCTGTAACTTTTCCATCGCTTTTTCTTTTACTTTATCCGTCAACTTCTCTGTTTGCTTTTCTTTGGCTTGTTTAATCATGGTATTTAGTAAACTTTTACCAATTGCCTGACCTAAGGCTTCAGGCGGTAAACCTTGTGTTCCGCCAATATTATTGACAGCAAAAGTGGGCAAAGTTTCAGCATATTTTTTATCGCCCAAAGCGCTTAAGTCCAAGGCTAACTTGGTATCTTTTATCACCAGCTTTTTAATCACAATACGAATATCTGACTTTTCTGACGATGCTTCGCTAGGCTCTTTTGACTCTGAACTATCAGATGAACTACCCGCAGTTAACTGATCCAGCAACACATTTAAATTCCCCTTTGCCTGGGCATTCAGCTCATACAGTGTGGCCACTGAATCGATCATTATTTCTTCAATCACGATGGGCATTTCGGTGATATTGTCAGTGCCAATATCGAGCCGAATGTTATTGAAACTTAAGGCCGCTGTTTGGCTAAATCCTTGCGGGTTAGCCACTGAAAAACCTGTTATTTCTCCCAAGCCATCGAGAAGCTTGATATTGACGTCAGCCACTTTAACGCTTGTTTGTAAAGCGCTACTGCCATGCTTTTCAATTTGCTCTTTAACAATGGAATTAAGATTGCCAAGTAAAAAGTAAGCCGCGCCAGCAAGTGCCAGTATAATAATGAGTAGGCCGATGAGTATTTTTTTCATAGTTAAATCCTTTTTAGCGTTGGTGTTTTTGGAATAGGGCGTAAACTTTATCAAGCTTATATAGGAATAAGACTCAAAAGTCAGGCTTATTCTTAATATTGTATTTGCTTTAGCCCAACAATAATACTGACCCAATCGGTATATGCTCACTTGCTGCCTGAATTAATGAATTAGCTGTCAACTTAGAAACACTATAAACCTCGACTCGTTTTCCTTTGTCAACTCGAAGTTTGTTCACTAACAAATCAAAATCGCCATCGCCTGAAACAAGCACAACAATATCGGCATCTTGCGAATATTCCATAGCATCTATGGTGATACCAACATCCCAGTCACCTTTTGCCGAGCCATCTGAGCGCTGTATAAAGGGTTTTAGTTTCACCTCAAAGCCTATGGCTCGAAGTATATTTTGAAATTCATATTGTTTCTGGTCACCCCGATCAATTGCATAGGCAAAGGCTTTAATCACCTCTCTATCCTTTGTCACTTTTGACCAGAAAGTATTGTAATCAAAGTTACGTTTAAATACCTGTCGTGATGTGTAATAGACATTTTGGACATCAACAAAAATAGCCACTTTTTTCATGAACGGTTTTCCATATTTAATACTTTAAAAACTCGCTTTGTTATTTTCAGCACCTAGTTCAGCACCTAATTTAATACAAGGCTATCTGGCAAAGTAAATTGATACTGCTTGCGTTTAGGGTTGGCTACTTTTGAAAAGAATTTAAAGTCAATTTGATTGATATAATATGGATCCGATATAGCCAAACAAGATTTGATAATATCAGCATGAATCGCTTCCATACTTGTTTGCATAACTAAACCGAGATCATTCGCAAAATCAACACCGTAATAATGATCATATAATAAGACTATGGCCCAAGCACCTTCAATAAAATGGCCGGACATAGTCGCTACCATTTTACCGTCATTTACGGCCTTCAAACCGGCGGGCGTACCATCGATTCCACCAAGCAAGACATCTTTTCCTACACGCAGATTTAGCGCTTCTAGGCTTTGAATGGCACCTAAAGCCATCGCATCACTCGCTGACCAAATAACCGAGGTTTCAGGATATCTCGCCATTAAAATTTTCGTGACCTTGGCTGCTTTCTCCTTATTCCAGGCAGCGTTTACAATCTGATGTAAAATGACATCAGATCGTTTATCAACAAATTCTTTAAGGCCAGTATTTCTGTTTATTGACGCGGTATTATCCGTCGTGCCGGTCAGCCCAAACATATGAACTTTTCCGTCTTCAGCTACTTTTTTAAGCTCAATAGCTTTTTCAATCAATTCAGACGCCAAAAGATAACCTGCTTGCTGATCATCGGGCACTAAATGACCTAACCAATATTTAAATTTACCACGCGGCTTTCCAATATCTTGAGCATCTGTTTCTGGAACATTGGTATTAATCACAAAAGAATAAACCTTTGCCTCTTCAGCCGCCTGTAGAATTCTTGCGCCCATCTGGGCCTGAAAGTGGAAGACCATATAATCTGGTTTATTCGGTGATTTAAGAATTTCTTGCGCAATTTCAAGCGTCTTAAAACGATTGCTTTGCGAGTAATAAACCTGGAGTTCTACGTCCAAGTCCTTCGCAGCAGATGCCATAAAATCCGTCAACAACCCCCAAAATGGTTCATTCGGATAAGTCGGATTAATGAAAGCGACTTTCATTTTCTCTGCATAAACACTCTCGATGAAGAGAATAAAGCTTAATAAAAAGAAAATGGCGCCTTTCGTGGTAGCCAATAAATAGCCAATCATTCAACGCTCTCTCGTTATTTGTTTATAGGTAACTAAAAAGGATAGCTACTCTATAACAGAGTAAGTGGGAATAGCGATTAATCACAAGGATTATTAAGGGATGATAGCTAATTCAGCTCATGATTCTTTCTTTTGTAAGTGACGCTCACCCCTTCAAACTTAATGAGTTTTGATGCCTTTCAAGAGCGCTTTTAAATTCATTCCACTTAGAATTAGAACACCAAAATATAGACTCATACCAGCAGCAACCAAGACACTGAGTTGACCACAACGAGCCCAGACCGACATATCAAACCATTCAAGCGTGCTTGGATTCAGGTAATAAACCAGCGCAATCATTAAGCCATTTGCGAATATTATTCTTAAAGTAAACAAGCCCCAACCTGCACTTTTTATATAAACATCACGCTTTATTAGGCCTGAAATCAACCATAAGGCATTCATCCAAGATGATATAGCCGTTGCTAGCGCAAGCCCTGTATGTTGAAGCGGCCAAATAAGAATCAAATTTAATAGCATATTTGCCGTCATTGCCCATATTCCAATTTTTACAGGTGTCTTCATATCATGTCTTGAAAAATACCCCGGCGCTAAAACTTTTATCAACATAAAAGCCAATAAGCCCAAGGCATAGGCTCGCAAGCTCATGGCAGACATAAAGACATCATTTTGAGTGAGTTCGCCATAATAGAATAAAGCGGTAAGCAGTGGTTCAGCTAATATAATTAAGGCCAAGGACGCAGGAACCCCCATCAAAATCACAATACGTAAAGCCCAATCCAGGGTATTCGAAAAGTCTTGTTTTGATTGACTAGCATGCTGCCTAGAAAGGCTAGGAAGAATGACCGTGGCAATAGCAATGCCGAAAATACCCAAGGGCAGCTCTGCTAAGCGGTCTGAATAATAAAGCCATGAGACAGAACCCGTCTGAAGAAACGAAGCCAATATGGTGTCAAGTAATAAGTTTATTTGACTGACGGATACGCCAAAGAGTGCGGGTATCATTAAGGTAAAAATTCGTTTTACACCTTCGTGTTTATAATCAAACCTTGGTCTTGGCAACAAACCCATTTTAAGCAGAAATGGAAACTGGAAAAATAGCTGCACCAGGCCTGCGATAAATACCCCCCAAGCCAAGCCAATAATGGGCGTTTCAAAAAAAGGCGTTAACCAGATGGCCGCAGATATTAACACCAGATTCAGTAAAACAGGCGTGAACGCAGGAATAGCAAAGTAGCCATAGCTATTGAGAATAGCGCCGGCAAAGGCAGTAAGAGAAATAAGAAACAGGTAAGGAAAAGTGATGCGTAACATTTGCGTTGCTAAGTCATACTTTAAAGGATCTTCTAAGAACCCTGGCGCAAACACTGCTGTAAGCCAAGGTGAACCCATAATCGCTAAAAACGTGATCACGAATAAAATGCCTCCGAGCACACCTGCTACAGAGTTGGCTAGCTGTCTTACTTCTTTATCGGTTTTTTGGCTTCGATATTCAGAAAGAACGGGGATAAATGCTTGTGAAAATGCACCTTCTGCAAATAAACGTCTGAAGAAGTTAGGAATTTTAAAGGCGACAAAAAAGGCATCTGCACCGGCAGATGCACCAAAATATTGAGCAACGATCATATCCCGCAACAAGCCAAAAACCCGAGATACCATGGTCATTATGCCAACAAGACCGCTTGATCTGAGCAAACTTCGAGATTGTTTCGCTTTTATGAGCGCTTTAACAGGAATGTCAGCTTGCGATTGTTCAGCCTTGTTATTTGCTTGTTCGGGTTCTTGTGACAAGGCTTCGCTTCCTTAAGATAATTTATCAATTTTTATTAAACCGCAGATTTAAGTATATCAAGAACCAAAGAGTCGCAGAAACTATTCTCTCGCATACTTAATTGTTTGATACAGTGTATTTTCTTTCAGGCAAAAAAAAACAGAGCAAATGCCCTGTTTTTTACTATCAATTCATACCTAAAAATTCACACCTAAAGAGAATCAATCGCCTTATTCAGCGTGTCACTCGGTCTCATTGCTTTGGTAATTTTTTCAATATCCGGGTGATAATAACCACCGATATCGACATGATGACCTTGTGTCGTATTTAATTCAGACAGTATCTTTTCTTCATTATCTGCTAAATATTTTGCTAATGGCGCAAATTTCTCTTTTAGTTCAAGATCATCATTTTGAGCAACTAAGGCCTGCGCCCAATAAAGTGCCAAATAGAAATGACTCCCGCGATTATCCAACTCACCCGACTTACGTGAAGGTGACTTGTCATTTTCCAGAAACAATGTTGTCGCCTGATCCAAGGTACGCGCTAATATTTTTGCTTTTTCATTCTGGGTCTTTTTACCCAAATCTTCTAACGAAACCGCTATCGCTAAAAACTCACCCAAGGAATCCCATCGTAGATGATTTTCCTCAACAAATTGTTGAACATGCTTAGGTGCAGAACCACCCGCACCGGTTTCAAATAATCCACCGCCAGCCATCAAGGGTACGATAGATAACATTTTTGCGCTGGTGCCTAATTCTAAAATAGGGAACAAGTCAGTCAGATAGTCACGTAAGACGTTGCCGGTAACAGAAATGGTGTCACGACCTCTAATCAAACGTTCCATGGTATAACGGATTGCCTGATCAGGTGACATGATCTGAATATCCAGACCTTCAGTATTGTGGTCTTGTAAATAGGCTGTTACTTTTTTAATCATCTGCGCATCATGCGCTCTTTCTGGATCTAACCAGAAAATTGCAGGCATCCCGGTATCACGTGCTCGCTCTACAGCCAGCTTTACCCAATCCTGGATCGGGGCATCTTTAGTCTGACACATACGCCAGATATCGCCTTTCTCAACACGGTGCTCCATAAGCACTTTGCCATCTTCATCAAGCACACGGACGACACCATCAGCACTTAACTCAAAGGTTTTATCGTGAGAACCATATTCTTCGGCTTTTTGCGCCATTAGACCTACATTCGGTACGGTACCCATGGTCGTTGGATCAAACGCATCATGATGCTTACAGAAGTTAATCACTTCTTGATAAATAGTGGCATAGGTTCTTTCAGGTATAACAGCCTTGGTATCTTTTAACTTGCCATCCATTCCCCACATTTGTCCGCCTACGCGAATCATAGCCGGCATAGATGCATCTACAATGACATCACTAGGTACATGTAGGTTGGTAATACCTTTTTCAGAATCCACCATGGCCATTTCTGGACGATGTTCATAACAAGCACGTATATCCGATTCAATTTCAGAACGCTGAGAATAAGGCAATGACTCAATATTCTGATAAACATTGCTTAGACCGTTATTTGGATTCACACCCAGTTCAGCAAATTTTTCAGCGTGCTTTTCAAACAAATCTTTAAAGTAGACGGTCACTGCATGACCAAAAACAATGGGATGAGATACTTTCATCATCGTGGCTTTTACATGAAGAGAAAATAATAGGTTGGCATTTTTAGCCCCTTCCATTTCTTCTTCTAAAAACGTCCGTAAGGCCTTAACACTCATAAACATGCCATCAATAATTTCCTTTTCAATGACGGGTGTTTTTTCTTTTAAAACACTGACCTTGCCGTTATCTTCATGTAACTCAATTCTTAAATTGCCTGCTTTTTCAATAACTAGAGATTTTTCAGCATCATAAAAATCGCCATTGCGCATATGGGCAACGTGAGTACGAGATGCCTGACTCCATTTACCCATAGAATGTGGATGCTTTCGGGCATAGGCTTTCACGGCAGCGGGTGCACGACGATCAGAATTACCCTCACGAAGAACAGGGTTAACAGCGCTTCCGAGTACTTTTGAATAGCGACTTTTAATCTCTTTTTGTTCTTCGTTCTTAGGCTCATCCGGATAGTTCGGAATGTTATAGCCTTGTGATTGCAATTCAGCGATTGCAGTCTTCAACTGAGGAATGGAGGCACTCACATTGGGCAATTTAATAATATTTGCATAAGGCTTTAGGGTTAATTCACCTAGTTCAGCCAAGGCATCAGACACTTTTTGTTCTTCAGTAAGATGCTCAGGGAAGCTGGATAGTATACGAGCCGCCAGAGAGATATCACTTGATTCAACTGAAATACCTGCCGCAGAAGAAAATGCGTTAAGAATGGGAAGCAGGGAATAAGTCGCGAGAGCCGGTGCTTCATCGGTTTTTGTATAAATTATTTTGGATGTTTCTGTAGTCATTATTTCCCCAAATTGTACTGGTAGGATAACCAAAAGGAATGATAGAGTTCGCTCGTTAGTAAAAAGACTCGTGATCACTTACCCGAGGACTCACCGAATATCGCCTCTATTTTAGCGAAAGATTACAATAATTGCCTGCTTACTTTAGGTAAAATCCTCACTTAGTAAACAAAAAAGAAGTATAAGGCGCTTTAATGGCAATATTCTTACAAAAATGTACGTTTAACATTGATGCAAAAATAGCCTTATTCGAAAGCACCTTGTTGAATCATTTCTTCAAATAAATAAGCAATTGAGGTTTCTAGCGCTCTGGATTCGTCCTCAATCGTAACTATACGCTGATAATTATCAACCTCATTAGCGCCAGCAAGCACATCAATCCGCCCTTTATTTGTATTGAACAAAGACAATGGGGTCATTTCTTCACTTAACTCACCATAAACTTCTTGACGATAAAATAGCTCTGCGTTTACCTGAATACAATAACCATTTGTCGCCGGTAATACACCTAAAGTCATAACAGACATAGTATAGGTGAAACCTTTATTGAAAGATGCAAGCCCTTTGACGCACTCTCCACCATCAGGTTTCACATCTAAAACATCCAAACGATATTGAGCTTGATCTTCGCTCGTCACCTGAAAGCCAAAACGTACCGCTATATTCTCGAACATTTCATGCACTTCATCAGCATTGTGATGTAATTTAAATAAACGTTCATTTGCCTGGGAGGCCAGTATGACGCCACCACTCTTTATATTGATTTTTACCTGGTTGAGCTTAGTCGTATCAATATGTTTAATTAATTCTGCAGACTCATACTGAGTTGAAGAGCATGCACCAAGTAACAGCGTAAGAAACAAAGTAAAAATAATTTTCACTGGGAGACCTTAAATAAAACCGATAAAACCGATAGAATCGACAAAACTGCTAACAAACTAGCCTTTTGCGTAAAAAGAAAAGCTTAGCTTAACATAATGAGTTCGCAAAATTTTGGACTCACTTCATATTCAAATAATCCAACCTAGATTCTATTTCATGCCTTTAGTCTTGATGCAAGGTGGAACTAAAAGCGCGTATAAAAGTAAGTTGATTAAGCAAGAAAAGCGAGCCTTATGTTTAAAATAACAAAGCTTATTTTGCCTTGTTAGAAACGGGTTGGTTATAATGCCGCCACATTTTCTGTTGAAAGGGTTTTATTATGCATCGTTATCATATTTATGGCTTAGGCGCCGCACTAGTGGATACTGAAATTGAAGTGAACGATGACTTCTTAAAGCAAGCCCAAATCGAAAAGGGTTTGATGACCTTAGTCGATGAAGCTCGCCAAGCAGAACTTTTAAACTTGATGAAAAGCCATTTAGTAGGCAGCAAACGTTCAAGTGGTGGTTCAGCATGTAACTCAATTATCGCGGCCAGTTATTTTGGTGCAAAAACCTTTTATTCCTGCAAAGTTGCAGATGATGATAATGGTCGCTTTTTTCAGGAAGATACCCAAGCTGCAGGCGTTTCAACCCCCAATACAGCCTTAACTCAAGGCACAACGGGAAAATGTTTGGTTATGATTACACCAGACGCTGAACGCACTATGAATACGTTCTTAGGCATCAGTGAAACACTCAGTGACAATGAATTAGACGCTGAAGCTCTGGCCAACTCGGACTATGTTTATTTAGAAGGCTATCTGGTTACCTCGCCTAGCGGAAAAGCGGCAGCCATTAAGGCAAGAGAAATGGCAGAACGTAATGGCGTAAAGACAGCCATATCTCTTTCTGACCCTGGGATGGTTCAATTCTTTAAAGACGGCTTGAAAGAAATGATTGGCCAGAAAGTAGATTTAATTTTCTGCAATAAAGATGAAGCTTTGAGCTGGACTGAAACAAATAATATTCAAGATGCTGCTGAAGCGCTGAAATCCAGCGCCCGAACCTTTGCTATTACCTTAGGTGCTGAAGGCGCTTTAGTCTTTGATGGCACAAACTTGTCACAGGTACCTGGGTCTTCCACCAAAGCAATTGATACCAATGGGGCCGGTGATATGTTTGCCGGGGCATTTTTATACGCCATTTCGAGCGGCCAGGACTTCCCTGCTGCGGCAAAACTGGCAAACCGCGCAGCCGCTCAAGTGGTTAGCCAATACGGCCCTCGTTTAAAGCCAGAGCAACATGCAAGTTTAAAATCTGCTCTTTAATTTACAAGCCCCCACCCTAAGCCTCCCCTTGGCAGGGGAGGGAATCATTAGCTTTAAGCTTTACTGAACTTTAAAGAGGATCATGTTATGCGTTTAGTTTCCTGGAATGTAAACGGTATTCGTGCCGCGCTAAAAAAAGACTTTCTTGTTTCCTTAGCTAATATGAATACCGATGTGCTTTGCCTACAAGAAACCAAGGCACAAGATGATCAAGTACTTGAAGCGCTCAGTGACTTAAATGGCTATCACATCTATACCAATTCGGCTGTAAAGAAAGGTTATTCTGGGACAGCGATTCTTAGCAAAATAGAGCCTATTTCAGTCGAATACGATTTAGGTATTGAAGAACATGATCAAGAAGGTCGGGTAATCGCAGCTGAATATGCAGAATTTATTCTGGTCACCGTCTATACACCAAACTCAGGAAGTGAGCTTAAAAGATTAGCTTATCGTCAATCTTGGGATCAGCAATTCCATCACTACCTTAAACAGCTTGAAATCCGCAAACCAGTTATTCTTTGTGGCGATTTAAATGTTGCTCACAAAGATATAGATTTGGCCCGCCCTAAACCAAATTACAATAAAAGTGCGGGATATATGCAGGAAGAAATCGATGGTATTCAGCAATATATCGATTCTGGTTTCCTCGATTCTTTTCGTCTTATCCATCCTACTAAAGAAAAATATAGCTGGTGGAGCTATCGCGCAGGTGCTCGCGCAAAGAATGTCGGATGGAGGATTGATTATTTCTTAATTTCTAATGCACTGAAAGACAAAGTAAAAAACGCTGAAATCCTTAACGAGGTGATGGGCTCAGATCACTGTCCAGTTCAGCTCGATCTAAATTGAACAAGTAAAGAAATACCTACAAAATAATAACAGCTTGAAACCAAGCCAGTCGTGACAATAGTGAACAATTGCCTATACTAAGGTCACTTAGTTTGGATTTTCTTATGGATTTAAGGTTGCTCAGTGCCGGTAGATAATATTAAGCGCTCCTTTATATCGCTAGTAGCTTTGTTGTGCCTGTTGATAACTTCGCATATTACATGGGCGTCGCCTTTACAAAGCCAAAATGCATTCGCTCAAGACGTTCAAACACCTGTCATTCCATTTTATCCAAATAAAACCTCTAAGTATTTTATCAACTCCGAGATGCTTTATATCGAAGACCCTAAGCATACTGAGTCTATTGAGACTATTTTAAACTATCAGAATGAATGGAAAGAAATTAATAGAAACTCTCCGAATTTCGGTTTTACCACTACTGCGTACTGGTTCAAATTCAACATTAATAATATCAGCGAAAAAAACCAAGCTATCTATTTGGAGCTTCCCATTCCGTTCTTGGATAGCATCCACATCTTCCAGGCTAAAGACAATAATATTATTCAGCACTATGATCTTGGTGATCAGTATCCTTTTAGGCATCGACCCATCATTCATCAGAATTTCGTTATGCCGTTTAACTTACTGCCAGGCATCAATGAAATGTATATGCGCGTTGCATCAGCAGGTACGGTTGAAGCGCCTCTGACACTTTGGACCCCTGAAGCTCATGCTCACTCATCATCCAATAATAACCTGATACAAGGTATCTGGGTGGGTATTCTCGGGATTATGGTCATCTATAACTTCTTGCTATTTTTATCCATCAGAGATCGTAGTTATCTTTATTATGTTTTTTTTGCATTTGGCTATTTATTCTTCCAAATCAGCCTAAAAGGCTATGGTTTCGCTTACCTTTGGCCAAATCAACTTCACTTTAACAGTTATGCTATTTCAACATTTATCGCATTAAGTAACCTCAGCGTATTAATGCTTGTGATTAAGTTTTTAGAGCTAAAATCTCGCTACCCTCGCATTCATCAAATGATGTTAGGATTAGCGACTCTTGCCGGAATTCTATTTATTTCTACTTTCTTTACACCCTATAGTTTCACTATCAGAGCAACGAGCATAATGACCATGTTTACCTGCTCTATTTCTTTTATATTAGGCTACATAGCGCTTTATAACGGTTATCGGGAAGCTAAATATTATTGCCTTGCTTGGACGGCCACTTTCATTGGTATCGGTATTTTAGGTGCCGTTAAATTTGGCTTGCTGACGGCCAATTTTTGGACAAATAACGCCGCTCAAATTGGCGTAATGATTTTAGTCTCTTTACTCTCTTTTGCTTTAGCCAACCGTATTAACAGAGAAAAAGAAATGCGTTTAAGTGCTCAAAATGAAGCCTTATTAAGCGAAAAATTAGCCAGACAATCTCAAGAAGAGTTTCTGAAAGCCCAGACTGATGCCAACAATCAACTTGAAATTAAAGTAAAAGAAAGAACTCGCTCTATGCAACACGCTTTAGATGAGTTAGAGCATACTAATAGTCGGCTTGAACTTGCTTCGATTACCGATGCCCTTACAACCTTATTTAATCGTGGGCATTTTGATAATAGGCTGGCAATCGAATACAAAAGGGCCATGCGACACCACAGAGAACTTTCTATTATTTTATGTGACATTGACCACTTTAAAACGATTAACGATACCTATGGCCATAAGGCGGGAGATGACTGCCTTCGGCATGTGGCTTTAATTCTTAAAAATACCATCACACGATCAGGCGATATTATTGCTCGCTTTGGCGGTGAAGAATTCATTATTTTATTGGTCGATACCCCAATTGAAGAAGCAACTCGTTTAGCGGATGCCTTATGCCACTCTTTGAGAACCACCTCAATTGATGCAAAAAACCAGCAGATTCAGTTCACGGCCAGCTTTGGTGTCTCCAGCCTTTCTCAAACAGAGATTGATGACACCGATATGCTTGTCAATCATGCCGATGAAGCCTTATATAAGGCGAAAAATAATGGTCGTGACCAGGTTTGCATCTGGCAAGCACCACACTAAGCAGATCTACCTTTATGGAAACGTCACCCAATAGTAAATCGCTTTTTAATTATTACAATGCCTATAAAGTCATACTCGGACTACTTTTATATCTACTGGTATTATCCGACCATTCTTATCTGAAACAGTTCCGCTCGCTTGCTTATTTCGAAGCTCTGACGCTGGTATATTTAACACTCAACCTTTTAAGCCTTTTCCTATATCGCTTCTATATTAATGTTAGACCCAAGCAAATATTTTCATTATTAATTATCGATATTATATTTCTGCATGCCATCTTCTTTTATGGAACGGGCATAGCTAGCGGTCTAGGCAACCTCGTTATTATTAGCGTCGCAGCGGGCAATATTATCATCCGTGGTCGTATAGGCTTATCATTTGCTGCCATCGCAGCCATTCTCAGCATATTTGTTGAAATAGAGCGTATTTTAAGTGGTTTAAATCAAGAAAGTGATATAGCACAAAGTGGCATGATCGGCATCATGTATTTTGCTAGCGCCCTCATTCTTCAAAGTCTTTCGAAACGCATCACCGAGAATGAGTCTTTACTCAAAAAGCAGAAACGAGATTTAATCGAACTCGAAAGGTTAAACCACCAAATCATTCAAAATATGCGTACGGGGATTATTGTTTGTCATCAGGATCAAACAATCAAACTGATTAACGGGGCGTGCAAAGACCTCTTAAATCTTGAATCCATTCAAAAACTTCCCTTAGCCTTAGAGGATAGACTCAAGCAATGGCAACAGCAGCCACTCAAGCGCACCTCAGCTTTCAGAGTGAGTGCGAACTTACCCATTGTCCAGGCTAATTTTTCTCGTTTGCACACCGATGGCAGCTCAGATGTACTGATCTTTATTGAAGATACCCGCAAAATGGCTCAACAGGCACAGCAATTAAAGCTAGCTTCACTAGGCCGCTTAACAGCCAGTATTGCTCACGAAGTCAGAAACCCTCTGGGTGCGATCAGCCATGCGACACAGTTACTTGCTGAATCCGAAAATCTGGATTTTGCGGATATGAAAATGACCGATATTATTCAGCGTCATTCTCAAAGAGTGAATCAAATAATCGAAAATACCCTACAACTGAGCCGACGCTCTGAGCCAACGATAGATAATATACTGATCACACCATGGTTAGAAAAAATCATTCATGACTTTGAAGTGCAAAAGCACCAATCTATTGAAGCACAAAGAATTTTTTTGTCGGCTAACAATACCGATTTATCTGCCCGATTTGATCCTAACCAGATGGAGCAAGTCATGATAAATTTAATCGAAAATGCCTTACATCACGGTGATAAACAGCAGGATACATCCTTTGTTTTTATCGCAATGGGAGAAACAAAAGATCAAAATCAGGTTTTTATTGATATTATAGATCAAGGAGCAGGCATTTCTTCAGACAATATCAAGCACCTGTTTGAACCCTTTTTTACCACTGAATCTCAAGGTACCGGCCTTGGCTTATACTTATCAAGAGAAATATGTGAAGCAAATCAGGCACAGTTAGACTTTCTGGATCCCAATGCAAGCTATGCCGAATGGCAAACACCGCCTTCAACAGAAGATGTGCAAGTTCAAAAGTTAAATGCTGAGCATAAATTCGGCGCATGCTTTAGAGTATTGTTTGCACACAGTAAGCGTATCCTTTAAGTTTCTTATCTTCATGCTGTCAATGCAGCAAGTATTTACCTGTAGCTTACGGATTACATTATGAATCGCCCTTACGCACTTATTATTGATGATGAACCCGATATTCGAGAACTTCTGGAAATCACCTTAATTAGAATGGGAATAGACACAGTTAGTGCAAAGTCAGTTGGAGATGCACGTTTAGCCTTATCAAAACAAGAATTTGATATCTGCCTAAGCGATATGAACCTTCCGGATGGCAATGGCATTGAACTTGTTAGCCATATACAAGAAAACTACCCTAATTTGCCTGTTGCTATGATTACCGCCTATGGCAATGTCGAGACAGCTATCAGCGCATTGAAAGCAGGGGCCTTCGATTTTATTTCAAAACCTGTCGACCTAAAACAATTACGAAACTTAGTCACCGCTGCGTTAAATTTATCGGACAACAAACATAGCGGTGCAGAGCCTGCCAATAATTCCACTCAAAAAATTCTGGGGAAAACCCAGATAATACACACCCTAAATGCACAAATCACCAAGCTGGCTCGTAGCCAGGCGCCTATTTATATTTCAGGTGAGTCAGGAAGTGGCAAAGAATTAGTGGCACGTTTAATACATGAACAAAGTCATCGCTCAAAGTCTGGTCAATTTATCGCGGTAAACTGCGGTGCCATACCTAGCGAGCTAGTTGAAAGCGAATTCTTTGGCCATAAAAAAGGCAGTTTCAGTGGTGCCATCGAAGATAAATCAGGTTTATTCAGAGCAGCAGAAGGTGGCACCTTATTTTTGGACGAAGTTGCCGACCTGCCTTTGGCGATGCAAGTTAAGCTACTTCGAGCAATTCAAGAAAAAAGCATTCGCCCGGTAGGAGAACAACAAGAGATTAAAGTTGATATTCGTTTATTAAGTGCCACGCATAAAGACCTGTCTAAATTAGTTCAGCAAGGCCTGTTCAGAGAAGACTTATTTTATCGAATTAATGTGATTAAGCTGGATGTTCCTCCTCTAAGAGAAAGAAAAGCAGATATTCCCTTATTAGCACGACATTTCCTAAATGAAGTAGCCGTGCAAAATAAGTCATCAAAAGCCGACTTTGACTCTGAGACGCTAAAGGCCTTGGAAGCATATACTTTTCCTGGCAATGTTCGAGAATTACAAAATACCATTGAGCGAGCATTTACTTTATGCGACGGCAATATTATTCGACTTGAAGACTTACAGTTCAACTCTGCCTTGCAAGCAAAACCAAGCCACGCTTCGCAGCCCTTCCAGCTTGTTTCAGAGGTTCCATCAAATACTAACCAGCAAGAGTTGGGTGCTAAAAATATCAGCTCTGGACTCGATTCAACTAATACAAGCTCTTCGGCACCTCAAAATAGCCAACAGCAAACAAATAATATTGCACCTAGAGCACCTAACCAGCCTTTAGATGAATATCTCGAGCTAATTGAGCGAAAAGAAATTGAACAAGCCCTGCTTGAAACAAAATGGAATAGAACAGCCGCAGCCAAACGCTTGGGAATTAGTTTCCGTGCGCTGCGCTATAAGCTTAAAAAACTTGATCTAGATTAAAGACTGTTTACCCTAGACTTAAAGTCTTTGAATCCGGGGATCATAGGGAGCAACATCAATTTGGCAAGCTTCACCGGTCATAATAGATGTCAGTACATGAACAGAAGCTGGCGCTAAAACCAAGCCATTCCTAAAATGCCCGGCGTTAACAAAAACATTCTCAAACTGAGGGTGGCGTCCAATATAGGGAATTCCATCCGAGGTACCTGGTCTCAAACCGGCCCAATGATGGCTTATCTGGCAAGATGCTAAGTCAGGAAAGAGGTCGATCGCCATATCGGCTAATAAGTTCTTCGCCTGTTCGCTTGTCATCCGGTCAAAGCCACAATATTCCAGAGTACTGCCTGCGACAACCAAGCCATCTCTTCGAGGAATGACATATTTACCATTACTTAACACTACTCGATTTACCAAACCGGGCCTTGCCGAAAACACCAGCATTTGGCCTTTAACGGGTTCAACTTTAATATTTTCATGTCCACAGACTTCAGAGCTCCAAGCCCCCGTACAAAGAACGTATTGATCCGCGTCCAATGTCCCGTGTAAACAAGTTTCAATACCAGAAATTTCAGAACCCGTTTCTTTTAAGCCCGACACTTGGCAGCCTTCAATAATCTCTACACCTGGGTGACGATCTAACCAAGTGCGTAAGGACCTGAGTAACCTAGGATTCCTAACACTCGCAACATGCGGCATCCATAAACCTTTGCTAAGCCCCAGGCGAAGGTTAGGTTCAAGCTGATATATTTTTTCGGCCTCTATGCTTTCTAACCAAGCCGTATTCGAGTTAGACCACACTAAGGCATCTTGCTCATCATCAACACTCAGCATTAATAAGCCATGACGGGTCAGCTCAGGATCTATGTCACTTTCTGCTTCTAAGCACTGAACCAAATTTGGGTAATAGGCCTGAGACCAAGCGGCTAAAGCCGTCACTGGAGGAGCGTAACGCCAAGGATACAGAGGAGAAATGATACCGCCTCCAGCCCAACTGGCTTCAGTTCCACAAATACCCTTTTCAAGTAACACAACATCCATGCCTTTCAAAGCAAGTTCTCTTGCCTGAAGCATTCCCATTACACCGCCACCAACGATAATTACTTTCAAAATACCACCTTCATTCCCATACCACGCTTGCTTAAGCGCACAAAGCTTAAAACCTTGGTTAAAAAACACAGAAAAACCATTCATGAAGCCTTGCATTCTATGTTATTCCATTAAAAAATACCCTAGGAACCTGTTGGACTTCAACATAATTATCAAGGATCGATAATGAAAATATCTAAGTATGCTTTCAACAAAGCGCCGTTAAACAATCAAGGTGGTTTTACGCTTTTTGAAATACTGATTGTGTTAGCGATTAGCGCGATTTTATTATCACTCGCGACACCAAGCTTTTATGCTTATTCTGCTCAATCAAAATCCAAGGCAATAAACCAAAAGCTAGCAGGTCTGCTTAGGCAAGCCAGAAGCAATGCTTTGAATCACCAAAGCTCAACAGTACTTTGCCCTAGCCTGGACGGCTTAAAGTGTGGGGGGGATTGGCAAGAAGGCGTGCTAATTTTTGAAGACTTGAATAATGACAAGCAATTAAATAACACAGAAGCAATTGTTTATTTTCAATCGCCTTTAATTGAAAAAGGCTCTATCCGCTGGACGGCTCTGTATAACTACCTTTCTTTTTCTGGCCAAGGCTTAAGTGGCAGTTCGGCCGGAAGTTTTATTTATTGTCCTGAAGATAAAAACCCAAACTATGCGAATGCTTTAATTGTTAGCTTCTCCGGAAAAATTCGTCGAGCAATCGACAGTAACTATGATGGTATTCGTGAATCCGGGAATAATAAAAATATCGTTTGTTTATAAGCCACCACCACTCTAAGCCTCCCTATCCCTAGACTGGGGTGGCTTAGAGTTTCTACCAAGGGCCTTGCCTTTCGCCACTTGAATACAAACGCAAGGTCTCTTTTTCTTGGCCGTTACGATGTTTTGCGATTAATAAATAACAGGCATTCGATGGACAAGATGCTTCAACTGCTAGCGTCACCTGATAATACAAGTTTTCTGAATCAATATCGTCTACTTGGTAGTATTTTAACTTTGACAAACTGTCGGGATATTTTTGGTAATAAAAATAATATCGTTCTAACTGGCTCTGAATGTCTAACAGTAAGGCCTGCCCCTCGGTTCTTTGGGTTTTTTGCGTAATATATTGATAACTAGGAATAGCCAAGCTTAGTAAAATAGACAAGATCGCTAGTACGAACATTAATTCCACTAAAGTAAACGCCCTTAAGCTGTGACGATAAAATGGCTTGCCGGAAATACTTAAACGCTTAACTGGAATAGCCTTATTCATAATTCCCTCCAACTGAGTTCACCACTTAGAATCAGTTTAAGATTAGCGTCTAAAACAGTTTGGATATTACCGTTTACAGAAGACTGAATCTGTCGAACATTGTTATCTCCCTGATGTATCAAAATCGAGGTAATGGCATCTGAACCAAGAGAATCACTTTTTGTCGCTTTTAACTCAGCTCCAAAATTTTTAAGCTCATTAGCCTGCCTGTTTTGTGTTATGTTTTGTGAAAACCAGGACGTACCCGTTGTATAGCGTAAACGATGGACAAAGGCATCTGTTGATAAGTCGCATTCTTGTTCTTCAGCATGAAAAATAGCCTGAGTTAACATGCCGCCAAATAACTTGCTTGCTCCAGTGGAGACCTCATTGTTATCCAAATATCGAAGCCATCCATTCATATAGGCTGAAGTATCAGAGAATTGCATCAAACGATTTTCTAATTCAGATACCTTATTTTCGTTTAGTTGAGGCTGAATACGCCAAGAACCTGACATACTCCCCCCTTCAGGGTTTACTAAAATAGTTGAGACATCGAGCAAGGAAGCTAAGGAAATTAGACCACTTTGCCCCTTAGCTGAGTCTACAAGAAAACGCCCTTGAGAATTTCTAGGCTCTTTTAGGCCTATGATTTTATGCTTTTGACTCTGATTAAAAGACTCAGAAAAAACCTTTCCTGATTGAGTACTCTGCCCTGTCGAAAGGTATATCCAGCGATTATCGGAAGCGTCCAAACTTAATTGTGGCCTATCAATTAATGTTGCCTGCACATCAAGTAACTTTTCTGGCGCCAGAATCATTTGCTCTGAAAACGTATTACGGACATTGATTCTATAAACGGCTCCGGATTTTCGACTATAACTCGCTGTATTCAAATACAAAGCATCGGTTTCGCCATCCAAATTCCAGTCGACAGACGACATACCGGTCACATAGGACTGGCTTTCTTTCAGATCAAGCCATCTTGCTTGGCTTTGCTTTGATTGAATACCGCTAGATTGAATACCGCTAGACTGAAGCGCCTTCAAATTGACAATATAAACACCTGCAGAACGTGTTGTCGTCGATTCCCCAAGTGAAACCGGGTCAAGGTCTGTGCCGGAACCCAACACCAAATACCATTCCAACTCGTCTTGCTGGTTTTTCAAGCTCATCACACCAGGTAAGCTAACGGTGCTCCCCATACTCTCCATTTGAAGCTCTGCCAAAAATTTAGGCGCTTGTTCGGCATCGGTAATATCAAATACTAAGTAGGCTGAATAGGCCAAACCAACACTCACAACCATAAGCGTGCCCCAACCCTCTGGGTGGGTTTTTCTGCCAAGCTGATCAGCTTGACCAACAAGGCCATTTTCATCAAATACCTTAGCATCAAAGATATAAGGCCTTTGACTAAATACATTCAAATGGTGACTGGGTGATATACCGTAATGTTGATTACTCACTTCTTTTAAATAGGGTAAAACGGCATAGGGCACAAATGCCCAGATTTCTTGCCCTAAATCCCATTTAGACCCGCTCTCTGGCGAGCTGTTCACCTGCTTGGTACTGCTATCAAACCAACCTGCATTGAAGCTATGCAAGACACCATCATTCGTACCCAGAAAGACTCTGGACCGTCTATTTTGATATTGTTCTAAGAATGCCTGATAACTCTGATCACCATACAATAAGTGATAGTTAGATGATGGTTCACTGACCGTGATGGGTGCGCTATTCGCGGTATCGCCAAGTAGCAATGTTTCTTGACCAGATCGGCGAGATCTAAATTTTTCCTGATCCTGGCCACGAATATAATTGATAAGCTCATCCGCTTCTGTTTGTGTACTGACATTCAACCATTCTGGACTTACTGGAAACCTGCTACTGTCATTCCCACCTGAAATAAAATCATACTCTGTTTGGCCAATATGGCTTCGTATATAACGCTTCGTATCATTGCTTTGGAATTGAGGCCGTTGCCTGTTAATAGATCCTTGAGTGGACTTATTTAGAAAATCTGAAGCACGCCATAGATAGCCAACATCCTCGTCAAGGTAGGGATAATTTAGTATCTTGCAACTTTCTTCAGCGCTCAGTTCTGTCAAAAACCGATACCGAAGGATTTTTTCCTTTTCATCAAAACACGAAGACAATAAAGGATCTTCATCTAAAGAACCTAGCTTTTTATTGCCATTATCACTTCTTAAACGCCCTTGATCGTCAATTAAGGTCGCTTTTAAATCACCTAGCCAATTCACTTCCTGCTTAGCTTCACGTGTAGAATACTTAAACATCGCTTGATAAATGACGCCTGAATCATCAGGAAAGTAGGCCATCTCAGCACCTGATATTTGAAATGAGTTGGCCATGCGTTCACTGGAAAGCTCTTTAAAAATAGATCGCAACAAGATATCAGCGTCATGGAAAGTAAGCTTGTTTTCAGAAGACGGTATTGTGCTGTCAGAGCTGACTAACTGAAAATGCCTAAGCGCCTGATCTCCTTGTAATTCTTTCTGGCAATCATTCAATAATTTTGCATTTGACAGGAATGGATAATTCACTGTGCTCGCAGCGAATGTTAAATGGACATAACGCTGACATATTGCGTTACTAGGCTCGTCGCTTTTATTACTGAGCGATATCTGTTTAATTTCTTCAAGCGCTCTTTGAAAAGAGTTTAAAGACTGATCTTCGCGTTTGAGTGAGCTCTGATATTGATCACCACCCGAGTCATTCGCAGACCATGTTGATAAGTAAGCCACTAATTTTATGGCATCGCCAAAGATAAACGCCTGCTTTTCTCGTCCCTTGTTATTCGTCGTTTTTTGGGCATAAAAGTAAAGTGTGACCTGATCAGTGAGTAAGCCTAGCAGGCCTTTTTTAAGCTTAGGATTTTTTAAACGTAACTGAAGCGTTTTATTTTGGTACTTGAGCAAGCCACTCTCAATGATGATAGGCATAGAATTTGGAATAGGCGAATAAGACAGGCTCTGAGCATCCTGTATAAGCAATTTATATGCAGATGAATCAAAACCAATGATATTAGATAAATTACTATCGATAGGCTCATTAGTCTCTGGAACACCTAGCAAGAAATATCGAGCCATATCTATCTGGCGCATTAACAGCCAGTTTAAAAACCTGCCATTCCATAGTGTTTCTTGACCTTGCTCTAAGGACAAATATTCTTCGAAGTAATTTCGTTTTGAATTATAACGATACTGACTATAGGGTTTAAAATAGCCTACGTTTCCATCCCTACTCATAGGATCAAAGCGTGATGAAGAATATGCCCTTTCAAGCATCGCCTTGGATTGGTCAATCTCGACCAGAATAATGCCTTGGCTTAAATCATCTAATACATAGGGGCGAGAGAAATAATCACTCGCTTTAAAAACGTTATTATCATCAAGTACATCATTGCTGCCTAATGCAAAATCTGCATAGCACATAACAAATACAGAGATACACAGGGCATTTCTGAATACTTGATATGAAAAACTGGCTTGAACAGTGAGAGATATTACTTTCTGCTTAAAATAAATATGGATAAGGATAATACGATTCATGTTTCTAAGACCTCCTTGTCTTTCGTAGTCATTTCAGATGAAGCTTTTTCTAAGGGACAAACCTATAGTCCGAGGCCGTCCAAAAAACCACCTCACGCCCTTTATTAGTTGAAATGCCTTTCGCTCTCAATTCATAATGTGCTGAAAAACTGCCTTGTGTTCCCAAGCCCATTCCCAGGCCTGAATAAGCCATATTTTGAGACAAAGACACGCCGTTTTTAAGTAACTGGGCGGGGAATTCTTTAAGATAGACATCAGCCCTTTCTCTATTTTGAGTCATGCTCGATAAGCGCTTTAAACCTTGGGTTTTCAGATTGTCTAATGATTTAACTGACGTGAGATTTTCTATCTTCAACTCGCTCCCCTCAAGCAAAGCATCAAGCTTGGCAATTGCCGTTAAACGGGCATCTTCCGATATCTGTTTTGCTCTAATTTGCGCTATACGTGCATTATTCGTCTTATAAGAAAATTGACTCTGTTCGACAGCGACAAAGGCCGAAAGACTCAATATGGTCATTAATAACAGCACCGTGACAAGCACAAAGCCGTTCTCTGTTTCTATGTTGTGCCTCCGACTTAAACTATCTATCAACAACGTCAAACTATCTATCAACAACTTCATTGCATTTTCCTCCTTGAAAATACTGGTACAGATCTTAGCCCCTTCCAAACTCTCTCTTGGCAGAGAAAGTAGGTTAAAATTCACTATTCACCTATCCTGGCATCGACTAATTTAATAATCTATTTCGTATAGATACCTCCGCTTGGTATAGTTTTCTCGGGTAATACCTAAGCTTATCTGGCACTTGGTAAGCATTCGCTGCCTGAGATTCGCTACTATTCATGGCATAAATCTTACCCTTTTCATCAATCGTTTTGTCTGGCAAACGACTCCTGACTAACAGATAAATTCTGACACTTAATACCTTTTGCCAGTCAGATATCTTGTCAGCCAAGACATATCGGTCAACGCTCCTATCCTGATTTTCATCCACGCCGTATTCAAACTGCATTTGTTCTATGCCTTCCACAAGCGCTTCCTGAATATAACGATCCCCCTTCAACACCAGCCGCGTTAATACTGAATCCCCTTCCAGGCAAGTCATTGAATTTTTTTGACAAGGACGAAGAAAATACAAACTGCTATGAAATAACATATTGTAATGAAAACCTTCAGAGGAGATTGCTTGAACGGCTAAAGCCAATTGTTTTCCCTGAAATAGCGCGGCGCTTTTGCCTGACTGAGCACGAAGAAAATAATACTTTTGATAGCGCTTATTATCTATGCTGCTCTCCGAGAAATACTCACGACTATTACCAAAACGAAGCGTTATCAGATCCGAATTTTCTAAATAATCTTTATTTTTTATACATTTTGAGGGTAAACCATTGAGATACTCTGCATTAGTGCTGCCTTCAAGGCCGTAAATACCCTCAGAAACATTAAAGACCCAAGCTGAATCACAAGCACCCGGCGCTGCACTTAAGGTGCCCTTAAAAACTTGAACGTCTTTAGAATCAAGACCTCCCCAATGATCGGCCATACGAATACCATCAGAGAGTATTTTCATCGCGAGTTGGGCATTATCTTCTCTGTCATTCAAAGCACTGATTAACTCAAATGCCTGCTTCTGAAAATCAAACACCTTATACACGCCGAGCATCAATAATAGCGACAAAGCCATCGCGATCATTAGCTCGACCAAGCTGAATCCTGAATATAAATTAGTCTTAAAAGCACTTGGGTTTTTACTAAATCCTTCCACCTTTTGCCTCACCTATTTCGTTATTTTTAGGGATTTATCTTAAAGGACAATTCATAAACTTGGAGATTTGAAGGGTCTTCTGAATGCTGACTTTCCTGCCATTGCATCGTCAGCTGATAATAATCTCCCTGGTCAAGCAGGCTGGCTTGCCCTTGTGGTAACTCTTTTTTTACCCGAGCCTGCCAATCAGATAGATTTGAAGCATCGCCCTCCGCTCTCACACGCTCAACCAAACTACTAGATAGCGCTATAGCAGCATTTTGCAAAGCCGTATCATGGGTCATTTTAATACTGACATGCTGCAAAGATGCCAGGCCTAAAAAACCTACAGCAAAAATAAGCAAGCTAATGAGAAGTTCTATTAAAGAAAAGCCGGTTTGTTTAGAGGAGAAGCCACCCAAGGTGAGCGGATGTTGAATGATAGATCGTGGTCTAATAGACGAATTTGAAGTCATTTGTATCAGTTCCTTTGATACTGTCTCTGCTGAGAATTAATAGTTAGCTTGCTTAAGCTGAGGCCTTAAAGGTAGTTAAATGTAATCTATCCTTGATTACTTATTACGATATGAGCGTCTTTGCTCTTAAAAACGATACTAACTTATTAAATATATAAGATGCAATTTCGAAAAGGAATATTAACTCAGTAATCGATGAGAGTAATTTCCGGCCCCTGAGCCCCGTCGAAGGGCCTTGCAAATAAACTCAGCCATTCATCGGAGACATTTCGACAAGCTCAATGAGCGTAGTTTCCGGCTCCTGAACCCCGTCGAAGAGTATTTAATCACACATTTTCAACAGGAATTCTTAAAGCTTTCGGCATTGAAAAAACGATACTTTCAGTCCTTCCATCAGCCTCTTGAACATCATTTGCACCTAATTCTTTTAAACGCTCAACTACCTGCTGAACTAAAATTTCAGGCGCAGAAGCCCCCGCCGTAACCGAAACAGATTTGGCTTTATCCAACCATTCTGGCTGAATTTGAGTGTAATCATCAATCAAATACGCTGGCGTTCCCATACGTTCGGACAGTTCACGTAAACGATTAGAGTTCGAGCTATTTGGAGAACCCACCACCAACATTAAGTCAGAACTATCTGCAAGGCTCTTAACCGCATCCTGACGATTTTGCGTGGCATAACAAATATCGTCTTTTCTGGGCCCTTCAATATGTAAAAATTTCTGGCGCAAGGCATCAATCACCTTGGCTGCATCATCGACAGAAAGCGTTGTCTGGGTTACGTAGGTCAACCTGCCAGGGTCTTTGACACGCAAATTGGCAACGTCTTTTTCATCTTCAACCAAGTAAATCTTTCCACCTAACTTAGTGTCATATTGCCCCATGGTGCCTTCCACTTCCGGGTGACCTTCATGACCAATCAAGATGCATTCACGCCCTTCTTTACTGTACTTCATTACTTCCAGGTGGACTTTTGTGACTAAGGGACAGGTGGCATCAAATACATTCAAGGCACGAAATTTTGCTTCTTCTTGAACCGCTTTTGAAACGCCATGTGCACTAAAAATAACCAGCGAATCATCCGGCACTTCATCGAGCTCATCGACAAAAATAGCTCCACGCTGTTTCAAGTCGTCCACCACAAATTTGTTATGCACCACTTCGTGTCTTACATAGACAGGCGCACCGAAGACTTCTAAAGCACGATTTACAATTTCAATCGCGCGGTCTACACCAGCACAAAATCCTCGGGGATTGGCTAACTTTATCTTCATACTGCAACCTTTTATAAAGCCTCGACAGACTGAATTTCGACAACAAATTTGAGTGTTTCACCGGCTAAGGGGTGGTTAAAATCAATCTCGACTTCATTTTCGTCAAAATGCTTAACGACACCCGGTAATTCTGATTTATTGGCATCGGCAAAGGAAATCATTAAACCTTTTACTAATTCCATATCGGCTGGAAAATCAGCACGTTTCATCATTTGACTGTTATTTGGATTAGGCATACCAAAAGACTTTTCTGGCGGAACCATGAACTCATCTTTATCGCCAGCAACTAAGCCAACAAGATAACTTTGAAAACCATCTGGCAGCTGACCATCACCAAACTCGAAGCTAGCAGGAACCTTATCAAAGGTTGAATCGACCACTGATCCATCGGCAAGACTCAAAGAAAAATGCAAGGTAACTTTGGTGTTCTCACCTACTTTAATCAAACTATTCTTTGTCACGCTCAATACCACACTTATCAATAAATACGTAAATCATCAAAAAACAAAACAAGCTCTTTATAATGTCGCCTTTTCTGCGTTTTGTTCTTTCTTAGGCCTGAATATATCTAAAATCATTAAACCCGCACCAATACTAATCGCCGTGTCGGCAATATTGAAGGCGGGAAAATTATAATCACCCCAATAAAAGTGCAAGAAATCAACAACATAGCCCAAGGTAATTCTGTCATATAAATTTCCGATAGCGCCGCCTAAAATTAAAGCAACTGCAATGGCAACCCATGTATCATCTCGAAGCTTTGTTAACCAAACGCCTAGCCCAAGGCTAACAAAAAAAGCCAGCGCGATAAAAAACCAACGCTGCCAACCCGATTCAGATGCCAGGAAGCTAAAGGCAGCGCCAGTGTTATGTAGCAAGGTTAGATTGAAACCAGTTAAGGCATCAAATAACTGATAAACCGGAACCGGAGAAGCATATTCCAGATTGGCAGTCGCCAGATACTTAGTCCACAAATCCAACACGACAATGAGCAAACTGATGCCAAGATAAATAGCTAGATGCTTGCCCATACTCATTTGCTTTTGAATATCAGTCATCATTATGCAAATGCTCTCTTTTCGCCAATACCTTCGATATTTTCGATACAGCGGCCACAAAGGTCTGGATGAGCTGCATGCTGACCTACATCTTCACGATGATGCCAACAACGATCGCACTTGGCATGCTCTGAGGCATGAATTTCTAACAACAAACCATCAAGTTCACTTGGACTTGCTTGAGAATTTTCTGCTGCAGAAATAGGCAATACCCTTGCGCCAGAGGTAATTAATACAAAACGTAATTCATCGCCTAAGGAAACTAAGGCATCGTATAAATCACCGTCACAGAACAAGCTGACTTCTGTCGCCAATGCCCCTTTGATTTTTCCAGCATTGCGCTCTTCTTCTATGCGTTTATTAACGGCATTTTTCACGGCTAATATTTGAAGCCAGAAGGCACGACCTTTCTGCTCATCATCACTTAAGCCTTCAAGACCTTCATACCAGGTACTAAGAAACACGCTGGCGGCTCTTTCTACCGCTTTTGGCTTAGGCAAGGTGGTCCAGATTTCATCTGCTGTAAAGCTTAATACCGGCGCAATCCAACGGGTCATGGCTTCTAGGATATGATACATCGCTGTCTGGCATGAGCGCCTTGCAACACTATTTTTTGCGGTAGTGTACTGTCGGTCTTTAATAATATCCAAGTAGAAACCACCTAAATCGACACCACAGAATTGCACGACTTTCTGGAACACAGTTAAGAAGCTATATTCCTCGTAGGCCGCTTTTAATTCAGTTTGAAGTTGCAAGGCTCGATCCACAGCCCAACGGTCAATTTCTACCATATCCTTACTGTCAAGCATGTCTGTTTCAGGATCAAAGCCATTGATATTAGACAAGAGGAAGCGAGCGGTATTTCGAATACGTCGATAGGAATCGGCGGCACGCTTGAGGATTTCATCTGACACGGTCATTTCGCCCGTATAATCAGTGGCTGACACCCATAGGCGTAGAATATCGGCACCCAAGCTATTCATAACTTCTTGAGGTGCAACGACGTTACCCAAAGACTTGGACATCTTTTTGCCTTCGGCATCAACCGTAAAACCGTGGGTTAATACTTGCTTATAAGGCGCTTGATTATTAATGGCAATACCTGTTTTAAGTGAAGACTGGAACCAGCCTCTGTGCTGATCCGAACCTTCCAGATACAAGTCTGCAGGATATTGAGCTAATTCTTGACGCTGACGCAGGACTGCTGAATGAGTCACACCCGAGTCAAACCAGACATCCAAAGTATCAGTCACTTTAGTGTATTGATCAGCCTGATCACCTAGCAATGTGGCTGCATCTAATTCAAACCAGGCATCAATGCCTTTGTCTTCAACTAAGGCAGCTACTTTTTCGATTAGTGCTTCGGTATCAGGGTGCAAGGCTTGGGTTTCTTTATGCACAAATAAGGTGATCGGCACGCCCCAGGTACGCTGGCGAGAAATACACCAATCCGGGCTTTGCTCTAGCATACCCTCAATACGGCTTTGACCCCATTCAGGAATCCACTGAACATGTTTCACCGCATCCAAAGCAGACGCTTTTAGGCCATTTTGGTTCATGCTAACAAACCACTGAGGCGTAGCACGGTAGATCAAGGGTGTTTTGGTACGCCAGCAATGCGGGTAACTATGCGTGAATACTTTCTTAGTAACTAATTTACCTTCAGCTTCGAGTGCTTCAATAACAGCCGCATCTGCCTTGTAGACATGAAGGCCTGCAAAGAGTTCAACATCTGCACGGAAAGTACCCCCATTATCGACATAATTTAGGGTACCTAAGCCGTATTTTTTGCCGACATTGAAATCGTCTACACCATGATCGGGTGCGGTATGCACAGCGCCTGTACCTGCATCCGTGGTGACATGATCTCCCAAAATAACGGGAACCTGTTTATTACGATAAACGGGGTGAATAAGTTGTTGATCCTCAAGGGCTTGACCTAAACAACGACCTAATATCTCGTGATAATCTACCCCATAGCGCTGCATATTTTCAGCAACAAGCGCATCCGCCATAATGACTAATTCTGGCCCAGTTCCTACATCAAGCTTAACCAGGGCATATTCGAGATTGGCATTAAGCGAAACAGCTTGGTTTGATGGAATCGTCCAAGGCGTCGTTGTCCAGATAATAATTGACGCTGGATAATCTAATGAGGCCAAGCCAAAGGCTTTGGCAACAGCAGAAGCGTCTACTACATCGAAACGTACATCGATGGCTGTCGATTGTTTCTCCTGATATTCGACTTCGGCTTCTGCTAGTGCAGAACCACCGACTACACTCCAATAAACTGGTTTAAAGCCTTTTTGAAGATGACCATTTTCGATGATTTTACCCAAGGCGCGAATAATATCTGCTTCAAACTTGAAATCCATGGTGAGATAGGGATTTTCCCAGTCACCTAGAACGCCCAAACGAATAAAATCCGCTTTTTGGCCAGCAACCTGCTTGGCTGCATATTCTCGACAGGCTTTTCTAAAGGCAGAATATTCAACTTTAACACCCGCTTTACCTAGTTTCTTTTCGACATTATGCTCGATTGGCAAGCCGTGACAGTCCCAACCCGGGATATAAGGCGAATCAAAGCCGCTTAAACCTTTCGACTTAATAATAATATCTTTCAGAATTTTATTAACCGCATGACCGATGTGAATATTCCCGTTGGCATAAGGGGGGCCATCATGAAGAATAAACTTTTCAGCACCCGCTCTTGCCTGTCGAATTTGACCGTATAAATCCATATCATTCCAATGCTTCAACATGGCGGGCTCGCGCTGTGCCAGATTACCTCTCATTGGAAAGTCTGTTTCAGGTAAATTAAGGGTGTGCTTATAGTCACTCATAATATGTTCACTTTGCCTGTATCAATCTGCTGATTAATTAAAATATCAAAAATTACTGACTCTCTTTGCTCGCAAAAAAATCACGAGCCGTTTGGCTATCTTTGCTTATCTGTTCTTTAAGTTGCTCAATGCCGGTAAAGCGTTGCTCATCTCGCAGCTTTTGATGAAATTGTACTTCGACATACTCACCATAAATATCTTTATTGAAATCGAATAAATGCACTTCTAAAGAAGACTTAAAATGCCCTACTGTCGGTTTACAACCGACATTCGCCACACCTGAAAATAGTTTATTTTCAGATTTCAACAATAAGCTGACGGCATATACACCCGAAAGCGGCGACGACACTCTTTTCAAGTTAATATTTGCGGTAGGAAAACCTAGCTGCCTTCCTAACTTTTCTCCATGAGCCACTCTTCCACAGAATGAGTATGGCCGACCTAAGAGTTGCTCCACTTTCGAAAATTCACCCAGAACCAAGAGTTCTCTAATAAAAGTGCTGCTTGCTCTTTGCGAAAAGTCAGCTTCCTCTAATGGACAATCTGAACTAGAGAAATCACACGATTCCTTCGCTAACACTGTTTGGGTATTTTCTACCGTAAATCCGAGCTGCTTAGATAAACTGCATAAAAGTTTATAATCACCTTGCCTATCACCACCAAACCGGAAATCATCTCCGATTACCAAATGATCCACATTCAAATGAGAGACTAAGACATTCTGAACAAATTCTTTTGCCGTTAATTGACTTAACTTTGCATCGAACTTCAGACAAAAGACATAGTCTAAATCGTAAGAGGATAATGCTTGGAATTTTTCACGAAAGCGCATTAATCTGGCTGGCGCGTCATTACCTTTGAAAAACTCCATAGGCTGTGGTTCAAAGATAATAATCAAAGCAGGCAGTTTGCGCTTCTTTGCTTCTGAAATCACCTGCTGAATAATTGCCTGATGCCCAAGATGCACGCCATCAAAATTTCCGATCGTCGCCACACATTTTGTATTCGATACCCCAGATTCTCCTAAACCAGGATTATGGAGCCCTCTGAGTAAATGCATCGCCACCACTTTTTTACGCCATCAAAATAAGAACTGCAAAAATAGCCAGAGATTATACTGGTGGTCGACCCAAAGATTCAATGCGGATACAGATTACTGAGGCCTATATGACAAAAAAACCACCAATCCGGGAAGAGAGGTGGTTTTTATGGTTTTGATCTATCAATTTTACTAAAAGATTTAAGAGCTATTATTCCCACCAACCAACCAGGTTCATATAAACGAGTGTTGCTGGAACAAGAACAAAAGTAAGAATACCTATTGTTTCATCAGTGGATTCCTCATTGTTCTCGTTGACACGAAAACCGTTTTCCTTACCCGAGGTGTAATAGGTTCTACCCTCTTGGTAAGCAAAATATTTATTTGGGTCTTCTAGCTTGTAATTACCTACATTTTGATAGGCTGGCACAAACTCATCATCAGCAGCAGATACATTCAGTGATAAGCAGGCTACAAACAAACTGATTAACAGCGCTTGAATGTGTTTCATTTTTAACTCTCCTCTACCCAGACCTATTAAAACGAAAAACATAGCTTAGTTAGATACTTCACAACAAAATCGTTTATCTAAAATAGTTAAGCAAATAGTTAAGCAAATAGTTAAGCAAATAGTCTTTGGGTAATTTACGTACAATCCATTAGAAACCAGTCTAAGCCTAAAATAAAGTGATTTCACAATCAATTACAAATTAATTGCTCTTGGCGCGACAGAGTTATCAATTTTTTAGGAAGCAAGGTAGAATCTTTCATATTCTCTGACGGTCTTTACAAGAAAACTTTCATGCTTAGCTATCGACACGCTTTTCACGCTGGCAATCATGCCGACCTTATTAAACATCTAACGCTGGTTTTGTGTTGCGAACACTTATGTAAAAAAGAAAAAGGCTTCTCCTACATTGACACCCATGCTGGCGCGGGCATGTATGATTTAAAGAGCCCGTCCTCTTCGAAAAATAATGAGCATCAAGATGGTATTTCATCTCTGGACAAGTTGAGCAATCTGCCCAAAGTGTTAGATAAATACCTCACACTCATTAAAGAGGCAAAAAAACACAAAGCATCTGCTTATCCTGGTTCACCCTGGCTTGCGGCTCAAGTTCTAAGATCACAAGATCAAGCCAGCCTTTTTGAAATGCATCCGAAAGACTTTCACCTTTTAGACGCTTTATTTGCCAACAACAGAAGAATAAAAGTCAAGCAATCTGACGGCTACCAGTGCCTGAAAAGCCTGTTGCCACCACCATCGCGACGCGCCATCACCTTAATCGACCCACCCTACGAGCAGGAAAAAGAATATCAAGCGGTCATCCAGACCCTTAAAGAAGGTATTTCTCGCTTAAATTCGGGCATTTATATTGTTTGGTACCCCTTAATCAATCGAACAAATTCTGCAAAAGATAGAGCTGCTGAAAAGATGGTCAGACACATCAAGAATCTTTTTAGCCAAGAACAACTGCACCTTCAGTTTATTTTAAATAAAGAGATGCAAGGCATGTATGGCAGCGGCTTAGCCATTATCAATCCACCTTGGGGGCTTAAAGAGCAGTTACAGGAAGCATTGACGTTTTTATGCTCTATTGATGAAACTCAAAAACGCCAATTCAATATTGAAGCGATGGATGTAAATCAAGGCAATTCAAAGCGATAACCAAGACAGCCCACCCTAAGGAATGCATGAAAAATCTATCGGAAATACTAAGACTGACCACTCAACACGCTTATTATTTCCAATCTCAAAGTTACGCAATCGTTGTTAATAATGCATTAACAGCCTGTGCAAATTCAACGCCAGAGTCTTCTTGAAGAAAATGCCCACCTTTCAGGGTGATATGCGGCTGTCCCTTAGCACCGGGAACCAACTTCTGCATATACTTATCACCACCGCGCATAATGGGATCACCATTACTGAAGGTCGTTAGAAATGGCTTTTCCCATTTCTTTAAGACTTCCCAAGCCGCCTTATTAGCTGCCGATGCCGGGTTATCGGGGGAAACAGGCACCAACGCCGGAAAGGCTCTTGTACCGGCTTTATATTTGGCTGAAGGAAAAGGCGCATCATAGGCTGCACGCTCATCCTTGCTAAAGGATTTGAAGCTGCCAAATTCAACAATACGGCTGATTGGAAACCAAGGGCTATTTAAAGCAAATGCTTTCCACAACTTAAAGACTGCTGGAACTTTTTCTTCGCCTGTTGGCAACATACCATTACCGACCACAATGGCTTTAAAACGGGCTTCATTTTCTGCTGCTAAACGCAAGCCAAGCAATGAGCCCCAGTCCTGACACACCAAGGTAATATTCTTCAAATCTAACTGATCTATAAATGCCTGCAGCCAATCCATATGACGCTGATATGAGTAGTCTTTTATGTTGGTTGGTTTATCAGACTTACCAAAACCTATTAAATCAGGCGCAATCACTCGATGCCCTGCCGCCGCACAAACCGGAATCATATAGCGATAAAGATACGACCAGCTTGGCTCTCCATGCAGCATCAGAATAGGATCAGCATTTTTAGGGCCTTCGTCGACATAATGCATCCGTAAACCGTCTGTATTATCCTGCTTTAAGGCATGACTGCTTAACTCAAGGTAACGCGATTCAAAGGGATAATGAGAAAGCCGTTTAAAACGAATATCTGGTGTTCGAACAAAAGGAATCATGAATTTTTACCTATTCTTATTGTTGACAAGATCTATAGTGTAGATAAATTAAAATAGGCAAAGAAGTAATAATAGTAGAACAGTGTGTTTTAGTTTTCTGAATGATCAGTTAGTTATAAAATTCAGACAAGAAAAAGCCCAGCTAAAAACTGGGCAAAATACATCAAAACTACACACTCTAGGGACTACACAAAACCTAATTTTATAACTTAAGAGATGTTTCTGAAAAAGCGGGCCTGAATCGCTGTTCCGTACTTCAATAATGTTAGAATATCGATTCGATCACACTTTGTCTGTTGTATAAGTTTTTCAAAATGTAACATTTCATTAACGAGAAGTAGTTCTCACTTTTACATCCAAGATATTTGAACTTAAAACACAATGCCTAATAACTTAAAACACAAAAACACAGCAAAAGACCTACTCCAAAAGCATCCGAAACTAATACATTCCGATAGCAAGAAGGTAATATCTCATACCCAAAGACAAGATGATGAATGGATCATTAATACACTGATGATCGAAGGCTATGAAATACCGTTTCGATTTAAGCGTAAAAAAGCGTATCAAAATCTGAAAGGCGCACAAGTCAATCTGACCTACTACCCTATTATTGAAAAACTAGCAGGCATGGATTTTGAAATAATGAATGTTGTGCGGATCCGAAAAACTTAGTGCTAACTAAAGCAACTTATCGCTTTGGTGAACCTTTTCATTCATCTGGTGAGCCATTTTAACCAAACTATCAGATACTGCAGATAGCGAAGATGTTGAATCGATCAATTCTTGGGATAAGGCTTCATTTTTCAGTATTAATTTCTCTGCTGCTTCACTTGATGAAACAACTCCCTTAATATCTTCCTGCTGCTGAATCGCAATATCCGTCGACTCTTTGATTTTTGCAGCAATTTTGCGCACAGCTTCAACTGCCCGGTTTAAACGCTCGCCAGAGGTATCGACGACTTTCGAACCATCCTCAATATCTTTTGTCGCCGCATCAAGAATTCCCCTGATGGTTTGTGCTGATTCATTACTTCGAATAGATAATGTTCTGACCTCATCCGCAACGACTGCAAATCCTCGACCCTGATCTCCGGCTCTAGCAGCCTCAATAGCCGCATTCAATGCCAACAAATTAGTCTGATTGGCAATATCACTAATAATATTCATTGCATGGAGAATAGAGTCATTTCCTTCTCTGATTTGGGACATATATTCAATCGCAGTCGCCATCGACTTTGCACTATCAGCAACATCTCTTTCGGCATTTTCTGCTTCTTGCTTTACCTCTCTCATAATAGAAGAAGAGCTGTTTACGGAGTCTGCCATCGATGCAAGCGTCTGATTCATCCGTGCAGTAGATGTTACTTGATGCTCAATACTCTGTTTTATCATGCTGCTATTTCGAACCATAGAATTCATGGTATTGGATAATTCTTCGGAAGAGTCCAGCAGAGTATCGGCACTACCGGAAGCTTCGCTCAAAATTTCGCCCAACTGCGAGCTGACTTTGTTCGATCTATCAAGGTGTGACTTAGCATCAGCTGCCGCTTGCTCAGACAAAGCGAGCGCCTCATGCCTGATTTTATTACTAAAACGCAAGGTCAGACCGATAACGATGATGGGTAATAGATAGCCTGAATAAGTATTAATCTTACTTTGCTTTGCATCCAGCTCGAAGTGCGGAAAAGAAAATCCTTGCTGATCCAATATTGCAAGCGCCAAAGTAAAGGCCGTCATTACCATAAACCACATCAGACCATAAGCATTATCGGTGATCAGGTAAGCGAACACCATAATACCCACGACCCAAAAGATATGCGCAGAATGAATTCCTTCTAAATGATAAATAAGCGAAGCACAATATATGACCATAAGCAGTACACTGAGATTAGCCATCAACATCAGTGGCAGCACTTTATATTTGTTGAGCATGGCAAGCACTGGCCCACCAACCACTAGCAACCAAGCCCAGTTTGCTAAATCGTAATACCCCAACTTAGACCATTTAACTAAACTATAAAAAGCAGCTAGAAAGATCATAATACAGGCAAAAGCGATAATTTTTTGGCGTATTAATAGTGCAGGATCGGAAGATCGCTCTGGCATCAAAAAATTGAAGAAAATGACAAATGGATTAGTCAAAACAACACCTTTTATAGAACACTCAACAAGACTATAGAGTGAGACTGATTTTATTATTTGTACTAATTAAAGTGCTCGTTTACGAAACTGTAAAGAAAAGTGCCTAAAAAACACTGTAAAAGCCAAGCTGTAAATACTCATAAGTATTCCATTTTACAACTATAGAGCTTATACTCTAAATTAGAGTATAAGCTCTATTTATGAATTTAGAGCACCCAACTTTTCCATCAAGACGAGATTCATTATGTTATTTCCAGTTAAGGTTCAATATTACAAGGGTCTAGCGAAAGCATTTAAGATTGCCGCAGCCGTCGTTCCAATGCCGAAACCGACTCTTTTTACTGGCACAGGCTCATCCCTGGAACTTTGCTCTGCTATTAGCCAGCTAGGTATGAAAAAAATATTGATCGTGACAGATAAGGTATTAGTCGAAATAGGTTTATTAAAGCCCATTGAAGAGCGCCTGAAAGCTGAAGGCGTAAGTTATGTTATATATGATGGTATTTTACCTGACCCAACGTATGACCAAATTGAAGCGGGTTTAGAAATTCTTAAAAATAACCAATGTGAAGCCATTCTTGCTGTAGGCGGCGGCTCACCAATTGACGCCAGCAAAGCTATAGCGGCAAGAGCAACAAACGATAAACCTCTTGCGAAAATGGCGGGCCTTTTCAAGCTACGCAGAGCGACATTACCTCTTTTTGCTATTCCAACCACTGCAGGAACCGGATCCGAAGTAACCATAGTGTCTGTGGTTTCTGATACAGAAAGCCATAAGAAAACCCCCATTATTGACCCAAAACTTGTACCGATGATGGCCGCACTCGACGGCTCGCTTATGGTAGGCCTTCCACCTATGGTAACGGCTGCAACAGGCATGGATGCACTGACCCACGCTATTGAATCATACATCTCTGTCAATGCGACAGATGAGACAAATTCTTATGGCTTAGCGGCTACCCGCCTGATTATGGAAAACCTTGAAACAGCGGTACATGATGGAAAAAACATTCAAGCCAGACAAAACATGGCGATGGCATCTTATTATGCTGGCCTTGCTTTCACAAAGGCTAGCGTAGGTTATGTACACGCCATTGCGCATAATTTTGGTGCATATTATTCAACGCCACACGGCCTCGCAAATTCAATTGTGCTTCCATATATATTGGACTACTCAAAGGACGAGATTATCGAACGCTTAGCTGAACTAGCAGTAGTCAGTGGCCTCAAAAAAGGCAAAGAAAGCGATCAACAATTAGCTGATAAATTTATAGCTCGCATTCGCGAAATGCTTAAATCTTTTAACATCCCTAGCCATTTAAATGATTTAAAAGTTTCTGATATACCCAGTATCGCTAAGTCCGCACTTGATGAAGCGCATTTGAACTATCCTGTACCTAAGTACATGAATCAAAATACCTGTGAAAACTTATTAAATAAAATGGTAGCATAATTAGCATAATGCAAAACACGCTTGACAATTGTGAATTAAAACGGCATAGTCTCGCGTCATTTTTACATCGACAGCAATAATTCAGAAAACAAAGATTTGAAGTATTATTGTCTGCCAAAATTTAAGTAATTCGCGAAATTTAGGAGCAATACGGTGGCAAACTCCCCATCTTCAAAAAAACGCGCGCGTCAGTCAGAAAAACGCCGCCAACTAAATGCTAGCCAACGTTCAATGGTTAGAACATTCATTAAGAAAGTTGATGTTGCTGTTCAGTCTGGCAATTATGACAACGCTCAAGCTGCATTTATTACAGCTAAGCCAATCATTGACAGTATGGTAAACAAGGGCATCTTCCCTAAAAACCGTGCAGCACGCATTAAAAGCACATTAAATGGTCAAGTAAAAGCACTTAAAGCTTAATACTAGAACCAATAAAAAACCGGCTCTTGCCGGTTTTTTTATGTCTAAAATTCAGAGCGAGCAATTTAAGATATCAGAACCAAATTATCTCGATGTATTAATTCGGGCTCATGACAATACCCTAAAACAGATAGAATACGTTTGCTTGGCAACCTTTTAATCTTTTGCGTATCAACCGCATCATAATTCACCAGACCGCGAGCAATTTCAAGCCCATTTTCATCCTCACATGAAACCATATCACCTCGACGGAAACTACCTACAACAGATACCACCCCAACCGATAATAAGCTTTTCCCACCCTTCTGAAGAACAGAAACCGCACCCTGATCAAGCACTAAGCAGCCCGCCATCTGAAGATGACCTGCTAACCACTGCTTTCTTGCCGCCTGACGAGTCTGATCTGGTAACATCAGCGTACCCAAGAGCTCTCCTGCTCGCAAACGCATTAATACACGACTAATACGCCCACCCACTACCACAGTAAAAGCACCTGATCGAGCAGCTAATCTTGCCGCTCTGACCTTTGTGGTCATACCACCTCGACCTAATGTACCCGCTCCGCCGGAAGCCATTGCATCCAAAGAAGCATCAGAGGCCCGCACCTGCTCCAACAGTTTTGCATCAGGATTTCTTCTCGGATCTTTATCAAACATTCCTTTCTGATCCGTCAGAATAATCAAGCCATCAGCCTCAACCAGATTTGCAACCAACGCCCCCAAAGTATCATTATCACCAAAACGAATTTCATCCGTCACTACAGTATCATTTTCGTTAATAACGGGTATTGCACCAAAATCAATAATAGAACGAAGTGTACTGCGAGCATTCAAATAGCGTTTCCGGTTTGACAGATCATCATGCGTCAATAAGACTTGAGCTGTATGCAAATCATGCCGCTGAAAGGCCTCTTCATAAGCCTGCACCAAACCCATCTGCCCGACAGCAGCTGCCGCCTGCAATAGATGTAAGGCTTCTGGACGCTCTTTAATACCTAAGCGAGACATACCTTCAGCAACAGAGCCCGATGACACCAAAATCAACTCTAGGCCAGACCTTCGCAACTCAGCAATCTGATCAACCCAGTCATTTATGGACTCTCTGGCCAAACCCTTTCCATCATCCGTTAAGAGCGCACTGCCAATTTTTACGACCCAGCGCCCAGAATGAACCAGACTTTCACGCGATATAGACATAAGAACAATCCAACTAGACTAAAAACAACAATGCACTAGCTTCAAGGCGCATAATAAACCTCTGCCTCATCATCGTCGTCATCATAATCATCATCTTCATCAACCTCTTGCCCAGCCTGTCTTGCAGCTCTTTGAGCCTCCTTAAACGCCTGTAAATTTTCACGCGCCTCTTGCTGCATTTTTTGTTTTATAGCCAATTCTTTTTCAGCCAATTCCTGATCCAATGCCTCAGCTTCATTTTTTTCATCAATCCAGGTCATGATATCTCGACATAAAACGTCCAAACCCTGAGACTTCATAGCTGAAATTTTATATACAGGCCCTGACCAGGCCAAAGATTTAACGAGCGCTGAACACACCTCTTCTTGCTGATCTTCTGGCAACAAATCCAGTTTATTTAAGACCAACCAACGATCACGTCCCGCCAAGGTTGGACTGAACTTTTCTAATTCACCCACAATAGCTCTTATCGAATGCTCTGGATCAGATTCATCAAAAGGCGCCATATCGACAACATGCAACAATAAACGTGTTCTAACCAAGTGCTTAAGAAACCTTATACCTAAACCCGCCCCTTCAGCCGCACCTTCAATCAAACCCGGTATATCGGCAACAACAAAGCTTTTATGCTCCTGCACACGCACGACACCCAAATTAGGAATAAGCGTAGTAAATGGATAGTTTGCAACTTTTGGCTTGGCTGCGGAGATAGAACGAATCAACGTAGACTTACCCGCATTAGGCATACCCAGCAAACCCACATCAGCCAGAACCTTCAATTCAAACCTAAGCGTTCTTGCTTCACCCTCACCACCTTTCGTCGTCTGCCTAGGAGAGCGGTTCACACTTGATTTGAAGCGGGTATTACCCAAACCATGAAAGCCCGCCTGAGCAACAACCAAGCGCTGCCCAATAGACGTCAAGTCACCCAAAACCTCTTCAGTATCAACATCAATAACTGAAGTACCAACAGGCACCTGCAAGACTAAATCTTCACCCTTCGCCCCAGTACACTGCCGTCCACGACCAGACTCACCAGATTGACCACGATAATGTCGAACAAAGCGAAAATCTATCAAGGTATTAATCGAGTCATTGGCCTCAAGAATAATGGAGCCGCCATCACCTCCATCACCCCCGTCAGGACCACCTTTCGGAATATACTTTTCGCGACGAAAACTTAAGCAGCCATTACCGCCCTTACCCGCATGCACAGAAATAGTGGCTTCATCTACGAATTTCATTACTCACCCAACCTTCAATCAAGACATTACAAAAAAAAAGCCCCGCACAGCGGAGCCTTTTAATAAAATAGTTACGACCTGCTTACTCCGCAGCTTCAACCGTAACATATTTACGATTTAACGGGCCTCTGGTTACGAACTTAACCACACCCGCTGATGTTGCAAACAATGTATGATCCTTACCAATACCTACGCCTTCACCTGCGTGGAAACGTGTACCACGCTGACGAACAAGAATATTACCTGCTAGAACAACTTGACCACCAAAACGCTTAACACCTAAACGTTTGGACTGAGAATCGCGACCGTTACGGGTACTACCACCCGCTTTCTTGTGAGCCATTTTCCTACTCCCCTTAGTTTGTATTTCTTCTTTTGAATTTAATTAATAATTACTCAAAAGAAAGTATCAATATTAAGCACTAATGCCTGTAATCTTCACTTCAGTAAACCACTGACGGTGGCCCATTTTCTTCATGTGATGTTTACGACGCTTGAACTTCAAAATTCTTACTTTTTCATGACGACCATGCGCAACAACTTCAGCTGTCACTTTAGCGCCATCTACATTTGGCGCACCAATTTTAACATCTTCACCATTGACAACAAGCAATACACGATCAAAGTCAACTGAAGCACCAGTTTCAACTTCAATTTTTTCTAATTTAAGTACTTCACCTTCGGTGACACGGTGCTGCTTACCACCACTTACAATCACTGCGTACATACACATTTTCTCCAAACAAACTATCAAGTCTAAATAGAGCATATAACTCTATTCTGACCACTTTCCCCTCAACTATGCACAAGCTCTCTTTGCTTATACAGATGCGCTGATAAGCGATGTATTGACAAACACCGCTTAAACAACACCCAGATCATTTCTTACAAACAGGTATAATCAGTCTCTTTATACCCGCCCCTTACGAGAATATCAGTTTCTAAAGGAAGCACTTTGGCAACCCTATCACTGAGAACAAGCTAGATTTTGAGGGCGCGTGATTTTATTGAAAAACTCAACTTTATGCAAGCCTTAATCTCAATTAATCACTATTACCCACACTAAAACCCACTAAGGCAATCTTTGCCATATTGAAAAACAAGCTAGTCACTGCTTTGCTTGACAGATGCAGCCTCGCACCATAGCATGTTGGCCATTTTAAACAGGCACTCCAAGAAGTCACCTATCTATGCAAACTATGCAAATTGAAGCAATTTACAAATGCGTTGAAGAAGAATTTGAAACGGTAAACCAGTTAATCACAAGCCAACTATCTTCAGACGTACCTTTAGTAGAAAAGATTGCCCAGTATATTGTAGAAAGTGGCGGCAAAAGAATGCGCCCGCTATTAGTTTTACTCAGCACACGCGCACTTTTAAACCACGAGCAGACCTCATCGCTCCTAAACAATACTAACGCCTGCAAACTCGCAACCATTATAGAATTTCTCCATACCGCCACATTACTTCATGATGATGTAGTCGATACATCCAATATGCGCAGAGGCCGCTCAACAGCCAATGCAAAATGGGGTAATGCTCCCAGCGTTCTTGTTGGAGATTTCCTTTATTCTCGCGCATTTCAAATGATGGTTGAAATCGGCAGCGTTCCAGTCATGAGTGTTCTTTCTAACGCAACAAATGTTATTGCTGAAGGCGAAGTCTTTCAGTTAATGAACTGCAAAAACCCTGACGTGAGCGAAGCTGCTTATTTCGAAGTCATTAAAAACAAGACTGCAATGCTATTTGAAGCAGCATCTCATTCTGCAGCTATCTTAGCAAACGCCAGCCCAGAAACATGCGAGGCATTAAAAAACTTTGGTTTGGAGCTAGGCTTAGCATTCCAGCTAGTTGATGACATGCTCGATTACATTGGCGACGCCGAAACGATGGGAAAAAACATCGGGGACGATCTTGCCGAAGGCAAACCAACACTTCCACTTATTTATGCCATGCAAAACGGCACAGAAGAAGAACGACAGCTTATTCGAAAAGCCATTCGAAATGGGGACACCTCTAAACTCGACTTGATTTGCGCTGCCGTTGTTAGATCTGGCGCCTTATCCTACACAGAAGCTGCAGCGAAGCGTTGTTATGACAATGCCTGCCACAATTTAAATACATTACCCGATTCAATTTATAAAGATGCACTCCTAGGTTTAGCCAAGCTAGCAATACATAGGAATAAATAAGCGAATTCTTATTTTTTGTAAGCTATAATTACAAGACCGATATTTGATCTTAATAGAGTTTACTCAATGCTCCAGCTTTCAGAACTTGATTCCTCTTTTTTATATTTAGAAACAGAAAGAACCCCACTTCATGTCGGCGGTATTTATGTTTTTAAGCGACCAAATACAGACTGCACACTAAATTACAGCCGATTTCATAAGATTATTGAATCAATTCTGGGGAATGAGCCTTTTTTTCGGCAGCGCCTAGTTGAATATCCATTAAACCTGGATTTACCCGTCTGGGCCGATGACCCAGAATTTAACATCGATAAACATGTATCTCATATTAAATTGGAAAAAGGCTCTCTTTCCCTTTACCAACTAGCTTCTGAGTATTTCAGTAAACCGCTTGATCGCACTCGACCACTTTGGCAAGCCCAGTTTATCGAAGAGCTTGAAACAGATCCAGAACACACCTTTTCCAAAGACCATTTTGCACTTTTTTTAAAAGTTCATATCACAGCAATTGACGGCATCAGCGGCGAAGATATTCTTAGCCAATTATTACACGTAAGCCCAGAAATAAGAGAAATAGAAGAAACCAAGGAATGGAAACCAAAGCCTCTTCCAGATACAGGCAGCTGGATCGGTGCTGCATACAACAACGTATTCAATATCCCAAGTAAACTCACCTTACTTGCAAAAGAAACTGCTGCATCAGCCTTTTACTCTGTGCTTTATGAGAAATTAGAAAACTTAAATCTACCTGCAAGCTTAATGAAAGTCGCCTCAACACCGATCAACCAAAAAATTACTGCTAAACGGCAAATTGAGAATATTGAAATACCCTTATCGGATGTCAGAAATATTAAGCATCAATTAAAGGGCGTAACAACAAATGATGTCATGATGGGAATTTGTGCAGAAGCCATTTCAAATTACTTAAAAGGCATGGCGGCTCACCCCAAGCAGGATTTGATCGCATTAGCACCGATTTCAGTTCGCTCTACAAGCTTAGACATAAAGTCCGGAAATAAGCTGGCAGCAACATTATTTTCTCTCGCAAGCTCTGAAGATGACCCTATAAAACGCATACAACTAATCCATGAAGCCGCAACGTCTTCCAGAAGTTACGATGCAGCTATTTCAGCAAACCACTTAACTGAACTCGTTCCTTCTTGTACTGCCGGCTTATCCGCACGTGTTTATTCTGAATTTTTACTCGCACAAAAACACAAACCCATGTTCAATCTACCAATTATCAATATACCTGGCCCACAATTTCCTTTATATTTTGAAGATGCAGAACTTGAAAAATTCATTAGCACAGCCCCACTCTTTGATGGGATTGGCTTAGCACTAATGATAGTCAGCTATAACGGACAGTACAGCATCACTTGCACATACAACCCTGACATAATGCCGCTCAAGAAAAGCTTTAAATACTATTTAAAAGAAGCGTTTGAGAACATTCTTAATAGTGATTTAAGTAAAGAAGAGTACCAAATCAAACCAGCAGACACTGAAGTACAAAAAACCGGCTTTATCCATGACGTAGCCGGTGTAGTCAGTAGTTTATTTTCTAGCGCAAAATAAGCTTATTTTTGGAACACCCAAACCAAGAATGCTTTCTTTTCATCTGCACTCGCGCTCGACCAGATGGCTTTTAATCGATCAATCACTGACTGATCTTGAGTATTTTTCAAAGTAGTCTGCTTCTCCAATACCGGTGTTTTCTCTTGCTGCAAAACCCGCTCTTTTTCTTTCTGGTAAGTGTTCAATGCCACCGATTCTGCCACCAGATTCTTTTGTTCATCAAGCACTTGGACAACAAAGTCAGAAGCCAGCTTCTTGGCCTCCCTAACATTATCGACAGGCAAAAAGCTAAAATTGTATTTGGCACCAGGTTTGGCGACGATACGCACCTCTAACGGTTCAGATTCCACAACATCGACTCTGGCGCCGGTTTCCTGATCTCTTTTTGCCGTACTCCATATACTTTCATACCTAAAAACAATTAAGTTCTCCCCTGCCTTTAAAGCATAATTTACATCTAAGTTACTTAGCAGGTATTGCTGAACCTCTACACCATTCACTGAAAGTAAGGTAATATTTTCTGGCGCAGTTAATACCGCAATCGCATCCTCAGGCATGATCTTGCCTTCATAGGTTTTTACAATTTTGTCACTTGCACAAGCGAACAAAATCAAAGACATAAAAAGCATTAACGCTTTCGAGCTAAAGCGGATTAACATAATCGTTCCTTGTTATCTTTTTAATTAGAGTGGCTGCGAATTGTGCCGGCAAGCTTTTCAGTTATCAACTGATTGATTTTTTGGTTATTTGTTGTACAGTTAACAATAAACAACGAAGAAGGCGATCAATATGGAAAGCTTAGTATCACATTTTCATAGAAACAACGAACAGGGCAACATCCCTTTTAGAAGCGACCGTTTCTTTAGTGTTGGCGATAAATGGTACTTTTCAACTCGCGAAGGCTTTGACAGTGGGCCATACGCGAACAAAGAACGCGCTGAGAATAGCCTTCAACGCTTTCTAAAAATTGCTTGCTCACTACCCGTAAACCAAACGAGACACTAAGGCAGTTATTGGAAATATTGATATAAAAAGTAAATAACTTGTAGCGAAATTAACGCGAAAAGACCTGCGACAACATCGTCCAACATGATGCCGAAGCCGCCATGCACCTTTTCATCCAGGTATTTTATGGGTTGAGGCTTCCATATATCAAATAATCTAAACAAAAAAAAGCCCAGAATAAGCCACTGCCAGCCTTCCGGCACGGCAATCATGGTTATCCAAAATCCGACAAACTCATCCCAGACAATACCACCATGATCATGCACGCCAAGCGCAGTTGATGCTTTATCACAAAAATACACACCGACGATAAAACTCAGCACTATAAATACAAGAAAGATAAGAAGCGGCATAGCCGGCAATAAGCAATAAATAAGCAAGCCCATCAGGGTACCAAAGGTGCCGGGTGCCTTTGGCGCACAACCACTACCAAAACCAAATGCACAAAAATGAACGGGGTTTCTGAGAAAGCCCTTCGGTAAATCACTCAAAATGTCTAAACCCCTTCTTTAAAGATTGACTATCGACCCCATGCACCTGAACACCAGTTCCAGCACAAACAAGCCCTATCTTAGTCACTGAGCCTTTCGGAAGACTTGATATAAGCTCAGGCCATTTACTGCTAGGTATTGTAAACAGCAATTCATAATCATCCCCGGCTGTTAATGCGAGTTCTGTAGCTCGCTCTAGTTCTTTAACGTCTAACAATTCAGAAGATAATGGAAGTAATGCAGAATCAATTGCAAGGCACACCGATGACTGCTTACTTATATGCTCAGCCTCGGCCAACAAGCCATCTGAAATGTCGATACATGAAGTCGCACTCCCAAGCAAGATCTGCCCAAGCGCTATTCTTGGTGACGGCTGATAATATCTGGAAAGTAAATATTTTTCATTTGAGTTAAAAGCACGTTCAACACAAGAGCCGACAGAAGGAACTAAAGGCAATAGATCAAGTGCCGCACCAGCATCTCCCAAGGTACCACTCACAGCCACAACATCACCCACCTGCGCACCTGAGCGAAGCAAGGCCGGCTTCAATAAAAAGCCATGAACCTGAACCGAAATGGTTAAAGGCCCTCGGGTCGTATCACCCCCCAACAAAGGAAACCGATATTGATCTACCAGCACCTTCAAGCCTGCTGAAAAATCCTCAAGCCACTGAGAATCTGTTTCAGGCAACGTTAACGCAAGTGTAAAAAAGGCAGGCTTTGATCCCATCGCGGCAAGATCACTCAAAGCGGCCGCTAAAGCACGATAAGCAAGCTCGAATGGCGGCGCACCTTTAGGGAAGTGGACACCTTCAACCATGGTATCAATGGAAAAACACACTGAGGCATTCGGCGGCGGAAGAATGACTGCACAGTCATCACCTGTGCCAGTCAAAACTGACTCGTCAAGATGACAAGCCAAAGGGGCAAAATACTGCGCTATGAGATCAAATTCTGACACTCTGGCCATAAAATAAACTCACTTTACAATTTTCAGCCATAGTTCAAACATGCTTATTGCGCGTTTCTGATGCCCGCAAACGAAGACTTAATTTATCAAGAATACTATTGATATATTTATGTCCGTCGGTACCCCCAAACACTTTCGCCAATTCCACAGCCTCATTAATGACAACGCGATAAGGCACATCTAGGCGGTGCTTGAATTCATAAACTCCCATGCGCAGCAGGTTCATCTCAATAGGGTCAACATCCGAGATAGCGCGATCCAAAAATGGCTCTATCTCTTTATCAAGATCACTCACCATTTTAGGTATTTCACGAAATACACTCTTGAAATATTCAGCATCAATTCTATCAAAGTCATTATCAGCTCTAAATTCAGCTTCAACCTGGGTAATACTGGAACCTGATATCTGCCACTGATATAAAGCCTGCAATATTAATTTTCTCGCTTTCTTACGCTGAGCTGTGCCTGTTTTCTTGGGTGCCTGAGGGCTGGATTCGCTCACTTAGATACCTGCGCTTTTAAATAGGTTGACCATTTCTAACACCGACATGGCGGCTTCTGCACCCTTATTACCGGCCTTGGTACCTGAACGTTCTATTGCTTGCTCGATGGTATCGACTGTCAATACACCAAATGCTACTGGCAGACCAAATTCCAATGAAACAACACCCAAGCCTTTGGTGCATTCACCAGCAACATATTCAAAGTGAGGCGTACCACCACGAATAACGGCTCCAAGCGCGATAATAGCATCGTACTTTTTGCTGGCTGCGACACGTTTAACCGCTAATGGAATTTCAAAGGCGCCAGGCACTCTATAAATTTCAATATCAGATTCTGCAATACCCTGTCTTACCAAGGAGTCGATAGCGCCTTCTAACAAGCTTTCTACAACAAAGCTATTAAAGCGACCAACAACAATCGCAAATCGTCCCGAAACTTCTTTAAAATCACCTTCATATGTTTTGACGTTATACATAAGTAACTCTCTTTTCATTTAAAATTAAATTTGTGATCTCAGCCTTCGTAAGGTAAAAATTCCACGACTTCTAAATCAAATCCTGATAATGCTGAAAACTTCATAGGTGCATTTAACAGTCTCATTTTTGTGACACCCAAATCTCTCAAAATTTGAGAACCCGTTCCTACCGTAAGATAAGCACCCGAGGTGGACTGAGTAGCTGCCGGGGTATTTCGGAAAAACTCGGATAAACGGTCTTCTAACTTAACTGACCAGACACCGCCCAAAATAACCAGAATGCCTTCTCCTTCTTGGGATATTTTTTCTAGAGACTTCTGTACAGACCAGCTTTGTAAGCCTTCTTTTTTCAAGCCTAAAGTATCACGCAGGAAGTCTGGTGCCTGAACCCTGACTACAGGTAATTCAGACTTAGATACATCGCCTAGTACAAAGGCTAAATGAATCTGCTCCTGAAGCGTATCTTTATAGGTAATTAACTTGAACTGACCAAATTCAGTATCAACATCATGTTCTTCCTGACGAACAACCGTTTGCTCATTGAGTGCACGATAATGAATCATATCGGCAATGGTGCCTATTTTTAAATTATGCTCCTTTGCAAACAATTCTAAATCTGGGCGACGCGCCATTGAGCCATCTTCATTCATTATTTCTACAATGGCGGCGGCGGGCTCAAAACCTGCCATTCTCGCTAAATCACAGCCCGCTTCAGTATGACCCGCTCGACTCAAAACACCACCCACTTGAGCCATGATAGGAAATATATGGCCAGGCTGCACAATTTGGTGTGGCTGGGTAGAACGGCCTACCGCCGTACGAATAGTGTGGGCCCGATCTGCGGCTGATATTCCAGTTGTTACCCCTTCCGCTGCCTCTATAGACACCGTAAAGTTAGTTTGGAATTGTGCATTATTTGCTCTTGCCATTGGAGGCAGACCTAAAAACTCGCAACGCTCTTTAGTTAAAGTTAAGCAGATCAAACCGCGCGCATATTTCGCCATAAAATTGATATCTTCAGGGCGAACCTGCTCTGCTGCAATCACCAGATCACCTTCATTTTCGCGATCTTCATCATCCATCAAAATAACCATCTTACCTTGACGAATATCTTCAACTAACTCTTCTACCGTATTAAGCTTCATTGAGGCTCCACTTGTTTAATACCTAAATCACTTCGAAAGGTTTGACCCTGAACGAAGCAACGAAAATGACACGATCATTAAATGCGCTAGTGTAAAGGCTTGAACCAAAAAAACACAGCTAAGCCACAAAACACCTTATTTCAAAAAACCATGCTCCGCTAAAAAGGCCTGATTTAATGCCTCTACCCTAACATCCAAACTCTTATTTACTTCACCCGTAGAAAAAGCCAGCAGTCTTTCTGCATATCGAGCCATTAAATCCACTTCGATATGCACCTTATGACCTGTGACATAACTTTGAATACGGGTTTCTGACATAGAATGCGGCACAATATTCAAGATAAAACTATTAGACCTAAGCCCGGTCACCGTCAAACTGACACCATCTATCGTCACAGAACCTTTATTCGCAATATATTTCAGTAAAGATTGAGGACATGACACTTCATAACGCCATGCTCGACCCTCTTGATAACATGCAATAATTTCACCTAAACCATCCACATGACCACTGACTAAATGCCCACCCAGGCGCGTTGATAAAGTTAAAGCCTTTTCAAGATTGACTAACGTTCCACGCTTATAATTAAGCATATCTGTATGAACGAGGGATTCTACAGACACATCCGCCGAGAAGCGTTGATGACCAAGTGACGTCACCGTTAAGCAGACACCATTGACTGCAATACTGTCTCCCAACTTAACATCTGACAGATCTAATGACCCGGTATCTATCGATAGCACCAAGTCTTTCTCTTTTGAAGAGACTTGTTGAACTTTTCCCAGGGCTTCAATAATACCTGTAAACATGTCTTCCTCGTTACTATTCTTGAACGGTTCGCTTTAAAGCAGACCCTTTAAATTTAGCTCTTTACCTTACTCATTCAATGCAGAATGATAGATAAAACGGATATCATCTCCGAAATGTCGAATATCTTTTAAAATAAGCGACTTTGCATCCAGCATTTTATCAATGGCCAGGTTCAATAAAGGCTTGGCACGGCTACCTAAAAGCTTTGGCGCCATATAAACAACTAGCTCGTCCCACAAACCCGCTTCAACAAAAGACCCGGCTAAACTTGATCCGGCTTCGATCAGAATTTCATTACACCCCAAAACGGCCAAATGCTCTAAAACCCGCGTCAAAGAGTCTGCGGATGGCCCTTTAGGCAAGGTCATGACATCAACAAAGGGTAAACTGGCAATCGACTGCTGCTTCAGATCTAAGTTTATCTCTTCGGAAACCACCCATAAAATCGGACTTTTTGTCTGCAGTATTCTTGAATTCACTGGCATTCTAGCGCTTGAGTCCAAGACAACTCGCAGCGGCTGATTCTTTAGGACCTCATCCAGCGATACCCCATCAAAACCATCCTTCGAATCAGCGGAGACATTTCCTGAAAAACGCTTAACATCAAACTGCTCGGCCCTGACAGTTAAAGCGGCATCATCGTGCAACAAGGTGCCAATACCCGTTAACACCGCTGAGCTTTCAGCACGAAGTCGCTGCACATCTGCTCTGGCTTGTGAGCCGGTGATCCATTGGCTTTCACCAGAGGCCATCGCGGTACGACCATCAAGACTCATCGCCATTTTAATACTAACCCAGGGCAAACCGCTTTCCATTCGTTTGATAAAGCCTTTATTTAACATTCTGGCTTCATCAGCTAAGACATTTACTTTTACCTCAATGCCAGCCGCTTGCAGTAAGGCCAAGCCCTTTCCTGCAACATGAGGATTAGGATCTTCAATAGCGGTAACCACTCTTACCACGCCCGCATTGATTAAGGCATCAGCACAAGGTGGCGTCTTACCAAAATGACTGCACGGCTCCAGGGTGACATAAGCACAAGCACCTTTTGCTAAATTTCCGGCCTGATTAAGAGCATGCACTTCCGCATGAGGCTCTCCGGCTTTTTTATGCCAGCCACGCCCTACCACCTTGCCATCTTTTACCAAAAGACAGCCAACCCTGGGATTAGGATGCGTGGTAAATACCCCTTTTCTAGCCAAGCGCAAAGCTTCTGCCATGTAAAAAGTATCTCTGGCATTTTGGTTTAGCTCAACAGTTGAAACTTGCTTTGGCTCAGGTGAGTTCATGATAAATCAGTCAGGCTTATGATGATCTGAACGAGAAAGTCTTTCGACCTCTTCTTTGAATTCATTAATATCTTGAAAGCTTCGGTAAACAGACGCAAAACGAACATAAGCAACCTCATCCAAACGCCTAAGTTCATGCATGACTTCTTCACCAATTTTAATCGCTTCCAGTTCCCGCTCGCCGGTAGCTCTAAGTCTTGCTTTAATACCATTAATGGCTGTTTCAATCGCTTCGATACTCACTGGACGCTTTTCCAGTGCACGACTAAAACCTCGCATCAGCTTCTCTTCATCGAAAGGCTGCCTAGTACCATCCTGTTTAACAACACGCGGCATGACCAGCTCTGCAGATTCAAATGTCGTAAAACGTTCTTTACAGGATAGGCACTCTCGGCGACGACGAACCTGGCCGCCATCGGCCACCAATCGAGAGTCAATTACTTTGGTGTCAGTTGCGCTACAAAATGGACAATGCATCACATAGCCTTTAACAACAGATTAATAAAATATTGCCGGCAAAGCCGGCAACAAGTGACAAGCGCTAATACAGCTTATGCGTAAACCGGGAAGCGTGCACATAATGCCAACACTTCACTTTTAACACGATTAATAACAGCTTTATTTTCCGGATTTGCAACAAGCGCATCCAAGACATCACACATCCAGGCCGCAAGCTGCTGACACTCTTCAACTTTAAAGCCTCTGCGTGTCACCGCTGGCGTACCAATACGTAAACCGCTAGTCACAAAAGGTGAACGAGGATCATTGGGTACCGCATTTTTATTGACGGTGATATTTGCTTCGCCTAAAGCAGCATCGGCGTCTTTACCGGTAATATCTTTACTGATTAAATCTAGTAGGAATAAATGGTCATCGGTACCATTTGAAACGACATCAAATCCACGACTTTGAAAAACAGACACCATAGCTTGAGCATTAGTGACAACTTGTTTTTGATAGACTGAAAATTCATCGGACATCGCTTCTTTAAAGCATATCGCTTTTGCTGCGATGACATGCATCAACGGGCCACCCTGGCTTTCAGGGAAGACAGCAAAGTTTAATTTCTTTTCTAACTCTGCATTTGCTTTCGCAAGAATCAAACCGCCGCGTGGGCCTCCTAGCGTTTTATGGGTAGTCGTTGTGGTCACATCTGCGATTTGTACGGGGTTTGGATAAGCACCACCGGCAACTAAGCCCGCAACGTGCGCCATATCAACAAACAAATAAGCACCCACTTCATCTGCAATATCTCTGAAACGCTGCCAATCAACAACGCGAGAATAAGCAGAAAAACCAGCAACAATCATTCGTGGCTTATGCTCGCGCGCTAGCGCTTCAACTTGCTGGTAATCGATCTCGCCGCTTTGTTCATTCAAACCATATTGAATTGCATGATAAATTCGACCGGAAAAACTAACCGATGCACCATGGGTCAAGTGACCACCATGCGCCAAACTCATGCCCAGAATGGTATCACCTGGCTGACAAAGCGCCATATAAACAGCGGCATTGGCTTGTGAACCAGAGTGAGGTTGGACGTTAGCGTAGTCAGCTCCGAATAATGCTTTTGCTCGGTCTATTGCTAACTGTTCAATGACATCAACATGCTCACAACCACCATAATAACGCTTACCTGGATAACCTTCGGCATACTTATTGGTTAATACCGAACCCTGAGCTTCCATCACTCGAGGGCTGGTATAGTTTTCAGAGGCGATGAGCTCAATATGCTCTTCTTGTCGCTTTGCTTCCGCCTGAATGGCTTGGGCTATATCATCATCAAAACCAGCTATCGTCATATCACGAGTAAACATACATCGCCTCATTCTCTAGTAAAAATCTAATAAAAAATCTAATAAAAAAACCTAGGAGTAAATTAATCTATCGACCCATTATATGGACGCCAGCCACATAAGACAAAGCGAAACCACCAGCCAAAAAACGCGCCATTTTATACGATTATTGTGCGAACTTCATCAACAATTAATCACCTTGGCGTGAGGAAAGCCGTTCTGGGGAAAGATTCATATGAGAAAACGAAAACTTAACAAAATAATAGAGCAAAACTAAGCCTTTTGATAAGTAACGAAACGGTTTCGACCTTGCTCTTTCGCCTCATACAAACACTTGTCAACCTGCTCTAGTATCTCGTCTTCTTTCATGGCACTTCCTTGAAGGGAAATAACACCGATACTTAATGATAAAAATTCGTAATCAGATTCGCTATGCGGAATTTTTAAGGCACGAACAGCTTCCATAATACTAAGAGTAACATGCTCTGCACCTTTCATATCCGTGTCTGGCAAAACAACCACAAATTCTTCACCACCATACCTGGCAACGAAATCAGTTGGCCGACAAAGAGAGGATGAGACTGCTTTAGCAACTGAGCGCAGGGCATCATCACCCGCAATATGACCGTAGGTGTCATTAAATTTTTTAAAGTAATCTATATCCATTAGCAATATTGAAAAAGGCGAGCTATGTCTATAGGCAAGACGGACTAATTTGGAATAGTGATCTTCAAAATATCGACGATTATAAATTCCCGTTAAACCATCCGAATAAGCGAGCTTCATCAATATATCTTTTTGATACTTTAATTCCAGGTGTGCTCTAACACGGTTTTTTAAGGTATAAGGGTTGAAAGGTTTTACGATGAAATCGACACCACCACTCTCCCAACATTCATTTTCATCCTTTTCTCCTGACACGGTGGTGATAAAAATCACAGGAATATCTGCAGTAGTTTCATTGGCCTTTAATAACATACAAGCTTCTTTACCACTCATACCGGGCATTACCACATCCATTAATATCAAATCAGGAGATTGCTCTTGCGCCACTTTCAAGGCATCTTCAGCGTTTGTTGCGACTAAAACAGAATAGCTAGGAGACAACAAGGCATTCACAGCTTGAATATTTATTACTTGATCATCAACAACCAAGACCTTAGCCGAACTCAGATCCAAATTACCATCATCAGAAAACCTATCCATTCAAGTGCTCCAATAGCTGCAGTTCTAACTTACCCACTAAATCTAAGGCTTCTTTGAATTGCAATTCATTTATATGTGACTCTAATATTGCAGCCAAGTCATTAGAATACTCGCTGATTGGTCGATATAACGCTTTAAAAACCTCGACTGCCTGCATATTCGAGCTTTCTAATTGTTGCTTTAGCTCTTGAAGCAAGACTAGATCGATTTGATCTGAGCTCACAATAACGTCATTTTGTTTGGACTTCACTTCAGCATTGAAGGTTGTTTCAAGTACCCACCTTATTGATTCCATATGTTTAAGCAAAGAGGCAATAGGCTCAGTGGAAATATTCTTACCAGTCAGCATCGCTGAGCTCTGTTCACACTCAAGCGCCAAAGTAGAAAGCACCACAAAACCCAGGAGGCCAGCGGTACCTTTTAGGGTATGAAATATGGGGTTTATCGTTTCGAGCACCAAATTATTATTTAAGCTCTTTATTTCATTCTCATACTTTAGGAGATCTGCAATAAACATCTTTAACGATTGGACATAAAGATCCTCAGAACCACCAAATCGATGAATAGCTTTTTGAACATCAATATTTAGCTTATTTTGGATTATATTTAATACTATACTATCCAACACCGAGTGCGACTTATGTTCTTCCTTTTCAAGTAATGCAAACTTATTGGCTTGCTTGCCCTCTAGTAACTTCGGAGGAAAAAGCTTCTCAGATTTTGTGACCAAGTTAAGTATTTCCTGAACAAGCTGTATCAGTTCAAAAGGTTTACCAATATGACCATTCATACCTACTTCAAAGCACTTTCTTTTATCAGACGCTAAGACATTTGCTGTCATTGCTAAAATAGGTATTTTGTCAAAGCGCTTATCAGCTCTAATCTCTTTGGAGGTTCTATATCCATCCCAACCAGGCATTTGTATATCCATTAATATAATATCAAAAAGATCTTTGTGAGCATTTATTATCTGCCAAGCCTCCTCACCTTCCGAAGCCAGTGTTATATTTGCCCCTTGACTCTCTAATAAATTCTTCGCAATAAATTGATTCGTTGGATTATCTTCTATAAGCAAAATGTTAAGTTCCGCTAACTTTAAACTACTCGATTTTCTCTTAGTAATAACACCTTTTTGAGAACCAAAAACACCTACAGCTAAATCGAGTAACATATTTTTTGTAACGGGCTTGGTTAGAAAAGCACTCAACAAATTTTCGACGTCTCGATTATCAAGTTGAGATAACATTTTTCGCGTATAGGCTGTCACCATAACTAATATTGGAAGCTCACTCGTTGCAAACTGGGCTCTAATATCTTTCACAAGATCCAGTCCGGATCGTTTGGGCATATTCCAATCAATCAGTGTTAAATCATAGTTTTTATTACTGCTCACTGCTGACTGAAGTATGTCTAATGCACTATCTGCAGAGTTTGCCGTAGTCACACGCCAGCCTAATTGAGTCATCAACTTAGATATGACAGCTAAAGAAATATCATTATCATCGACCACCAAAACATTTAATGATGGAATATCCTGAATATCATCTTGAGGCTCAGTATCTGAAGTATCTTTACCAACAAATACATTAAAGGTAAATGTTGTTCCTTTACCCATTTCACTTTGGCAATTAATTGAACCAGACATTAACTCAACAATGTGTTTACTTATCGTTAATCCTAAGCCTAAACCCCCAAAGTTCCTGTTTGCTTCCATTTCTACTTGAGAAAAGAATTCAAAAATATTTTTTTGCTTTTCCTCGCTAATACCAATACCCGAATCTATTACCTGAAAAGATAACTCATAGGCATTTTCTAAAGTAGTCATCAAGCTACACTTAAGAATGACATTTCCCGAAACGGTAAACTTAACAGCATTAGTCATTAAACACATCAAGAGCTGATAAAGTCTTTGTGGGTCGCTATTAATATTATGTGGAACATCATCGGCAATATCAAAGTGCACCTCTATTTTTTTATCTTCAGCAATAATAGCCATGGCATGACCGACTGAGTCTAATAAGTCCAGAAAGTTCATATTCTTCGTATTTAGCGCTAATTGATTGCTAATAATTTCACCACAATCAAGTACGTCATCAATAGATTGTGTGAGCAGTCGAACAGAGGTTTTGGCTTGTGCTAAATAGTCAACCTGAAGAGATGATAAATCGGTTAATTGAAGTAGCTGCAAACTTCCATTTACTTCATTTAAGGGTGTTCTTAGCTCATGCCCCATATTGGCCAGAAATTGATCTTTGGAGAAATTCGCTTTCGCCGCCAAATTTAAAGCTTCTTCCAAGGCATGTTCTTTTTCTATACGAGAGGTGATGTTTTTAGCCGCAAAAAAAACATATAGCGTGCCGTTGATATTTAATTTAGAAAGTGTAACCAAACTCGGAATAAATTGACCATTTTTCTTGAACATATTCGATTCAAAGGTAAGCGCAGTACTGTCATCCAATTCCAAAAGTAAATTTATCCATTTTTCACCCACTTCCAGAGATAGCAAATCAGTAACATTCAAACGTCCCAACTCAGACGCTGAATAATTCAATATAAAGCTGGCAAATGGGTTACTCTTGCAGACACGCCCTGCTCTATCTAACCATAAGAGTATATCTTCTGAACTTTGTATGGCTGCTTGAATAAGCTCTAAATCAAATCTCATGGCTTTTTGCTGACGAATATCATCCGCTATAAATAAATAACCATAAACATCATTGTCTGAGTTTTTGATGGCTGAAATAGTTAACTGAAGTTCAACATAGGAAGCATTTTTATGTTCAAAAACAAATTCACCCTCAATTCTTGATTGATACTTTAAGGGATAGATTAATGATTCAAAGACATCGCTCGTTTGATATTTATCATTAACTAATATTTCAGCACTGAGTTTAGTCAGGCTTTCTTTTTGAAAAAGCGCTACAATGTTTCTATCCAAGACCTCTTCGTGAGCATAATCCAATAGCTCCTCTAGCTTTCTATTTACCGAAGTCACAAGACCCTTTAGATTCGTTGTGATAATCAAAAAGTCCGCACCTTGAAGCATACTTTCATGAAAGCTAGTACTTGCTTTTAGCGCATCACCCTGACGATTTATTTGCACACTTAAAAGATGATTTTTTTCCTCTAGTTGGTTTTGTAGAGACCTAAGCACCGTTAAATCTACCAAACTGACATTGGCACCAACAAATGCACCTTTTTGAATAATCGGTTGAAAGTTCAAATGTAAGTATTTTTCTTCATTGACATTATCAGCAGGGAGCCTAAGCTCTAAACCCTTGATCGATTGACCCTTTGATATTTGTTTAAATAAATCAATTAAAAAGTCTGCACTATAGCTAAGTTCAAGCCATTCTAGAAAAGGCTGATGCAGCGACTTATCATTAAAACCAAAGTGTGACCTTGCAGCCTCATTCCAATATTTAAGGCAAAACTTATCATCTAAACCGATAGTCCCTTCAATTCCATTCTCAACAACGGCAGCGAGTTCACTTTTATGTCGAATATCCTGAAGGCGACGCCCAAGCAAATAAAAGATATTCGCGACAAAAATAGAAGCGACCAAAAACCCAACGAAAACTAAGAAAAAAACCTCACGGGGCGATTTCAATGACAGGTTTTCAACAAAACCTAAAGTGGGGTGCGCTGTAATTTTCCAAACCCGATCAAATAAAGTAATGTCAGTTGATCCATAACTCTCTGTAAATAAAGCTCTTTGTGACTCCAATCCACCCTGAAAAAATGTAACAGGCTCACGCTCAGTCGTATCTGCTATATCCAGACTCAAACCGGTTTTTGTTTGCTGAATAGCAGAAAGAATTTCATCAATTAATAAAGGGGTATACACCCAACCAAAAGCACGAGAAGGAGTATCTAAAGTTTCAGATTCTTCAACAGCGAAAACAGGATACAAAAATAAAAATCCATGTTTTGATTTTTGATTGGCCTGAACCAGCGTAATCGGGGCTGTTAATGTCACCGAATTTTGATGTACTGCCGCTAAAGCGGCACTTCGTCTGTGCCTTTCAGAGCCGATATCTAAACCAATCGCCTGTTGGTTTTTATATTCTGGCTCGATATATTGAATAACAAATCGACTCGCTGAATGCTTTGATAAATATTTGATTTGAAAGGGTTCTCCTCGATCTTTCGAGGCTTTCGCAATAAAAGATTGCTCATCTTTCCAATCAACAAATCGTATAAAGCCAAAACCCCTTGATCCAGGGTAGTTTTTTTCAAAATCACTCTCCAAAGCATATTCCTGAAAACGCTCATGACTTAGGTTTTCCAAGCCGATACTATAAACAAAAGAACGCAGGCCTTTTAGCTGAAGAGCATAAACTTCCAAAGATTGATCAATATCACTCGCAACCTCTGCAAGAGATTGATTAATTTCTTGAGTCAACTTTTGGTTGTTTTGTTTAATTTGTTTTTTTTCGAAAAAAGACGCACACAATAAACCAATCAAACAACCAATGCCGACGAATAAAACCAAAAATAACTTGGATCTACTTGCATTTATAAGTTCTGCTCCAAACAAAGTAGACCCCTCAGATGATTAATGACCTAACAAGCGTTGTTATTATTTTTATCTGGTCAAGCTTGCTAGCTTTAAGCATAGTACTAGACTTAAAGAAGTCTAAGAATTAGCCATTTTGCTTAATCTTAAAAGGTAAGTAGCCTTATGGGGCTTGGATGTTTTCAATAGGCAAAAATTGGGAATTGCCCCCCCCGATTATAGCCATGATCGCTGATGCTGCTGCCTGAAAACCATATCAAATGCCAAGAAGCGGGAATGAATGATTTTTACAGGAAAACCATTTGACCCTGAAAAACTAAAAGAAAAGGTTTTATTTTGGTCAAAAAAAAGTCTTGATAAAAAATAATTCTACCAAGACTTTTTAAGCTTATTTTCTAAAAATTACGCGGCTATTTCTTTTTGAATCATTTGATACAGTTCATCTTTCAACTTCAATCTTTGTTTCTTTCTTTGCTCTAAATACACATCTGCGGTTGCCTCAACGCCAGTCTCAATGCGATGCACCTCATGATCGGTATCATGATACTCATCAAATAAGCGAGCAAAATGATTATTCTTCATTTTCAACTCATGGATAAGGTCTTTGTGCTCTGGCAACTCATGTATTAAATCATGCTTTTCATTTAGCATTTCTAAAGCTCTCCAATTTCAAAAATTTAAGTACTTGTTGTTCTCTAGGTTCACTTTAATTGAAGGCGGTGAAATCAGGGATGATACAGATCAAGATTTAACAGTTTTTTAATTTTAAGCGTCCAATAGATCATCTAGCCTATTTATTTTTCGTTAAGTTTAACTGGGTGGGTGGAGTCATAACAAGTAGGCCTTTAAAACGCTATATCACACCTAAAAACCCTTCGACTTTATAACCCAACGACACATTTCGTTAACTTTTGCGGGTTTTGAGCAAGCTCACGCATCAAAACTTAACTTTTTAGCAAAATAAATATTGGTCTTCCGGGGTATTTTGTGATGCGAAATTGAGACAAAATAGACCTTTGTAGTGAGGAAACTTTGTCATTGGCAGCCGTTTAAAAAGTACGGCAAATCCTAATGTTTAACGATATAATAGATAAAATTTATCGACTGGAGTAATACTGGAGTAATGGATGCCGGTAATAAGGTAGGTTTTATGGAATATTGATCGCCATGTATTTTAACGATCATAATCCTCCGCATTTTCATGCAAAGTACTCAGGATATGAGGCTCTTTTTAACTTTGATGGTAAAATCATCGAAGGTGAGTTACCAAATCGAGCTATCAAATTCGTTCAAGAGTGGATTTCATATCACCAAACTGAACTACATTATATTTAGTAACCACCTTTTTTACGCGCTTTTTAAAGCCGACATTAGTACGACAAAAGTACGACAAAAAGGTTCAGGTAATAAAGAGGCATTTACTCTTTCACTAACACCTTTGCTCGAGCACCGTTTATCATTATCTCTACGGTTTGATGATTCACAGTTAGATTCCAAAACATAACTTTTTTAAATTAATTTCCGTGCGCTCAGAACCCCCATTAAGGCCACGTCAAATATAGCAATTAGGTAAATATTTATATGTCAAAAGATAACAAAACAGGTAAAACGGGTTCTTACGTTTTTACTATGAATCGCGTGGGCAAGGTTGTCCCACCTAAGAAAGAAATTTTAAAAGATATTTCACTCTCGTTTTTCCCCGGCGCAAAAATTGGTGTACTTGGTTTAAACGGCTCAGGTAAATCCACTTTGTTACGGATCATGGCGGGGGCAGACAAAGACTATACTGGTGAAGCACGTGCACAAGCTGGAATCAAAGTTGGTTACCTTGCTCAGGAACCCGAGTTAGATGAAACCGCCAACGTTCGTTCAAATGTAGAAGACGGACTTAGAGAGCTTAAAAATGCGCTTACACGCATCGATCAAGTTTATGCGGAATATGCAGAAGCAGATGCTGACTTCGATGCTCTCGCGGCTGAACAAGCGAAGCTAGAGGCCATTATAGAAACAGCGGATGGCCATAACCTGGAACGAACTCTGGACGTTGCTGCCGATGCACTCCGACTTCCACCTTGGGATGCTCAAGTCGCCAATCTCTCTGGTGGTGAAAAGCGCCGCGTTGCACTATGCAAGTTATTATTATCTAAACCTGACATGCTCTTGTTAGATGAACCCACCAACCATTTGGATGCTGAAAGCGTGGCCTGGCTAGAACGTTTTCTTCATGATTACCCGGGGACCGTGGTTGCAATTACCCATGATCGTTATTTCCTTGATAATGTTGCAGGCTGGATATTAGAGCTAGACCGTGGTCATGGTATTCCCTTTGAAGGCAATTACTCTCAATGGCTAGAGAATAAAGAAAAGCGCTTGGAACATGAGCAAAAGCAAGACGATGCTCGTAACCGCAGCATCAAATCTGAATTAGAATGGGTCAGAAGCAACCCTAAAGGCCGTCATGCCAAAAGTAAGGCACGCCTACAACGTTTTGATGAGTTAAATTCTCAAGAAACACAAAAACGCAATGAAACCATGGAAATCTATATACCACCTGGCCCGCGTTTAGGTGACAACGTCATTTCTGTAGAACATGTCAGCAAGAAGTACCAAGATAAGCTGTTATTTGATGACCTTAACTTTACTATCCCGGCAGGCAGTATTGTCGGTGTTATTGGGGGTAATGGCGCAGGTAAGTCGACACTTTTCAAATTAATTTCTGGCGCCGAAAAACCAGATCAAGGTGAAGTAAAAGTAGGTCAAACTGTAAAGCTTGCCTTCGTTGAACAGACGCGTGACTTAGATAATAACAATACCGTTTGGCATGAAGTTAGCGAAGGTAACGATATGATCCAGATTGGTAATTATCAAATACCCTCACGTGCTTATGTCAGTCGCTTCAATTTCAGGGGTAATGATCAACAGAAAAAAGTAAATGAGCTATCTGGAGGTGAACGAAACAGGCTTCATCTTGCCAAGCTTCTTAAACAAGGTGCTAATGTACTGCTTCTCGATGAGCCAACCAACGACCTGGATGTTGAAACTTTGCGAGCACTAGAGGAAGCTATTTTAGCCTTCCCTGGTTGTGCCGTTGTGATATCTCATGATCGCTGGTTCCTTGACCGAATCGCTACGCACATCCTGGCATTTGAAGGCGATAGTGAAGTGCTTTGGTTTGAGGGTAATTACACTGAATACGAAGAAGACTTTAAAAAACGTAAGGGTGAGCAGGCGAAAGCACCAACACGAATGAATTATAAGAAACTGGCATAATTTATAGCTTATTCAAGCGAGTAACTTGCAGGAAAGGCATATTCAACTTATATTTTGAGTATGCCTTTATTTTGTGTCGTTCAACTTGGCTGAAAGAAAATATCTTATAATGATAAAAACTAACTATATGCACTTTCATTGCTAATCAAAATCCCTCATCAAAGGATTCAATTATGAGCGTCAAGACCTATTCATCAGACCAGTCACCAGAACAAAAAAAACAAGACGAGCGTCGGCACTTCAGCAGAATTTTATTTAATGCCGAATGCACACTTCATCAAAATGATATGGAATGGGCAACCGAAGTACTTGATATTTCTTTAAGAGGAATTCTGGTGCATAAACCCGACCACTTTTCGATGGAACGCAACGAACCCTGTGAAGCTACCATTCGACTATCCGGCAGTGATAGCCACATCATCATGTCATTATATTTCTCTCACGAGGATCAAAATGGCTTAGGTTTCCGGTGCAAACATATCGACATTGATAGCATGACGCACCTCAAACGACTGGTTGAATTAAACCTGGGAAGCGAAGATATGCTACGCCGTGAACTCCACGCACTAAGCTCTTCATAAACCGACAGGATACCTTACACTCAACTAAAACAAAGCCTCCAATAAGTCAGGTAATGTTTTGATCAGCACCACCTCCATACCTTCTAGTATTTGCCGTGGTTTATTCCCCACAGGCATGAGTACACGCTTAAAGCCATGCTTGAACGCTTCTTGAATCCTTTCTTGGCCACTCGGTACAGGCCGTATCTCACCAGATAAACCTATCTCACCAAATACAACCGTATCATTCGCTATAACACGCGAGTGAAAACTAGACATAATGCTGGCTATCGTGGCAAGATCCGTACTTGTTTCAGAGGTTTTGACACCGCCAACAAGATTCACAAAAACATCCTGATCCCCAAGATGTATTCCACCATGACGATGCAGTACTGCCAAGAGCATAGATAAGCGGTTTTGATCCAAGCCAATAGCTACTCGTTTAGGATAGTTTCCTTGCGTACCATCAACTAGTGCTTGAAGCTCTACCAGCAATGGCCGCGTACCTTCCCATAAAATAGTAACCACCGAACCCGGCATTGGGTCTTCACCGCGATTCAAAAATATTGCACTTGGGTTTTTGACCTCAACTAAACCTTTTTCCAGCATGGCAAACACGCCAAGTTCATTCACTGCACCAAACCTGTTTTTAATGCCTCGCAAGGTTCTATAGCGCGTATCAGATGATCCTTCTAGCATGATCGAACAATCAATCATATGCTCTAATACTTTTGGCCCAGCAATCGCCCCCTCTTTAGTGACGTGCCCAACCAGAAATAACACCATACCCGTTTGTTTGGCCAGACGAGTCAATCGTGCTGCACACTCTCTCACCTGAGAAACACTGCCTGGCGCCGACTCAATCGCATCTGTCGAGATAACTTGAATACTATCAACGACTAACACCCGAGGACGTATTTGTTGCACTATCAACTCGATGGTTTCTAAGCGCGTTTCAGAAAACATCTTGAGTTTTTCTGCAAACAGACCCAAGCGTTTAGCTCTTAAAGCGACTTGCTGAAGCGACTCTTCCCCTGTTACGTACAAGGAGTCCATCTGGTGTGACAAATAACACATTGTCTGAAGAAGCAAGGTGCTTTTACCCGCACCCGGGTGTCCACCAACTAAGATCGCGGAACCTGGCACTAAACCGCCACCAAGAACGCGATCAAACTCACCGACACCAGAACTAAATCGAGGCTGGTCCTCCAGGTCAATCGCGCCAAGAGTGGTAATTTCAGAAGCTACCCCAGCATAACCAAGAGAAGATAAAGACTTACTGGAACCCGTTTTACCCAGCTTTATTTCCTGAATAGTATTCCATTGGCCACACTCTGGGCACTGACCCTGCCACTTGCTTAAGTCTGCACCGCACTCATTACAAACAAAGGCTATTTTTTGTTTTGCCATAACAAAGTCTTAAATAAAAAATTTAGATACGTTTACTATATAGTGCCTATATAGGATAAGCAGACGATGAACAGCCTGCCAAAGGATGATTGTGTTTCTATTTTAAATAGAATCTTTTTACATTGTGTGCAGAAAACAATATTGAAAACGAAGCAAGCACTACTCTTTAAAGTCTCTAGCAAAGAGTTCCTGCCAACTTGTATTAATGGAAATATCAATATCACTAAAGCTATTCCCTGTTGAGTCACCATTGTAATCAACTCGTAGTACAAGGAGTAAGTTCTTAACTTCTACTCTAACTCTTTCTAAACCTTTCGCTTTAAATTCAAATACTCCTCCATAAGGATAATCACCATCAAAGCCACCTAAAAGTTTAACCGTATTTGTGAGCTCAATCTGGCCACCAAAGCTATTCGTGTTACTGATCAAACCCTCAAACACATACGCATAACTATTTCTAGAAATATTTACTTCCTGGTCAACCCGGTAATTTTTCATATTAAATGATTGTGATAAGTAGCCTTGAGTTACCGTCGTTTGAAAATCACTATTGATAAAAGATTGATTTATTCTATTAGCCGTTTCTTGCGCATCTAATAGCGTCACCGAACCATTGAGCGATGTAGATGTAAGTAAATAATCAGTTTTATTTGTAGAAAAATCATTAAAACGAACGCTTAGCGTTCTCTCGAAAGATTGGCATAGTTTTTTCTCACTTTCTGCAGCGACGATACTATAAACTTGATCACCATCAAGCGATGTCACCGCATTTAAAGGAAGATTGGTAGGCTGTTGGATAACGATAGCTTTTTCAGTTTTATCCACAAAAAACTCATAATTAACGGTCTCAACTCTCTGCTCATCTTCACCTGAAGATTCTTCTATCAAAATTACTTCTACTTTTAGCTCATCAGACACCCTTGTAAATCTTATCTCATCACCCGTTACGTTAATGATATTATTATTGTCAACAGATAATTCCTCCTTAAGAGTGGCCACACATTCAGTCGTCGACATGTCCACAAAGCGCTTATTTAAACCCTTAATCTTGGTATATGTTGCATTCAAACTACCGTTGTAAATCGAATCACCATCTTTACAATTAGCATAAGCAACTGAAATCTGATCGCCTGCTTTATGCTCATCACCCGCACTTCGAGTAAATGTATAGGTAGCGGTTCCTACAACATCATTAATAGTCTCACAATCTTTCGAATATTGCTTTGTCACATCAGTTAGCTTAGCACCTTCAGCTAATTTGGCATCTTCAGGTAAATCAGAGGCATCTAAAAATCGAAATGCGGCAGACTGGTAATGCCCCAAAAATGCTGCCTGAAATGCAGCCAAGGTCATAAGTTCGGCATTATCTTGCTCAATGTCAGCCGTTTTAGGGTCTGTATCAAAGTCTAGATCTGATTCAAAGGCAGTATAACTCCCGTTACATGCCGTCAGAGTGATACATATTAAAAGGGGAATTAAATTCCTTGATAGAGCAGCCACAGCTTGACTCATAATAAATCCTTTGTGATTCGAGCAGTTAGGGTTTGATTGTATTAAAAGTAAGCGGATTGTTAAATATCACTCTTCTACAAATGTGACACATGTGCTGAAACAGCCATCTTCTCATTAGAATCATTCTACCTAAAAGAATTTAATAGAGCCCATATAGGAAAATGCCCAGATAATTCCAGGCATAATAGCGAATAGTCAATTGAAAAGTTCGTTACTGATGATATTTTGCACTTAGCTCATGAACAGCATCGACAAAAACGCCTGCATGCTTAGGATCAACAAATTGATGAATGCCATGGCCTAAATTGAATACCTGGCCAGCTCCTGCTCCATAAGACTTCAATATTCTGTCTACCTCCTCACGGATAATTTTAGGCGAAGCATATAATACAGAAGGGTCCATATTTCCCTGAAGAGCAACTTTATCACCGACTAAACTACGTGCACGCCCCATATCCATCGTCCAATCCAGCCCCAAGGCATCTGCTCCGGAAGCGGCCATTTCAGGTAGCCATAGACCACCACCTTTGGTGAACAAAATGACAGGAACCTTTCGACCTTCGTTCTCCCTAATTAAACCGGCAACAATTTTATTCATGTAGCTTAAAGAAAACTCTTTATATGCGACATCACTTAAACTCCCCCCCCAGGTATCAAATACCTGAACAGCTTGGGCTCCTGCCCGTATTTGCGCATTTAGATAATCAATCACTGAAAGTGCAATTTTATTTAACAGTTGATGCATAACCGCTGGCTGCGAATACATCAGCGCTTTTACATGCCGAAAGTCTTTAGAGCTACCACCTTCAACCATATAAGTCGCCAGCGTCCACGGGCTACCGGAAAAACCGATTAATGGCACTCTTCCGTTTAATTCCTGGCGAATAGTGGTCACCGCATCGGTCACATAACTTAGATCTTTAAGCGTATCGACAAGAGGCAAGGCTTCAACATCTTTAGCGGTACGTACGGTTTTTTTAAAACGAGGACCTTCGCCCGTTTCAAAATATAAGCCTAAGCCCATTGCATCAGGAATGGTTAAAATATCTGAAAAAAGAATAGCTGCATCTAAATCATAACGCTCTAAAGGCTGAATGGTTACTTCACAGGCTAGCTCTTTATTTTTACACAAACTCATAAAGTCGCCCGCTTTTGAACGAACTTCCTTATATTCAGGCAAATATCTTCCTGCTTGACGCATCATCCATACAGGTGTCACATCAACAGGTTTACGCTCTAGAGCAAGCAAAAAGCGATCGTTTTTTAGTTCAGCCATATTCGTTCTCTAAAAATAGTTAGTAACTTTAAACAAAAAAGCACAGCGATAAGCCATGCCTTTGAAGGTTTTATGCATAGGATTCATTAAAAGGAAGCACAATCAAGCCCAAAGCTATACATCCAAATAATCCAAAATGCTTTCAGCAGCCTGGCGACCTTCAGCTATCGCGGTGACCACTAAATCAGAACCACGCACCATATCTCCACCGGCAAATATTTTAGGATTTGCTGTCTGGAAAGGATGCCCCTTGGTGTTGATTGTAAAGCTAGCTTTTTCAGGATTAACGATAACGCCACCCCAGCTATTTAAATCAACCTTCACACCCTCTAACCACTCTGGCGGGCTGGGTTGAAAACCAAACGCAATTAACACAGCATCCGCCGGAATAATCTCTTCACTGCCTGCAATAACTTCAGGGCGTCGACGACCATTTGCATCTGGCTCACCCAGTTTAGTCATCACGACTTTGACGCCTTCGACCTTCTCTTCACCAACAATGGCTACGGGCTGGCGATTAAACAGGAACTCCACACCTTCTTCTTTGGCGTTTTGTACTTCTTTCCGTGAACCTGGCATATTTTCCTGGTCACGTCGATACGCACAAATAACTTGTTCAGCCTGCTGACGAATAGAGGTTCTATTACAATCCATGGCGGTATCACCACCACCAAGCACCACTACTTTTTTGTTCGCCATATTGATAAAGTCATTTGGGTCCTTTTCAAAACCTAGACGACGATTGACGTTAGACACCAAGAAAGGCAAAGCATCATAAACGCCAGGTAAATCTTCCCCTGGAAACCCACCTTTCATATAGGTATATGTTCCCATACCCATAAAGATGGCATCATACTCAGACAAAAGTTCATCAATTTGAATATCTTTCCCAATTTCAACATTCAAACGAAATTCGATTCCCATATCTGAAAATACTTCACGTCGATGCGACATGACATTTTTCTCAAGCTTGAACTCAGGGATACCAAAAGTGAGCAAGCCGCCTATTTCAGGGTTACGATCAAAAACAACAGGTTTAACGCCATTCCTGATCAAAATATCCGCACACCCCAAACCTGCTGGTCCAGCGCCTATGACAGCGACCTTCTTATCTGTCCAAACAACTTTAGACAGATCTGGACGCCAGCCCATCGCAAAAGCAGTATCAGTGATATATTTCTCTGCAGAGCCGATAGTCACTGCACCAAAGCCTGCATCTAGTGTACATGCACCTTCGCATAAGCGGTCTTGTGGACAAACACGGCCACAGACTTCAGGCAGAGAGTTTGTTTCATGACATAGTTCGACAGCTTCAAGGATATTTCCTTCAGAGACCAGCTTTAACCAATTGGGAATATAATTATGTACAGGACATTTCCATTCACAATAAGGGTTACCACACTCAAGACAGCGATGGGACTGTGATGCCACTTCAGTCTGCCCATACGGTTCATAGATTTCACCAAATCCATGAGTCCGATTTACTAGCGCAACTTTCTTGGGATCAACTCGACCAACATCAATGAATTGGAAGTTATTATCTAACCTTTTTGCCATTATAAAACCTCATAAAACCTGAATCGCTTGGAATAATGTAATTTCACATCACACTACTCTGGTCGAGAACGCATATTATTCAACAAGTTAGCCAAGCTTGCTGCTTTTGGTTTCACTAACCAAAAGCGGCCCACAAAATCATCAAAATTATCTAAAATTTCCTGTCCCCATTCACTACTTGTTTCAGCAACATGCTCCTGAATCACACCACGTAAATGATTACGATAAGGTTCCATTTGTTCTGTCGATACCCGCTGAATTTCAACTAACTCATGATTGTACTTATCAACGAAACTATTAGGCTGATCCAATACATAAGCAAACCCCCCCGTCATACCGGCACCAAAATTATACCCTGTTTGTCCTAGCACCGTAATTAGGCCACCGGTCATATATTCACAACAGTGATCGCCAACACCTTCGACAACAGCAATGGCGCCAGAGTTTCTAACACCAAAACGTTCACCTGCCGTTCCTGCCGCAAATAACTTCCCGCCCGTAGCACCATACAAACATGTATTACCAACTATCGAGGTGTTTTGAGATTTGAAGACACTTCCTGTTGGAGGACGAACAGTCAACTTTCCACCCGTCATGCCCTTACCAACATAATCGTTAGCATCACCTTCAAGACTCATATTAAGTCCGCCTGCATTCCACACACCAAAGCTCTGGCCCGCCGTACCTTTCAAAGATACATTAATGGGGTTAGTAGACATACCTTGATTGCCATGACGCTTCGCAATCTCACCGGATAAACGCGCACCTATTGATCGGTCACAGTTGGTAACTGCATACTCAAAAGAGCCACCAGATTTAGCTTCAATTGTGGATAGCATATCAGCAACCATTTTTTCAGCTAAAGCAGCTTGATCGAAAGGCTTATTTCTTTCGACCTGGCAAGTATGCGGTTTATCTTTTGAAATACCCGCGCTTGATAAAATAGGTAATAAATCTAATTTCTGCTGTTTTGGCGTATTACCGGACAGAACAGTCAACAAGTCTGTACGACCAACTAATTCTTCTAAGGTACGTACACCCAACTTAGCCATCCACTCTCGTGTTTCTTCTGCAACGAAACGGAAAAAATTCATGACCATTTCAACGGTACCGTTAAAATACTCATCACGAAGAAATTCATTCTGGGTTGCTACTCCAGTCGCACAATTATTCAGGTGACAAATACGCAGGTAACGACAACCAAGTGCGACCATTGGCGTCGTGCCAAAACCAAAGCTTTCAGCACCTAGAATTGCTGCCTTAACAACATCTAAACCAGTTTTCAGACCACCATCCGTCTGCAAACGCACCATTCCACGTAAATCATTTCCGCGTAGCGTCTGATGGGCCTCACTCAAACCAAGTTCCCATGGAGAACCTGCATAACGAATAGAGGTTAAGGGGCTCGCTGCTGTGCCACCGTCATACCCTGAAATGGTAATCAAGTCAGCATATGCTTTTGCGACACCGGCCGCAATTGTTCCGACACCGGGTTCAGAGACTAATTTCACCGACACCAACGCGCTCGGGTTAACCTGCTTTAGATCAAAAATTAACTGCGCTAAATCTTCAATCGAGTAAATATCGTGATGCGGTGGCGGTGAAATCAGGGTTACACCTGGCACAGAGAAACGCAACTTAGCGATAAGATCATTGACCTTACCTCCCGGTAACTGCCCACCCTCACCAGGTTTTGCTCCTTGAGCCACTTTAATTTGAATTACATCCGCACTGCTCAGGTAATGAGGCGTAACACCAAAACGACCCGATGCAACCTGCTTTATTTTAGAGCGCTTTTCTGTACCGTGCCGTGCAGCATCCTCACCGCCTTCACCTGAATTTGAACGCCCGCCTAAACGGTTCATCGCCACAGCTAAAGACTCATGAGCCTCAGGAGACAAGGCACCTAAAGACATCGCTGCAGAGTCGAAGCGGGGGAAGATAGCGTCTACTGATTCAACGTCAGACAAGGGTATTTCTTTTGCTTTATCACTAAAACCAAACAAATCTCGCAAAGTAGCGACCGGTCTCTTATTAACCAAATCTGCATATTCTTTATAGGCATCATAATTGCCTGTTTCTACTGCTTTCTGAATGGTATTAATGACATCAGGGTTAAATGCATGATATTCCTGACCATGCATATACTTCAATAAGCCACCAGGCTGAATAGATTTTCGAGATTTAAATGCAGCTTCTGCCAATAAAGACTGCTCGAACTGCAAGTCTTCAAATGTAGCTCCTTGAATACGGCTAGCAACACCTTTGAAACATAAATCCACAATTTCATCCGCTAAACCAATCGCTTCAAACAACTGGGCACCACGGTATGATGCAACAGTAGATATTCCCATCTTAGAAAGAATTTTTAATAAGCCCTTACCAATACCTTTTCGGTAGTTGTTTTTAGCTTCAATGGGATCCATCAACATTTCACCCGTGCTGATAAGATCATTCATAACTTGATAGGAAAGATAAGGATAAACAGCCGTCGCCCCAAAACCAAAGAGCACTGCAAAATGATGCGGATCTCTTGCAAAACCTGATTCAACAATAATATTCGAATCGCAACGCAAACCCTTCTCGACTAAGTGGTGATGCACAGCACCTGTTGCCATAAATGCATTAATTGGAAGCTCGCCTTGAGCAATATCTTTATCAGACAGAATAAGCAAAACCTTACCTGATTTGATAGCATTTTCAGCTTGTAGGCAAACATCTTCAATTGCAGCTTTTAAACCCTGCTCTTCCTTATATTGAAGACGAATGACAAAATGCTCAAAACCTTTTTGGCCTGCAATTAAACGATTGAACTTCGCAGGAGTTAATACCGGCGTTGCAAGTATCAGTCTTTTTGCATGCTCTGTAGTTTCTTCAAACACATTATGCTCACGCCCAATACATGTTTCTAATGACATTACGATTGCTTCGCGAAGCGGATCAATAGGCGGGTTTGTTACCTGAGCGAATTTCTGCCTAAAGTAATCTGACACAGAACGCACTCGCGAAGACAACACGGCCATAGGAGTATCATCCCCCATAGAGCCGACAGCCTCTTGTCCACTCTCAGCAAGAGGTCTTAGAATCTGATCTCGCTCTTCGAAGGTAACCTGAAACATTTTCATGTAGGTTTTTAGTTCGTCTGCCGACATTGGCTTAAAAGCAACATGCTCTTTATCCAAAGTTGCTTCGATACGAACTGCATTTTCTTTTAACCACCGCTTATATGGATGAGCGGCCTTCAAACGGCCATCGATATCATCAGTATGCAAGACCTCACCGGTATGGGTATCAACAGCAAGTATTTGTCCGGGACCAACTCGACCTTTGGCAACAACGTCTTCTGGTTTATAGGCATAAGTACCAATCTCAGAGGCAACCGTTAGATAACCATTTTTAGTCATTACCCATCGACTAGGACGCAGGCCATTTCTATCCAACAAGCACACTGCATAACGACCATCCGTTAATACAACACCTGCTGGACCATCCCATGGCTCCATATGCATACTGTTATATTCATAGAAAGCACGTAAATCATTATCCATCGTATCAACGTTTTGCCATGCAGGTGGAATCATCATTCTCACTGCACGAAATAGGTCAACACCACCCGCAAGTAGAACTTCTAACATATTATCCATGCTAGAAGAGTCAGAGCCTGTACGATTTACTAGGGGTTTGATTTCAGATAGACCAGGAAGATCTTCTGAGGCAAATTTCGAGCTACGTGCGACTGACCAGTTTCGGTTACCTTCAATGGTATTTATTTCACCGTTATGAGCCACACAGCGGAAAGGTTGAGCCAAAGGCCACTTAGGCATTGTGTTAGTAGAGAAGCGCTGATGAAACACACAAATACTGGTTTCTACATCTTTATTACCTAGATCCAGATAGAAGTTTGGCAAGTCTATAGGCATCATTAAGCCTTTATAGGACACTACCTTCTCTGACAAACTACAGACATAGAAATCAGGATCTGCCACCAAACGCATTTCAGCTTTGCGTCGTGCCATAAATAACTTAAGCGCTAGCTCTCTTTCGCTAAGATCACTTGCGCTACCTTGAATAAACACCTGTTTGATAACTGGCAAACATTCTAACGCCATGCGTCCTAAGCAGTCGTTATTCGTTGGGACCTTTCTCCAACCAAGGACATCTAGACCTGCTTTTTGAAGCTCTTCATTTAACACTAATTCCGAAGCCTCAGCTTTCTCTTGATCCTGAGAAAGAAAAACCATTCCGATACCGTAATGCTCAGCTAAGGAAACATTAAATAGCTCTTTAGAAATATTTCTAAAAAAAGCGTCAGGTTTTTGGATCAACAAACCACAACCGTCACCTGTTTTACCATCGGCAGCAATACCTCCTCGGTGAGTCATACATGTAAGTGACTCTATCGCCGTCAAAAGAAGATTATGGCTTGGTTGACCCTCCATCTGAGCAATCAATCCAAATCCACAGTTATCTCTAAATTCATCGGGCCGAAACAAACCTGCTGCCATATCAATCTCTCTACAAAATATCATTTAAAATCATACGGTTATAAACGAACAACACCATCCACCCTATGACTATGAAAATTGGGGTTGGACATTTTACACACGCAGAGGCCACTTAACAAATTTTAACGTAAACTTTGTCTAAAGCTTGAACTCGGAATTATAAATTTTATGTTATTTATCAATAAGATAATAATTTAGACTGATTCAGTAATATACAATTATTTTGGATATGATGCCAAGACATCTGATGACCGCCTAATCCACGGATTTTGATTACGTATTATCTTTGGAGCATTTTTAACTGCATTTTGAGCATCTGTTTTAGCTGGAAAAATACCATAAAATACAACATACCATGACTTTCCTTTATGCTCGTTTATCAAATAGAACACTTCAACTTTTTGTTTACCAATTTTATTTATAAAGCCAAGCGCCGTTTCTTCAGAATAAGACCCTAAAATCTGAGCAAGATAAGAAGCACTAGACTGCGCCTGCAACCAAGCCTTAGGCCTGAAGTATATTGATTCTTTAGTCGCTTTTTCGAAACTATCTTGCGCTGTTACTTCTGCCTTTTTTAGATCAACAGCTTTTTTAAGCGCTGGACTTATCAGAGGAACATCCTGGCCTTTTTTAATCAAGACCCCATCATCTGAAGCATCGCCATTAGCAGGAAAGTCCTTTTCTATTATGGCTGTCTTTATCTTCAATTCATCTTCAAGCTTAAACACCGGCTCCTCTATTACAAACTCATCATTCTGAACAACTACAGGCATACTGATGCCTTTTTCCTTCAAAACACCATCAAGCATTGCTATACGAGCCTTTTGCTTTAAGTTATAGCCATCAAGTTCACCCGGACTTACTGAAGGTAGCTTATTAGTAGCCACACTTGGATCAGCACCCTCGACAGAAGAATACTCTTCCAGAGAGAAAACAGGCACTATTCGATCAAACAAACCATGCTGATACGAAACAAAAATAAATGAGATAATTAAAAGGCCTGCAAGACCAAACATAATCCAAATAGGCGTACCACGAAGCTTAGGCTTGGCTTTGATTTTTAAAAGACCTGGCTCCAAAACCACACTTGGAAATAATTTATTTATCCTTCCGGGTAAGCCTTTCCCAAGATCAATCATTTGCTGTACCTGATTTTCAGTCAGCTCAAGCTTTCCTAAATATCCTGCATATTTAAGAGCTTGCTCTAAATAAGGATAAACATCAGTATGCGATAACGGCTTTAATTGAATCTGGTGCCACCAATCACCTTGGTCTAAATTACTTCCCTGCTTAGATGATTTAATCAAGCTACTGGAACCTGAAAACAACATTACTAAAGCACTTTCTGGCGGCAAATCTTTGCAAAAAGCGCAATAGGCCTGTAACTCTTTTTTAGGCAATTTGTCGGCATTATCAAAAGCAAACAAGGTTCTAACACCATCAGATTCAACCTTGCGATGACATTCGGTAAGCAAGCAATTCAGCAGTTCAATTGAACTCTCCCCTTTAGCTTCCACACCTAAAGACTGTAGACAAGCCGCCAAAATAAAGCGCGACCGCCCCTGCCCATCTTGGACTAAGCGTTCGCAATCCAAATAAATAACATTTAAACCTTCAAACGAAGAGGCTAGCAACTTACGCAAGAGAAAAGTTTTACCGGCACCTTTCTCGCCAGTTAAAAACAAGACCATATCGCCAAAACTTGCTAAATGCCGCAAAGTTTCGAGATTATGTTGACGCTGCGCCCCTTCATAAAAAAAACCAGACTTCTCAGAAAAAAGCTCCGATTCCAAGTCAAAGTGCTTTGTCAGGGTCTGTATTAACGAATTATTGTTTTGGTTCTGGCTCATTCTGCACGCCTAATTAACTCCAAACTAAACTGTTTACAACAACTGTCCACTTAATACTTTGTTCAAATACACATCTGAAAAATCATTCGTCACAATCGCTTCGCCGATATTTTTCAATAAAACCAAACGTAAAGTACCATCCATTACTTTTTTATCTACAGCCATCAATCTTTGATAATCTTTAGCCATCATCCCCTCGGGACCATAACTCGGAAGGCCAGCCCTATCTAACAAGGCTTTTACACGTAGTTTATCTGCTTCAGTAATCCAAGCCTGTAAATACGATAGCTGAGCGGCCATCATAATACCTGCACCCACAGCTTCACCGTGGAGCCAGGCACCATAACCTTCAAAATTTTCTATTGCATGCCCAAAGGTATGACCTAAATTCAAAATAGCCCTGAGACCACCTTCTTTCTCATCTATTTCAACCACTTCAGCCTTGCAGGCACAAGAAAGTTTAATCGCATACGCTAAAGCCTTAGAATCCAAGCGCCTTAAAGCTTCAATATTATTTTCTAACCATTGAAAAAAGTCAGGCTCTCGAATGAGGCCATATTTAATGACTTCTGCAAGACCTGCTGATATTTCTCGCTTCGGTAACGTTTGAAGACTTAATATATCTATAATGACAGCCTTAGGTTGGTAAAATGCACCTACCATATTTTTACCTAAAGGATGATTAATAGCCGTCTTACCGCCTACTGAAGAATCTACCTGAGACAATAAAGTAGTCGGCACCTGAATAAAATCAACACCACGTTGATATGCAGACGCGGCAAACCCTGCCATATCACCGACAACCCCGCCACCAAGAGCCACTATGGTAGTTTTTCGCGAGTGTGCTTTTTCCAACAAAGCCGTAAAGATTAAATTAAGCGACACCCAATCCTTATACTGCTCTCCATCAGGTAAAGTGACAGTATCCACATCAAAACCGACAAGCGCCTTTCTTACTTGCTGTTCATACAAAGGCCCCACAGTCTCATTGGTAACAATCATTACTTTTTTCCCAGCAATAAATGGCACAAATAATTCTGGCTTATCCAATAAACCTTCACCAATATAAATAGGGTAGGAGCGCTCATGCAATCCGACTTTTAATTCAATCATGAAATTTACTCTTTGACATTATCGATAGAACTTTCATTTTGACTCATAGCCTGAATGATATCTTTAACGATATTTTTAAGCGCTTTTTTATCTGTATCAATGACTAAATCAGCAACAGAACGGTAGATTGGATCTCTTAATTCATAAAGCTCAGACAAGATCAGAAATGCATCTTTATCACCCTGAAGAAGTGGACGATTTTTATCTTTGTGGGTTCTATGAAATTGCTGATCTACAGATGTATTCAGATAAATAACGAAGCCTTTTCTAGTGACTGAATCACGATTTTCCGGGCGCATCATGGCGCCACCACCTGTCGCAAGTACAATATTTTTAAGTTCAGACAACTCACTTATGACAGCTGACTCCCTATTTCGAAACCCTGCCTCACCTTCGACATCAAAAATCCACGGGATATTTGCTCCCGTTCTTTTTTCAATTTCTTTATCAGAATCGAAAAACTGAAAACAAAGCTCTTTAGCAAGAATCTTCCCAATTGTCGTTTTACCCGCCCCCATAGGGCCAACAAAAACAATTAACTCTTTCATTTTACTCATACTGGTTTCTTCTATCTACTTACCAAAAAGGAAAATAAACACACTTTAAAGGGACAACACTCCAAGAAAACACGACAGCAAGGCAAATAATATCAAGCACAAACCAATAGCGTATACGAAGCACCATTCACAAATTTTTTTGGTATTGTTTAAACATAAAAAAAGGCTACATTAATGCAGCCTTTTGATTTGCTTGCTTATATTACATCTTGCAACAATTACTGGTCAATCACACCATCTTTTAACAGTTTTGGTGTAATAAATATCAACAGCTCGGCACGCTCATCAATTTCATCTGTTTTAGTAAACAAAGCGCCGATATAGGGTATATCGCCCAAAAATGGCGTTTTAGTAATCGTGGTTGAGCGCTCTGACTGGAAAATACCACCTAGAACGACAGTCTCACCATTAGCAACTAATACCTGGGTAATCACTTCATTTGTTTCAATACTTGGAATACCTGCAGTGACCTCACCACGATTGTCCTGATTGATTTTCAGATCCATGATAATCTTGTCATCCGGTGTAATTTGAGGCGTTACCTCTAGAGAAAGAACAGCCTCTTTAAAAGATATAGCTGTCGCACCGGAAGATGATGCTTGCTGATACGGAATCTCTTCACCCGATTTAATGGTCGCGGTTTGTCTATTTGCTGCAACAATCTTAGGTTGCGCGACAATCTCACCCTTACCATCAGACTCAAAAGCTGATAACTCCATGTCAATAAGATAGTTATCGCCACCAAAACCGATGGCCAGTGACGAAGCATTTGAACGAGTCACCCCTAGATCAACTGCCAAGGCACCAGGAAACGTTACGCTTGATCCAGAGCCATTGGCAACACTACTCAACTCAGTCAAGGTACTGGTTGAACCCCCGATTCTAAACAAGTTGTCACCACTTCGATCCAGGCCGCCACCGCCCCACTGAATACCCATTTCTTCTGCAATGTTTGAGCGTGCTCGCACTATACGCGCCTCAATCAAGACCTGACGAACCGACACATCCCAGGTTGCAATTAGTTTGCGTATTTGTTCTAGCTTCTCAGCAGTTTCACGCACACTAATGGTATTAGTTCTTTCGTCAGAAGATATAAAGCCACGAGAAGATATTAGTTCCTTATCTTGGCTTAATAAACCAACAATATCTGAGGCTTTAGCATAATTAATTTGGACAACCTCAAGTCTAACGGGCGCTAAAGCGGCTACCTGCTTGTTTGTTTCTAATTCTAACTTTTCTCGAGCAGCTATCTCATCAGCAGGCGCAATCAGTAGAACATTGCCAAGTTTCCGTTTAGCTAAACCCTTCGTTTTTAGAATTAGTTCAAGTGCTTGATCCCATGGTACATTTTGCAAACGAAGCGTAATTGTCCCCCCCACGGTATCACTCGCTACCAAATTCAGACCTGTAAAGTCTGCAATCAACTGAAGTACAGCTCTAACTTCAATATTTTGAAAGTTCAGAGACAGCTTGTCACCAGTAAATGGGAATTTATCCTGCTTACGTTTAAATACCTCATCCTCTGATAAAGCCTCAACACTCACTGTGAACTGTTTGTCTGCTTGATATGCCAAATAATCGTAATTACCACTGGGCTTAATAATAATGGTTGCAGTACCATCGACAACATCACTATCAATACGCTGGACTGGTGTAGCGAAATCTACGACATCTAAACGCTGCCTCAATTCCTGGGGCAACTTTATTCCTGGCAATCTTAATTGAATGTTACCACCGACTTCCGACATGTCGATATCAACTTTATCTGTATTAAAGCTTAATACAACCTGTCCATCGCCTTTATCGCCACGCTGAAAATTAATATCAGTAACACTGTTCACTGCATTAACGGAAGGATTACCAGGAGCCTTTAAAGATAGTGCAGAGCTTGATGAGCCTTGAATATTATTTAAGTCCGCACCACCAATCAGTATAGATAGCTTATTACCATCAACTCTGGTGCTATAAGGCACTAATTCAATAAGATCAACAATAATTCGGGTTCTATCGCTTGTTCCTATAGCGGTTAGTCTTTTAGCATTACCTAAGCCCAAGTTATGGTATTTTTCAGCCAAATTATTTTGAACATTTTTTAAATCAAGGGCTATACGTGCTGGCTTTTCAATTGTATAGCCATCAACAGCGGGCGGTGTTCCATCAAAAGCCAGTGTCACCTCGGTTCGATCACCAGGCAAAGAAGCAAAACTGACATCGTTTAAACTAAGCGCCCAAGCGTTCGTTGTCATTAACAGACCAACACAAACAAAACCTACTATATTTTTTAGTTGAACAAACATTTTTTCAAACCTTAAAAGCTTGTTATTTTTAAACTTGAACTCACTTAATTTTATTGAATTTGTAAGCATCATCCCCAACATTCTCCTCTAAGCCTAATCATCCAAGGAGATAGTGCGAGGCCGTTCTAGCCAACCACCATAACCGTTAGGAACAATTTCAATTAAGTCTATATGTCCTGCGTCGATAGCGACGATCTTCCCATGATTTTTCCCCATGTATTGACCCACCTTAGACATATGAACACTACCCAAATTATCCGAAATCAATGCCCAGAGAACATCATTTTCATTTCGCTGAAGCGTCCCTACCATTCTTAACTCACCCAAAGCAAAGGACTCCAAAACTTCAGGCACACGATCCAAGTTTGGCTTAACATTACTTTGGTCTTGTTGGACCCTGACTTCTGTTACCACCACATCTTGAGGCGCTAAGAAAGGAGATCGCCTATTTGCGGCGCTATAGGTAAATGATCTATAGACCTGAACTTCCGGGAGCGCTTCTATTCTCCCTCTAGGCTTCGAATCTATTTCCTGCATAAATCGATCTAAATCAGAAAAGCCATCATTAGAGCTACATCCGGATGTAAGAACAGATGCCAATACAGTCAAAATCAAGAAAATATTATATTTCACTATTTTCTCCCCTTTTTAATAGCAGCCTTAGACTGAGCTGACTCTTCTACATCACCGTTATATCTATAAGTTTTAGCTGAGACGGCCATCATTAATGTCTCAGAATTCAGTCGATCGCCTTTTTTGAGATCCGATGAAATAGTCAAATCATGCAAGGTCACTATTCTAGGTAGACTTGCAACACCACTGACAAAAGAAGCAATATCGTGATAGGTACCTGAGACTTCGATTTCCATAGGTAATTCGATGTAAAATTCCTTCGAGACTTCAGGCTTCAGCTGAATAGATTTAATTTCTAAACCACTCCCTAGAGCGGTATTCGTAATATCTTCCAATAGACCTGGAACTTCAGTCTTGGCCGGCAACTGCTTAAGTAGTGCACCAAAGGACTTTTGCATTTCAGCCATTTGCTCACGAAAGGCATCCAAGTTAGCCACTTTGAAAGCTCTGCTTTCATACTGCTCTTTTAAACTTACTTCTTCAGCAGCAACTCTATCAAGAACGACATATTGGTCTTTTATAAAGAACCAATACCCACCAAAAACCAGAGCAACAAATAAAATAATAGTAACAAGAGCTTTAACAGCAGCTGGCCATGAGCCAGCATTATTAAAGTCAATATCGTTAGGATCGAAGCCTTTCAAGCTTTCCATTGATTCAGAAAAACCCACTATTTCGCTCCTTTTCCAGAATTAGCAGCATCAACGTCAGATTTTACTTCTGGCGTTACTTGCTTCACAGTTAAGCCGAAACTATTCAAAGAATTTTCACCTTTGGTAACAGAGCTGACATCTTTAAGATTTGGACTAGCAAACCACTCAGAAGCTTCAAAATTCCTCATCAAACCAGAAATTCTATTATTTGACTCTGCCATACCGTTAATTGATATTTCATCGCCTGTACGCCTCAAACTCTCATAATAAAGACCATCAGGTAAGCCTCTAACGAGCTCATCCATAACCCTGACTATGATTGGCCGTGTACCCTGCAAATCTTGTATAACTTTCATTCGATCAAGCAGTTTTTGCTTCTCGGTTTTCAATTCTTTAATTTCTTTTATCTTTTTATCCAGATCTACCATGGAACTTTTTAAGTAAGCATTTCGAGAATTCTGATATTCAATCTGAGAGCCTACAAAGTCTTGCCATAAAAAAACAAGACCCGCAGCAACAATGAGAACACCAGCAAGCATTGTTATAAATTGCTTTTGACGTTCTGCCCGAAGTTCTTCTCTCCACGGGCGGAGGTTAATAGACGGCATTAGTCAAAACTCCTCATTGCTAATCCACAGGCGATCATTAACGATGGTGCATCGTTACTTAATGCAGAAGCATTTACCTTTGAACTTAATGTCATTTCAGCAAATGGGTTTGCAACGATCGTTTTGATATTTGTAACACTCTGAACCAACTCTGCCAAGCCCGCAATTGAAGCAACACCACCCGCCAAAATGACACAGTCAACTTCGTTGTACTGACTTGATGAAAAGAAAAACTGGAGTGAACGAGAAACTTGCTGAACTACTGCATCTTTAAAGGGCTTTAATACTTCACGTTCATAGTCATCAGGCAAACCGCCTTGTTTTTTTGCCAAGCCGGCCTCTTCAGTTGACAAGCCATAACGACGCTGAATCTCATCGGTTAGTTGACGTCCACCAAATAACTGCTCTCGCGTGTAAATTGTTTTATTATTTGCCAGCACACTCAATGTCGTCATGGTTGAACCAACATCAACAATCGCAACAGTCTGTCCGTCATTCTCAGCACTTAATTGAGAAGCGATCAACTCAAAAGCACGCTCAATAGCATAAGCTTCTATATCAATCACCTTTGAAGTCAAACCGCCAATTTCCAGCGACTCTTCTCTTAGTTCAACATTTTCCTTGCGGCATGCCGCAAGCAAAACATCAACCTGATCTGATGAATTTTCAGACTCACCAATGATTTCGAAATCAATAGCAACCTCATCTAATGGGTAAGGTATATATTGATCTGCTTCTAAGGTGATTGAGCTTTCAAGATCCAGTTCACTTAAGCCTGAAGGCATTTGTATTGTCTTGGTAATAACAGCAGAACCTGCCACTGCTGCTGCAGCTAAGCGATTACCGGTCCTGGACCGGGTAACTACTTTCTTTATTGCTTCGCCAACAAGTTCCGAGTCGTTGATATTTTTTTCAACCACACAGTTAGCTGGTAAAGGCTCTACCGCATAGCTTTCTACACGATACTTTTCACCACTCTTAGACAGTTCAAGCAACTTCACTGAAGAAGAGCTGATATCAATACCTAACAAGGTATCTTTTTTCTTTCCGAATAATCCAAACACGCGATAACCCATTAAATTAATGGTAACAATTGTGTATAAGTAGTGAACTAAATTCCATTATTCACCACTCAGTGTACATTTCTTTACTAAAAGCTCATCAAAAAGACGTATAATCCTACAATTCTTAAATTAAAGCTATTTCTTAGATAATAGCTGTATATTTCTAACTTGCTAGGAAAAACATGTTTCGTTTTGTGAGCTTTTTAAAATTTTTTGCCTGGTCTTTTTTACTTTCAAGTTTTGGAACTATTTTTATCATTGCATCATTTTACTTATATCTGACGCCCACCCTTCCAGATACAGAGCAGCTTAAAAACATTCAATTCCAAACACCACTTAGAATTTACTCCCAAGATAAAAAAAGAATAGCTGAGTTTGGCGAAAAGAGAAGAACTCCGATAAATATTGATAATATTCCTACAGCATTTACCAATGCATTTATCTCAGCAGAAGATGATCGCTTCTTTGAACACTTCGGCATTGATCTTAAAGGTTTAGCGCGAGCAGCCTCTCAATTAATCTCTACAGGCCGTATCCAATCTGGCGGTAGTACAATTACCATGCAGGTTGCCAAGAACTTTTTTCTATCTCGAGAGAAAACCTTCATTCGAAAATTTAATGAGATTTTCTTAGCACTCCAGATTGAACAAAATTTAAGTAAATATGAAATTTTAGAACTGTACCTCAATAAAATTTATCTTGGGAATAGAGCTTATGGCATACATGCAGCAGCACAAGTTTATTATGGCAAACAAATTCAGGACCTAAGCCTAGCTCAGATGGCTATGATTGCAGGCCTACCCAAAGCGCCTTCAAGCTACAATCCTTTAGCAAATCCAGAAAGAGCCAAAATCCGCCGAAACTGGATTTTAAATCGAATGCTAGAGCTGGGTATGATTACCAGTAGCGAGCACATCACAGCCTATCAAGCCCCTATTACAGCCAGTTATCATGATGAAGTCAGTGAACTATATGCACCTTATATAGCAGAAATGGCTCGCCAAGAGATAATTGAAAAGTTCGGGACTGAAGCCTACACAAGCGGCATGAAAGTATTTTTAACAATAGACAGCCAACTACAAAATGCTGCCAGCGCCGCTGTTGTGAATGGACTTGAAAGCTATGACCAACGTCACGGCTATAGAGGACCAATAAAATCTATCCCGATAGAGCCATTAAACGATACAAATAGTATTCTTGAACAAATTTCTAATATTAAAGTACCACAAAATCATAAAATTGCTGTCGTTCTGGAACTTTCAGACACGAGCGCCAAACTTCTAATTAGTGATGGTGATGAAGGCATATTGACTCTCGAGCAAGCAGAATGGGCCAAGCAGTTTATAACAATCAATACAACCGGCCCCAAACCGACTTCGCTAAGTGACTTATTAAAAGCAGGTGATGTGATAGAGGTAAGCAGACTATCTCCGTCAAGCAACAACTACTCTCTTACTCAAACACCTCAAGCACAAGCGGCTCTAATTTCATTATCACCCTCAAATGGCGCCATAAAAGCGCTCATCGGCGGTTATGATTTTTCTTTAAGTCACTACAATCGCGCCATACAAGCAAAACGCCAACCCGGCTCAAACTTTAAACCCTTTATTTACCTATCCGCTCTGGAGAATGGCGCAACAGCATCTACCTTAATCAATGACGCCCCCATCGTATTTGACGATAAAAATCTTGAAGCCACCTGGAGGCCAGAAAACTCTAGCGGTCAGTTTTATGGCCCAACGAGAATCAGGCAAGCGCTTTATAACTCACGAAACCTGGTCTCTATTCGCTTGCTTCAGAAGTTTGGTGTGAGCAACGCACTTGAAACCGCTAAGCGCTTTGGCTTTCAGCGCTCCGACCTCCCTAGAGATCTTTCTCTTGCTTTAGGCAATGCATCGATAACGCCTCTCGATTTAGCAACCGGTTATGGCAGAATTGCTAATGGCGGCTATGAAATAGACTCTTTCCTGATTGATTATATTGAAGACTATGAAGGCAATATTATTTATAAGGCGCTACCTAAAACAGTTTGCCATAACTGCCCGCAGCCACCAGCTATCGCTTTGTCAGATAGCAAACCTCAAGAAAAGACGACTAAACCCGAAACACTACCCTTAGCTAAACGCATAGCCGATGAGCGATCCATCTATATTCTTCATTCCATGCTAAAAGATGTCATTTCACTGGGTACAGGTAGACGCGCCCGATCCTTAAATCGAACCGACTTAGCGGGCAAAACGGGCACCACGAATGATCAAAAAGATGCATGGTTCTCTGGTTTTAATACACAACTACACACAACCGTTTGGGTTGGTTTTGATCAACCCTCATCTCTTGGGCGAAGAGAATATGGCGCAAGTGCCGCACTCCCCATCTGGATGGATTTTATTGAAATAGCCTTGAAAGACCAACCTTCTGAACACATGCTTCAACCTGAAGGCATTGTTACTGCTAGAATAGACAAAGAAACAGGAAAAATAGCACTACCTGGCGCGCCCAATTCTATGTTTGAAGTTTATAAAAAAGAAAACGCTCCAACAGAGAACGCCGTAGACGTACAACAGAATATAAATACCAGTAAAACACAAACCATTTCACCAGAAGATATTTTCTGATATGACTAGCCCCCATCCCGACCCTCCCCTTCGCAGGGGAGGGAATGATTCGTCTATACGATAAATCTGAATCAGACTTCTTTTGTAAACACAATCTGATCATTTTCGACTGCCGCCAGAATGGTATCTCCCGAAACGTAGTGCCCTGATAAAATCTGCTGGGCTAGCGGATTCTCTACCCAACGCTGTATTGCACGCTTTAATGGCCTTGCGCCATACACTGGATCAAACCCGGCATCGGCAAGCTTACTCATCGCCTCATTACTAAACTTCAAAACCAACTCCTGCTCAGCTAAACGCTGACTAAGGCCTTCGAGCTGAATTTTAGCAATACCTTGAATTTGTTTCGCACTCAAGGCATGAAATACCACCACCTCATCGATACGGTTTACAAATTCTGGCCTAAAGTGCGCTGTCACCGACACCATAACGGCTGACTTAATTTTCTCATAATCAGCCTCCTCCATGCTCATACTTTGAATGGTCTCCGAGCCCAGGTTAGACGTCATGACGATCACTGTATTTCGAAAATCTACCGTTCGACCTTGACCATCGGTCAGACGACCATCTTCCAAGACCTGTAATAATATATTAAAGACATCGGGGTGAGCTTTCTCTACTTCATCCAACAACAAGACAGAATACGGACGCCGCCTTACCGCTTCTGTTAGATAACCACCCTCTTCGTAACCAACATAGCCTGGAGGCGCACCAATTAAACGTGCAACAGAATGCTTCTCCATAAACTCCGACATATCGATTCGAACCATGGCCTCTTCCGTATCAAACAAGAAGTTGGCTAATGATTTACATAATTCTGTTTTACCAACACCGGTAGGGCCTAAAAACAAGAACGAACCGTTTGGTCTGTTTGGATCAGACAAGCCTGCACGAGATCGCCTGACTGCATCAGAGACCGCAACAACCGCCTCAGACTGCCCAACAACTCTTTCATGCAAGGAATCTTCCATTCGCAGCAGTTTTTCTCTCTCTCCTTCCAGCATTTTGGAGACGGGAATACCTGTCCATTTCGAAACCACTTCCGCAATTTCTTCTTCAGTCACTCTATTCCTAAGCAAGGTCATGTCCATCATTTCCGCCTGACTGGCCATATCGAGCTGGCGCTCCAGTTCAGGTATTTTTCCATACTGTAATTCAGACATTAAACCCAAATCACCTTCACGACGCGCACTCTCAAGCTCAACTCTTGCCTGCTCCAATTGACTCTTCACTTTTTGAGAACCATGCAAAGCAGCTTTTTCTGCCAACCAAACCTCTTCTAAATCAGCAAATTCTTTTTCTAATTCAGTTATTTGCTCATTCAATTCTTTTAAGCTTTTATTTGAAGCAGCATCGGTCTCTTTCTTCAAGGCTTCACGCTCTATCTTCATTTGAATCAAGCGTCGCTCAAGACGATCTAGGGGCTCTGGCTTAGAATCCATCTCCATTCGAATCTGGCTAGCCGCTTCATCTACCAAATCAATCGCCTTATCGGGCAACTGTCGATCGGAAATATAACGGTAAGATAATTTTGCTGCTGCAATAATCGCACTATTGGTAATTTCAACACCATGATGCACTTCGTAACGTTCTTTTAAGCCTCGCAAAATAGCAACGGTATCTTCAACCGTTGGCTCTTCAACCAATACTTTTTGAAAACGGCGCTCTAAGGCTGCATCTTTTTCAATATATTCACGGTATTCATTGAGTGTTGTTGCACCCACACAGTGTAATTCACCTCTAGACAATGCAGGCTTCAGCATATTGCCAGCATCCATTGAACCTTCAGCCTTACCTGCCCCCACCATAGTATGAATTTCATCAATAAAAAGAATGACCTGACCTTCTTCTTTGCCTAACTCACTCAATACAGCCTTTAAACGCTCTTCAAATTCACCCCTAAATTTAGCACCCGCAATAAGCGCCCCCATATCCAAAGAAAGCACACGCTTTTCTTTCAAACCATCAGGCACTTCACCATTGACAATACGTTGCGCCAAACCTTCAACAATGGCAGTCTTACCGACACCAGGCTCACCTATTAATACCGGGTTATTTTTTCGACGGCGCTGCAAAACCTGAATAGTGCGCCGAATTTCATCATCTCGACCAATCACGGGATCTAACTTGCCTTCAACCGCTTTAGCCGTTAAATCAACAGTATACTTATCTAAGGCCTGCCTGTTTTCTTCTGCACCCTGATCTTTCACGGAATCACCTCCCCGGACACTCTCTACAGCTTTTTCTAAAGCGGAATAATCTACTTTGTACTTCTTAAATAGATCGCCTAATGGACCTTTATCTGACAAGGACGCTAACAACACCATTTCACTGGAAATAAATTGATCGCCCTTTTTCTGAGCAAATTTATCAGCCAAATTTAGCAAACGACCTAAATCATTAGACATGTGAATATCACCATCACTGCCCTCTACAACGGGCAAACGGTCTACTAAACTCACAACATCTTGCCTAAACGCTTTCACATCCACTGAAAGCTGTCTTAATAAAGCAGAAGCACTGCCATTTTGATCAAGCAAAACCTGAATTAAGTGAACAGGCTCAATAAACTGATTATCCTTACCTAGAGCAACAGATTGCGCATCGGACAAGGCTACTTGCAATCGGCTAGTTAATTTATCTATTCGCATAACACACCTCTTTTATCAGCCCTCACCATGAGGGAATAAAATTCTGAATTAACGCATCAATAGGGTCGTAAATTCCTATTTCAAGAGGGTAAAGACAAAATTACGTCAAAAAAATGACACAAATCAACTTTCATAGAATCCCCCCTCAGAGCTTTTCCTAGAAATAGCAATTTAGGAGCACGTCACAAGCTACTCTCTTATGTTTGAAGTACAAGCCATTAGCGACTAATATAGGCTGAAATGTTTTCCTGCTTTGCTTGAATACACCGTCAACGCCCTCCAAAAAAGAAGTAACACTGAACGCTATGCCTTCGCAAAATAATTTAAAACCTGAACAAACACCTATATTTATTGATTTCGAAGCATCTAGCTTAGACTTACTTTCAAGTTATCCGATTGAAGTGGGCATTTGCCTCCCGAGCGGCGAAACAAGAAGCTGGTTGATAAAACCCCATGTATTATGGAAAGACTGGTCAGAAAAAGCCGCACGCATTCACGGCATATCCAAAATAACACTTGAAGAAGAAGGCAAGGAAATCAGCGAAGTAATTAAAGAGCTTAATGCCATTGTTTCTGGAACAGTTTATTGTGATGCTTGGGCCTTTGATAGCTTTTGGCTGCATCGATTATTTAAAACAGGAAAATGTGAACCCAATTTTCAATTAGACTCGATCACCTCCATTCTAGATAATGAGCAAATTGACCAGTGGCAGGATATTCGGGCAGGCGTTATCGACGAATTAAAATTAGTCAGGCATCGCGCAGCTAATGATGCGCTTATTCTCCACCATACCTGGAAAAAAATCGGAGCTTCAATTTAATGATTCATCAGAAAAAAATCTTCCACTCTCTACTATTATTATCTGCCAGCGTGTTTGGTTTAATGTCTTGTACACCGGCATTTGAAACCACTGCCGAAGAGTGTGTTACCTTTTCACCTGTCACCCTGACGAAAATAAAGACAAGCGATAACACAGAATTTCAAACCCTCGCAGATAGACCCACAAATGACTACAAACTTTATCTTGAAGATGCACTTAATAGCTTAAAGGACATTAAATCTAAAGCAAGTGACGGCTCAACTACAGCACTTAGCGCCGACGAACAAACAGCTATCCAGTTCATCCTCGATAAAGCTAATGAAAAAATGGGTTATACCCTAGAAAACGGCATAGTTACTTCTGCTAGCAATCCACTGGATTATTTAGAAAGCTTAATTGCGGCTACTGATGTCGATGAAATCATCCAAACTTTTGTCGATGCAAAACAAAATGTTGCTCAAGCAATCTCAAAAGATGACAGCGTATGCAACTACCGCAATTCAGCCATAAAGATATTTGTAGAAGACCCGGATTTACCAAGCAATGACAATATAGTCAAAACAGTCAACGCCCAGTTAAACATCAGTTACAGCGCCTTTAATGAAGAAAGTAATAAAAACGTTGACCAAACAATTCTTATTTCCTTGGATGAACCTATCGATGATTTAGATCTTGATGAAAGAAGCGCAAAATCTTTCGCTGGGATAAGCCGAATTGCCGGAAAAGATTTTAAAGCAAGTGGAGTAAGCCCTTCGGAGGTTCGTCAGGTAAATATTAGTGATAGTGAAACCAATGAAACTTTTTTCTTTGATGATGATTTTGATGAATTAAAGCTCGGGCAAATGGTTAACACTTTATTTAATAAAGCATGTACCGATGATGAAGGCAACAGAACAACATGCCCGGATACGGTGACCACACGCATATCACAGCACGATGAATGTGATGGTGGATTAGACTCTAACGACGAAGAACAAACAGATGAAACCAACCAGATCCAAGTAAATAATTTCACGCTTGTTGAGGGTAACCCGGCCTTAGAAAATATTCAGAGACTCCGCTTAGAAGTCGATTATCCTAACGATGAAATACGCATGTACGCTTCTAAATATGCTGAAGCAGTATTAAGGGCAGACGTCTTAGATCCTGCCGCTCCAACGGCTGATGAAATCATTTACAATCCGACTGCCTGTGAACAGCAAGCAGTTCTAGATGATCTTTTAGATTTGATTCCAGAAGAAGAAAAGACATCACCTAGCTTTGAAGGCGTCCGTTTAACGTTCGTTGAAGACCCTAATTACGATTTAATCGAAATATTAGATGCCAATGGTGACTCAGCCTTAGATGACGATGGTAATAAAACCTATATAGAACCAACGGCCATTTTTACCTTCTATGCCCCTGAAATCCCGAGTGGAAGACAAGCCCTTAACTAACAATAACCTTAACTAACAATAAAAAGGTGTTTGACGCAAACTCAAGCACCTTTTTATTTATCTGACTCAAATATCAAAAACTTAAATCTTCTGAACAGATACCTTAGAAATCTTCAAATGCTGATCAATCATATCCAACAATTGGATATGCCGTGCCTGGGCATCTTGCAGTTGCTTTAAGGAAGACAAATCACAAATCCCTCTAGCTCTTAATCCTTGTAGTTTTAGCTCAATCACACACAATTCTTTTGCTAACTGCTCACGCTGAAATTGAAGTGTTGCCATTACCTTACTCCATGAAGCTTTGAATTCTGAGTATAGTCCTCCACTAAAGTCTGAATAGGACACAGTTATCATTAATAAGTAAGCAAATGAAAGGCTTTGCTACATCACGTTAAGCTCGAAACAAGGCGTTACTTTTTTGGATTTACTCCGAATTTGACAGCATATCTGTCAGCCTCTGCTATGCTTATTGTGCGAACTTTATAGGAGACACTTATGACCAAGCCCTCAATTGCACACGTATTAAATGAGTTTATGGATTTCGGCGAACTCTTAGATGATGCTTATTGGGAAGCATCATCTATCGAGCACAAAGATTTTATTTACGACATTATCAGCTTATTTTCGCAAGAAACGACTGAGCTCAATAAACTAAGCGTTCAAGACCATCATTACCCCTACGAATTCATTACCGAGGGTATTAGAAGGGCTGTTTCCAAAGTAGCTCAGCTAGAGCTTGATTTTCACCTTATTGTCAGACGCACACAAACGCTAACAGACATGAAAGAAGTACTCTCTAATGTTCTTGCCATTATCGAAGGTCAAGCCGAGTATTAGCTCACAAATTAAGCCGACTAAAGAATATTAAAAGCAAGCGCTTCCAAACGGGCCAGTAATTAGGATTTAAATTGAACTCCCACAACACCTCGTCTGCAAAACCAAAACGCATCGCCATTATTTATAATCCTTTCGCAGGAAGAGGTTTAGCCACAAAAATAGCCAAAAAGGCTGAGCGCTTTGCAAAACAAAAAGGCTGGCAAATTCTTGCGAATATTCAAAGTGAATATGCCGGACATATTGAAAATGAACTTGCCAGTAAATACGCTGATGAAACTGACTTAATTATATTAATTGGGGGGGATGGCACACTTCGCGAACTTATTGCAGGCTTACGAAAAAATAATCACCACACCGAAATTGCGTTTATCCCAATGGGCAATGCCAATGTCGTGGCACGAGAATTAAACATCCCCCTAAAACCAGAACTCGCGCTTAAAATGCTTGAATCCAGTACCATAATGCTTGTTGATATCGGAATTCTGGATATAAACCCTGTAAAAGACATCAATGCGACAAAGCAACAAAGTATGATTTTTCTGGCAATGCTTGAGATTGGCTTTGGCGCAAAAATTGTGCATATGGTGAATCAATTACGCTCAGGAAAACTGCACCGTTTATACTCGTTATGGGGAGATATTGTTTATGCCATAGCGGGGATTTTTGCCTTTATCCAAAAAGATTCCGATGCTATCGAGGTCGAACAAAACAAGCAAAAAGCCAAGAGTAAACATATCGTCGTTTCAAATATGAAGACTTACGCAAAGGGTTGGACGCTAACACCAGATGCTAATTGTCAGGACGGTTTGCTGGATATTGCCATAAATAAGACAGGCTCTCGATTTTCAATACTCGCGAGTTTTTTTCTTGCTGCGCAAAGGAAAAGAAGCCCAAATTCAAGAATAGCTTATTCACGAGCAAGTGAAGTGATATTAAAAGGATCACCCAAGGCATTTATGCAAGTTGACGGTGATCCTGTTTATTTTTCAGGTTTTGCCAAGCTCAGCCTTGAACCGAAGGCATTTAATATTCATGTTCCAATTGCAGACTAGTTTTAGTGCTTGGTAGTCTTTGGGGAAATAAGCTGAACAACTTGAACCTCATCCTCTTCTTCGCTTTCAGGAAAATGATTCACCCGAGTATCTAACTCACTGGTTTCAATTTGAACAATCTGCTTTTCTTTAAAGCCACACGCTACACATTCTTTAAACATGCCATCATCGTTGGTGTAGCTGACTAAGCGATCCATTTCGGCACATTTTGGGCATACGGCACCCGCGATAAAGCGTTTTGGTGAACTCATATTTTCATACCGGCTTGCTTTAGCAAAGGATCTACACTTGGTTTTCGGCCTCTGAAATTCACAAACATATCCATGGCTTCCAAAGACCCGCCTTTTTGAAGAATCTGCTCTTTATAATCCAAACCTGTTTGAGTGTTGAAGATACCTTCTTCTTCAAAGCGTGAAAATGCGTCCGCTGCTAATACTTCTGCCCATTTATAACTGTAATAACCTGCGGCATAACCACCTGAAAAAATATGGCTGAAGGAATGACTAAAACGCGTATATTCGGGCGGCTTAATAACCGACACTTTGTTTCTAACATAATCCATAAGTGCCAAAACATCATTATTTTCCGTTTCAGAAAAATCACGATGCAACAAAAAGTCAAAGAGCGAAAATTCAATTTGGCGCATCATCATCATGCCACTCTGAAAATGTTTTGCCTCTAACATCTTATCAAGCATTTCTTTTGGCAGAGACTCACCTGTTTCATAATGCTGACTCATCATTGCCAATGATTCTTCCTGCCAGCACCAGTTCTCTAGAAACTGGCTTGGCAACTCAACCACATCCCAGGGCACTCCTGAAATTCCGGACACACCCGCAACATCAACAGTCGTTAGCATATGATGCAGACCATGACCAAACTCATGAAATAAAGTCGTTACTTCATTATGTGTTAACAAGCTTGGTTTACCATCAACGGGCGGCGTAAAATTACACACCAGAAAGGCTACAGGCATTTGAATAGAACCATCTTCCAAACGGCGACGGGAACTGCAATCGGCCATCCATGCACCACCACGCTTATTCTTTCGGGCATAAAGGTCTAAATAAAATCCTGCAATTTCTTCACCATTCGAAGAAATACTGTAATAACAAGCATCAGGATGAAAGCTACTTACTTCCGGCTTGGCAAGCACCTCGATACTGAATAAACGCTTAACAATCTCAAAAAGCCCATTCAAAACAATCGGGACAGGAAAATAAGGCCGTAACACTTCTTGTGAAATATCAAAACGTTTATGTTTTAATTTTTCTGAGTAAAATGCGCTATCCCAAATATTAAATTCATCTGAACCAGACTCTTCTTTGGCAAAGGCTTTTAAATCTTCCAGCTCTTGCTTGGCAAACGCGCTGCCTTTATCGGCTAAGAGCTCAAGAAACTCGACAACTTCATCGACAGAATCCGCCATTTTCGTTGCCAGTGATTGCTGGGCATAATTATCAAAGGAAAGCAGTTTCGCGACCGCCTGCCTTGCCACAAGAATCTCCTGAATGGTTTCGCTATTATCCCATTTTCCGGCATGCGGGCCTTGATCAGAGGCTCTTGTCATAAATGCTTGGTATATTTTTTCTCTGATAGATGCATCTTCACAATAAGTCATTACCGGCAAATAGCAGGGCACATCAAGCGTCAATAAGTAGCCACTTTCATGTCCATGCTCTTTAGCAAGACTTTCCAATAGCTGTAAAGCACTTTCAGGCAAACCGGGTAAGAGATCTTTACTTTCAATATGATGTGTCCAGGCTTGAGTCGCATCTAAAACATTTTCAGAAAACACATTTGAGAGGCTGGACAGTTTTTTCTTTAACTCGGAATATTGTTCTTTGGCTGAATCAGGCAAGGCGACACCCGATAATTTGAAGCCACGCAAAATATGTTTAATCGATTGCTGTTGCGCTTGAGATAAAGACGAAAAATCATCACGATCAGCCAAGCGCTGATAGGCCTGATAAAGCTCAAAATTTTGACCCATTTCAGTATTGTAGTCAGTGAGCAGCGCAATAATGCGTTTGTAAATTTCCCGTAATTCATCTGAATTTAGGACTGAATTGTAATGCGAAATAACCGCCCATACTTTATTAAGGTGATCATCAGCTGCTTCGAGCGGAAACGCCAATTCATCCCATGAATCAAGGCCTTTGGCAATCAACTCAGAGACTAAGTGTCGATTGTCTTTCAGTACCTGCTCCATAGCAGGTTCAAAATCAGTAATAACAATAGCATCAAAATCGGGTCGTACTGAGTCAGTTAACAAAGGATTCATAGACGGCAATCATCTCTCTTGAAGTGGGTTCATTTCGCGGGCTGTTATCAGAATAGCTATCTTAGACGCTTCTCATTCTCAACACTAGTCTAATAGCAGAAGAGCTTAACCTGCGATGATCTGAAGTTCTGGGCACTGGTGAACATTTTTAAATTTCGTTATGCTCTGTTTTTCGTCACAATAGCTTCGCGTCTATATATCGTCATCTACCTACTTAGCGTCATGTAGATATACAGCGATATAACGCTGTCTTTCCTTTTGAATCACTAAAGCTGAAAATAATCATGAACTCTATTCGAACCTATCTTGAACACACACCTAAACTTGGCAATAAAGTCTTTGTTGATCCCACTGCTATTGTAATTGGAGATGTCACCATTGGTGATGACAGCTCTATCTGGCCTTTAGTTGCAATAAGGGGGGACATGCATCGCATCACCATCGGCCAACGCACCAGCATACAAGATGGCTCGGTGTTACACATCACCCATGCCGGCCCTTTTAATCCAGATGGTTTCCCACTGACTATTGGCTCTGATGTCACCGTTGGCCACAAAGCCTTACTTCATGGCTGCACAGTCAAAGATCGTGTACTGGTGGGCATGGGTGCGATTGTGATGGACGGCGCAGTGATCGAGGAAGAAGTCATACTCGCTGCTGGCAGCACCGTACCGCCAGGCAAGATTCTTGAATCCGGTTTCTTATATAAAGGCAGCCCTGCCAAGCAGGTCAGGCCACTTTCTGATAAAGAGAAAACCTTCTTTAGCTATACCGCTAATAATTATGTTTCTCTTAAAGACAAGCACATTGCCGATCTCAAGCAACAAGGATTAATTGCCTAATGGCTATACAGTGGTTCCCGGGGCATATGCATAAAGCCCAAAAAGAAATCAAGAAAGTCATGTCAGAGATTGATGTGGTCATTGAAGTATTGGACGCGCGTATTCCCTTCAGTAGCTCTAACCCGATGATTCAAAAATTAAAGGGCGATAAACCCTGTATCAAACTGCTGAATAAAGCCGATTTAGCAGACCCTGCTGTTATAAAGCTCTGGCAAGCGTATTTTGAAACAGACGCAACCATCAAAACGCTGGCTTTATCCGCCAATACCTCAATCAATAAAGGCGCGATCGGAAATCTTTGCCGAAAACTTGCACCCCATCGAGCAAATTCGGATAAGCCCATCAATGCCATGATTATGGGCATCCCGAATGTTGGCAAATCAACCTTGATCAATGCCTTAGCGGGCAGAAACATTGCAAAAGTAGGCAATGAACCGGCCGTCACTAAAAGACAGCAAAAAATTAATTTAGATAATGGCATTGTACTTTCCGACACACCCGGCGTGCTCTGGCCAAAACTTGACCCGGAAAGCTGTGGTTATCGTTTAGCCGCGACCGGTGCAATTAAAGACACCGCCATGGAGTATGAATCTGTGGCCTGCTTTACCCTCGATTTTCTTTCATCTAAGTATCCAGAGGCTTTATGCGCTCGTTTCAAGTTAGGTGAGCTTGCAAAGCTCAAAGAGTTTAGTAACAGCCTGGATCTTTTATCTTATATTGGCAGCAAGCGCGGTTGCTTACGTGCCGGTGGCATTATTGATACTCATCAGGCAGCCACCATTGTTTTGAATGAATTACGCTCAGGAAAAATAGGCCCTATTTGCTTAGAAACCCCTGTGATGATGCAGGCTGAAATGGCTGAGTTTTTTGCGATGATCGAAGCAAAGCGTTTAGCTGAGGAAGAAAAGAAGCAAGCCTCAGGCAAACGCAGTGATCGATCTTTCCAGAATGAGAGAACAGACACGGACCAATGAAAACCTTTTTAAGACGCTTAGAAATTCTTAATTTCTTACGCAGCCAACACACTGCGCTGAGTACCGATAATATTATTCAGCATCTTGAAAATTCAGGTCATCTCGACGCCCAGCAAAACCAGACTAAAAGTGTATTTCGCCTTATCCAGCGCGATCTGAATTTTTTGCTGGGTGAAAAACCTGGCAATATTTCAGAGCAAAGCAATAAAGAACAAGGCACTTACGACAGTTTTGATGACTATGATAATGACTTTGGTCTGGGTGTCGAGAAAGGCTCTGGAAAATCTCTTCTTTGGCAGCTTTCGCCCTATCAGCAGCTAAATTACGACTTTGAACGCATGCCGGCATTTATGGCTTTAGCACTAACCCTTAGCGAAAAGCATTTGAAGCAAGTGCTTCCTTCCGAAACCCGAGCCGAACTAAAAAAGCTGTTTGCTAATGCCCAAGAAAAGCTGGTCAAAAGTGAACAAAAACTGTCTTCCCGACACTACCAGAGACTCAGTCAATCGGTTGAATTTTTTCAACGAGGTCAACGCCTGCAAGCCGCTGCATTCAATCCCAAGATATTAGATACGATCTATCGGGCCATTTTATTAGCTAAGCGCATTTCAATTAGCTATCAACGAGGCCAGTCCACTAAAGAATATGAACTTCATCCATACGGGGTGGTTATTATGCTACCCAAGCTCTATCTTGTCGCAAAAAAACATGAGGTCGTCGTAAACAAACAAGAGACATCTTCAGAAGATGCGTCTTTCAGAAGTTTTCTAGTGCATAAAATTCAAGATATTACGATCGAACAACACTCTAATCATGTACCTGACGACTTCGATTTACAGCACTATTTAGATGCAGGCCACATGGATGTTTATCTGTCTTTTGATGATCAGGAAAACCATACATTATTACTCGAAATTACGGCAGCACAAAACAGTAATTTAATAGAAGACCTAAAAGAAAACCCTCTTAGTCCAGACCAAGAACTTCAGCATATTCATGAAAATACCTGGCACTTAAGCGCTAGTGTTAAACGGACTATTCAGTTGAAGAATTGGCTAATGGCGCTCGGAAATCAGGCAAAAGTTTTATCTCCTAAAATAATCCAAGAAGACCTCATTCACGCAATCGATGCCATTCGTTCTCGTTATTAAACATCTGGTTGAATTAAACTGGTTCAACAAGCACTAAGCGCATTTTCTGACCTTCGAAAATAGCTTTCAAAGTATCCCTCACTGCATGAATATCATCACTTTTAATACGAAAACGGAATTTTGTACCTTTTTGGGTAAATGCATTAACTCTAAACATAAGATCACTCCTGACATTAATTTGAACCGGGTCTTAAGCGGTTTCATTTGAAGACAGGACTAATATTAAGCAGTAAAGCGACATAAAATGTCGCCGAATGAATTTATTTTAAATTATCATGTTAAAACGCAAAAAGCACAGCAGTTACCTGCTGTGCTTTTATAAATAAGCGCTTCCTTTACCAGTCCTTTTGGTTATCAAACATCCTGTATTGCATCCTTTACTCTATCTCCGTGAGCAGTTTCTAATCCTTAGCTTATCAACTCCGTGATAAGGTATTTATCCCTACTACATCCATGTTATCTATTCTTAGATCGGCTGAAGGTTCCTTCCTTCTGCTGCTTCCTAGCATTCAAATCCGTTTGAAGCAGTGCTTTTTCTAAGTGGTGCTATTCTATTCAAGCTAAGAATTTTTGCATAGTGGCGATCGCGTATAAGCTTGTAAGAGATCTCCTACAAAGCACATCTTTCTTATTTGATGCTTATTTCATGAAGCCTCACTATATTTAGGCGTCGATTTTAAGCAAAAGCTAACAAAAGAGAAATCACTGACTGCAATCGTCAGAATGAAGAAAAACAAGATGAAATATCGGCTGACGACGACGAAAGGGGCTTACCGATCACTCACGGCTGAGGAACTATACAAAGATCAAATCAAAGGCCAGTGGCATAAAGTCAGTGGTCGCCCTTACCAGTCAAAATCCATTATGGTTGAACTGAATCTAGCGCAATCAACCAAGGAAAGTGACCATTGGGTGAAGGTCAAATTGCTTTATGTACGAGATGTAAACGAGGAAAAGCAGCATGCAGGGAAACACGACTGGGCGCTATTTCTAACAACAGATAGCCAGCTCAACGATGACAAAATACTTGAAATATATGCACTGAGATGGGGTATTGAAGTCTATTTCAAGGAAGCTAAACAGAAGTTGGGATTCCTCAAAGAACAAAGTACGCATTACAACTTAATTAATTTCTGCCCACTTTCCCAATGTTGTTGCCTTATTGAATATTGCTAGCGTTTCATTTGCCACAAAAACCACGACGTAACGCGCCATATATTTCATCACTTCCCAGTTGTTCCCGAAAGTTACGGCGCTCTTTTTCCATTTCTGCATTCTGAAATAACTTGAGTATATATATTCTAGTATCTGTACTTGCGATGGCTGCAACTTCACTAGCCAGCAAATGTATGGCTAATAACTCAGTATTGTGATCGTATGATTCGAGTTCATCAATTAGCTGATCATATACGCGTTCGAGAACACCTGGTAAACCCTCGTATTTCTCGCATATAAACTTTATATCAATGGCATCTTTCTTCCTTAAAGAAACATCTCTGTCAAGCCAAGCAACCAGTTTTAGCAAAACCAAGCCTATTGGGCTCGCTACGGGGATAATGACTTCAGGACTCTCATTTACTAAAACATGATCAGCATGTTTATGCGCTTCTTCAAAGCCCAGCACACTCATTATGAAATCACCTTTAGGTGGCAATGCCATTTGGCTATATTGATTTTGTAGTGCACCGAAAGGAACAATGTCTATGGGGATATGATTTGGGCCTACCAACCTATACGATAAGGTTGTTGGCTTATAATCTTTGCGCAAAGTTCTTCTCTAAGCGCATCAAAAGTTCTCCAATCTGGCACACTTATCCCAAAGTCTACATCCTTGGTCATCCGAACAATTTTGAGATCATAGCAATACGACATCACTAAATCTCTAGCCGAAGCGCCTACAACTAGATAGTCCAAACCTAACATCGTAGCACTCTCATGTATCGCTCGGTAAACAACACTCAAGGCAGGGTCAATCTCTCTAGTCAACTTCAACAAAGAATTTTGCATAGATCATACCTGCGGTTTCATGGTTTCTTGGGTCTTTTGTGGCCAGTAATTCAGCATACACCAACATTGGATCAACACATCTAGCGTCAAAACAAACATCATTAGTTCCGATCCAAAACGGTTCATATACATGAATTAAGGTATTATTAACATCTGCTATTCCATTCTTCGCAGTACGAAGACGATATTTTTTCAACAACAGATTTCTATACTCTTCGGGGATAAAGATCGTAATGACTTCTGGTTGCAAATAGTCAGTTAAATAATAGGCAGCTACTTCTCCGCCCCATAAAGCTTCAAACTCCGCCATATCAACACCTTTCCACCAGAAAGGGTCATCTGTCTGAAAAGTGGTCTTCTTCAGCTTAGGCTGTAATTTTAATGGATACGCTTCAGCCCAGCGTTCTACCAGCTTGGGTATATCTCTAAGCCAGCGTTCACCATCTTCAGTTTCTCCCATGAACCCTGTTTCTCTTAGACCCTTGATGACCCATGTCACCGTGCCGTTGGCTACACCGGCCGCTTCTGCAATTTTTCGATATGGTTTTTGTATTAGTTCTGGGTCTCTAACCAGAGCAAAGATTACTTTAAGGCCAGCGCATTCGAAAGCTCGATGATGATTATCTGGAAAGGTTATATCTTTTTGTTTTTTCGGGTTACCCGTCACTTTGACAAACAGACCTGGCTTGTCGATGTACGCATTTCCAGCAATGTCCATGAACTGGACATTATTATCCTGAAGTACTCCAGCTAAGTGTCGATCAATGAACTCAGTTACTAGAATGCCATCTGGTTGCATTTGCTTTGCGATAACCGGTATGTTGTTTTCTCTAACATAAAGTTTGATCTCAATAGGAATTATGTCTTTAAGATTAGCGACTCGCATAAAAGCATCTGCCTTTATATTTTTGCACTGGGCATTTTCACGTACAGTATGCAGCTCTAAGCCTGTTTGATTACGCAGGGCCTGTGCAGCTTCTTTGAGTATGTAATGTTCTTTTTCTGTGATATTCATAACAAAGTACATTCTTAATAAAGTGTACACAATATTACACCGTACACGACATGTGTACAATTCATATTTGTGTACAAAGTTACATACATAAAATTACATATAAATTACATAGAAAATTACATAAGAAAATTACATAGACACCCATCATAATCCTTGCCCATAAGAAAATTACATAGACACCCATCATAATCCTTGCCCATCATAATCCTTGACAATTAAGCTAAAAGAAAGGAATCTTTAGCTGTATGTATAACCAGTTATACTTAAGAAGGAGTTTACGTGATGGCAAAAGCAAGGAAAACGCAAGTCTCATTAGATGCCACCCCCTATTATCATTGTGTCTCTCGCTGCGTGAGACGAAGTTTCCTGTGCGGTATTGATCGCTATAGCGGACAAAGCTATGAGCATCGTCGACAATGGGTTGAAGACAGACTGCATAAACTTGTCGGAATATTTGCGATTGAGTTATGTGCATTTAGCGTTATGTCCAATCATACGCACCTTGTCTTGCGTGTAAATCGTGAGCAAGTGCTTAGCTGGGATCGTGATGCCGTGATCGCACGCTGGCATAGCTTATATGCAGGTAATTGGTTATCGCAAAAATACACAGCAGGTGCTGCATTAACGACCGTTGAAAACAAATTACTCGATCAGTATGTACAGCTATGGCGAGAACGTTTGCATGATATAAGCTGGTTCATGCGGAATTTAAATGAATACATAGCGCGAGAAGCCAACCGCGAAGATCAATGCACAGGCCGGTTCTGGGAAGGCCGTTTTAAGTCTCAAGCATTATTGGACGATAAAGCACTGGTTTCCTGTATGGCGTATGTCGACTTAAACCCGGTACGCGCGAAAATCGCCGAGACACCCGAAGCCTCTGATCATACTTCGATCCAATTACGCATACAGAAGGCGTTTCATTCAAGTCCACCGGCCCAACCTAAACAACTAGCCGCCTTTCTAGGCAATCCTTGTCAGGACATTCCAGACGGTCTTCATTTTAAATTAGAGGATTATTTAAATCTGGTTGATTGGACTGGCCGCATCATTCGGCATGATAAGCGGGGCGCGATTGGTGAAAAACTGCCGCCAATTCTTCAAAGGCTAAAAATTACTGCAGAGCAGTGGTCACAGTTAAGCCAGGGTTTTGAAAAGCAATTTCATCAGTTTGCAGGAGACGCTGAGAATGTGAAAGATGCGGCATGCCGCATGGGTTATAAACGAGCAAGAGGAATCAGCGCCTGCCGCCGGCTTTTTACAGCATAAACTTCTCCTTTACACCCCGAAACCGAGCTATTGGACCAAGCCAATAGATTTCTGTGCTTGAAATAAGCTATTTACAGGATCGTTTCTAAATTAGTTACTAAACCGATTTAGATTCTATGAAAAGCTGCTTACCTTATGTGGAGATGATGACCAAGTAAACTCTTATTAATTTGCAGGTTTGGAATTTTTTTGTGATTTATATGATGGGTGTCTTGGTATTTTAAGCGACATATTATGTCGCCATATAAATATATTTTAGAATTATTTTTGGCGTTTAAAATCTCTATGCCACTGCCCTAAACGCTCAGCCACACCCAACATAACGTAGTCACTGCGTAAGGATGAAAAGATATCGAAAGCATGTTGAGCACCTGGGATTTCTGCGAAATCAACTGTTTGCTTAGAAATGGCATCTAATTCGCTGGCAAAATATTGTGCTTCCCCTAAAGAGGTTAAGGAATCTTTATCGCCGTGAACAATCATAAAGGGTGGCGCATTTTCATTAATATGGCTAATGGGTGACATCAAACGGTATAAGTCAGCGTTCTCTTCTTTGGTCTGCTTAATAATACTTTCACGTAGAATAATTTCTAAACCAAGGCTTAACTGTAATTTTTGAGTATCCAAAAGATCATAAATTCCGTAATAAGGCACACAGCCCTGAACACGGGTATCACACTCTTCAAAACCTGGCTGAAGCTCTGGAACATTGGCACTTAAGGATAACAGAGATGTTAGATGACCACCGGCAGAACCGCCCGTTGCGACGATAAAGCTTGGGTCACCTCCATAGTTTTTAATGTTTTCTTTCACCCAAACCAAGGCGCGCTTGCAGTCAATAATATGCTCAGGAAAGCTTGCCTTTGGACTCAAACGATAATCTATCGATACACATACCCAGCCTCGTTTCGCCATCTCTACCATCAAGGGAATACCTTGCTCTTTTTTGCTGCCATAACCATAAGTCCAAGCACCACCATGGATTTGAAATAATACGGGTGAACTATGGCCATCATAAGAAATTTCTCGTGGCCTGCGAACATCAAGTTTTAAACGAAAACCGTCGACTTCGTGATAAACAATATTTTGGATCAATTCAACCTTATCATCTCGCCAGCTTGAGAATGGATTGACCAGGCGCCCCGCATCAAGTTCTGAGTGCCGGCCCCAGACACAGACAGCACCATCTTGACGGTGAGGAATCACAATACTGTCCATTAAGATTTTAGCTTTATATCCCGAATAATAATGGTATGCCAAGACCATCCAGGACATTGCACAAGCTGCCAGCGCTATCGCCCCCCAAAAGCCTGTTACAACACCACCCCAGGCCATCAGAAAAACCACGATTAATTGAAAGGCAACCACATGCAAGGCTAATTCTCCAGTCAACCAGCCTAGAAAAAAACTTACTACAATCAACTTAGGATGATGATAAAGAGGACGCAAAACGTTATAGCTTAAGGCGATACTTATAAGTGTAAAAATAAGTAAAACAAAGATCATAAAATGCCCTCTTCATATTAATCGTCTTAGAAGTATAGAACTTTATGCCTCAATACACTTGAAAAATAGTGAATCGAAACACGACCTTCGCTTTTTACAAAAGCCATACATTTTTACAACTCAAAGTAACACTGAAAAAACTAAAGATAACTATAATATCCCGCCTTATTTAGACGATCATCCAATATGGAGAACTGAATGACCCAAACTAAAAAAGCATCTTATATCTCTGTTTTTTCTTTAGTGGTTTTATTCTCTAGCATCTTGTTATCAAACACAGCTCACTCCGATGCCTTTATCAGCAAAGCTCAATACGAAGACTATAGTGTTCGTTACCAATGTGCCGAACTTCGCTATCATGATGATCTGGCAAAAAAAGAAGATATCGTTCTAAAGCTTGAAGAAGACTTCGGCATTACCGAGGAAACTTTTGACGAATTTGATGAGCTAATCCCGGTTTATGAGAAAGACGATAATTTGCTGAATAATGTCCGTACTCGTGTACAGAAAGAGTGCACTTAACTCATAAACCAGCTATCAGCCAAGCCTTTAGCTAAATTTGAGTCAAAAAGACCAACTAGGCATTCTGTTTATGCCTTAAAGATTATCTTGAACTTGTCGCTTACACAGGCCGACTGTTTCACCCAAGTAAAAAGGGGGCAGATAGCTGAAACACTCCCCCCCCTATTCTTCATCGCTTGAATCTACTACTGAAAAACAATAAAACATACAATTTGGTGATTAATTAATCACCTTCTGACTTTATAATCTCTAAATTAATTTTAATAAACAATGGATTCGTAATATTTATTTCCCATTATTTTTAAGGTATCTGTCTTCCCTTTTCTGCCCTTTTCTTCTTCAATAGTTTCTGTTTAATCACTCAAACCATGATGCTTACCTTCGTAGATTTTGACATCACGAAAGTCACCATTTTCTCCAACAATTTGGAATGTGTCCTCATTGATGCGCTTAAGCGTATCACAGGAATAATTACGCCCATAAACCGAGGTGCAAAACTTACCATCTTTGATTTTCCATGAACCAATGTAATGTTTAAAACTTCCGCTTTGCTCTCTGATTCGTTGCATGCCCTCTATTCTTCCATCCAGCGCATAGTATTCATGAAATTGCTGTGTTCGAAAATTGACATCTGCATCCCGAAACACCATTTGTAAGGTGTTTCCAACTAATGCCTTGGCAATATCATCTCCTGTAAGAATCTCTTCGGCAGCAAGATATTGGGTTTGTCCCAATACAAAAAATATGAAAAAAAATTTCTGAATTGATTTCATCGGTATGTCCTATTGTGGATTAAAATTAAAATATAGCCTAAGTGCCCATATTTACAAATATTATTGCCACGCCAAACCCGTAAAATATAAAAGATATTTACTATGCAAGCCCCTTGCTTTTTGTATATCCATCACTAAAAAAGGAGGGGTTAAAGTGGCTTTGTCTTGTTCTAATATGAATTGACGATTTTTAGGGCAGGATACTTCTCTTGCCAGGGGAGAGTTTATCTTTTTAAGTCACTCCCCCTGAAAAGGGGGAGGTTAAAGATAGGGGAGATAGGAATGTTTTTTAATATAGGTTGTACATCTTCAGGCAAAAAAACTATTTGCCGAATTTACAAGGTTTTTTAAAAAACATACTGCATTCTTGCTCGAAGTTCATTACCTGATAAATTGCTTTGTGACTCTTCACCGTCCATATAGCTCAGACCAACTCGAACATTATCGTTAGCGTAGTAGTTAAGGCCTAGAGTTGATTGTTTGCCATCCGTTGTTGCAAGTCCGATATCGCTATATTTGCCATCGCCGTCTTCGTAGCGTGCAATAAGCTCCCATGCTCCTGAAGGAGTGGATGCTTGCACTCGTTTAAAAACGCCACCAGAGTATGGGCGACTTTCACCGGTCAGAACCCAGCCTACCTGCACATAAAAACCATTGATGCTCGCTGAATCCCCCTCTTTCGAATTGAAATATTCAGCTTGTGCATGGAAAGGACCTGAGGCTGCGGCTAACTCAATATTATATTTATCAATGCCTACCGTGTTTGATTGGCCGCGCTTTGAATAAGCTGTGCCCAAATGTACTAAGTTTTCACCGTTATTCACGGGAGCAAATGTTGCTCTCCCCGTTAGGGCAACTCGATTAACATCATCACTTGCATTGCCGTCGGCTTCGAATATACCCACGCCGTAGGTCCAGTTGTTACCTTTACCAGAAAGTTGGACACCCGCACTACGTCCGGGAGAATATTGTTCGGTCATAGCTGAACGCTCAAGCGCAGAAATATCTTTAGAGCTGGTTAACTCTTCTAATCCAAAAGATTCTTTTTGCTTTCCGACTGTTATATGGGCCATTTTACCGAAACCTGTATATCGAATATACAGATCTTCTGCATTCCCACCCTTGCTTCCATCGCTTTCAGCAATATTGAATTGAGCTTTATAGCCCCAATCTTTGTTATGACCCTTAACAAAGATTCGTGCTCGTCTTACATCAAGTTCCTGAACCGATTTCGCTGTATTATCTGAATCAGTGCCATCATAATCCCACTGAATACGACCACCCAACTGAAAAGATGTAGTCTTGTCTTCCGTTTCTATCTTAAGGCCGCTTTTTGTTTTGATGATTAAATCTTGACCATCGGTTTTAACTGATCCTGCCTGTGCAATACCTGTTGAAATCATTGTTGCGATAGATATTGCCAGTAAAGATAACTTAGTATTCATATCATATTCCTGTGTCGCTAATGTGGTTTAACTCACAAAAGATTAATATCCGCCTGGACGTGGTAATCGTTCGCAGGCTTGCGTTGAAGTACTTGGGTATATTGTATTGCTAATATTAAAGTTAGATGTCTTTTTTGTTACATTTTTATGACAAACTAAAGATTCTTCAGCGTCTTGGTATGCTTGCTTGTGTACAGAATGCATTCTGACTAAGGAAGTTAAGCTTTTGTGTATTTTATATTTCATTTTGATGACAATGCGAGCCTTTTTCCAAAAAAGACTCACATTGGGTAAGAATGTATTTACGATAAGATCTTAGGAATTCGAATGATCATCACACCATCTTTAGTTTCGATTGTCATAGCAGCCTCATCAACCGGTTCCAAAAAAGTAAGGGTTTGTGAAAATTGACTAGTTGAAAAGCGCTTACCATGTAAGCCATTTGCGTTATTTTCCGAGCTTGTCTTTACCTTACCAGAGATAGTTAATACACCGCTTGCAAGATCAGGATTTAGCTTACGATGCAGGCTTAATATTAATTATCTTACTTTCCGACTTAGAGACCACTTTACGCGGCATAGTAATTGTCAAAATACCATTTTTAAAACGTGCATCAATATTGCCCTGATCCGCATCTTCTGGTAATGAGAGTACACGTTGAAATGAGCCATAAGATCGTTCAATCCGATAAACATCTTTATCTTTCTTCTCGGATTCCTGCTTTTTTTCACCCTGAATAGTGAGGGTGTTGTCAGCCAATTCCAACTTGATATTGTCCTCTGCTACACCCGGAACTTCGACCGTAATAGTATATTCCTTATCAGATGCTTCAATATCCATATTAGGCTTAAGAATTACTTCCTGCGTTAAACTGGATAATGGATTGTCAGCCAGTAGCGAAGGCAAACCAAAATCCCGAAATGCATGATCAAGTAGACGGTCAATATTCTGGTGTAGCTGCATGTGAGGAGTATAGCGTGACCCCTCATTACTGATAGGTAAATGCTTAGCTTCTGAAGCTTCTTCTTTATTAAACCAGTTCCAAGGATTTAATTTAGTCAGTTCCATAAGGTTTCCCCTTGTAAAAGTTAAATTAATGTTTAGCCGTTTCAGGCTGCTTTTGCAGACTGAAACTCACCTTATTACCAAGAAATTCTGCTCCCTTAATGACATATTTTAATGGCGATTCCTTTTTTAGCGGGAGCCGAGTTTGCCAAGCTCCCGCATCACTTAAAATAATAGTAAGTTACATTAGTTGGCAGTTTTTTTGCCATTGTCCTCGAGATGCCTTGACTCATTGGCGCCTTTAGCTGTCGCCGCCTTTATTGGAATCATTCTAGGCTTAGCCTCTTCAGGAATTTCCCTTACGAGATCAACACGTAGCATTCCATCTTTAATTTCTGCGCCTGTTACCTGCATATGATCAGCCAAGCTGAATGTACGCTCGAAGGCGCGCAATGCAATCCCCCGATGAAGATACTCAAGCTCTTGATCTTCCTTTTCGTCTACTCGACCCGAGACCGTTAGCTGGTCATTCTGAACCACAATACTCAAATTGCTTTCACGAAAACCTGCTACAGCCATAGAAATCGTGTAGTTATCATCACCACGCTTCTCGATATTGTAAGGAGGGTAAGTACTCGCCGGTTCATCACTTCGTAAGGCAGACTCAAATAAATCATTGAATCGATCAAAACCTACTGACTGGCGAAGCAAAGGTGTTAAAGATAATGTTGTAGTGCTCATGATACACATCCTTTATTAAGTTAGATTCAACAAAGTTGTGGGCACTCAATCTAGATTCATTTGTATCACTATAAATTAGTGAACCCCCTAGAGGTCGCCCACATTTTTATAAATAATATCTCTCGACAGTATTTCAAGATAATAAAAGAAATTTTTTAGACATTGTTAAAAGAAAATATTATAGATAACAGGGCTGAAAATCGACCAAAACACCGCCCAAAACACAATGCCTGGATTCTACAATCCACTTGGGGTCCGGATGTAAAATAAAAACCTTATACTGCGTTGGCTGCGTGCTTTTTGTGCTCAGCGAATTAATCATATACTGTAGGTATAGGCTGGCGTTTATGCTCTGTTGCTAAGTAAATATAACAAAGCTTTTCCTTCACACTAGGACTAACTTCTCGACCTTCAAGAAAGTCATCAATTTGTTGATAAGTAATCCCTAGCGCATCTTCATCTTTCTTTCCGGGCACCAAACTTTCCAAATCGGCGGTAGGAGCTTTCTCAATCAATACATTTGGCGCCCCCAAGGTTTTTGCCAGTAATCGAACTTGACGCTTATTTAACCCAAATAAGGGCACCAGGTCGACCGCTCCATCACCATACTTTGTATAAAAGCCGGTAATATTTTCTGCTGAATGATCCGTGCCCAAGACTAAGCCACCTAAGACACCAGCCAAATCATATTGCGCCACCATGCGTGCTCGTGCTTTAACATTGCCTTTAGAAAAATCCAACTGGGCTTCTGTTGCATGAAGCGCATCGACCGAACCCAAAGCCTCATTTACTTGCTGGTGTAGAGCATCCACCGAGTCTTTGATATTCACAGAAACCGATAAGCTTGGCTGAATGAAGTCCAAAGCTAACTGGGCATCCTCTTCATCGGCTTGAATTCCATAAGGCAGCCTGACAGCAAGAAACTTATATTCATCGGTATTGGTTTCAGCATTCAATTGTTCAACGGCCAATTGAGCAAGCCGACCACAGGTACTTGAATCGACGCCACCACTAATACCCAAGACTAAATATTTTAAACCTGAGGCTTTTAAATAACGTTTTATGAAATCGACTCTACGGGTAATTTCGAATTGAGGGTCAATCTCGGGCAGTACTCTCATTTCTTTCAAAATTTGTTGGCGTAAAGACATAGTAACTCCTATTCAAATAAGCCAAAGGTAATGACGCTAGTGAGGCTCCTTTCAGGGTCTAGCTTATGCATCGCCGTATACTGACCGTTTTCATTAAAGCTTTTACCCTTTGGAAAATTTAACTTTAGTACCGAAAGTGCATCTTCACTCTGGGAATCAAGACCCAACTTAGCATAGACAGAGACCATCATATTTAATGCCTCTTCTACAGAAGGCGATGCCGGAAAACTTTTTACAGCATAAGCAGCTCTGTTAGCAGCCGCAAGATAAGCCTGACGTTTTATATAATAACGGGCAGCATGTAGTTCATAAGCAGATAAGCGATTTCGAACCTCAATCATCCTCTGTTGTGCGTCTGCCGCATAAGGGCTTTCTGGAAAACGCATCAATAACTCTGAAAAATCTTTAAAGGATAAACGCATGTAACCCGGATCACGAGAGCTCACATCGACAATTGGAAAATATTGACTGGCAATCCCGCCATCTAAATAGTAATTCGCTATACCACGAACATAATAGGCGTAATCGACACTAGGACTTTGTGGGTGAAGACGAATAAAACGGTCAGCCGCTAGTTTCGAGCCTTCTAAATCTAAACCGCTGTAGCGCGCATAGATTAAATCTAGTTGTGCTTGCTCCGCATACTTGCCAAAGGGATAGCGTGACTCTAGTTCTTCCAAAGCAATGGTTGCCTGCTGAAAGCTTCGAATCTTGATGGCCCGTTTGGCATCTTCGTAAAGCTCCTGCTCGGTAGACTCCTTTTTAGGCGTCGTGCTACAGGCCGAAAGCGTTAAATTTATAATCAGAATAAGTAGAACAATAATATTGGAACGCATAATCAACTACAAAATAGTGGGGTGTGAAATAAACATGTACAATAGCGCGTTGCCAAGCAAGGCTTTGTAAGTTATGAGTAGGCATTATTTCACAAATAAGTCCTAGCGTGTATGACAAAAAATCAAACTTGCAATTAAGTGCATGTGCCATCACCTAATTTACGTCATCAGACTTGAAAGAGACACCATGAAACAAATCGTTGAAACTGAATTCGTCGTCCCGCTAGAACTCTCAGGCATGCGCCTGGATCATGTATTATCCGAGCTAATGCCAGACTATTCTCGCTCACGACTTCAGCAGTGGATCAAGAATGAACAAGTGACCATCAACGGTGCTTTCCTGAAATCAAAAGAAAAGGTTAAAATTCACGACCTGATTGAAGTAAAAGCAGAACTTGAAAGTCAAGGTGAGTGGACAGCAGAAGATATTCCTTTAGATATTATATTCGAAGATGACGATATTATTATCCTCAACAAGCCTGCCAATATGGTCGTTCACCCCGCCGCTGGAAATTACACCGGCACTTTAGTAAATGCCTTACTTAATCATTATCCTGAGATAGAAACCGTGCCAAGAGCCGGTATTGTCCATCGCTTGGATAAAGACACGACAGGCGTCATGGTGGTCGCTAAGAACTTAAGTGCCCATGCCCATATCGTTGATCAACTTCAAACCCGTGCCATGGGTCGTGAATATGAGGCCATCGTTTCTGGCGTGATGACCGGGGGCGGCACCATCAATGAACCAATTGCCCGTAGCCCTAAAAACCGGAAAAAAATGGCTGTTAGCCCATTTGGAAAACATGCGGTTACTCATTACCGAGTCATTCAACGATACAATGCTAACAGTCATATCCGGGTTAAACTGGAAACCGGCAGAACTCACCAGATTCGAGTCCATATGGCGCATATAAAATACCCCATTGTCGGAGATATAACCTATGCTGGACGCTTAAAAATTCCGGCAAACGCGTCAGACTTTTTAAAAAATGAATTAAGATCCTTTGCTAGACAAGCACTTCATGCTAAAAAAATTACCTTAATCCACCCTCGCACAGAAGCAGAGATGAGTTGGGAGTCTGACTTACCTGAAGATATGCTAGCGCTTTTGAGTGCCTTAAACGAACCAGATAACGATGCTTGATCAAAAGGGCTTTGTCATTCCTGATTGGCCTGCACCCGATAATGTTCAGGCTTTAGTAAGCACTCGGATCAGTTTTTATCGTTCCGACGAAGCATCAAAAATACTAAATGGATATGATCATTTCAATCTAGCACTTCATGTCAATGATCAGCCACAAAGAGTTTTAAGAAACAGAGAAACTCTGGCGCAATACCTGGATGTTTCGCCATCGAGTATTGCATGGCTAGAACAAATACATGGCACCGACGTGATAAAGACGGAAGATTATCTTAATGAGAGAGTAGCTAAACCCATTAGGGCCGATGCGTCGATAAGCTCAACTAAAAGACAGGTCTGCGCTATTATGACCGCAGACTGCTTACCCGTTTTATTTTGTAATATTCCAAATAAGGATGAACCGCAACAAGTTGCCGCTGCACATGCGGGCTGGCGAGGCTTAGCTGATGGAATTTTATCAAAAACTCTCGATAAATTTCCTCATCCCGAGAACGTTATTGCCTGGTTTGGTCCCGCCATTAGCCAAACTTACTTTGAGGTTGGGCAAGAAGTTTACGATGTATTTGTCAATAAAAACACGGCTAATAAGAAAGCGTTTATTACCAGCCTAAATAGCTCTTTAGAAAACCCGAAATGGCTCGCAAGCCTGACAGAACTCGCCAAGATTGAACTAGCTGAAGCAGGCATTAAAGAAGTTTATTGCGGTGACTATTGTAGCTTCGAACGCTCTGACTTATTTTATTCTTATAGACGAGATGGCTCACAATCAGGCCGAATGGTCAGCCTGATTATGCTTACATAAATAAACTTTAAGAATTATTTTTTCGATGCTTTGATATTACTAACCAATTCTTTTATGAATTCCTGCATATATAGATTAATAATTGCAATCCCGGTCTTCCAGTATGCTTGACCGCTAGGTGTATTTAAAAAATCCATATAGCCTTCCACCTCAGCATCAGATAAGTTCCGATAACTATAATGCGCCCCAACAACCATATATTGATTAAACTGTGCGCTTATCTTGGGCTCTAGTTTATACCATTCTTCGTCAAGCCCGGCTTTTAAAGTAGCTGCCATGTCCGGATTTAAAGCCCGAGTAATATCTAACAAACTATAAAAAGTTCCTTTCATTAAGCTCATGAGTACCAGATCTGAATTCAGAGAATCCGCTAAGTCTTGGATTAATTTAATACGCTCAGGTGAAGGGGGGCTTGTTGCCATACTCTTGGTATAGGCTTGCATTTCAGTTTGCGCCTCTGCTGAACTTGCTGCTCGTTCTTCAACAACGACTTTCCGACCAAGAGGCGTTTTCAAGAATTCGATTGCACCCTTTAATCTTTCAGCATCTGCTTGTTTGGTTAAATAATTTAGTGCGAAACGTTGATTGTCGATATGTTGCGCCGCTTTAGAAGTAGCACTTTTAACGCTAGCAAGCTTTAACTTATTTTTTTCTGTCAAGCGCTGAAGGTCCAATTGCTGCTCCATAGCCTCTGGCATTGAAGATATAAGTGCATCCAAACCAGAGTCTTGTAGAAACTTTTTAGCCTGTGATTCACTAAGACCTTTTGCGGCCATACTTACCAACGAGAAAGAAACTAACATGATGAAAAGTGTCGAAAAGGCGAGTAATCGTTTCATTTTATTTTCCTTTGGTTTTTAAAATTACGTTTTAAACATTGCGAGACTAATATGCAATAACATAAATCACAATAGGGCTTTTGAATAGTTTGAGAACTAAGGGGACTTTATTTTGGGAAGCAGAAATATGAGACCTTTCCACGAAAGAAAAAAATGCACAACATTCCTGAAAACAGCGACCGTCATTCCTGCGTACAAGGTGAATTGCGTAGCAAGAGAGGGCGCCCTGGGGTGGGCAGGAGAATCCATTGTTTTATGCCAAATCCCTACAAGATAACCCAAACCATAGACTCCCGCCTGCGCGGGAGTGACGATATTTTTTTCGGTTGTATAAAAAAGGCCGATAGAATAAGAGTTATCTATTGGCCTTTTTCAATTTCAACGAGTATTAAGAAACGATTTCTAATAATTCAATATCAAAGATAAGTGTTTGATATGGACCAATATCACCACCCGCACCCGCTTCGCCATAAGCCAAATGGTAAGGAATATATAGCTTCCACTTTGAGCCAACTTTCATTTTCTGCAGTGCTTCTGTCCAACCAGCAATCACACCACCAACCGGGAATTCTGCTGGCTGACCACGATCATAAGAACTGTCGAACTGCTGGCCATTAATTAAAGTACCTCGGTAATGCGTACTGACAACACTTTCAGCTGTTGGAATATCGCCAGAACCGTCTGTGATCACTTCAAATTGAAGACCTGAATCAAGCACAGTAACTTCTTCACGTTTTGCATTTTCCGCTAAGAATGCCTCTCCCTCACCTGCAAACTGCTTAGCCTGGTCTTTTTTCTCAGCTTCGATTTGAGCTTGAATAACTTGAAATGCGGCATTAATTTCTTCACCCGGTATTTTCGGACCATTACCAGAAAAGGCATCAGTAATACCTACAATAGCTGCCTCTAAAGAAACACCCGTAAATACATTTGCTAATTGCTGCCCCATTTGCATGCCCACACCGTAAGAAGCCTTTGCTTCAGGAGTGGATAAATAATTATCCGACATAATTTTTCCTATTAAATAATTGAGCGGCTAGATTTTGTACCTAGTCTCTTAAAGTTTAATCATCTTGATCGTCTTACTAGATAGGGGCAAAAAAACAAAAAAAAAGGGAAAAATTGAATTTCTTGTCTTTTTCTCAAAATTTTAAAAAAAGATTGAGATCTGAAAGGCATTTACTTAAGCATAATCGTACCAAAAACCTTTCCCTTTTCTAACTAGCCCATTTGCAGGGCTAGGAGTTTAAACTAGCCATCCCCTCCCCTTGAAAAAAGGGGGGAGGGACAGGTTCTTGCCATAAAAAATAGCTTATTTAAGATGCCGACCGCCATCAAGATGTAAGGTTCGCCCGGTAACATAAGTACTGGAAAACAGATAATCAACAGCGGTAATGACCTCCTGCAAACCTCCTTCTTTTTCGATTAGGGCTTTTTTCACCGCCTTTGCTTTGTAGTCGTCACTATCATGTTCATTAAACAAAACTAGCGCGGGCGCAATGGAGTTGACCTTAACTTCAGGCGCAAAAGCTGCAGCAAAGGATAAGGTCATATTGGCTAAGGCGGCCTTAGTCGCGGCATAGGCAATATGCTTTTTACTCCCCTTATCCGCGACAAAGTCGGTGAAGTGAATAATATCTTTTAGGTTTTCAGGAGATGATAATAACAAGCCCTGCATGGCTAAATTAATTTGATAAGGCACACTAACATGCACCTGCATCATTTTAGCCATAACATCAGCAGGTTCACGATCGACACTTTCCGGCATCCAGTCCGAGGCATTATGAATAATGGCTCTCAAAGCAGGATATTTAGCCTTAATGCTATGTATAACCGCATTCACGCTTTCCTGATCATAAAAATCACATTGATAAAGTTCAGCCCCAGATAATTTCAATTCCGATAAAACTGGATAATGAGTACGAAAGGTTCCGATAACGGGGATATCCTGAATTAGAAAATGTTGCGCCAAGGCTAAACCTAAACGTTTACCGATGCCGGTTATTAAAACGGGTGACACTGAATCACTGCGCATTAGCTTTTCCTTGAATGTAAAAACTCTGCCCGTGTATGGACATTGGTTTTAAAGTTTCCACCCAAGGCAGTCGTCGATGTTTCTGAATTCGAATCCATCACGCCGCGAGATTTTACACAATAGTGCGTAGCATGAATCGACACAGCAACATTTTCAGTTTCTAACAAAGCTTGTAGCGCAACCAAAATCTGCTGAGTTAACCTCTCTTGTACCTGAGGCCGCTGAGCAAAAAACCGCACAATGCGATTAATCTTCGACAAGCCGATAATTTTATTGTTCGGGATATAGGCTATGTGGGCTGAGCCATCGATTGTAATAAAGTGATGTTCGCAGGTACTCGTTAAATCGATATCACTGACTTTAACCATTTCATCGACTTGCATTTTGTTATCGATCACTGAAATCTTCGGAAAGTTTGCATAATCCAAGCCAGAGAACACTTCATGCACATACATTTTAGCGATACGATGAGGTGTTTCTGACAGACTATCATCATTAAGATCCAAGCCTAACGTCAACACAAGATCTGTCATCAATACTTTTATACGCTCATACTTTTGCTCAGTAGACAACTCACTTGGTATTAAAGGTGTTTCCAAACCTCTAGATATAAGCGCATTCTGAACAAGCAAAGCTTCTGAAGAAATCATTCTGCATTCCTTATGTATTTAAACTTATTTATGGTTTTCGAGACTCAATGAAACAGAATCCGCAAAGCGTAAAGCATGAGGTTTATCTATCTTGACCCGGGCATAACTTACCCACTCATGTTCACAACAAATATCCAAAACGTCAGACACGAGCTTTTCTAATAATAAGAAATGACCATTCTCTACATGGGGAATAATCTTTTTAGTAATCTCTTTATAGTTCAGGGCATTATCTACTTTATCCTGCAAACAAAGCTTATTTGCAGGATAATGAATTTCCACATTAATAATAATATCCTGAAGCTTTTCCTGCTCTTCAGGATTGAAACCGATATAGGTTCTCAAGCGTAAATTGGTAATATTAATCACGGCATTATTAATGGCCATGTGCTAAATCCTTGTCATTGTTAGGTATTGTGTATTACGTGCGTTTTGTTATATCAGATCATAACTCATGACTGAAACTACGTGATAGTTTGTCTATCGCATGATGCGAAAGCTGTCTAATACGTTCACGAGATAAACCGATTGCCTGGCTAATTTCTTCCAGGGTATATTCTTTACTAAGACCAATACCATAGCGCATCCTGACGATATATGATTCACGGTCATCCAAGCGAGCCAAGACCCTTTGGGCAAGATCTGAATGACTCAAGCTTGAGGTTTTAAAATCTTGATCAAGTGGCGACATTTCTTCTATTAACGCTGAATCTTCTGGGCTTGAATACATATTTTGGCTATTTGCACTCGGTTCAATGGCATTAGATATATGTGTCGACTTGTATTCTAAATCGTCAGGCAAATGCGTTTCCAACTCATGTATCGTGGGTGAACGACCAAAAGACTGCTCCAGGTTCTGACGAATTTTTTCAACAGAGGCCTTTTCCCTGAGTGCTTTAAAAGGTAAACGCACCAGACTGCCTTGTTTATCCAGGGCTAGATGAATACTTTGACTAATCACAATATGCGCATAGGTAGAAAAGCGAAACCCTTTTGAAATCTCAAAGCGCTCTACTGCTTTTATCAAACCAAAATGCCCCTCTTGCACCAAATCCTCATAAGCTAAGCCTAAATGCCTGAATCGATTAGCGACATTATAAACTAAAGGAATATTTGCCTGCACCATGCGGTTACGCAAGGCATAATAATCCGCTAATCTAGACTCTATTTTTTTCTTTGTTGCCTGATTAATTGAGCTTGAGGCACTCGTGTTAAAAAAATCTTTTAGCGCACGTTCAATTAAATAACTTGAAGGTGCCCACTCTGATAATCGGCGTTTTAAACGATTCTTTTTAGCTTGCAAGTGCTTCAAATCAGACAAATGAAACAAGGTTTCCATCGTATCAATTACACCCAGCAAATCAGCCTCTTGAATAGTGGGAAGTGTTGCATCTTGGATACTGTATTTTCGAACTTGATCTTCAATATTCAAAATCAAACTCTTTAAAGGGTCTAGTAGAGCTTGATCGTCAGCCATTAAGGTCAGCATTGAAATACCGCTTTTACGCATAGCGGAAAAACACTGATGTTGAAAAGGTAAATCATATTTATCTTTTGCCACGCCAGACCTTCCCGATAGAACATGTTCTTTTTCAGGAAGTTCGCCTGGGTCAAAGTAATCATTTAGCTCAAGTACTTCTTGCTGCAACATTTTGCATACCTCAAGTTATGCCTCTTTATGTATTGCTTTGTTAAGTACTTACTCTTACTCCTTTCTTTTGGATCACCTTGTATACATATTATTAAAGGCGAGAATTATTCATTCACAAAATGACTTTTAAAAAACACATCACATCGTATTCGAGAATTTTTTAACTGAAGGAAACAGAGATAGTACACGGGGTGATATGTATCATTAAATTAGATAACAATATAGGAGAAGTGATTAGCGAGACGTTCGCGATAAAAAATGCTCTTTCTGTAGAAAGCCACGGTGTAAACATTAAAGATTACTTTCTGCTCTAACATTTACAGCCCGGCTTTTATTACCCCTTAATCCGGTCTATTAAGTTCAAGGTCAAAGCTTCGATACAAAGGCTTCATAGCGTTTTCTGTTCACCCCTAAGTCTGAATACCCTACACGACTGGCAGATCGAAAATGCAGTGTTTTTGACTCGTCATCCAAATAGACTTCAACATCATCTTTAAAACGCATCATCCTTGTGGTGAAGACGGCGTACAGATAATTATCTGACTTCTGTTTAATTTCCGCGCCAGACATGCCAGAAATAGCATTCACAACCTTATCCATTTGTGCTTTCAAGTCGCCACTGTATGTTGAAGGCCCCACTCTCTTAGAAGCATTCGATGCTTGCGATGAGACACAGTTTGGTTTTTTTGCTAGCGCCGCTAATTTACCGCTACGCACACCTAGGTCTTTTTTAATATTATTTACAATATCCATAAGCTCATCCTCGAATATCCTTAGTTAAATCTCAATCAATTATATTGTACGCAATGTAATTCCTCAAGCGAAAAAAATACCCCGAATAAATCAGGGTACATTTTAGACAATGAACTTATTGATTTAATGCCCGGTAGGTAGCCACCATTCTTGCCAGATTATCTAAAGATAAATCGCTTTTAAAGGTATCACTAGTGGGTTTTTTGCCTGGAAAGAAACCTAAATACACATCAACCTTATTTGCAAGAGCTAACTTATTTAGCCACTTCCCAGTAATAACGCCTATGTTTTTTTCAGCAATGGATGTAAAGGGTATTAAGTCACCCCCATCAATTCGAATACCTAAACCTTTACTCGCCGTTTCAATATCTGAAGAGCTGTTCACATGAATTTTATCTTCCATCAAGGTAAGCCATATCTGGGACATATAGCCTTCTTTACCCATTTCCCAGGTTGGCGTTGCGATCACCAAACCTTGAGTTAAAGGCGTATTACCTTTTCTGATTGTCCAAATATCATAAGTAAAAGGCAATTTACTTGCAGACACATTGAACGGTTGAGCACCGGTCGGTGAGATTTTGACTGTTTCAGCTATCACAGGCTCTGGGGATTTTTGTACCGGCGCTGTCGCTATTTTTTCTACTTTAGCATCAACGACTGCTTCTACTTTTGCAGCTTCAACTTTAACTGCATCAAGCTTTGCAGCCTCTGTTTTAACAGCAGCCTCCGCTTCCCTTACTTTTTCTTGAGGCTTTTGTATTTGTTTTTCTGGTTTAACTTTCACTGGCTTACTTTGAACAACTTTCTTTTCTTCACCTGGCGGCTCAACCAAGGGGGCTTTCAGGGTTTTCATAAGCTCTGCGGCTGTTGGTGCAGGCTCTGAAGCTTGTTGCTCTGCCTTGGGTGCTTTTTCCATAGCGGGTGCTGGAGCTACTGCATCAACTTTATCACCCGTAGATGCGCAAGCACCCAAGAGTAAGGTTAATGAAAGTGCCGCAGCTTTTACACACAACGACTTACTCGGAAGAAATTTATTTGATACTTGAAGGGGTGTGTTTTCAAAATTCATTATTGGGTTCCTAACGCTTACTTTATTTCACCTCATACATCTTAAACTGGAGCTACTTCAATTTTTCAACAAAAAGCAGCCACTCTTTGAGGACATTACTTTTAGTGTAGACATACTGACGAAAAAGCCTAATTTCTAAGCAAAAAAATTATAGATAAGGAAAAAGTACATAAACCAGTAGTTACCATCAAAAATAAATATCACACCGACTTTAACAGGTAAGCTCAAAATATACCTTACTTAAGCCCACCCAATAAAGCCGACAAAGTAGAATTGCCTTTTTCTTGCACACGCACTTTATCCTGCTGTTCGCCACCTTCAAATTGCAAATCATCTTCGGGAAGTTCATCAATAAATCGACTGGGTATAGTTTCAATTTTTTCACCATACTGCTTTCTACTGGCAGCATAAGTTAATGCCAAAGTGCGCTGCGCCCGAGTAATACCAACATACATCAGGCGGCGCTCTTCTTCTATATTGTCTTCTTCAATGCTATTTCGATGCGGTAACAGCTCTTCTTCCATACCCATAATAAACACATGCGGAAATTCCAAGCCCTTTGATGCATGAAGTGTTAAAAGGTGAACTTTGTCACTGTCATCTTCCTCTTGTTGCTGATCCAACATGTCACGCAAAATGAGTTTGGAAATAGCTTCGTCTATACCTATTTCATCTGCTGTACCCTTATCAAGGTCAAGCATGTTTCTGAGAGAATCGACCAAATACCAGATATTCTCCATGCGTTTTTCTGCTTGCTTGGGGGTATTAGAGTTCTGATAAAGCCATTGATCATATTCAATGTCGGTAAACATCTGCTTTACCACCGGGATAGGATCTTCCTGGTAACAGCGCTCTGTGGTACGTTTTAACCATTCACTAAAGCGACGGACTCTTCCCAAGGCCTTCTCGTTTAATACCTGCTCCAAGCCAACTTCATTAACAGCCTGGCTCAAACTAATACCTCTTTGGGTTGTATAGTTACCCAACTTCTCAAGCGTAGACGGGCCAATTTCTCGACGAGGCACGTTGACGACGCGCAAAAATGCTGCATCATCATCAGGATTCGCAATTAAACGCAAATAGCCCATGGCATCTTTAATTTCATTTTTAGCAAAGAACGATGATCCTCCGGACATGCGATAAGGCACCTGAAAAGCCTTTAGTTTAATTTCCAATAAACGGGATTGGTGATTACCCCGATACAGAACTGCAAAATCTTTAAAAGGAATATCCTTTTTAAGTTTCAAATCCAGAATTTCAGCGGCGATCTGCTCTGCTTCTGCATCTTCATTGCGACAGCGAATCACCCTAATTCGTTCACCCTGGCCCAATTCACTCCATAAAACCTTATCGAACATATGCGGGTTATTTGCGATTAACTGGTTTGCTGAACGCAAAATCAAGCTGGTAGAGCGGTAATTTTGCTCAAGCTTAACGAGTTTTATAGAGGGGAAGTCCGTTTCAAGTTTTGCCAGATTTTCCGGTCTTGCGCCTCGCCAAGCATAAATAGACTGATCATCATCCCCGACAACGGTCAGCGAATCTCTATCGCCGACAAGCTGTTTCACTAACTCATATTGCGCCATATTGGTATCTTGATATTCATCGACCAATAAATAACGAATTTTTTGCCGCCATTTTGACAGACTATCAGGGTGATTCTTGAACAATAAAACCGGCTGAAGTATCAGATCATCAAAATCGAGCGCATTATAGGCTTTTAGGTAACGCCTATACGTTGCGTAGACATTTGCTAACATTAAATCATCGGGCGTTTTTGCTAGTTTGATGACATCTTCTGGTGTCAGCATGGCATTTTTCCAATTGGAAATTTCCATTTGGTATTGATTGATATGGTCGGTGTTTTCATCCCCCTCTTTCATCATCAAGTCTCTGATGAGTGCTTTGGCATCTTCGCTATCAAAGATCGAAAATCCTGGTTTATATCCCAGCACTTTATGTTCGGACTTAATGATATTCAAACCCAGATTATGAAAGGTCGATACCGTTAAACCCCGCGCCTCGGGGCCCGAGATCAATTTAGAAACCCGTTCCTTCATTTCTCGCGAGGCTTTATTGGTAAAGGTCACCGCCGCAATATGCTTCCCGGGAATGCCACATTGTTTAATCAAATAGGCAATTTTTCGAGTAATTACACTAGTCTTACCGCTTCCTGCCCCGGCTAATACCAGCAAAGGTCCTGCAACGTATTTGACTGCTTCGTTCTGCTTAGGATTAAGTTTATTAGCCACAACTACTCACTTTTGCTCACTTTTTCTCTCTTTTATATCGACTATTTCGGGAATTCGAATTAGCCGTGTATTTTTTCACGAGAGCGCCAGCCAATCCAGTTAAAGTTTTTTTTAGTTTTATTGGCTTAAGACTGACAAAAAGGGTTTAAATACACTAATTCAACACCATAAAATGCTGTTCTGCTTTAAATAGCAAAATGACAGAAATAGAACTAAGACAGCAAGATAACACCATTATATATGGCAAATAGAAACAATATGGATAGCAGAAACAACATGACTCAAGCAAACATCCAGATTACACCTTCCTTTTCTAAGCAGGCATCTCCTGAACAAACCAAGCTAATGATTTCCAGAAAAATAGCCAAGGAGCTGAATGTTCGTGATCAACAAGTTGTGGCCACTATTGAACTGATTGATGACGGCGCGAGCATTCCGTTTATTGCACGTTACCGAAAGGAAGTCACTGGGGCACTCGATGACACTCAGCTGAGAACCCTTGAAGAACGGCTTCGCTACCTAACAGAACTCGAAGATCGAAAGAAAACCATCCTTAAAAGCATCCATGAGCAAGGTAAACTGACTGACCTTTTAACACAACAAATTCTGGATGTGGATACCAAAAACGAACTTGAAGACATTTACCTTCCTTATAAACAAAAGCGTCGAACCAAAGGACAAATCGCGATTGAAGCCGGCTTACTTCCTCTTGCTGACAGTTTGTTTGAAAACCCCAAACTTGAGCCTGAAGCGACTGCTAAAGACTATGTGAATGCTGAAAAAGGTATAAATGATAGCTCTGCCGCTCTCGATGGCGCGAAGTTCATTTTAATGGAGCGCTTTAGTGAAGATGCAAAACTACTGAGTCAGCTAAAAAACTTTTTATGGCAACACGGTGATATCAACAGCTCGGTTATCGAAGCAGAACGCAGTAAAGGTGATAAGTTCCAGGATTACTTTGACTATCAGGAAGCGATCGCCAAGATTCCATCCCATCGTGCTTTAGCGCTTTTTAGAGGCCGGAACGAAGGGGTATTATCAGTTCATCTCCTTGCCCAAGGTCATGACGCTTCAGATAGAACTGCTATTCACCCTTGCGAATCACAAGTGGCCCAGCATTTCGGCATAGCAGATAAAGCGCGTCCTGCAGACAAGTGGCTAAAAGAAGTGGTGCGATGGGCATGGCGGGTAAAACTAAGCCCGCACATTGAGACCGAATTATTAGGCAGACTGAGAGAGCAATCAGAAAAAGTAGCGATAGAGGTCTTTGCCGACAATTTGAAAGATTTACTTCTAGCGGCACCCGCAGGCGCAAAAGTCACCATGGGATTAGACCCCGGCTTACGAACAGGCACCAAATTGGCTGTGGTAGATGCGACCGGCAAGTTATTAGATTACGTGACGATTTTCCCGCATGCGCCGCAGAATAAATGGCAAGAAGCAATCGCCGTTATTGCGGCACTATGCCTAAAGCATAAGATTGAACTCTTAAGTATCGGCAATGGCACAGCATCACGCGAAACCGATAAACTGGCGGCTGAGGTCACCAAAAAATACCCGGAACTGAAATTGACCCGCATTACCGTGAGTGAAGCCGGTGCTTCAGTTTATTCTGCATCAGAACTCGCAGCTCAAGAATTCCCGGATTTAGATGTAACCTACCGAGGCGCGGTCTCCATTGCCCGACGCCTGCAAGACCCGCTGGCTGAATTGGTTAAAATTGAGCCTAAAGCCATCGGTGTCGGCCAATACCAACATGATGTCAGCCAAACACAATTGAACCGCAGTTTAGGCGTGTGCATTGAAGACTGTGTTAACGCCGTAGGTGTTGATGTCAACACGGCATCGGCGCCTCTCTTGGAAAAGGTATCTGGTTTAAACCAGACGATCGCCAGCAACATCGTTGCTTTTCGGGATCAGCATGGCCGTTTTAACAACCGAAACAAACTCAAAGATGTTCCCCGCCTTGGCCCAAAAGCCTTTGAACAGTGCGCTGGATTCTTACGCATTCGTGATGGCGAACATCTTTTAGATGCTTCATCGGTGCACCCTGAATCCTATTTTATCGTTGAAGATATTGCAGGAAAAAGCCAACTGTCACTAGATAAGTTAATAGGCAACACCAGCCAATTAAAGCAACTTTCGGCCCAAGAGTTTGTTACTGACGTTCGAGGCTTACTCACAATTCAAGATATTCTTGCGGAACTTGCAAAGCCAGGTCGAGACCCAAGACCCGAATTCAAGTTCGCCGAATTTAAAGAAGGTATAGAAAAAATTTCAGACTTAAAGCCGGGCATGATTCTAGAAGGCACCGTCACTAACGTTACCCACTTTGGCGCCTTTATCGATATTGGTGTACATCAGGATGGCCTGGTGCATATTTCTGCCTTAGCAGATAACTTCGTCAAAGACCCCAGAGAAGTGGTCAAAACCGGCGATATTGTCAAAGTTAAAGTCATGGAAGCTGACGCTCAACGTAAACGAATTGCGCTTTCAATGAGAATGAGTGATGAACCGGGCCAGGAAGATTCAGTTAAAAACAAGCCTTCTCGCTCAGAGCGAAGCAATGCAAAACAAAGCAACAAACAAAATAATGGCCCGGCATTATCAGGCGCAATGGCGAATGCCTTTAGTAAATTAAAGGCAAAATAAAAGCAAAATAAATAGAACAGTGAGTCTCATTGCATGCTGAGTATTTTGCGCGGCATGCAAGCATGCGTATAATGCCAGCCTGATATAACCAGTCCGATATAAAGAGTCATATAGCCGAAAAACGCTGCACTCAGATAACTAACAGGAAAGCCAGTATGTCAGCCCATTCAGACAAGCGCTCAGATTCAATCGCTTCAAAGCAACATGGCGATTGCAACAAATTGCAAACGCCTTTACTAGAAGCATTAATCGCAACCATACAGTCTGACGGCTTACCTTTTTTACGAGGCATTGAGAAAGAAGGCTTACGCGCAAACGCTAGCCACCAAATCAGCCAAACAGATCACCCAAGAGCACTAGGGCATCCGCTGACTCATCCGGCCATCACAACAGATTACTCCGAAGCCCTCACTGAGCTGATTACGCCAGTAAAAAAAACCAGAGAAGAATTGCTGCAGTCACTGACTGAAATTCATCAACAACTTGTATCGAATATTGGGGATGAAACCTTATGGCCGGGCAGTATGCCATGCTTGATAGAGGGCGAGAAGAGTATTCGTATAGCTGAATATGGTGATTCAAATATAGGCAAACTGAAGCATGTCTATCGCCAAGGCTTAGGCGTGCGCTACGGGCGAATAATGCAAAGCATTGCTGGACTACATTTCAATTTTTCATTTTCAGATGAGTTTTGCTTACACCTTCAACAGACCATGAAAGCAACGAACCTAAGCTTGCAAGACTTTAAATCGCAACAATACTTTGCGCTAATCCGTAATTTCCGCCGCTATTCCTGGTTATTAATGTACCTTTTCGGCGCCTCACCCTGCTTGGATAAAAGCTTCATTAATGGCAAAGCTCACTCTCTTGATCCTTTTGATGACAAAGGCAGTTACTACAAACCATACGCAACCTCATTAAGAATGGGAGACTTGGGCTATCACAACAACGCTCAATCTTCTTTGGCTATTTGCTTTAATAGCCTAAGAAACTTTATTACCACACTAAATAAAGCCATTCATACGCCTTACCCTCAATATGAAAAAATTGGTTTAAAGAAAAATAACGAATATATTCAAATCAACACCAATATTCTTCAAATTGAAAATGAATACTACAGCGCCATTCGCCCCAAAAGAACCACTCAAAAAACTGAAACCCCGAGACATGCTTTAAATGAACGTGGCGTGGAATATATTGAAGTCCGCTGCTTAGATCTTAACCCCTTTCTGCCACTAGGTATTTCAGCCAAACAAATCGATTTTCTGGATACATTTTTAACGTATTGCTTGCTAAGCCATTCACCCTTAATCAGTGATGAAGAGTGCACGCTATTAGATGAAAACTTCGAAAAAGTCGTGAATAGAGGTCGCGAACCTAATTTGGAATTGCATGGCCCCTGCGGTGATATTTCACTTGAGAAATGGGCCTTAGAGATCATTAAGGAAATGGGAAATGTGGCTGAAACTCTCGATAAAGCAACATCAGATCAACGCTATACCTTAGCTCTTGAGGAACAAAAAGCAAAAGTACTCCATCCTGAACTATGCCCATCAGCCCATGTACTCTCTATTATGAGAGAGGAATCTTTATCATGGATAGATTTAGCAGGAGAATTAGCGCTTAAACACAAATCCTGTTTATTAAACGATTTTCAAAATAAAGATCTTGTAGTGAACGAACTTTCATCAAGTAGTGAGCAATCTTTTATTGATGAGCGCTCAATCAAAGCATCAGACAAGGTTTCCTTCGATACCTTTTTAAAGGAATATTAAATTGAATAAGTTCACTAAAAATGTGTTTCTGTGGACTGTTCGTCAGCTAGACAATAAAAACTGAGAGTTTATTCACTTTTGTAAACTTCCGTATTGTCCGCAGATATCTCCTTATGATAATTTGTAAGCGTTCGTTATAAAACCTGTCTTAATGTAACAAAAAGCATTTAATTGTTAGAACTTTTTAACTTCCAACACTAAATCAATGGGTTATATACGATCAACACATATTAACGTTCCATAAAAATGAACTCTATTCATGCTTGTAGGAGAGCGCATAATCAAGAAATTGATCGTGCTTTGTGAAATAGAACGTTGGTGAACACTTGAAATGACGTTGCCAAACGTCTTTAAATAGCCGAAACAGACAAGCAAGGAAGCACACGCTAGATTATTATTTATTAGCAAAACACGGTTGTTTTTAATCGTCTAAATACTGCTTGCAAAAGAGTAAGGCAGCTTATCGGAAGGAGCGGGCAAATGGCCCAAGACTTTTCAATATGCTGGGATATTGACACGCTGAATAAAGCTTACCGCCAAGGTTATATGGCTGGTGTTATGGGTATGGAAAATAACAAATGCCCCTACATTGGAGAAATCATAGAAGCTGCATGGGAAGCTGGCTGGGAGGATGGCACTGAGCATTGCGAGTTAAGCAAACCAATTAGTCGAATAGCTTAACGACTTATTCATCCATATATGCTTTTTGTCAAAGAACTGGTACAGCAAGATGAGCGGAATTATCGCTGAACAACAAAACTGGTAAAGAGCAAATCATCTATATGCTCTTTACCCGTTTCTTCCTTTAATACAGCTTTAACTTTTTCTAACAAACCTAGCCTTAAGGTTTCTTGGCCTTTAGAGCTTGCTAGGCTTTCTTCAGTTTGAGCACTCAAGATCATCACAATTTGATGACGAATCAAGGCATCATGGTCCATGACTGCCGAAATAGCTTCATTACTGGATGCCCTAAGAGTAATATCAGCCTTTATAAACTTTAAACGCTTACCGGTGGTATCGCCAAAATTAGCAACAAAAGAAGGCCTTAATTCTTGGTAATGGGTTTGCGTTTGAGGCGCATTTTCAGAATCTTCTTCAGCATGCGCAAAAGAGACAAAACAACTCATCAAACACAGGTAACAAAGTGACGCACGGAATACAGTAATCATTTTCTCTCAATCTTGTGGACTTATACCTAAGTAATTATAGGCATGGAAACGCGCTTCGCAAGCAAACATTAAATTCATCCTCACCCTCTTGATTGACAAATTTAATTAGACTAGACTCGGAGAAAGGCAATACGGAATTTGCTGTATCCTCATGTAGTTTTGCCAATAAAATAAACAATAACAATAACTGTATACTCCTGTATTTTTAGGCCCTGCTCTTCTTAGACTCTGCCCTATTGTTGTCACGCTGTGGAGCTCTGTCGTTTCAGTTAAATGTCGCTAAGACCTATCTGAATATATGGAGGTTGACATGAGTGTTGATGTACCGCTCGACAATATTCGCATAAAGCAATTCCCGACAATCAATTTGGCTGGCGGAGTGGATTTTGATTTAGATGAAATCAGAATCAAAGAGCTTGCGCCCATCAAAATTGAACCCATCAATATCGGCATTACCCAGATACCTGACATCAACCTCAATGCCAAGATTGATCCTCTCAAACTAGATACCAACAGCAAACTTCAAACCGACAGTTCCGTCAGGACTGACAGTAAAGTTCAAACTGATAGCGCTCTAAAAACTGATAGCACTCTAAAAACAGATAACAAAGTTGATCTCGATTTAGACGTCAGTATTAAAGAACTTCCTCAGATAGACCTTCAGCTTGGCTTACGCCCTGTACGCATCCATTTCCCTCTAAGTTATCAGTTTTGTTTAACGCTTTTTGGCGTCAAGGTATTTGAGTTCAAAACCTGTGGCGAAGGTATGATTATCGCCGAAGACTATAAAGCAAAAAGCACGGAACGGTGCGACTAAACATATAGGAGAAGCAACATGAAAGGACCCTATTCAGGAGAGCCTGGCCTTGACTGGCATCTATCCAAAGAGTCTGGCACCTTCTATGGCACGCCGAGTGAGTGCCGAGGCCAATTAACCTTTATCAATACATCGGATTCAAAAATAAAAATACGCTGTTTAGATACGCAAGAGTCAACTCGAAAAAGCAAAAATTATGCTTCGCTGAAACCATCGCATATTAATTTGTTTGCTCGTGTAGCACCAAAAACCAAGTCCTGTGTCATGGCCGAATTACAGCTGCCTCTTGAGACAGCCCCCGGCCAATATCAAGCTACTATCGTCTATGGTAAAGAAAAACACCCCATCGACATTACCATTATTGAACATAATGAGACATTAATATCCCCAAGCCATATCCGCCTCAAAGGAGCCAGCGGAGATAAAGTCAGCTATCAGTTATCTATAACTAACCTCGGTAACCTTGCTTTCGAACTTGGCGATGTTGGCATGGTCTGGCTACGAGAACATGACTGGATTGGCCGTACCTTAGTTTACTCCTTACGTGAAGCTAAAGAGGGGGATAGTTTTGTAGATTTTGGTGGCCAAGTTCTGCACAACTTTCGCAAAGATATTATCCCTCCAGCTCGTATTCAGTTTAAACCTGAAAAAGTCATATCCATCGCAGCGGGGAGCTCAATCGTTCGTACCCTTAGCCTGACACTTCCCCCTGGGCTAAAAAAAGGTCGCCGCTATTTAGGTTTTATAAAAATCAACGAAAACCGAATCTGGCTCGAAGTCTATTGTTCAGGCGGTGAAACACAAAAAATACAGTAAGGCTTTACAACAACAATCACACGGCAAAAGGAGAATAGTATGAATTGCCCATCACCAGATATGGCTTGCGAAGCAAAAAACCACTGCCCACCCAAGACCTCACCTTCTTGTCTAAGCTTTTTATTACTTCCGCCACGCTTAATCACCGCCTCCCTTTCCAGTGGCCTAGAAGTTATTCGAAAAACATTAGATGGTCACTATTCTGATTGCTGCCCTCGCTGTCATGGCTACCACGCAAAAGACCAGCCCTGCTGTGACATTCCTGAAACAGACTGCCCTAGCCCTTACGTCTGCTATATCAACTGGCAAGGTTGCCCTGGCGATACGCTTCAATATCAAATACAAGTCACCAATACCGGCAAGATCAAACGCGAGTTCAATCTAAAAACCGTTAATTTCCCTTGCACCGAAGAGATGATCATTGTCGAACCAAATAAAAAACTCCTTTTACCAGAACAATCTCTAAAAGCCAAAGCCAGCTTTACCATCCCCAAAGATTTTGGCGGTGGCATTTACAAAACACGCATTAAAGTAGCAGGTGCCTACGAACAATACATTCTGGTCTGCCTTAATGTGAAAGCCCAACAACACTGTTGCTGTGCAATTGAGCAAGGAGAAATTCCAACACATATCAAAAGCCATCAATGGTTTCATCATTTCCAATGCGAAGAACAATGCTTTGAACCGGTAAAAAAGGAAGGCTAACCATGTCCAGCACCATCAAGCACCATAACGTAAGGGTTAACGGCTGTACTTTTCATGTTGCCGAATCTGAGCCCCATCCAAAGTACTCAGAAAAAACAAATCGCAAGACTGTTTTCTGTCTACACGGCTTTCCTGAGGGTTGGCTAGGCTGGCGACTACTAATGCGTGCAATGCCAGATGTCCGCTTTATAGCGCCAGACTTAAGAGGTTACCCAGCATCAGATACGCCCAAAGAAGGCTATGATGTATTCAACCTGATTAAAGATATTGATTTACTCATCTCTGAATTTAAATTGGTGCAGCCTATTCTCTTGGCCCATGATTGGGGTGGCGCGCTTGGGTGGATTTATGCGCATCAGTACCCCGATAGAATAAGCCAACTCGTTGTTGTCAACTGCCCTCACCCTCGAACCTTGGTTCGCGCCGTATTGCAATTTCAAGACTACCAAACACTTCGAATTCCTTGGGTTCCCCCCTTTCAAGTGCCGCTTTTACCTGAATATTTATTAACCCGAAGGTCTGGTCAAAAACTACTCGAACTCTCATTTACCTTACGCGAAGGTTCAAAAGGCAATATGGACAAAGATCTAGTCCGGGAAATTGTGCATCGTTTCAAAGAAACCTCCACGATGCGGGGCCCGGTGAACTACTATCGAGATATTGTAAAAACCTTGATTCATAAACCAACCAGAGCAAAGTTGGAGGCAATTTATGCAAAGCCCATTCAAGTCCCGGTTGCCTTAGTATGGGGGCTGGAAGATCGAGCCTTGTCGGCCAAAGTAGCACAAACCAGCGGCAATGATGCCGGTTGCGTCATCGAATGGCGGCCTTTAAAAGGCATTGGTCATTTTGTTGATTTAGAAGCGCCAGACTTATTAGCAAAAGAGTTATATCGGCTACCTGGCTTAGCTCATCAGGCTATTACTTCAAATAAGAAAGTAGTCAGCGCCGCTTAGGAGTCTATGTTATGGAAAACAAAACAGAGCATTTCAGCCATAGCAACAGCCAAAACAGCACCCCAAAAAAATATGATGTGTTAGTCATTGGATCAGGCTTTGGCGGTGCCATCACTGCTTGCCGTTTAGCTCAAGCCGGGCGCTCTGTTTGTATTTTGGAAAAAGGTAAACGCTGGCGTCGCTTTGATTTTCCTCGGGGCCCTGGAGAGCTATCAAAATCAGCCATTGCTGATGAGAGAAACCCTGAATCATCCACTGGTTTTATTGAATATCGAACCTTTAAAAATATCGATGTTATTCAGGGAACAGGCGTAGGTGGCGGCTCTCTCCACTATTTCAACGTACATATACAGCCACCTGAATTTATATTTGATTTACCTTCTTGGCCAGCAGGTATTAACTTAAAACAACTTACCCCATACTATAATTTGACAGCAGATATGCTCGCTGCGAATAAAATTATCGACACTCAAGATCGTGATATACCCAGGCGTACCCAAGTTTTTGAAGATGCCGTCAATAGTCTTGGCTTAAAGCCTAAACGCGTACCCATTTGCGTTCGCCTTAACGATAAAGATGCAGACTCTCTGCCTCCCTGTGATCATTGTGGAAATTGTTTATTGGGCTGCCATGTTCATGCAAAAAACACCCTGGATTTAAACTATATTGCCATTGCCGAAGCCCATGGCGCCGTGATTTTACCTCAGCATGAAGCGCTCAATATTACACCTGTTGCTCACGGCTATACCGTCACCTGCCGAGACCTGTCAGCAGCACCCGCTGACCAAGCAGCGTCTACTCTCAGGGAATTTCGCGCCCAGCAAGTGATCGTCGCCGCAGGAACTCTTGGTAGCAACGAAGTGCTCTTAAGATGCAAAAACAAAAGCCGTACACTACCTCGTATCTCTAATAAACTTGGACAAGGTTTTTCCGGCAACGGGGACTTTCTTCTTGCAGGGACGCACTACCAAAGCAGAGTTGTCGATCCAGGAAGAGGCCCCAGCATCACCTCCAGCATTGGTTTTAATAAAGAAAATAAGCAATATATTTTTATTGAAGATCTGGGATATCCCGATCCCTTTATTTGGTATTTCAATAATATGATCCCAACATGGGGAAGAGTTCGCCATGGCGCACAGCAAGTAAAACGATATTTTAGCGAAGCCTTTGGGACAGGTCTCAACTTTCAAATGGAGGCTTTATTAGATCAAGGCTTCATGACGAACTTTCTACCATATCTTGGTATGGGAACCGATGCTGCCGACGGTAAACTAAGTCTGGATAAGCAAGGCAACATTCGAGTTCACTGGTCTATTCGCCAGAGCCTTCCACTGTTTAAAGACATGATTCAGCACATGAAGGATCTAAGCAAAGCATCTGGTGGACGCTTTATCAATAGCTTGCTTTGGAAGACACCGTTTCTCGGCTTGCCTTTTCATAAAACCTTGACCGCCCACCCCTTGGGCGGCTGCGCTATGTCCGATTCACCTCAAGAAGGTGTATGCAATGATTGTGGTGAAGTCTGGGGCTATAAAGGCCTGTATGTTGCAGATGGAGCACTTATGCCAGCTGCGCTCGGTGTAAATCCTTCAGCCACTATCAGCGCTATCGCAGAACGGGTCGCTTTTCAGATAATTCATCAGCGCGAACTGCTTATTAATGATGCCCTTTGCCCGAGTAATACCTTCAAACCACGCTATACAAAAACAAAAAACAACAATATACATGAAACAAAGCAAACGGAGTTGAGCTCATGAGCACACAAACATTAACCCAGGCAGCCCCAAATAAAAATAAAAATAAAAATAAAGCTTTGCCTATGGCTAAAAAACAAACCAGTCAGAAGCAACAAACAAGGGCTCCAAAAACAACACTGAACAAAAGTAACGCTCAAAAAACTATCAGCACGTCAAACACCAGTGCACTAAAAGTCAGAATGCAAAAAACCACATCATCCGCCCTTGATAAATGGCTTAGTTTACCAAGAAAGCACTTAGATGAAATTTATAAGCATGCTAGGCCCGGCGAACTTCCTCAAGGTGACACCCGTGGCACAGCTATTCTCGCCGGAGGCCCTTTACCAAAACTGTTCGCCAAAGCAGCCAATTTATTGGCCTGGCAAGGCAAAGTTTTTGACCTGTTCGCTCCAGACTTTAATAGTGGTGTTGTCGTCAACAAAGTATCTCCTTTAGGCCTAAACCTAATCGTGGCAAAGACCTATCGAGGAGCAAGCTGGATGGATGGCAAGGAGACAATCATTATCGATTACAGCGGCACCTCTTTATTCGCAAAACAGATAAGAGATGAAATTAGAGAAGTCGAGCCCGGCCTATACTTGGGTAAGGTTTGGTGGGGTAAAACCCGCATTCTCGACTTTGCACTTGAAACTCATCAGGTGATCCCAGCATGAAAAAGCTACTTAATATGTCACACAAGGTGCTGGAAACGATTCATCCTATGCCACAGAATGTACTCATCATGCGGATGCCGATCATTGAATCTAAAGAAGCCGAATTAAGAGCTATCCTGAACAAAATCAATCAAGATCCAGCAAACAATGAGCTCATGGCTTTTTCTGATTTTAAGAATGTACACTTTGCTCGCTTTATCATTTTAGAAGGGCCGGAACATCCTGAAAAATATGCTAGTAGTTTATTTTTTATCGCGAATATAGACGGATCTATTGATAAACTCATTGAAGATTTTATCAATAATTGCGACCGCGGCCTAGACCAAATTCTAAGCTCTTGTCAGTCTTACCCACCAAAAAATGAGCGTACAGCTTCATCCAGATATACTTATATAACGACACACATTATTGAATCACAAACCGACTATATAAATACGCTAGGCAGAAAAGTAAGCACGATTCATCAGGAAGATGAGCTCCGCAATGCACTACAGGACTTTCTCGATACATTAGATATAACGAGCTTTCAGTCAGCAAAAGACTTACGCAAAGCACTTATTGAATTTGTTAATCAAAACCCTGAAATTTCCTGGGCTTTAGCCACTCAAACCAAGCCATCTTTACTCTGGCGCTCCATTGAAAATATTCGTTTTGCAGGACTGACGGCTTTGGGTGTTTTGATCCTGATGTGGGGCTGGCCTATTCTTGTCGCGTGGATTTTAACCCTTCGCATGCGCGAATCTCAGGACCCAGAAGATACTCAAAGACCGCCATTGGAGCGACTAAACCAATTACGCGCAGCAGAAGATCTAGCGGCACATAATCCCTTTGCGGCGGTTGGTTACTTAAAGCCAGGTTTACTGCGTCGCACCACTGCGCGCTCCTTACTGCTTACCGCACAAGTCGTGCTTCGCCATGTATTTAATAAAGGCGATTTAGCGGGAGTTCCACTTTTGGGCTTAGACGGTGTTGATACCATTCACTTTGCGCATTGGACTATGATAGACGATGACCAACGCCTGTTATTTACAAGTAATTATGATGGCAGCCTGGAAAGCTACATGGTTGATTTTATAGATAAAGTTGCCTGGGGACTTAATCTTATTTTCAGCAATGGCTTGGGCTACCCTCGGACACGCTGGATCGTTCATGATGGTGCAAAAAAAGAACAACGCTTTAAAGACTACCTAGGTAATCATCAAATCGAGAATCAGGTTTGGTATACCGCCTACCCTCATCTAACGGCTGTCAATATTGCTAATAATGAAGCCATTCATAAGGGTCTTCGAGGTCATATGAGTGAAGGCCAAGCGAAAGCCTGGTTAAAAAGATTATGACACAAGGATGAACTGCCATGATGCATACAAACAACATTGACTTCAGTGATATTCAAGGAATTATCAGACGTGGCTATGGGAGCTTACCAGCAGCTTGCTACCTATTGATCAGCATTCAAGATGCGTCAAAAACCTTACCCTGGCTGCGAGACTTGGCAGGACAAATTACCTTCGCCGATATTAAACCCCATGAACAAGCTGTCAATATAGCGGTGACCTACCATGGTTTATCCCGCTTAGACTTAACTCCATCAATATTAAATAGTTTTTCAGATGAATTCCGCTCAGGTATGAACACACCGCATAAGCGACATATTCTGGGAGACGAAGAAGAAAATGCACCAGAGCATTGGCTATGGGGTGGTCCAGCAACCGAACCAGTCGATTTGCTATTACTTTGTTATGCAAAAGATAAAACCCACCTGAACACTTATGCTGCGCATTTACAAAACGGTATGTCTGAAAATGGCATGGTCTTACTTGAAAAACTGGATTCAGAAACACTATTGGACGGCAAAGAACATTTCGGCTTTCGGGATAGTATCGGACAACCCTATATCGATGAGTTTAATACCCATAGTGCGAAAAAGCCGAGCCCTGTGCCTTTGGGTGAAATCCTCCTTGGCTACCCTAACGGTTATGATAGATATACCCAAAGACCCTTGGTAAGTACCGAACAGGACCCACATAATATTCTCGATATCAGCGCAGAAAACAAAGAACTACACGACCTGGGCTTGAATGGTACTTACTTAGTATTTAGACAATTATTTCAGGATGTCCCTAAGTTCTGGAAGACCTTGAATCAATTTGCTCAGCAAAAACAAACAGAGCTAGACGAAGCCTCTGAACAAAGTAATCATCAGATTGCCATTATGCTGGCATCAAAAATGATGGGCCGATGGCCTAGCGGAACGGCTTTGGTTCAAGCACCTGACAAGGATGACCCTGGCATTATCGATAGAGATAATTTCAGCTACCATGAAAGCGATCAAGACGGTCTGAAATGCCCTTTAGGCGCCCACATCCGTCGCACTCATCCTCGGGATAGTCTTGAGCCTGAACCAGGCTCAGAAAAGTCCATAGAATTTAGTAATCGACACCGTTTATTAAGACGAGGCAGAGCTTACGGCAAACCTTTCGATTCCAGCATGAACCCTGGAAAGTTTCTTGAAAATATTGATAAAGAAGCAGCACCTGTTGCTAGAGGGCTGCACTTTATATGCTTAAATGCCAACATTGGCCGCCAATTCGAATTCGTCCAACATACCTGGGCCAACAACCCTAATTTTAATGGGCTTTATCAGGATCCTGACCCTATTATCGGTTCACGCACGATGAATGGTATACATGCAGATCAATTCACCATCCAAAAATTTCCCACCCGCTGCCAATTAGATAATTTACCTGCTTTTATACAAACGCGTGGTGGTGCTTATTTCTTCCTGCCAAGTCGTCGGGCTTTAGCGTATCTGCTGTCTTAATTGACTCGACTCGATCTTTGACCCATAGGCATGAATAAGCAGATAACTATAAGGAATGTAATGATGAACCCACTCCCCAAACTAACTGATACTGGCGCAAGGTTTATCATCAACCTTGCTCGTCAACTTGAACCACTCTATAGGGACCAGTTCGACCAGAAACTTCGAGCGCCAATTGAAGCGCTCACCCAGAGTTTGATTCGTCTTCGCCTTAAAGATGAAGGCTTAAAGATTGCTGAAGAAAAAATCCAGCCAAATGAACAGCAAATCACCAAGAACATCACCAAAGTAATGAGCCGTTTTTTAGAAAAGGAATATCGTGAGACCGGGAAAGTGGCAGAGCGCGCTGGCAACACTAAAACCTATGGCCTGGTAAAAGCGACATTTACCGTCAATCCTGACTTACCAAATTTTCTGCAAACAAACTTATTCAAAGCAGGACAACAGTATCCTGCCTATATTCGTTTTGGTGGGCCAGGCCCACGCGTCGTTCCCGACACTAAAGACAATGGCATTTTAAGCATTGGCATTAAACTTATGGGCGTTCCCGGCAAGAAATTGTTGGACGATGAAAAATATACCGTAGATTTTTCAGGCATAAGTTCACCTAGCTTTACCACGCCTAACGTCCAGGAAAATATCAAATTACAAGAGCAAATAGGCAAAGGCACACCTGCCTGGTATTTTCTCAACCCTTTTGATTCCCACTATCTTGATATGATCATGCAAGGGCTCTACGCTCGACTGCATGCCAACCCTCTGGAACTAAGATACTACAGCTGCGTCCCCTATTTATATGGAAAGCTAAATGGCCAAGAAAGAGCAATTAAATTCGCCATTATTCCGCGAGTGAAAACCCCTTCAAGCATAGATACGTTAAATGATAACTATTTACGTGGAGCCATGATAAAGACGCTCTCACATCAATCAGTCATGTTTGACTTTGCCATTCAATTCCAGAAAGACCCAGTATTAATGCCGATCGAAGATGCCTCAGTGGTTTGGCCTGAAAAGCAATCTCCCTTTATTAAAGTCGCCAGTATTGAGATTCCTAAGCAAGTATTTACTTACCCGGCTCAAGATGCATTTGCTCGTAATTTCACCATTAACCCTTGGCATACACTGGCGACTCACAGACCTTTAGGAAACCAAAATAGAGCACGTAAGACTATTTACCAAATAACTTCCCGAGTAAGACAGTCTATTAATGCTGAAAAGCATATCGAACCTCGTGACGATGAAGTATTTACTACGCCGGCTGCACAAAAAACACGACAAGCCAGCAATAAGCACAAACAAAATAAAGCTCACAATAATTCAAATGTAATCAAGATTAAACGTACCGAGAGCATTGATTAAATTCAGGAGAATTTATTATGAATACCAGCGAAATAATTAAGCGAATTAGCCAAGTCGTTAAAAATCTACCTTACCTCCCAGACGTTCTGTTACCCTTAGATTCGAAAGCACCGTGGTCAGAGCTCAATCCTGGTAACTATGAATCAAGCCATCACTTTGCCAGCGCTGTTCGCTCAGCCATTCTTCCTATTTACGCGCCCTTCAGAGAAGTACCTCACCTACCCTATGAAGTTCCCGAACGGGGCCAAGCTATAAACGATAATGAAGCCTGGTTTTTCCTCAACGGAATTTGCACCGACCGAAGCGTTCTCAGACTCAATGGCAAGGCTTTAGCAGATGTCTTCCAGCGTAAGATATATCTCATGCATAACCCTTCAGACGGGATCTTTTTAGATCTGCTTGAATGTGCAGCCGGCTTAACCTTGCAACCTGTATCAACGCTCGAAACCAGTGTTGCAAATATTCTTGAAGAGTCCTTAAACACGCATAGTAAAGTCATTTTAATTGCCCATTCTCAGGGAGGAATTATCGCTACGGGTGCACTTTATACTTTAGCGAAAAATCTCGGCGCTAACAGAAGCAGGTTACTCAAGAAACTAGAGCTCTACACCTTTGCCAGCGCCGCAAAAGAATTAAAATTACCTGAAGTGTATAGCGAGCATTTTTGTCACACAGATGACTATGTTGCTCGTATTGGCGTAGCCGGTAACCAGAAAAATTTTTCAGGTAGGCTATTTAACTATAAAGCCAAAGGACATTTACTTAACGCTCACTATTTGAAGAACTTAACAGAAAACAAGTTTGTTGCTTTAGATGGCGCAAAAAGTCGTCTTGTTGAAAGAATACAAACAACTCCCAAGCTAACACCAAAGTCTGCGGCAATAACAAAACACAAAAAAACCTCTCAAAAGGTAAGCTTAGCCTGACTTTATCTTGAGGCCGCATAGCACCCAGGACGTTATTAATTTGAACACAAAACACATAAAAATTTCATTGCGGTTCTTTCTCAAGAACCGCAATGAACCCAGTAAGATAAAAATTGATTCTTCAATACCGATACCCAATAACATTTTATCCAGATACTTATTTAGTGCATCTTTATGTTTTATTTCGTAAATAGACCAAATAAAAGTTGCGGGCTACAAATAAATTGGGTAATTTCCATGATGCTGATTACAAATGTAAGCCGCTTGCATCTCAAGATTAGATACACGCTCTTATACAACGAAACATTCGAATCCAAATTATTTTAATAAAATGATTCAATGCTAATCAGCCATATTCAAATAATTAGAATTCTTTAAACAAAAAGTTGTAGATAAAGGGGTTAAACATGCTCGAAAATTGCAAAAATGCATCTGAGCGCTGGGGTGGTGTAAACAATCTAATCGATAAATGGTTAGATGAAAGAAAGGCTTTAATCGTTGCTTTATGTGACCTATCGGCTAATGCGAGCTCTACTCAAGAAAAAAAAGCCGAAAAGTTTCAACGTTTTTGCCAAATTCTGGTTGATTATGTTTCTGTTGGTCATTTTGAAGTTTATGAACAGCTTCTAATAGAAGCCGCTGAATATAATGATGGCGGTACCGAGCTAGCCAACAAAGTTATTCCCATGATTGATATCTCAACTGAAATAGCACTCAGTTTTAATGATCGCTTTGATGATATTCACAAAGTTGATGACGGCATTCAAAGCCTCATGACAGAATTAGATACCTTAGGTAAAACCCTGGAAGACCGATTCTCTTTAGAAGATAAGCTCATTGCTAAACTTCACCAAGCGCACGCTAATACAGCCGCTTAACGCCTTTGTTCTTTATGCAATAAAGAGAATACTTCTTATTGCATAAAGATATCGCTCAAATCTCCCAACCATTCTCATATATCCGACTATAATAAACAGACTGCGAAATCGCGATTAATACAAAAAACTCATCATTGCTTTAGGCTTTATCGTGCATCTATTAAACAGACTTTCTATATTATTTATTTATTTATTTATTTATTTATTTCTTATTGGCTGCTCCGAGGGTCCTATTTCCACAGTCCCTTTAGCAAAACAAGGATTATTAAGTGCTGATCTTTCAATTGATGGTTCAAAAGCCCTCATAGGCTCCATTCATCATGGCGGCAGTTTTTGGGATTTAGAATCAAAAGAACGACTTTTCAATTGGAATCACCAAAGTGGGAAAATGAGCTCATTACGCGCTGTTGCTATATCTAAAAATGGACAACGCGCAGTTACCTCTGAAGAGGACACCTTAGTCTTATGGGATACAAACACCGGTGAATATAAGCAATTTTGGCAAGCCGATGATCGAATATTATCTATCGCTTTAAATGACAAAGGTGACCGAGCACTAATGGGGCTTAGAGATGGTACTGTTAGCTATTTTGATTTAGATCGTGGCAATGTTATATATGATTTTAAACACCTTGCAGAAGTTCGAAGAGTGAGCCTTAGCAAAGATGGTTTTACAGGTATGAGTGCCAGCGATGATAAAACTGTAAAAGTCTTAGATCTGAAAGAGGGAAAAGAAATTCAAAGCAAAACGCTCAACAACCAAATCAAAATGATTGCCATTTCAGATTCTGGAAGTACCGCTTTTGCCACAGCACAAAGAGAAGATTCGATCATTTGGGATATTGCTTCAGATGAAACTTTGTATAAAAAATATAATCGAGTGGTTAATTTTGCCGCTGCAGATTTTTCAGAAGATGAACAGTATCTGAGCCTGGGTACTTTTTCTGGATCAATTATCCGTTTAGAAATAAAAACCGGGATAGAAGTAAACAAATGGCAAGCTGAGCCACGTCAAGCTTATGGCAGCGCTACTAGCAAAGCCATTATGAGTATCGTTGATCACAACAAAAGTATTTATGCTTTAACATCAGATGGCATGTTTGAGGTTTTTAAATAGCCAACAAGAATCTCAAACATTAAAAGGCCCGGATAAAAACCGGGCCTTTTAATGTTACTTTAACAAAAAACTAACTTTGTTATTTTTCAATACCGATCAATTCAACATCAAATAGCAATGTTTCATTTGGACCAATCGAACGATTACCATTAGCACCATACGCCAAGTCTGCTGGAATATATAACTGCCATTTAGAACCTGTAGGCATCAATTGTAAGGCTTCTGTCCAACCTGCAATCACGCCATTCAAGGGGAATGTTACTGGCTGTCCTCTTTCAATAGAACTATCGAACACCTCACCATTTATTAGTGAACCAGTGTAATGTACTTTTACGATATCAGAACCACTTGGTTGAGGGCCTTTTCCTTCTGTCAAGACTTTATATTGCAAGCCCGACTCTAAGGTCACCACACCTTCTTTGTTCTTGTTGTTAGCTAAAAACTCTGACCCGATCTTTTGGTTTTCTTCCGCAATCTGCTGCACTTCTTCCATTTGTTTTTGCTGCATATCGCGTTGGAATTTTGCTAACACATCGCCAACTTGATCATCAGTCAATAAAGGCGCTTGATTTCCAATCGCATCTTTAACACCCTGCATAAACACATCAACATTTAAGTCTGGCAAGTCATTCTGCATACGCTTACCAAGCACTAAGCCAAAACTATAGCTAACTTTTTGCTCTTCATTTTCTAATACTTTTATTGTTTCTGCAGCTGCATTTAGAGAAACCACAGAAGCCATGCCGATGGCCAAGATTATTTTCTTCATGAATTGTTCCTTAGAGCTTTTTATAAAAAAGCTCACGTTACTTGTTTTTATATAAAATCACCAGAGCAGAACATTAGCACTTGGTAATACAAACTCAATATAGCCTAAGAACTCTAAGGGTTAGTGATGATGACCACCAAGTCCATGAGCATGTCCGTGTGATAATTCTTCTTCAGTTGCCGCTCTTACACTTTCTACGTGAATCTCAAAGCTTAGTGTTTTGCCTGCTAATGGATGATTCGTATCAAGGTCAACATTAAACTTGCCTGGTTTTACAACGACAGCTTGTTTGGCACCCTCTGCTGTATTAATGGCAACTATATCTCCTGCTTTCAATTTAGCCAGGCTTTTTTTATCACCATGCAGATGCTTGATCGGAACCCGCTGGATTGCATCCTCTTGACGCTCACCATAGCCATCTGCAGGCGCAACAATTAACTCAAAAGGCTCGCTATTTTCATTAATTTCTTTTCCTTCGAGACCTTTTTCAATACCCGAAATAATAGCGCCATGACCATGAAGATAAGCAATTGGCTCTGCACCGTGTGAACTTTCCACCTCAACACCCGCATCATCTTTTAATGTATAGTGAAAAGTCACCACAGTATCTTTTGTAATTTGCATATTATTTCTCAAGTCAATTAATTAAATAGTTCGCTTAGACTGCTTTAGAAACAACAGAATAAGATCAAGGATAAAGCCTGTTATTATCTTGTGAGAAGCGCTAAGTGTCTATGCTATTTTCTAAAAAATGTCTTTCGCTAGAACAATTTATCTCGAACACCACCGGTTTCTGATATACATTGACAAAGAATGGCGATTCGGCAAACTTTTCAATATAAAGCCACCCGCTAACCAAAAAACCACAACAGCATAGTCTAAAAATGAAACGTCATATCCTTCGAACAAGTCAAAAAACCAAAGAACATGTCATGACAGGCTTAGGTTTTCTTTGCGTTTTCCTCGGCGTACTTGGCATATTTTTACCCATTCTGCCGACAACACCTTTTATTCTTTTAGCCGCATGGCTGTTCGCCAGATCCTCAGAAAAATTTCATACATGGATAAAAGAGCATCCACGATTCGGGCCTATTCTGGCTATTTGGGGGGAAGGAAAAGGTATTTCACCTGGAATACGAAATCGGATTTTGTTTTACATGTGGTCAGGTATGGCGTTATCCATGCTGATTGTCGGGAAGTGGTGGGCGGTCATAATACTCAGCCTTTCTGGCATCTGCGTGACCGCCTATTTATTTAAAGTGACACTTAAACCGCTTAAGTAGAACGTTTAGCTAAACCGGCTAATACTCGTTCGGCAGCTGCCAATACTTGATTTGGCGCAGTCCCACCCAAATGATTTCTAGCACTGACCGAACCTTCGAGCGTCAATACATCAAATACATCCGCTTTAATAATGTCGCTAAAGCTTTGAAGTTCATCTAGAGACATTTCTGCCAGGTCTTTTTTGTTCTCCAGGCCATAAGCAACCGCTTTACCAACTACTTCATGGGCATCACGGAAAGGCAGACCGTTGACCACCAAGTAGTCTGCCAAATCAGTGGCTGTTGAAAACCCTCTTAAGGCCGCTTCGCGCATACTTGCTGCTTTAACCTGAATCGCTGGAACCATATCAGCATAAGCTTTCAAACAGCCTTTTAAGGTATCCAAGACATCAAATAAAGGCTCTTTATCTTCCTGGTTATCTTTGTTGTAAGCCAAAGGTTGGGATTTCATCAGCATCAATAATGAAACCAGATGCCCCGTAACACGACCTGACTTGCCGCGAACTAATTCGGGGACATCCGGGTTTTTCTTTTGCGGCATAATAGAGGAGCCCGTACAAAAACGGTCGGGTAAATCAATGAAATTAAACTGTGCCGAGGTCCATAGCACCAATTCTTCAGAGCAACGCGAAAGATGGATCATCACCAGGCTTGCAAAAGCACAGAATTCAATTGCGAAATCACGGTCACTAACAGAATCTAAAGAGTTTTCTGATGGCCGGTCAAAACCTAATAATTCAGCTGTCAGCATCCTATCAATTGGATAGGTTGTGCCGGCTAAAGCCGCTGCTCCCAAAGGCATGATATTGACTCTCTTTCGGCAATCCAGCAAACGCTCGTAATCACGCTGCAACATTTCATTCCAAGCAAGAATATGATGGCCAAAGGTAACTGGTTGGGCAGTTTGCAAGTGGGTAAAGCCCGGCATAATCGTTCCGGCTTCACGCTTTGCCAAATTAGCCAAACCTAATTGAAGACGTGAAATTTCCTTGGCAATTACATCAATCTCATCGCGAAGATATAAACGAATGTCTGTGGCTACCTGATCATTACGTGAGCGTCCGGTATGGAGCTTTTTCCCGGTAATACCGATCTTATCAGTGAGTCGGGCCTCAATATTCATATGAACATCTTCGAGCTTTACCGACCACTCAAATTTACCTGACTCGATATCAGACTGAACCTCTTTCAAACCTTCAATAATTTGGGTTTTTTCCGCATCTGTTAACACACCCACCTTCGCTAACATGCTCGCATGAGCGATAGAACCTTGGATATCGTGATAATAAAGACGCTGATCAAAGCTGACTGAAGCCGTAAACTGTTCAACAAAGGCATCTGTTGGTTCGTTAAAGCGACCACCCCAAGGTTTTTCTGTTCCGCTAAGCTCAGTTCCAAGACTTTCATTGCTCATGTTTAATTACCCATCTACACTAAAATTTGTGACAAAAATAAAATTGCTGACCTGAAAAATCGGCACACAGGATAACACAGAACAGCCACAAAAATCGCTAAGATCACATCATGCAAGCTTATCGTGATTTAGTCGTTAAAACACATCTTAAATCGGTTTTATCATGCCAACTAAATCCAAAACAGCCAGCCCCAATCAACAAGACTTATTACCCGAGGATGTATTTTTTATCCCCGACCTTTGTAAAGTACAGGCGGTACTATTTTTACTGATTCTCACCCAGCTATTATCACTGGTTTTATGCTTAAGCGTTTCAAGTGAAAGGCTCATTAACTGGGAACTCTTAGGCTACTTATCGTTATTTTGTCATACACTCGCGCTCAGCTTTGCTGCCATTATGTGTATCAGCAGACCTTATTTGAAAGGAAAAAAAACCTCGCTTGTTGCACTGTATTTTTTAGCGACAAACTTATTCATTAGCCTAAGTTTAAGCTGGCTGAGTGCTTATATTTTTATACCGTATTTATTTCAACACCCTGATATTTTCATAATCAAAACCAGCATCATCAGTAGCATCATCGCCTGTATTCTGCTGCGTTATTTTTATTTACAAGCACAGTGGAAAGAACAAAAGCAATCTGAGTTGAAATCCAGAATTCAAGCACTTCAGGCAAGAATTCGCCCTCACTTTCTGTTCAACAGTATGAACAGCATAGCGAGCCTTATTGCGAGCGACCCACAAAAAGCAGAAGATGCCGTGCTGGATTTATGTTCACTGTTCAGGGCGACATTAAATAACCAACAGACTCTGATCCCTATTGAAGAAGAAATAGAACTTTGTAGACGCTACTTAAATATTGAAGCATTACGCTTAGGTGATCGCCTGAAGCTGGATTTACAGATAAAGCCCCCCAGCAAAAAAATTCAAATCCCGCCATTAACGCTTCAACCTTTATTTGAAAATGCCATTTACCATGGTATTCAGCCAAGAACAGAGGGCGGCACTATCACCTTGTTAATGGAAGAAAAAAACAATTCACTTTCAATTATGCTGAGCAATCCATTTTCCAAAACAGACGAAAAACATCAAGGAAATCATATTGCTTTAGATAATATCAGGAGCAGAGTACAGGCAATTTTTGGTGATCATGCTATTTTAAAAACAAGCAGCTATAACAATATTTTTACTGTCACACTTAGAATACCGATCTAATTTAAATAACTATTAGGCACGCAAATGAACTCGCAAAACCTTATTTCAGTCTTCATCGTTGACGATGAAGCTTTAGCTCGTGATCGTCTAAAGCGTTTAATTGAGTCGCTTCCTGACTATGCGGTCATTGGAGAGGCTGAAAATGGTGACATTGCCATTAAGACTATTCCTGAGATAAATCCTGATATTGTTTTACTCGATATTCGAATGCCTGGTAAAGATGGCCTTGCTGTGGCAGAAAAACTCTCAACGCTAGCCCAGATACCTGCGATAATTTTTTGTACCGCATATGATGAATATGCCATTTCAGCCTTTAAATATAATGCCATCGGCTATCTATTAAAACCTGTAAGAAAAGAAGAGCTAACACAAGCGCTAAATAACGCCCAAAGGTTAAATCAACTCCAAGTGAAGCAAGTTCAGCAGCAGCTGGAAACGCAAGATGAAGACGCTAAAATCTTTGTTGCTAATACCTGGCAAGGGCAAGAATTAATTCCCTTTGATAGCATTTATTTTTTTAAGTCAGACCATAAATATTTAACAGTTGTTCATGAACAAGGAGAAACGCTTAGCGATCAAACACTTAAAGATCTTGAGCAAGCCTATCATAGCCTGCTAATCCGGGTTCATAGAAACACCCTGGTAAACAAACATCTTATTAGTAGCCTAGTTAAAAAAGCCGATGGCCATTATGAAATTAATATTAAGAACTGCGCACAAAAAGTAAGCGTTAGTCGAAGACATGTATCTGATATAAAAGCATTTCTAAGTACTTTGTAACAACCTTTTTTCCTCAAGATACAATCTCTGCAGGCTTGTATCCAATCACCCTCCTAATCTCACCATTTGTTACACATTTATAGATATAAATCACTTAACATTAGCTCAACAGAAATTAGTTAGAAATTAGTTATAGGAGGAAGCGATTATGTCTATTCGACGACTATCAAAGTCGCTTGAGCCCTGTGTATTATTTATCAGTCTTTGTGGATTTGGTTTCGGTGCGCATGCCGAGGGTTTTGATTCTAAGCCACACTTTTGGGGTGGAAGCGATGAAGACACCATATTGGTTGAAGATGAAGCCGATTTTAAAATTTCTTACAGCAAAGCCATTAAATCAGCATGTAAGAATTTAATTGGCTTCGATATCGATAAATATTTTAGTGGTGGCAAAAACAAACGCAGCGCCGTTATCCGTCAACTTAATGATTTATCAGATCGCTCCTATTACCGCCTTCGTGTTGATGAAGATACGGTAAGGTTTAAGTTCACCTTAAATTTGTAAACCCATTCCAAAAATCACTCAGCTACCCATCAAACCCACCTACAGCTTAGCCCTATTTAAAAACCATGCTTAAGCGATATTAGCTAATTGATTTATATATCTGATATATATCATGTTATTTAACATCTAAGTTCCGTTATACTGGCCACTTATTTTGCAAACTTACACAAGCATTCATCATGCTTAAGATCTTCAAAAAAGGCCTTACGCTCTATGTCACAAACAAATCCTATCAAGAATCTCACAATTGCATCTCGTGAAAGTGCCCTTGCGCTTTGGCAGAGCGAACATATCAAAGCGCGTTTAGAAGCACTTTATCCCGACTTAAAGGTCACAATTAATGGCATGACCACACAAGGCGATAAAATTCTGGATGTGCCTTTGGCTAAAATTGGCGGTAAAGGTCTTTTTGTTAAAGAGCTCGAAAATGCCATGCTTCTAGGCCAGGCAGATATTGCTGTTCACTCAATGAAAGACGTACCCATGGCGTTTCCTGAAGGTTTAGAGTTGGCGGTAATATGTGAACGTGAAAATCCTTTTGACGCCTTCGTAAGTAATCATTTTCAAACGGTCAATGATCTTCCAAAAGGAGCGCTTGTAGGCACATCCAGTTTAAGACGACACAGCCAACTAGCGTCTCAACGACCAGACCTTGTTATAAAATCCTTACGAGGAAATGTAAATACCCGACTTGCCAAACTAGATGCGGGCGAATTTGATGCGATTATTCTGGCTGCATCAGGTCTTATTCGCTTAGGTTTTGAAAAACGAATTCAATCAACACTAACCGCGACACAGTCATTACCGGCAGTAGGTCAAGGCGCCTTAGGTTTGGAATGTAGAACATCAGATACGGCAATAAAAGCACTACTCACACCTTTAAGTCATGAGGAAAGTGAATTCTGTGTTCGTGCTGAACGCGCTATGAATCATTACCTTCATGGTGGCTGCCAAGTGCCTATTGCCGGATATGCCACCTTAGATAAAGATACGCTTACATTAAATGGTTTAGTTGCATCACTGGATGGGAAAACGGTCATCAAGGCCTGCCTTCAAGACAAAAAAGAAAATGCTCAAGTTCTAGGGACGGCGGTTGCAAAAGCCTTGCTAGCGCAAGGAGCGGGCCCCTTACTTGAAGCTATTTTTGAACAATAACACTAACATAGATCAACTATGACCCAATCAGCGATACCATCTAAAGTAATCTCTTTATTGGGCGGCGTTAATGTACTTATCTGTCGCCCAGAAGAGTCTGCACAAGCATTAGCCATGGCATTATCAGCCTTAGGCGCTAAATGCTACACCTTGCCAACTTTAAATATTTTAGAACTGCCCATTTCTGAACGTGAAAAACACTGTATTTTATCTTTAGACCACTATCAGTATGTCATTGTTACGAGTCAACACGCAGCGAACATCGGCCTTGCGCATATTGATCGCTATTGGCCTCAATTCCCGACCAAACAAACTTGGTTAGCTATTGGCTTGAAGACAGCAAGCCTATTAAGAGAAGAAAATCTACAACTAATTTCGCCCGACAAGGATCTGACAAGCGAAGAGATATTAAAACTGCCACAACTACAAAAAATAAAAGACCAGAAAGTACTTATACTGAAAGGCAAAGAAGGCAGAGATCTACTCCCTCAGATTCTCTCTAAACGCGGCGCCAAGGTCGACTCCATAGAACTATACGAGCGTAAATGCCCTATTTATACTGATAAAGAAATTAACGCTGCTCTTATTGAATTCCAAGCAAATTATATTGTAGCCCTAAGCGGTGAAACGCTTCTCAACTTAATCTCCCTTTGCGCAGAGCACAATATCGATCTATCATCAAAGACATTCATTGTTCCGAGCCAGCGTGTCGCTAACATTGCCTATGAACATAACTTTAAATCAGTGTTAATTCCTGCTAACTTGAAGCCAATTGATTTGATTAAAAGCATAACAAACCATAAAAAATCTTAAATTAACTGTGACGATATTTTTTCTCAAATTAGTGCTTATTAGTTGCACACATGTTTAATGAAGAAGTTGTACAACAGTTAAGTAACCTAAGTGGAATATATTGTGACGGATTCTAAGACAAACTTACCACCCGCAGACAAGAAACCCGCACCCCCTTCGAAGCCAAAGAAGCCGCTTTTTTCAACAGTTTTGAGCATCATAACGTTTATTCTTCTTGGGGCTTTTGCTTTTTATTTTTGGCAACAACAGAATCAACATCTTCTTCAAATCCAACAAGTTGCAACTAGCGCTCAGGGCACTACCCAAAACCTGAAGGCATTTCAACAAGATAGTCAAAAACAGATCAATTACCTGAGAGAGTTAGGCGATACGCAGCAAACTTTACTTAATTCACTTGCTCAAGAAAGCTATTTCCACACTCAAAAGCTGGCTGACCTTGGCGCTAGAAGCCGAACAGATTGGCTACTTGCCGAAGCTGAATACTTAATGCATTTAGCCAATCAAAGACTGACCTTAGAACAAGACATTAACAGTGCAGAAGCAATACTCACCAGTGCCGATAAAATTATCGAAGAAATTGATGACCCGGGTCTTTTTGAAATACGCCAAGCCCTGGCAAATGAGATCGTCAGCCTTCAGCAAGTAAGCCATTTGGATTATCAAGGCTTGTATCTAAAGCTCAACGCTCTCATAACATCTCTAGATAAGCTCAAGCAAACATCTTTCCTTCGTGACAACACCCCAAAACAAGAAGTTGAAAAGACAGAAGATGCCAAACCTGAAGAAGTAAGTAAAGTTTTAGCTATTTGGTCAAGTATATGGAATGACTTGAAACAAGCCGTCTCCATCAGACGCTTAGACCACGAAGTTGAACCCTTGCTGACACCAGAGCAAGACTATTACTTGAAACAGAACTTACGCTTAATGCTGGAACAAGCAAGCCTTGCTTTGATTGATAAAAATACCCTTATTTATCAATCAAGCCTTAGTAAAGCACTGACTTGGATGAACCGCTATTTTGCTCAAGATGACAAGCAAGTCATTGAACTTCAAAATACTCTTGCAGAAATATCGAGTTTTGAAATCGACCAGACGCTTCCGGATATATCTAAATCGTTACGTTTAACAAAAATGAAAATTGAGAACTTTTACAAGCAACATGCTATCAATAAACTCAGCACACCTGATGCAGAAATAGAGGCCGCCAAGCAAGAAAAAGGGCCTGCACTATGAAAAAAATAGTTTTTCTGATTTTCATCGCCCTGGGTTTATCTCTGCTTTTATCTTATGCCATTCAAACATATCCAGGGGATGTTAGGATTTCGTTTGGTCACTGGTTAGCCGAAAGTAATTTATGGGTATTTTTAGCATTGAATATCGGCCTTCTAGCGGGTGTATTTTTTATAGTCTCCCTATTAAAAGGCTCAGCTCATTTCGGTAAAAAACTAAGCGGCATGCTTGGTACATCTTCGCAACAAAGAGCAAAAGAAGCGACGGAAAAAGGCATCATTGCTTTTTTAGAAGGTAATTGGGATAGCTCTAAAAAATTACTTATTCGCGCGGCGCGTAAAAATACTAACCCTATCATCAATTATCTTGCTGCTGCTCAAGCTTGTAATGAACTTGGGCAAACTAAAGAAGCAGAGATACTACTTAAAAAAGCATATGAAAGCGCTCCTGCATCTGACTTTGCTGTTGGTATAGCGCAAACACGCATTCAGATTCAACACGACCAATTTGAAGCGGCACTCGCGACCCTTATCAGACTTAAAAAACAACAACCACAACACCCTTTTGTTCTGAGACAACTAAAAGTGGTGTATTTGAAACTTGAAGACTGGCAACAAATCATTAAATTAATACCTTCTTTGAAAAAAGATTTAAAAGAAGACGAAACGGTTTTAAAAGAACTTGAACTACTCGCGTGGAAGAAACTCTTTAGTCAAAAAACCGAAGAAATACTGCATCGCAATCAAATTGACAGTGCGACTGACGTTTTAGCTGCTTTATGGAAAACCGTTCCGGATAAACTCTGTGCCGATGTTTCTTTGGTTTACACCTATGCAGAACAACTCATAAAGGTGAATCAATCAGCTGAAAGCGAAACCTTACTGCGAATCACACTCAACCGAAACTGGCATACAGACTTAGTCTCACTATACGGCATTGTCAAAGGCGCAAACCCTTCAGAGCAACTGATTCATGCCGAGAACTGGCTTAAAGAACGGCCTAATAACGCCAGCCTGCTTTTAGCACTAGGCCGGTTATCACTACAAAACGAGTTATGGGGCAAAGCCCTAGAGTATTTTGAAGCCAGCAAACGCTTACACCATACAAAAGAAAGCATGGCTGAGTTATGCAGACTAAAGCTTAGGATGAAAAAACCTCAAGAAAATCTGACACCGATGCTTGAGGATTTATTAGAACTAATTGATCTACCAAAACTACCACTTCCCAAATAAAACAATTTTTTAGATCTTTGTTAGATAATCACACTCAGGTTGCTCTTTGGGCATATGCCAGAACATCTGAAAAGAACTGACTTTCTGGCAAGCCTTCTTCCATAAGTGCATCCATCGCTGAAAACACTAATTTTGGTGAGCCACTCACGAAAACCATAGACTCTGACAAATTATTCTGTCCTGCTAAGACCGCATCACTCAATTGATTATGGTGATCGCTTGCATCAATAGTTTCAATATCTGCAATCAAGGGAATAAATTTAAAGTTTTCATGCGTTTCAGCCCAAGATTTGGCCTGATTTTTCAAATACATATCCGCTTCTTTTCTGACTCCCCAATAAAGAGATATTGGCCGATTAAATCCATGTTCAAATAAATATTCAATAATACTTTTCATTTGAGCGAAGCCTGTGCCGGCCGCCATTAAAATTAACGATTTATCAGGAATAGCAGTCAAACATGCGCAACCATAAGGCAAGGATAAAGAGGCGGACTTTTTTTGCTCAACACATAACTCTAAATAGGCGATAACTTCAACGGCAGAAAGCAAGTGTGGGTCTGCCTGAATATGTAAAGACAAAATACGCAAACCAGGCCGACTGGCGATAGAAAAATAACTTGCCTCTTCTTTTTCCGCTAACTGTAAGGCTAAATACTGACCAGGAAAAAACTCAGGCTGTTTTCCCGCAGGCAATTGAAAATCCACCTGATAAACATGGCCTTTCAATCTTTCAACTGACAAAACCTGACACTTCACTTTCTTCAAGGGTAACTCTCCTGGGCCAAATATATTTCTAATCTCAATTTCGCATTGTCCATTAGGCCATGACTGACAAAGCATAATCTCAGAAGAGGCGCGTTCTGCATTCTGGAGATTGATTAATTGTTTCGATACACCACTCAAGACACTGCCACAAAGCAGATTTGCACGGCATACATGGCAAACGCCATTCAAACAACTAACGGGCAAACGAAAACCCTTCGCTTTAGCCGCCTCATAAATTGTCTCATTTTCTGAGCAGTCTAATTCATAGTTTGTTGTACCAGAGCCTCCTTTGCGTCTAAAAGTAAGCTTATGGCTCATTTTACGGGTTCATCGGCAAAAATACCCAGACTCAGCCATTTCTGATCCACTTTTTCTTTTATTGAAGGGTCCATTTCAATCGGTATCCCCCACTCTCGATCTGTTTCTCCAGGCCATTTATTGGTCGCATCCATGCCCATTTTAGAACCAAGCCCTGAAACAGGTGAGGCAAAATCCAAATAATCAATGGGGGTGTTTTCGATCAGGGTAATATCTCTGGCAGGATCCATACGTGTAGTCATCGCCCAAATAACATCCTCCCAGCTACGAGCATTGACATCATCATCCAACACTATCACAAATTTGGTATACATAAACTGCCTTAAAAAAGACCAAACCCCCATCATAACGCGCTTCGCATGACCAGGATATTGCTTTTTCATGGTCACCACAGCCAAGCGATAGGAACAGCCTTCGGGAGGCAAATAGAAGTCCTGAATTTCAGGAAATTGCTTCTGTAAAATAGGTACAAAAACCTCATTCAAGGCTAAGCCTAAAATAGCAGGCTCATCAGGCGGGCGCCCAGTATAAGTCGAATGGTATATTGCATGCTTGCGCTGAGTAATTCTCTCTACCGTAAACACAGGAAATGAATCCACTTCATTATAATAGCCAGTATGATCACCAAAGGGGCCTTCTGGCGCCATATCATCCGGATAAATAAATCCTTCCAGAACAATTTCAGCACTGGCTGGGACAGACAAATCACTTAACTGTGCCTTGGTAACTTCTGTCTTACTTCCGCGAAGCAGGCCTGCAAATGCATACTCTGACAGGCTATCCGGAACAGGCGTGACCGCACCTAATATGGTTGCAGGGTCAGCACCCAGCGCAACAGCAATGGGAAACGGTTCACCCGGGTGAGCTGCTTGCCACTCTTTAAAATCTAATGCCCCACCACGATGAGACAGCCAGCGCATGATCAGGCGGTTCTTAGCGATTAACTGTTGGCGATAAATCCCCAAATTCTGCCGGCTCTTATCTGGACCGCGGGTAATCACTAATGGCCACGTAACCAAGGGGCCCGCATCACCAGGCCAACATGTTTGGATCGGAAAGTCGTAAAGGTTCACATCATCTTTTTGTATCACCACTTCCTGGCATGGCGCATTGCGAACATCCTTTGGACTCATATTCATGACTTTCTTGAAGATTGGCAACTTTTGCCAAGCATCCCGCATACCTTTAGGCGGCTCAGGCTCTTTTAAGAAAGCAAGTAGTTCTCCTACACCTCTTAAAGCTTGAACATCTGTCTGCCCCATACCTAAAGCCACTCGTTTTGCTGTGCCAAACAAGTTACCCAGTACCGGCATATCAAAGCCTTTTGGGTTTTCAAAAAGTAGTGCAGGGCCACCTGCCCTGAGTGTCCGATCGCATATTTCTGTCATTTCAAGATATGGGTCCACTTCTTGAGAAATACGCTTTAGCTCGCCAAGACGCTCCAATTGATCGATAAAACCTCTTAGATCTTTATATTTCATCTACTGTACTCTTTCTAATGTACCCTAAAGGATATAAACAAAAACATAAAAGTGATGGCTGTTCGATATAGTGAGACCTTTGCACAACTATTGCACTTGCATAGGCCTTGCTGTAAATCAAAATAACTAGCAGGCGACTCCATTGTTTTACTATGAACCTCAACACCATGGATCCCCGTATATGGACTCCACCAGGGTTGCAACGATAATTTTTGCAT